>Ga0335081_10007405_pt1 | contig 17551 bp, 14 predicted proteins | sample Lox_Sample_35_FD_206713 | JGI IMG/M metagenome (GOLD analysis project Ga0335081, IMG submission 206713) | Soil microbial communities from Loxahatchee National Wildlife Refuge, Florida, United States - Lox_Sample_3.5 | ecosystem: Environmental > Terrestrial > Soil > Wetlands | place: USA... | reverse complement strand
GGTGGAATTGACGTGCTGCATCTTCTTTTCGAGAACGGCCATGGCCATCTCGTTTTCCACGACGTTGTAGATGCCGGCACTGCCGCAGCAGAGGTCCGCTAGCGGCATCTCGCGGAACTGTAAACCAGGGATGGCGGTCAGGAGGCGGCGCGGTGGAATGCGCACTTTCTGGCCGTGCGCGAGGTGGCAGGAGTCCTGGTAGGTCACGGTCAGAGGAAGCGGCTTCATTTCAGGATTGAGATCGATCGACGCAAGAAATTCGGTGACGTCTTTCATGAGCCCGCTGAAGCGGCGCGCTTTCTGGGCGTAGTCCGGATCGTGTTCGAGCAACTCGTGGTATTCCTTGAGTGTCGAACCGCAGCCGGCGGCGTTGGTGATGACGGCATCGAAACCGCCGTCCAGCACGGCGTCGATGTTGCGCCGGGCCAGTTTGCGCGCCTCGCCGCGAATACCGGCATGCATGTGGAGAGCGCCGCAGCAGCCCTGTCCCCCGGGCACCACCACCTCGCAGCCGTTCTTCTGGAGTACACGAACGGTGGCTTCGTTCAGGCGGGCGAATGAGACGTTGGCGATGCAGCCTGCCATGAACGCGACACGGTAGCGGCGTTCGCCCTGCGCGGGAAAGGTCTTGCCGATTTTGTCGAAGAAGAATGGCGGTTGGGCAGGCGGCGAAAGCTGCTCCAGGCGGCCCAGCCTGCCCAGCAGCTTCCAGAGACCCGAGCCGCGAACAACGGTTTGCAGACGGCTTGCCTGGTACAAATACGCGGCCACGCCCGCGGTGGTCATCCATCCCGGAGATTGCAGCAGCTTTCCGAACACGAAGCGCCGCAGGGCGCGGGTGAGCGGACCACGATGGCCTCGATTTTCGATTTCGGCTCGTGCCGCTTCCACCAGACGGCCATACTGCACGCCAGACGGGCAGGCGCTCTCGCACGCGCGGCAGGCGAGGCAGAGCTCGATGTGCTCGACGTAGGAAGGGCTGATGGGCGCACCCCCCGCGACCTGCACCATCTGATAAATGCGGCCACGGGGCGAATCCATCTCGACGCCCAGCTCGCGATAGGTGGGGCAGGCGTTCAGGCAGAGACCGCAATGCACGCAGCGGTCGAGGTCGGCCTGCTGGGGCCGGTCAAATGAGACGAAAGAGTCGGCCACGGTTTAACAGATGATTCGGATCGAACAGGCTCTTGATCTTCTTCATCATCTCCAATTCGTTCCCTGGCGCAGGCCACAGGTCGAGCTTGGCCCTTTGGTCGTCAGGAGCGAATTCGATAATCGCCTTCCAGCCGCGACGCGTTGCCAAGGTTAGCCATCGTACCGCGGCGTCGGCGCGGGTGAAGTAAGCGTAGCAGACACCGGTGCCGGCGCGGGCAATGGCGGCGGTCTCGCACGACGACAGGACTTCATGCAGTTGCGCCAGGGTACATGAGGCGCGCACCACCGCGCCGGCGGCGAATTTTTCAAGAAAGTGCGGTGTGTATTCTTGCACCTGCTTCCAGAAGCGCGATTCTTCCTTGCCTTCGAGGACAAGGGCGTCGCGTGTGGCGAGTTCGCGGCGGCAGCGATCGACGGCGGCGGCATTGCCGGCTACCCGCAGCGCCAGCAGGTGGCCTTTGTAACCGAGTTGCGCGGCCGCCAACTGATTCAGCACATCGACCGCGACGGGCGGGATTTGCCCTTTCAAAATCCGGTCGCGGGCGGCGATGGCATCGTCCAACGAGTCGAATGGAATGACAAAGCTGGCTTCCGCCGAGGGCCGGGGGATGAGCTTGAAATTTGCCAAGGCAATGGCGGCCAGGGTGCCGAAGGAGCCGATCATGATCTTGCCCATGTCGAGCCCCGCCACGTTTTTCACCACCATGCCGCCCGACTGCACGAGCTTGCCTTCGAGTGTTGCGAATTTCATGCCGATGACGAGGTCGCGCGCCGTTCCGTAAAGGCGCCGGCGGGAGCCGCTGGTGTTGGAGGCCAACACGCCGCCTACGGTCGCGGTGTCGGAGAACGGCGGGTCGAGCGGGATCATCTGGCGATTCTGCGCTAACAGGCGATCGAGGTCGGCATAGCGCACACCGGCTTCGACGGAGATGGTGAGGTCGCGCGGTTCGTATTGCAGCACTCGGGTCATGGCGGCGGTGGAGAGGGACACGTCGGCGGGCTCGATGGGTCCGGCCATCAGACGCTTCGAAGATGCGCCACTGAGCGTGATGGTTCGCTTCTGCGATGCGGCCGCGGCGAGAGCGTCCGCCAGCTCCTGGGGAGTCCTAGGCGTGAGGGGAGGGGAATGCAACGTCAATTGGGCCGATTTCTCCACATCCGGCACGACACTACTGTACGCCGCGGGGCGTGGGTTGTGCAAAATGGGGATTCTGGCCGGGCGTGCCCGGCCCCTACGGGAATGCTGACATTTCCGGGAAAACCCGCGGATGCCCGCAAAGGGCGCGTGTCCCCGCGCTACGGGTTACGCGCCGTGGCCTAAGTACACGAACCTTGCGATGAAAAGCGCCGTGAGGGCGTAGACCAGCCAGTTCACTTCCCGGTACCGGCCGCGCAGCACCTTGAGCAGGGTGTAGGCGGTGAAGCCGAACGCCAGGCCGTTGGCGATGCTGAAGGTCAGCGGGATGGCCATCATGGTGAGGAAAGCGGGTAGGGCGACGACGGGATCAGTCCAGCGAATCTCGGTGATGGTGGTCATCATGAGGCTTCCCACGATGATCAACGCTGGAGCCGTTGCGGCTGATGGGATCGCGCCCACGAGCGGCGCCAGCCACACGGCTGCGAGGAACAGCAGCCCCGTCACGATGGCGGTCACGCCCGTCCGGCCGCCGGCGGCCACGCCTGCGGAGCTTTCGATGTAACTGACCACGGTGGATGTTCCCGCGAGGGAGCCCACGATGGTGGCTGAGGCGTCGGCAAACAGGATTTGATTGATGCGCGGGATCTCGTGCGCGGAATTGAACAGACCAGCTTTCTGTCCGACGGCGACCAGCGTCCCGACGTTGTCGAACAGATCGACGAACAGGAACGCGAAGACAATTTCCACCAGGCCCAGATGCAGCGCCGATGGGATATTCAGTTGGAAGGCGGTAGCGCTGATATCCGCGAAACGGTCATGCGACGGATGCCAGCGGACCAGTCCGGCGGCGACACCGGCAAGGGTGGCACCGATGACGCCGATCAGAATCGCAGCTCTAACGCGCCAGGCGAGCAGCGCGGCGGTTAACATCAGGCCGAAGATCGCCAGGGCTGTTTGCGGATCGCGAAGATTGCCCAGCGTAACCAACGTCGCGCCCGACGGCACGATGATGCCGGAACTGCGAAATCCGATCAGCGCGATGAAGAGGCCGACGCCGGCCGCGACAGCCGCGTACAATTCGTGTGGGATCGCGGAAACGATGAGGCGGCGGACACCGATCGCGGTCAGAAACAAAAAAGTCACACCGGAGATGAACACGGCGCCCAGCGCGGTCTGCCAGGGGACGTTCAAGCCTTTCACCACTGCGTAAGTGAAGTAGGCATTGAGACCCATTCCAGGAGCAAGCGCCAGCGGGTAGTTGGCCAACGCCCCCATCAGCATGCTGCCGAATGCCGCGGAGAGACAGGTGGCCGCGGTGACGGCAGCGAGCGGCATGCCGGCTTCGTGGAGGATGGAGGGGTTCACGAACACGATGTACGCCATGGTCATGAAGGTGGTGCCGCCGGCGAGGAACTCGGTGCGCCAGTTGGTATCCAGCCGGTCAAATTCAAAATAGCGTTCGAGGTGCGCTCTGAGCGCGAAGGTCATGCGAGTAGTGATTCTATCTCGACGGCAAGAGCCAGAAGCTCGGAGTCTGACCCGGCCTCGGAAATCGATTGCAGTCCAAGCGGCAACCCGAGCACGGGCATGGGGATGGAGATCGCGGGCAAGCCGAGGGCGGTCCAGGGCAGATTCATGATCGGATCGCCCGTGGAGGTGAGGCCCTCTGGAGCGGGGCCGGGAGCAGACGGCGTCACGAGCACCGGATATTGGCGCAGCAGGCTGATGAATTCGCGTTTGACGTCCGCTACCGTGCCGAGAGCTGAGCGGTATTGGTCCGATGCAATGAGCAATCCTTCCTGGACAAGTTGGGCCAGTTTCGATCCGATGGCGTATCCATGCTCGCGCCAGCGGATTTCGTGAGTGCGTGCGCCCTCATAGGTGTTGATGAGTTTTGCGGCAGGCGCAAGATCGGCGAAGCGTGAAGGCATTTCGACGACATTGATGTGCAGATGCGGGTCGAGGCGTTCCACGGTGCGCCGGAATGCTGCTTCCATGGGCGGGTCGACCGGAGGCATGAGCGACGGGATCGCCAACTCGCGTTTGGGCGCGGATTCCGGATGGCCCATGCGCGTCCAGAGCAACTGCATGTCGTCGGCGGTCTGCGTGAACAGGCCCGCGGTATCGAGCGACGGCGCGAATGGCAGGACGCCTTCGAGCGAGAGCAACCCCGCAGTGGGTTTGAATCCCACGACTCCGCAGAAGGAGGCCGGACGAAGCACGGAGCCGAGCGTCTGCGTACCCAGTGCGAACGGCGCCATGCCAGCCGCCACGGCCGCGGCGGATCCGCTGGAACTGCCGCCGGGCGTGTGCAGGGTGTTGTGGGGGTTGTGCGTGGGGGCCGGATCGAAATAGGCGAATGCGGTGGTGTGCGTTTTGCCGAGCAGCACCGCGCCGCGCGTGCGAAGCTCGATCACTAACGCAGCGTCGGTTGCGCCTTTCCGGCCGGCGTGGAGCGGCGAACCGAATTCGGTGGCCATGCCGCGTGTTTCGTAGGTGTCCTTAACGCCGAACGGAATGCCGTTGAGCCCGCCGCTGCCCAGAGCCGGTTGCGGAGCAACTTCGACCCAGGCGCGCAGCTCTCGATCGCGCGCCGCGATGCGTTCCAGGCACAGCTCCAGCAGTTGGTCGCGAGTTCGCGCGTGCGCATCGAGCCATTCAACAAATTGCCGCAGCAGTCCGCGCCTGTCCGCAGGGCGGTCCGCATAAAGCTTCCGCTCGTTGCCGGTCCCCATACCCTCATATAATGTAGTTCCGAATGATGAAAACGTCCTACTGGTTGATTCCGCTAATCGCCGTGCCCCTCTGCGCTCAGGTGGAGATCCGCGCAATGCAGGGTCAGATTGCGGTCACCATCGATGGCAAGCCTTTCACCACGCTGTTTTGCGGGCCGGAGACCAATAAGCCATATCTGCATCCGCTGCGTGCGGTGTCGGGAACGATCGTGACGCGGCACTATCCCATGGAAAACGTGCCCGGTGAAACGCATGACCATCCGCATCAACGCGGGCTCTGGTTCAGCCACGGCAACGTGAACGGGTACGATTTTTGGGCCAATGAGCCTTCTCAGCACAACGGGAAGAACGCGAAGATTGTGCTCAAGAGCGTCGGGCGTGTCGCGGGCGGCAAGGATTCCGGCGAGATCGAAGCGACTTTTGAGTGGATCGATCCGAACGGCAAAGCGCTGCTCACGGAGTCACGCAAAATGACGTTCTATGCTGAGCCGGCAAGGCGCGCGATTGACTTCGACATCACGTTAACGCCGGTCGAGAGCGTGACTTTCGGAGACACGAAAGAGGGCACGTTTGCGATCAGGCTGGCGGCGGCCCTGGAGGAGCCGAACAAGGAGGCCTTGCCCACTCCCAAGCGCACGGGACTGATGGTGGATTCCGAGGGCGGTCGCGGCGAGAAGCAGGTGTGGGGCCACCGCGCCAGTTGGGTGGACTATTTCGGTGAGATCGAAGGAGAGAAGCTCGGCATTGCGATTCTCGATCATCCGGCGAATCCGCGGCATCCCACTTACTGGCACTCGCGCAGCTATGGATTGTTCGCCGCCAATATTTTTGGCTGGCACGACTTTCTGAAAGACAAAACGGCGGACGGAAGCATGGCGCTCGATCCCGGCCAAGCGATCCGCTTTCGCTACCGCGTGATCATTCATGGCGGCGATTACCGGCGTGCCAAGATCAGCGACGAATACGTGAAGTTTTCAAAACAGTAGTTGCTCAAGCCACCGTGTCAATCGGACTCAGATGTGGGCCTAGACTGCCTCGGATCGCAGTTGGCGGCTGGGCGCAAGTTCAATCGCAGCGGGGATTCGCTACGGCAACTGAATTGCCCGAGCAAAGGTGTGCTGGAAACGCTGCTCAACCACTTCTTTGGCTGTGCGCATCGAAAAACCTCGTTCCCGCTGACATCCACTGGCAAGTCCAGCTTAGGCGTGCCCAGACCGCGCGCGACTTACGTCACGTGCCTGGAGTGCGGCGCTGAGTTGGCATATGACTGGGACAAGATGCGCTTGGGAAAGCCGATTCGCGAATCCCGACTCCGAGAGACACAGTGGACGGAGTGGAGTGTCGAACGTGACGAGATTGGCTGAGGCTCACTGACCGAGAGCGCGGCCCTAGGCCGTGTTCTTCAATTTCCGCCCCGTGACAGCGTTCATTCCCTTGCGCTTCGCCAACGCCCAGCGCTTCTTCGCTGCTATTGAGATATTTCTGCGACCTTCCGCTGACAGGCGCGTGCGCTGAGACTTATCCGCCGTGGCTGGTGGTTTCTTGGCAGCCTTGGACGACTCTTGCAGCCCTACGCTCTTCTTCGCGCGGACAATCGAAGTCTTGGCGGAGTCGAGTAACTCGCGCAAGCCGTTGTCGCTTGCTGAAAACTGGTCGATCACGTTGGAGAGGATCGACTCAACCTTACTCAATCTCTTAATAGCTTTCTTGGCTTTCATCGCTGCTCCTTGGAAACTGTCTATCTTACTATTTCCAGGCGCGGGCGCAAGTGTGATTTTAACCAAAATGAAGGGATTCTGTGACCAAGTCCCAGGCGGAGGCGGCAGCCGTGTCGTGCAGCGAGTAATCTATTTGGAGGAGGAAACAGACATGGAAAGGCGCGAATTCATCGCGGGTCTCGCCGCGTGGCAACTGACATCCGCGGTCCAGGGCGCAAGCCCGGACGGCATGATCTACCGCAAGCTCGGCACCACGGGCGAGCAGGTGTCGGCGATCGGGCTGGGCGGGTACCACGCCGGCGTGCCGGCGGACGAGAACGAGGGCATTCGGATTGTGCGCAGCGCCGTCGACCGCGGGATCACGTTCCTCGACAACTCCTGCGATTATCACGAAGGCAAGAGCGAGATTCTGATGGGCAAGGCGCTGAAGGATGGGTACCGCAAGCGCGTGTTCCTGATGACCAAGTTTAACGGCCGCACGCGCGAGGCGGCGGCGCACGACATCGACACGTCATTGCGGCGCCTCCAGACGGACGTGATCGATCTGATCCAGTTTCATGAGAACATCCGGCTCGAAGATCCCGACCGATACTTCGCGGTGGGCGGCGCGCATGAAGCGGTGATGGCAGCGAAACAGGCCGGCAAGGTTCGCTACATCGGTTTCACGGGACACAAGGACCCGCTGGTGCATCTGCGCATGCTGGACGTTGCCGCCCAGCACAAGTTCCACTTCGACACCTGCCAGATGCCGCTGAACGTGTTGGACTACCATTTCCGTAGCTTTTCGCACAATGTTGTTCCCCGGCTAGTGAAAGAAGGCATCGGCGTGCTGGGCATGAAGCCGATGGCATTCGGCAACGTGCTCAAGGCGGGCGTGGCCACGCCTATCGAGTGCCTGCACTATGCGCTGAATCTGCCGACCTCTGTGGTCATCACCGGTTGCGATGCGATGGAGCGGCTGGACCAGGCGTTCGAAGCGGCGCGCACGTTCAGGCCCTTCACACAATCCGAGCTGGCCGCACTGGTCGCAAAGACTCGGGAGGCCGCTCTGTCGGGCCTGTATGAGCCGTTCAAGACCACGGCGCAATTCGACGGCACGGCCTCGCACCCGCAGTGGCTGGGCTGACGATTCCGCCCACATATACTGGTTGTATGGCTTTAATCCCCCTAGTCGAACCTTCCCGAAACGAGACGCTCGCCGAACTGGAGAAAAAGGGCAAGCGTGAAAACCATTTCTTCCGCATGATGGCGCACAAGCCGGAGGTGCTGAAGAATTTCGCGCCGCTCTATGCCGCGATCGTGGGTCCGGGCGCGACGGACCGGCGCACGAAGGAGTTGGTTTACCTGACCGCGTCGCTCACCAACGAATGCCCTTACTGCACGGCGGTGCACAAAGCATCGGCCAAGAAAGCGGGTGTTACAGATGAGGAGATCCGCGCGCTCGAGACCGAGCAGTATCAGGATTTCAGCGAAGCCGACCGGGCCGCGATTCAGTACGCGCGGGAACTGACGGAATCGGCATCGGGAGTCGAGACCGGCGACGCGCTGTTTCGCTACTTCAACGACGAGCAGATTGTGGAGATCACGCTCGTGACGGCCATGGCGAACTTCACGAACCGCTTCAACAACGGGTTGCGCGTCGAACCCGAGCAGTAGGCGCACGTGGCCATTCTGATCGGGATTCATCCTGTCGCCGAAGCGCTACGGGCGCGCCGGCCGCTGGACCGCGTGTTGGTGGCGAGGGGCGTGGGCGGAGCCCGTGTGCAGGAGATCATCGACCTTTCGCGCAAAAACTCGACACCTTTGCGCTTCGAGGAGCGCGCGGCGCTCGACCGGCTGGCGGGCAGCGCGGCACATCAAGGCGTGGTGGCCCTGGGCGCGGCAAAGCAATATGCGGAGCTGGACGAGATCGCCGCAGCTGCGCACATGTTGGTGGTGCTGGATGGCTTGGAGGATCCCCACAATCTGGGCGCGGTGATTCGCACGGCGCATGCAGCGGGGGCGGATGCCGTGGTGGTGCCGGAGCGGCGCGCGGCGGGGCTGACGGATACCGTAGCGAAGGCTGCCGCAGGCGCTCTGGAGCATCTTCCCGTGGCGCGCGTAACCAATATCAACCGGGCGCTCGAAGATCTGAAGAAGGGCGGGTTCTGGATTTACGGTGTCGACGAGCGAGGCGACCAGAACTACGACATGGTGGATTACGCCGAGCGCGCGGTGCTGGTGTTCGGCGCGGAAGGCAAGGGGCTTCACCAGATGGTGCGCCAGCATTGCGACGTGCTGGTGCGGATTCCGATGTCCGGGAAAATATCCTCGCTGAACGTGTCGGTAGCGGCGGGCGTGGTGCTGTTCGATTGGAAGCGGCGGCGGGCGCGGCCCGAAGAGTCACCGGCATGACGGATCTGGCCAAAGATGCGGATTTCCGGCGGCGCATGCAGGAAGGAGTCGCCGCTCTCACCAAAGATACGTGGTTCCACAGTATCGAACTGCGGGACGGACGTCTGATTCCCGGAGTGGTCAGCGTCGAGGCGCTACGGGCTCGCATCAACCGTTTTCCTATTCCGAGGGAACTCAGTGGCAAGCGCGTGCTGGACGTGGGAGCGGCCACGGGATGGAACAGCTTTGAGCTGGAGCGCCGGGGCGCGCAGGTTGTGGCCGTGGATTGCGTGGATCTCCCGGAATTCCGCAGGGCATGCGAGCTTCTCGGATCGCAGGTCGAATACCGCACTCTGGATGTGGATGAGCTGACTCCTGAGTCTCTTGGGCGTTTTGACTATGTGCTGTTCTTCGGCGTTCTCTACCACCTGCGGCATCCGCTGCTGGGATTGGAAAGGATCTGTGCGTTGACACAAGAGGCGGCGTTTGTCGAGTCATTTGTGACTGACGGCGACTCCTGTTCTTTGGAGTTCTACGAGAGTGACGAGTTAGGCGGGCAGTTGGATAACTGGTGTGGGCCGACCACAAAGTGCCTGGAGGCGCTCTGCCGGTCGGCCGGGTTCGCGCGCGTGCAGCTTGAGTACTCGGAACAGAATCGAGCGGGGCTGAGCTGTCATCGCAGGTGGGAGCCATGCTCGGCTGCGACCACGGCCGGGCCCTGGCTGTGCTCGGTGGTCAATAACCGGACGCTCGAGCCGCGCTTCCGTCCGCCGAAAGACGAGTACATGTGCCTTTACCTGCGGAGTGAGGAGCCGCTGGACCGGAGCCAGATTCGCATCGAAGTGGATGGCTATGGCGTGCCCGTTCTGATGTTGACTAGCGACGGAAGCAGCGGGTGGCAGGCAAACGCCAAGCTGCCGCCTGGCCTCGACGCGGGGCCACACGAGGTCCGCATTCGCACGGCGAACAGCGGGTTCAGCCAGAGCTTCTGTATAACCGTGGGCGATGTGGTGGAGCAGCCGCAAGCGACTGCGCAAGAGGGCGCGGGTCCGGCGCCCATCTGGGTTGCGGCAGAGAACACTCTCGACAGGAGCAACGTCTTTCGCGGTTATAAGGCGGAATATCTTTCCTGCCGGTTTCTGAGCGATGAAGCTGGGCTGCAAACGGGAGATGTCGTGCTGGAACTGGACGGCAGAATGCAGCCAATCCTGGTGTTGGCGAACCTCGGTAATGGCGAATGGCAGATCAATGCAGTGTTGCCGGGAGGCTGGAGCCAAGGGCGGCACGAAGTGAGAGTGCGCACGATGCGTGGCCGGTTCAGCGAGCCCGCTGAGATTTTCTACGAGCCGGCGAATGCCGGATTGATCCAGCACGCGAATTGAACATGCGTACAAGGTTGCCGGACGGGGCCTGCTGGTAGAATCAAAACTTATGCAGAAGTTTGCGCTTGTGGCCGCGCTGGTTGCGACCGCCGGCGCCGGGCTATGCGCTCGGCAGCCGGTGCGGTCGCGGCACGCAATGGTAGCCACGCGAGAGGCGCATGCGACGGACATTGGACTCGCCGTGCTGGAATCCGGCGGCAATGCCATCGACGCAGCGGTGGCTGTAGGGTTCGCGCTAGCGGTGACGCATCCGGCGGCGGGGAACATCGGCGGCGGCGGGTTTCTGCTGGCGCGGTTTGCGGGCGGACGAACCACCTTCATCGATTTTCGCGAGCGCGCATCGGAACGGGCTTCACGCAACATGTACATTGGGCCCGACGGCAAGGCCGGTGCGGACAGCGTGACCGGCTATCGCGCTGCGGGAGTTCCGGGGACAGCGCGGGGCCTGGAGTTCGCCCATCAGAAATATGGGCGCAAGCACTGGGCCGATCTGGTAGACCCGGCGGTGCGGCTGGCGTCCGACGGCTTTCCGGTTTCGTACGGCTTAGCGCAATCTCTGCGGAACGAACACACGAGTGAGCGGCTGGGCAGGTTTCCCGAGTCAAAGCGCATTTTCCTGAAAGACGGAAAGTTCTACGCAGCCGGTGAGCGGCTGATGCAGCCGGAGTTGGCGCGCACGCTGGAGCGCATTCGCGACCGCGGAGCCAAAGATTTCTACGAGGGCGAAACAGCCGAGCTGCTGGCCGCGGACATGAAGGCCCATGGCGGGCTCATCACGAGGGATGATCTCAAGAGCTACCGTGTGATCGAGCGCGCACCGCTCACAGGCTCATATCGCGGTTACAGTATTGTTACCGCCCCTCCACCCAGTTCGGGCGGAGTGGGGATTTTGCAGATGCTGGGTGTGCTGGAAGGCTCGGGCTACGAGAAATCGGGTTTCGGGTCGGCCGCGGAAATTCACTTTCTGGCGGAAACGATGCGCCGCTACTTCGCGGATCGCAGCGAGTACATGGGCGATCCCGATTTCTACCATGTGCCGGTTGCCGGCCTGCTCAATCCACGCTACATCGGAGAGCTGCGGCGGTCGATTGACCCGGTTCACGCAACGCCGAGCGCCACTCTGCATCCCGGAAAGTTGGAGACTTTCGAAAGCAGGGACACCACGCACTACTCGATTGTGGATGCCGAAGGCAACGCCGTTGCGGTCACATACACGCTGAATAACAGTTTTGGCAGCGCGGTGACTGCAGCCAAGCTGGGCTTTCTGTTGAACGACGAGATGGATGATTTCGCCGCCAAGCCGGGTGAGCCGAATCTGTTTGGATTGATCCAGGGCGAGGCGAATGCCATCCAGCCGCGCAAGACGCCGCTTTCGTCCATGACGCCCACGATTGTCGTGCGCGACGGCAAGCTGTATTTGGTCGTGGGATCGCCGGGCGGACCCACGATCATCAACACCGTACTCGAGGTGTTGGTGAATGTGATCGACTTCGGCATGAACATCGCGGACGCCGTGGATGCGCCGCGTCTGCACCATCAGTGGATGCCGGACGTTCTGCGCCTCGAGCCGGGCTTCTCGCCGGATACGGTGGCGCTGCTGAAAGCGCGCGGGCACGCCGTGGAGACCGAAGACCACCAGGGTGAAGTAGCAGCCATCCGCGTTCAGGACGGGTGGCTGGAAGGTGACGCTGACCCGCGCACCGAGGGAACCGCCAGAGGATATTGAGCGCATGGACCGGGTACTTTCGACGCATTTGTTGGTGAACCACCGGCTGACGGTGGCGTGGCTGAATCGCGTAATGCAGGCAGGGATCCCGGCCGTGGAGATCTTCTGCGCGCGACAGCATCTGGACTGGCACGATCGCGCGCAGGTCACGGAACTGGGCCACTGGTTCGCCGATGCCGAGCTGAAGCTCCACTCGCTGCATTCGCCGATGTACACCGACGAAATCTGGGGCCGGTCGGGACCGCGTTCCATCGTCACGATCACCGAGCCGGTGAAGTCCGAGCGTCTGAAAATGGTGGATGAGATCAAGCGCGCGCTGGAGATCGCGGAGACGGTGCCCTTCCGCTACTTGATCCAGCATCTCGGCGTTTCCGGAGAGGCGTTCAGCGATCGCAAAATCGACGCCGCATTTTCAGCGCTGGAAGAGCTGAGCATTTTTGCACGGCAGCGGGGCGTCCAGATCCTGCTCGAGAATATTCCTAACGATCTCGCCAGCGCGGAGCGGCTGAAGTATTTTGTCGAGGTGACGCACCTGGATCTTGGATTTGTATTCGACGTGGGTCACGCCAACATCGGCGAGGGCGTGGAGGCGGCGTTCGACATCATGAAAGACCGCATCCGCTCCACGCACCTGCACGACAACGACGGCAAGGCGGATAAGCACCTGTTTCCCTTCGCCGACGGCGGGACGGTCGATTGGAAGCGAACCATGAGTCTCTTGCGCTCGCGCCCCGGCCAGTATCCGCTTCTGCTGGAGCTGAAGGAAGTGGAGGGCATGGAGCATCCGCTCGACCGAGTCAACGAGGTCTTCGACAAACTGGAGAAGCTTCGTGACTGAGGGAATCACGATCTCGATCGCGGCGAAGCACGTGGGCGAGACCGTTTCGATCCCGGGCTGGCTTTACAACCTGCGTAAATCGGGCAAAATTGCGTTCCCGCAGTTACGCGACGGCACGGGGATCATGCAGTGCGTGGCGGTGAAGAGCGCACTGCCGGAGCCGGTTTTCGATGCGATCAAGGATCTGACCCAGGAATCTTCGGTTATTTTCACCGGCAAGATCCGCGCCGACGAGCGCGCGCCCGGCGGTTACGAGATGGACGTGGAAAACGTGGAGGTGGTGCAGCGTGTCCCGGAGGCCGATCCCTATCCCATCACGCCCAAGGAACACGGCGTCGACTTTCTGATGGACCATCGCCATCTGTGGCTGCGCAGCCAACGCCAGCACGCGATTCTCGGTGTGCGCCACGAGGTCATCAAAGCTGTTCGGGATTACTTCGACTCGAATGGATTCACGCTGGTGGATACTCCGATCTTCACGCCGGCCGCCTGCGAGGGCACCACGACACTGTTCGAGGTGAACTACTTCGAGGACGAGAAAGCGTATCTCACGCAGTCTGGCCAACTCTACAACGAAGCGACCGCGGCGGCGTTCGGAAAGGTCTACTGTTTCGGCCCGACATTTCGCGCGGAGAAGTCGAAGACGCGACGGCATCTGACAGAGTTCTGGATGGTGGAACCGGAGATGGCGTACGCCTCGCTCGAAGACGTCAAGCAGGTGGCGGAAGAGATGATCGTCTTCGTGGTGGGCCGCGTGTTGGAGAAGCGGCGCGTCGAACTGAAGCTGCTGGAGCGCGACGTGGGCAAGCTCGAAGCCATTCGGGCGCCATTTCCGCGGATTAGCTACGATGACGCGGTGAAGTTTCTGCAATCGAAAGGCAGTGAAATTCAGTGGGGCGGTGATTTCGGCGGCGGCGATGAAACGCTGCTGAGCCAGGAGCACGACCGGCCCCTCATGGTGGACGGGTATCCGTCGTCGATCAAGGCGTTCTACATGCAGCCGAATCCGGAGCGGCCCGAGGTGGCGATGTGCGTGGACGTTCTGGCGCCGGAGGGCTACGGCGAGGTCATCGGCGGCGGCCAGCGCATTCATGACCACGATCTGCTGCTCCGGCGCATCGAAGAACACCAACTGCCGAAACAAGCGTTCGACTGGTATCTCGACCTGCGGAAATTCGGTAGCGTTCCGCACGGCGGGTTTGGCATGGGAATCGAACGCTGTGTGGCGTGGTTGTGCGGGCTCGAGCACGTTCGCGAGACCATCGCGTTTCCACGAATGCTGTATAGGTTACGGCCGTAGTTTTCTGATGAATCGATCACATATCGCAATCATCGGAGCTCCCCTGGACTTAGGCGCGGGACGCCGCGGCGTGGATATGGGGCCATCGGCTATGCGCGTCGCCAACATCAATAAGCGCATTGCGGCGCTAGGCTACGAAATCGAGGATCTCGGCAATGTGCCGGTGGAACAGCCGGAGAGCTTGCCGGAGGGACCGCGACACGCGAAATATTTGCCGCAGATCGCGGCTACGTGCCAGCGCTTGGCGGTCATGGTAGAGCAGGCTGCCGAGGAAGACAAGGCGCCCCTGATGCTGGGTGGCGACCATTCGATTGCCATCGGTTCCGTGGCTGGGATGGCGCGCCATTTCCGAAAAAAGAAAAAACGCCTGGGGCTGCTCTGGATCGACGCCCATGCGGACATGAACACGCCGCAGACGTCGCCCTCGGGCAACGTCCATGGGATGCCGCTCGCCTGCTGCATTGGTCTGGGGCCGGAGGAGCTCACGAAGCTGCTGGGCTTCTCCCCCAAGGTGCATCCGCGCAACGTCGCGCTGGTGGGATTGCGCGATGTCGACATTCTCGAGCGGCCGCACGTGCGCGGAAGCGGCGTACGGGCGTTCACCATGCGGGATATCGACGAGCGCGGGCTGCGCGCCGTAATGGAACAGGCGCTGGGTATCGTGACCGACGGCACCGCCGGCTTTCACGCGTCGCTGGACATGGATTACGTCGATCCGCAATATGCGCCCGGGGTGGGAACGCCGGTTCGTGGGGGCGCAACCTACCGCGAAGCGCATTTGGCAATGGAAATGATCTGCGATGCAGGGCAGATGGTTTCGATGGACGTGGTCGAGGTAAATCCGGTGATCGATGAAGTGAACCGAACCGCGGATCTGGCGGTCGAGCTGGTCATGTCGGCGCTGGGGAAGAAGATTCTGTGAAAACTCGGGTGGCGGTGATTTACGGTGGGCGGAGCGGTGAACACGAGATCTCTCTTCGCTCCTCGAAATCCATCATCCAAGCCATGGATCGCGCGAAGTACGACATTTCCGAGTACTTCATCACCAAGGATGGGAAGTGGCAGCCGCATCCGATTGTGCCGGAGCCGGGCGCGCATCCGGATATCGACGTGGTTTTCCCGGTGCTGCACGGAACATTTGGCGAGGATGGAACAGTGCAGGGTCTGCTCGAGCTGGCCGACCTGCCTTACGTGGGCGCGGGCGTGCTGGCTTCGTCGCTCTCCATGGACAAGGAGATGATGAAGCGTGTGTGCCAGCAGATCGGGTTGCCGGTGGTGGAATATGTGACACAAACGCGTGGCTGCATGGACACGGCGGAAATCACGTCACGGCTGCCGTTTCCGGTTTTCGTCAAGCCGGCCAACCTTGGGTCGTCGGTTGGAATTTCGAAGGCGCGTGATCGCGCCGAGCTGGAGAAGGCTTTGGCGCTGGCGGCCCAATACGATCGGAAAATCATTGTCGAGCGCGGCATTAACGGGCGCGAATTCGAATGTTCCGTGTTGGGTAATGAACGGCCGGAGGCATCGCTCGCCTGCGAAGTCATGCCTTCGCGAGATTTCTACGACTACGAAGACAAGTATCTTCTCGACCAGGCAAAATTCGAACTGCCGGCCAAGCTCGAACCGGAGCAGATGACCGAGTTGCGGCGCCTGGCGGTCGAATGTTACCGGGCGGTGGAATGCGAAGGCATGGCGCGCGTAGATTTTCTTCTCGAAGGCGCCACAGGCCAACTCTACATCAACGAGATCAATACCATTCCCGGATTCACCTCCATTAGCATGTATCCCAAGATGTGGGAAAAGACGGGGCTGCCTTATCCCAAGCTGATCGATCGCCTGATCGAACTGGCGCTCGAGCGCCACGCCCTGAAAAAGGCCACGAAGTTCACGCGCTAGAATAAGAACAAGCAGCGATGTCCATAGCTTTGAGCGTGTCCTCCACTTGGCCCGATTGATGTTGCGTATTTTCCCCGTTTTATTTCTGTTGGCCTCGTCTGTGTCCGCGGAGGACGATTTGGAGAGCCAGGTCAAGCGCGTGACCCAGGCGTTTGCCCTCGTGGAACAGAATGCGGCGGACCCCGTGTCTTCCCAGCAGCTCTTCTACCAGGGCGTGATTCCCGGGATGCTGCGGCGGCTCGACCCGCACTCGGTCTTCTTCGACCCGCAGCAGTTCGAGCAACTCAAACAACTGGAGACATCGACGCGCAAAGGTTTTGGTAGCGTGGTCTCAGTGCTCCCGGGCAGAGTCGTGGTGTTGCAGACCATGCCGGGAACGCCATCGGCCAAGTCGGGAATGAGTCCAGGCGACGAGATTCTGGCAATCAACAATTACCGTCTGGACCGTTTGGACATTGAGCAGTTGATCGGATTGTTGCAGGAGTCACGCCAGCAGCCGGCTCGTCTGGTAATCCGGCGGCCGGGAAGCGCCGGCCTGCTCGATTTCACCCTCACGCCGGAAGAGATGCAGCAGCCGAGCGTGGAGCGCGTTTTTCTGGTGAAGCCTGGAATCGGCTACCTGCGCGTCGCAAGCTTCGACGAACAAACCGGCGCGCAGATCAAGGAAGGCATCGAGAAGCTGGGCGGCCGCAAATTGAAGGGCCTGGTGCTCGATTTGCGCAATAACCCCGGCGGTCTGCTGACGTCGGCATTAGAGACCGCTGGTCTGTTTTTGAAGCCGGGGTCGTCTATCCTCACCGTGCGCGGGCGCGCGGTTCCGCAAAAAGAAGAAAAAGTTCCTGCCGACGACAGGCCCTACGATTTCCCCATGGCCGTGCTGATTAACGGCAAAAGCGCGAGCGCTTCGGAAATTGTGGCCGGGGCGTTGCAGGATCACGATCGGGCCGTGATCATCGGTGAGCCGAGCTTCGGCAAGGGGCTGGTGCAAAGTGTGTTTCCACTCGCCGATTCGTCCGGCCTGGCGCTGACCACCGCGCTTTACTACACGCCCAGCGGACGCTCCATTCAGAAGCCGTTCGACGCCACGCAGTTCGCCCTGGGCGCCACGGCGGCCCACCCCAATGAGAAATCGGATTTCCGGACTGATAAGGGACGCATCGTCCGCGGCGGCGGCGGCATCATACCGGATGAGATTGTCTATCCGCCCAGCGTCTCGCGATTCCGGGTAGTGCTCGAGACAAGCGGCGCCTTCACCTCATTCGCCACCGAATACTTGCGGAAAAATAAAGT
>Ga0335081_10007403_pt1 | contig 17554 bp, 9 predicted proteins | sample Lox_Sample_35_FD_206713 | JGI IMG/M metagenome (GOLD analysis project Ga0335081, IMG submission 206713) | Soil microbial communities from Loxahatchee National Wildlife Refuge, Florida, United States - Lox_Sample_3.5 | ecosystem: Environmental > Terrestrial > Soil > Wetlands | place: USA: Florida... | reverse complement strand
CTTCCGCCGTCGCGAATCGCCGCACCAGCTCCTTCTGCTGGTCGCGCAGGCGTTTCTTCTCCAGGCTCGCGCCGATGCGCGCCTTGAGCAGCACCGGATTCACCGGCTTGCTGAGATAGTCCTCCGCCCCGAGCTCGATGCAGCGCACGACGTTGTCGAGTCCCTCCAGCGAAGAAGTGACGATCACCGGGAAGTCGCGCAGCGCGAGGTCCTTCGCGATCTCGCCCAAGACCTGGAACCCGTCCATCTCCGGCATCTCGATGTCGAGCAGCATCAGGTCGAAGGGCTCGCGCTTCAGCAGCTGCAGCGCCACCCGGCCGTTTTCCGCCGAGGTCACTTTGTGGCCCATCAGCTCGATGTTGCGCGACAGCAGCAGACGGTTGACCTTGTTGTCGTCGACGACCAGAAGCCGCGCGCCGCTGTGGCTGCCTTCACGCACGCTTGAGCTCCGCCAGTTCCCGGGCTACGCGCCCGTACTCGGTCGTCAAGGCCGCCAGCGGCGCTCCGCCGTCCGCGCGCGCCGCGGCGAATCCGCCGATCTCCAGGTTCTTCGCCATGGCGGCGAGCGACGAGGCGCCGAAGGTGTTGCTGTTCGACTTCAGCGAATGCGCGACGCGGCGGAAGCGGTCGGCCTGGTTGGCGTCGAGCGCGCGGCGCAGCTCCGCGAGCATGCCGGGAGCCTCGGCCAGGAAGGTGTCGACGAGCTCACGCACGAAGTCCGCGCCCGCGGTGGTCTTGAGCTCCTCGAAGACGGAGCGGTCGATGGCTCCTTCGGACATTTCAGCGCGCCCTCCGCGGTTGGACCTGGTTCAACGCTTCCACCAGCCGGTCCACCCGGATCGGCTTGGTGAGGTAGTCGTCCATGCCGGCGGCGAGGCACATGTCGCGGTCGCCCTGCATGGCGTTGGCCGTCATGGCCACGATGCGTGGCCGCTCGTGCGCCTCCCACCGCGCGCAGATCTGGCGGGCGGCGTCGAGGCCGTCCATCTCGGGCATCTGCACGTCCATGAGAACGACGTCGTAGGCCTGTCGCCCCACCGACTCGACCGCTTCGATGCCGTTCGACGCGAGATCGGCGCGGTAGCCCATCTGCTGCAGGATGCGCAGCGCCAGCTTCTGGTTCACCACGTTGTCCTCGGCCAGCAGGATGCGCAGCGGGTGCCGGCTCGCCATCTGGGCATCGAGCCGCGAGGCCGGGGCCGGCGCCGCCTTCGGCGCCTCCTCGACGAAGAGCCCCACCAGCGTGTCGTAGAGCTGCGACTGGCGGATCGGTTTGGTCAAATGCGCGGCGAAGAGGTTCTCGCCGTCGCCGGCCTCGCGCCGGCCCAGAGAGCTGAACAGAACGAGCGGTAGCGCCGGGCTGCGCCGGCGCATCTCGCGCGCGAGCGCCACGCCGTCCATCTCGGGCATGTGCATGTCGACGATCGCCACGTCGAAGCTCTCGCCCGCGTTGAGCCAGCGCAGCGCTTCCCGAGGCGACTCGGTGGTGCGCGGAACCATGCCCCACTTGGCCGACTGCAGGCCGAGCAGGCGCCGGTTGGTGGCGTTGTCGTCGACCACGAGCGCGCGCTTTCCGGCGAGCGCCGGCTGGATGCCGACGAAGTCGCGCTGCCGGGTGGGCGAGACCGTGCCGACGGGAACGACGATGGTGAAGAAGAACGTCGAGCCCCTGCCCACGCCTTCGCTTTCCGCCCACATCCTGCCGCCCATCAGCTCGGAGAGCCGGCGGCTGATCGCAAGGCCGAGTCCGGTCCCGCCGTACTTCCGCGTCGTCGAGGAGTCGGCCTGCGAGAACGACTGGAACAGGCGGCTCATGCCGTCGGCCGACAGGCCGATGCCGGTGTCGCGCACCGCGAAGGTGACCTCGGCCTTGCCCGACGGCGCCGGCCGGGACGAGACGGTGAGGACCACCTCGCCATTGTCGGTGAACTTCACCGCGTTGGACAGCAGATTGAGCATGATCTGCCGCAGCCTCGTCACGTCGCCGATGATCGTCTCCGGCACATCTCCTTCGAACATGTAGGCCGTGTCGAGGTCCTTCTCCACGGCCTTCGCGGCAATCAGATCGAGGGCGGACTCCACGCATTCCCGCAGATCGAACGGCTGCGCCTCGATGTCCATGCGGCCGGCCTCGATCTTGGAGAAGTCGAGGATGTCGTTGATGATGGTGAGCAGAGCGTCGCCCGATTCGCGGATGGTGGCGACGTACTCGTGCTGCTCCGTGTCGAGCTTGGTGTCGAGCAGCAGCCCGCTCATGCCGATCACGGCGTTCATCGGCGTGCGGATCTCGTGGCTCATCGTGGCGAGGAACGAGCTCTTCGCCTCGTTGGCCGCTTCCGCGGCGGCGCGCGCTTCCTGCGCCTCCGCGAACAGACGCGCATTCTGCAGCGCCACGCCCACATTGGCGGCGATGGTGGAGAGCAGACGCTGGTCGTCCTCGTCGTAGATGCCTTCGCGCTGCGTGCTCTGGACGCTCACCACGCCCTGGCACGTTCCGCCGACCATGATGGGAACGCCGAGATAGGAGAGCGCCTGCTTGCCGATGACCGCCGTGCCGAGCTCGAGCGTCTGCCGGTCCATCGCCCGGTTGATGATGAGCGGCTTTCCCGACATGACGATGCGGCCGGTCAGGCCCTCGCCGTATTTGAGCGGCACCAGCTTGTCGCCGTGCTGGTACGGGAAGTCCATGATGCCGGCCTGCCGGTCGTACAGCGCGACGTAGGCGATATCCGCCTTGAACACCGTCCGGACCTGTTCGCCCACCAGGTTGATGAGCGCCGACAGGTCGAGCTTGCCCGCGAGCTGCTGCGACACGGTGTTGACGGTCGCCAGCTCCGCCGCCCGCTGCCTCGCCTCCGCGAACAGGCGCGCATTCTCGATCGCGACCGTGGCCTGCAGCGAAAGGCCTACCAGGAACTCGAGCTCGCTGTCGGAAAACGCCTCGCCGCCGGTGCGCCAAACCGCCATCGCCCCCTTAACCTTCTGACCGGCGAGCAGCGGCGCCACCATCAGCCGTTCGTTCTCTTCCTTCTCGGTGCCGGGAATCTGGATCGCCCGCGGATCGCTGCCGGTGTCGTTGATGAACTCGGCACGGCCTTTCTGGACAAGGTCGCCGATGATGCCCTCGCCGACCTTAACCCGGGTGGACTGGATCTCGGCGGCGATTTCGCCGACCGCGACGATGGCGCGATAGGTGTCGCCTCCCGGTTCGGGAAGGAATATCGCGCTGCTCCCGGCGCTCAGCAGATTGCGGGCGTGGTTCGCGATGCGGTCCATCACCGTGGAGAGCTCCAGCGTCGAGGAGATGTCGCGTCCCACCTCGGCCAGCGCCGCGGTCTCCCGCGAGCGGCGCTGCGTCTCGTCGAAGAGGCGCGCGTTCTCCAGCGCGACGCTCATGCTGCTCGCGAGCGTCTTCAGGAGGCGAACGTCGGAGTCGGAGAACGCGTGCTCGCGCTCGGTGTTGCTGAGCTGAATCAAGCCGCGCGCCTGGCCACCGACGAGGAGCGGGACGAACACCTGCGACTTCGGCCACTTCACGTCGTTCACGAGCATGCGGGACCCGAACCGCTCGACCGCCGCCTCGGTGTTCTCATTGATCACCAACGTCTCGCCCGTCCGAATCACGTGCGGTCCGAAGCCGCGATCGCCTAGAGGCTCCGCAGGAATTGCGCGCCTCTCGCGGTCGTAGTAAGCGTAGGGGTACTCAATCATTCCGGTCTTGGCATCGTAAGTGCGAATCCCGACATCCGCATCGTGGAACACTTCCCTGATCTTGTCGCCCACGGCGTCGTAGACACCCTGGAGGCTCAGCTCACCGGCGAGCGCCTGCTGCACGCTGTTGATGATCGAGAGCTCGGCGGCGCGCTGCTCGCTCTCCTTGAACAGCCGCTGCGTCTCGTCGAAGAGGCGGGCGTTCTCGAGTGCCACGCTCATGGTGTTGGCGAGGGTCGTAAGCAAGTTCACATCCGAATCGCCGAACGCGTCCTGCTGCCTCGAGTACAGGGCGACGACGCCCCGCGCCTCTTCGCCCTTGAGGATCGGCACGCCGAGGTAACTCTGCCCTTCGTCCGGAGAAGCCGAATCGCCGATCGACTGCGCACCAAGCTCGGCTGCCCGCTGCCGGAAGTCACGGCCGATCACGAGCGGACGGCGTGTTTGAATGACGTGCGAGGCCATACCCGGGCCTATGGGGTACGGCTCGACGGGGAAGCGCTCCCCGTGCTCCAGATAGTACGGGACGGCCACCTTGCCGGCCTGGCGGTCGTAGAGGGCGATGAGCATTTTTTTTGCACTGAAGATTTCGGCGATCTTGTCCCCCACGAGATCGATGATCGCCTGGAAGTTGAGCTCGGCCGCGAGCCCGTGCTGCACGCTGTTGATGATGGCAAGCTCGGCGGCGCGCTGCTCGCTCTCCTTGAACAGGCGCTGCGTCTCGTCGAAGAGCCGGGCGTTTTCCAGGGCGACGCTCATGCTGTTGGCGAGCGTCTGCAGCAGGCGCACTTCCGATTCGCCGAACGCGTCCTGCTTCGGCGAATACAGCGCGACGACGCCGCGGGCCTCGTCGCCGATCAGGATCGGAACGCCAGCGTAGCTCTGCCCGACCTCCGTGGCGGTCTCGTCGCCGATGAGTCGGGAGCCCATCTCTCGGCCGCGCTGCACCATGTCGCGCGCGATGACGAGGGGTTCGCGCGTCCGGATCACGCGCGCCGTGAAGCCGCCCTCGAGCGGCGCGGGGGCCACGGGAAAGCGCTCCCCGTGCTCGAGGTAATAGGGCATCGTCACCGTGTTGCTCGGCCGATCGTAGAGAGCGATCGACATGTCCGGCGTGCGGAATATCTCCGCGATCTTGTCGCCGACGAGGTCGATGATCGCCTGGAAGTTGAGCTCGGCCGCGAGCCCGTGCTGCACGCTGTTGATGATGGCAAGCTCGGCAGCGCGCTGCTCGCTCTCCTTGAACAGCCGCTGCGTCTCGTCGAACAGCCGCGCGTTCTCCAGAGCCACGCCCATGCTGGCGGCCACCGTGCTGACGAGGCGGACTTCCGCCTGGCCGTAGGCGTTCTCGCGCTCGTAGTCCTCCATCGCGATCATTCCGAGCGCCCGGTCGCCGGTGAGGATCGGCACGAAAACCGAGGAATGGCTCTCCTCGGTGCCGGGCAGCGTCGCCAAGCCCTGCGCCCGGGCGTCCGCGCGCGAGTGCGCGACGATCGGCTTGCGCGAGCGCACGAGCTTCCACCAGATGCCGTCCGGGCTCGGCTTCTGCGGTTCCCTGTTCCTCCGCTCCCCGTGCTCGTACTGGTACAGGAAGTGGAGGACCTCGTCCTTGGGGTCCTGCCAGCGGATGCTCAAGTCGCCAGTCTTGAATACGTCGCGGAGCTTGTCCCCGACGAGCTCGATGATGGCCAGGAAGTCGAGCTTCGCCGACATGCCTTCCTGGATCCGGTTGATCACGGTGAGCTCCGCCGCGCGCTGCTCGGTTTCCCTGAGCAGCCGCTGTGTCTCGTCGAACAGGCGCGCGTTCTCCAGCGCCACGCTCATGCTGTTGGCGAGCGTCTGCAGCAGGCGCACGTCCGAGTCGTTGAAGGCGTGCTCGCGCTCCATGTCGGAGAGCGAGATGGCGCCGCGCGTCTGCTCGCCGACGATCAGCGGCACGATGACGGTCGACTTCTCCATCTGCGTGCCGGGCAGCGACTCGGAACCATACTTCACCATGGTCTCCGCCATGTTCTCGTTGATCACCAGCGTCTCGCGCGTGCGCAGCACGTGCGCGGCAAACCCGGTCTCGTCCAGCGGATGGGACGCCAGAGCGAGGCGCTTGCCGTTCTCGTACGCGTACGGGTAGTGGATGAGCCGCGACCGGGGATCGTAGACGCGAATGCCCATGTCGCGGTTGCCGAAGATCTCCCGGATCTTGTCGCCGACCGCGTCGTAGATACCCTGGATGTTGAGCTCGGCGGCGAGCGCCGCCTGCACGCTGTTGATGATCGCCAGCTCTGCGTTGCGCTGTTCCGTCTCCTTCAGCAGGCGCTGCGTCTCGTCGAAGAGGCGCGCGTTTTCCAGCGCCACGCCCATGCTTGCCGCCACCGTGCTGAGCAACCGCAGATCGGCGTCGCCATAGGCGTTTTCGCGCTCGTAGTCCTCCATCACGATGGAACCCAGCGCGCGATCGCTTCCCACGATCGGGACGGCGATCGACGAGAGACTCTGGTCCGTGCCTGGCACGACCTGGAAACCCATAGCGGTGTACTCGGCGACCGTGCGCACGAGCACCGGCCGACGCGTCTGCAGCATCGTCAACGCGGCGGGGCTCGGTGCGATCGCCGCCTGCTCCATCCGGATCCCGTGCTCGTACTGGTACAGAAAGTGCATGAGGTTCGTCGCCGGGTCGTACCAGCGGATGCCGATGTCGCGGGTGCCGAACACGTCGCGCAACTTGTCGCCGACCAGGTCGACGATCGCCTGGAAATCGAGCTTCGACGCCATCCCCTCCTGGATGCTGTTGATGACCGCCAGCTCGGCATTCCGCTGCTCGGTCTCCTTCAGCAGCCGTTGCGTCTCATCGAACAGGCGGGCATTCTCCAGCGCGACGCTCATGCTGTTCGCCAGCGTCTGGAGAAGGCGAACGTCGGAGTCGGAGAAGGCTTGCTCACGCTCCACGTCCAACATGCTGATGAGCCCGCGCGCCTGCTCGCCGACGACCAGCGGCACGAATACTGCCGACTTCTCGTCTTCGGTGCCCGGAAGCGTGAAGCTTCCGTAGCGTGCCGACATCTCGTCCATGTTCTCGTTGACGACGAGCGTTTCGCGCGTGTCGATCACGTGCCGGGCAAAGCCCCTTTCGGCCAGCCGGCGGCTGTCGATCTGGATACGCTTACCCTTCTCGTAGACGTACGGGAAGTGCATGAGCTCGGTCTTCGGATCGTAGATGCGGATGCCGACGTCGCGGTTTCCGAAGATCTCGCGGATCTTGTCGCCGACCGCATCGTAGATGCCCTGGATGTTGAGCTCGGCCGCCAGCGCCGCCTGCACGCTGTTGATGATCGCGAGCTCGGCGTTGCGCTGCTCGGTCTCCCTGAGCAGATGCTGCGTCTCATCGAAGAGCCGGGCTTTCTCCAGGGCCGTGCCCAGCGACGCGGCGATGGTCGTCAGCAGTCGCAGATCCGATTGGGCGAAGGCGCTTTCCCGCTCATAGTTCTCGATACCGATCAGCCCGAGCACCCGGTCGCTGCCGATGATGGGGACCGCGATCATCGACTTGCTGGCATCGGTGCCCGGCACCGCGTTGTGACCGGGCCCGTATTCCGCCGGAGTGTTGATGATCACAGGCTCGCGTGTCCGAACCATTGTCTCGAACATCCCGCCCGGAACCGGTTCCCGGGGAGCGATCACCAGGTTATTGCCGTGCTCGTAGTTGTACAGGTAGTGAAGCAGCCCCGTCTTCTCGTTGTACCAGCGGATCCCCAGATCCGGCGTCGCGAAGACTTCCCGGAGCTTGTCGCCGACCATGTTGACGATGGCCTGGAAGTCGAGCTGCGCTGCGAGACCCTGCTGGATCGAATTGATGATCGCCAGCTCCGCGGCGCGCTGCTCGGTCTCCTTCAGGAGTCGCTGGGTCTCGTCGAACAGCCGCGCATTCTCGAGCGCCACGCCCATGCTGGCCGCAACGGTGCTCAAGAGCCGGACCTCCGCCTCGCCGAAGGCGCTCTCGCGTTCGTAGTCTTCGAGCACGATTGATCCGAGCACCCGATCGCTCCCGAGGATCGGTACAAAGGCGGCGGACTTGCTCATGTCGGTGCCTGGTACGACGCCGATGCCGAGCTTTGCCGCCTCTTCCGCATTCCTGAACACGAGCGGCTGGCGCGTGCGCAGCATGGTCGACCACGGGCCGCCTTCGCGCGGCGTGGTTGGTTCGACGTGCTGACGCACGCCGTGCTCATACTGATAGAGATAGTGGGAGAGATTGGCCTTCGGGTCGTGCCAGCGGATGCCGATGTCGCCCGTATTGAAGACTTCGCGCAGCTTGTCACCTACCAGATCGACGATGGCCTGGAAGTCGAGCTTCTCGGCCATCCCCTGCTGGATGCTGTTGATGACCGCCAGCTCGGCCGCGCGCTGCTGCTCGGCCTTGAACAGACGCTGCGTCTCGTCGAAGAGCCGCGCGTTCTCGAGGGCCACGCCCATCGAGGCGGCGATCGTCTGCAACAGGCGGACGTTCGATTCGTTGAAATAGTCCTCGCGCTCGAAGCTTTCGACCGAAATACCGCCGATGACCGAATTCGCGGCAACGATGGGCACCTGCGCGATCGCCTTCGACTGCTCGGTGCCGGGCACGAGCTTCACACCGTAGGTCTTCGTTATCTCCGCAGTTGGTCCGAAAACAGGCTTTTGGTCCGCCATCAGCTTGCGGGCGAGAGCGCCCGGCTTCGAGGGCGGTATCGTCAGACGCCGCCCGTGTTCGAACTCATAGAGGTAGTGGACGAGGTCCGTGGCGGGGTCGTGCAGGCGAATGCCGATGTCCTGCGTACCGATGATGTCGCGCAACTTGTCGCCCACCAGATCGACGATCGCGTGCAGGTCCAGCTTGGAAGCGAGCCCTTGTTGGATGCTGTTGATGATCTCGAGCTCGGCGGCGCGTTCTCGCTCGGCCTTGAACAGGCGCTGCGTCTCGTCGAAGAGACGCGCGTTCTCGAGCGCCACGCTCATCGCGTTGCCGAGCGTGGTGAGCAGGCTTACGTCCGAGTCGGCGAAGGCGTGGCTCCGCTGCTTGCCGACACAGATCACGCCGCTCGCGGCATCGCCGTGCAGGATCGGAACATAGATAAACGAGTTGTCCTCTGTCGCGCCACCGATGTTCTTTGCACCCAGTTCCGCCATTCGTCGATTCAATTCATCAACCGTGTGAATCACGATCGGCTGCTGCGTCTTGAGAATCTCCCTCGTGAACCCCGCCGGGACCCCCGATTCCGGCTGAAAGCGCTCCCCGTGATCGATGAGGAACGCGTAGCGGACAACATTGGCCGCAGAGTCGTAAAGACTGATCCCTACCACGTCGGCTTCGAAGATCTCGCGAATCTTGTTGCCGACCAGATCGTGGATGGCCTGCATCTCGAGTTTCGAGGCCAGCCCTTCCTGAACGCTGTTTATGATCGCGAGCTCCGCCGCGCGCTGCTGCTCTGCCTTGAAGAGCCGCTGCGTCTCGTCGAAGAGCCGCGCGTTCTCCAGCGCCACGCCCATCGTCGCGGCGACCGTACTGAGGAGCCGCAGGTCGGAGTCGCCATAGGCGTTTTCCCGCTCATAATTCTCGAGCGAGATGTCGCCGAGCACGCGATCGCTGCCGACGATCGGCACGGTGATCATTGACAGGCTCTGATCGGTCCCCGGCACCGGGCCGCCGATGCCGGCTCTCTCGTAGTCGGCGAGGCAGTTGAAAACGGTCGGCTGGCGTTTGACCGTTCGCGTCTCGAACATCCCGCCGCGGCTGGGCGGCCGGCTGATGACCGGCAGCCTCTTTCCGTGCTCGTAGGTATAGAGGTAGTGCAGCAGGTTCGCCTTCTCGTCGTACCATGTGATGCCGAGGTCGGCACCACCGAAGACCTCGCGCAGCTTGTCGCCGACGAGGTCGACGATCTCGCGGAAGTCGAGCCTGGAGGCGAGCCCGCCCTGGATCGAATTGATGATCGCCAGCTCGGCGTTGCGCTGCTCGAGATCGGCGTTCGACGCCGTCAGCTCCGCCGTGCGCTCTTCGACCTTCCTTTCCAGTCCCGCCGACCACTGCGCGTTGTCGAGTGCGACCGCTGCCTGATTCGCAAGCAGCCCGAGCATGTCGCGGTCGGTGTCGTCGAAGCGGCCGTAGACGCCCTCCATGTCAGCGTACAAAAACCCCAGTAGCTTCCCGTGCACGATCAGCGGCGCGACGATGCGCGAGCGCTGCCTCACCGCGGACCCCGTCTCCGGCGTGTGCAGCAGCTGCACGGACCGCGTGAGGCGAGCGCGAAGAAGGTACGGGTCGATCGCGCGCAACAGGCTGCGTATCTCCTCGCGCTGTGGCATGAGCGAGTGCGCGAGCTCGCGCCCGCCGTCGCGCTCGAGCAGAAGCAGGACGCGTTCCGCACCGGACAGCTCGGTGGCTTCGTCGACGAGGAAGGCCTGGATTTCGGCCGCGGAGCGCAGGGCGTTGAGACGCAGGCCCGTGTCCGCGAGCCGCTGAAAAGGCTCCCGGACATCGGCTTCGACGGCGAGATGCTCGAGCAGACGTTGCTTCGGAACGTCGTGTTTCGCGCCGCCGGCGAGCCAGTCCGCGATGATTTCGCGGTTGAACGGAACCTTGTTGAGATAGTTTCGGCGCAGCCCCTCGTCGCGCAGATGGGCGATCCGGTCGACCAGGAACCCGTAGGCCCGCTCGAGAGCTTCGTGCGCCTGCTTGCCTCGCCCGTTCGCGGCCAGCGCCTTCGCGTGCCGCAGCCAGATCTCCTGCGAGGTCCAGCGGTCGGGCTTGGCAAAGGAGTGGGTGCGGTGGACTTCGGTGGCCTTTGCGGTAGCGGCCAGTGCGGCGCTCTTCCTGCCGCACGCCAACTGCGCTTCGCCGAGCTTCGAGAAGATAACGCTCACGAATCCCAGCTCGACCTTCTGTGCGAGCTTCGCTGCCTCGTCGTAATGACGGACGGCCGTCGCCGGATCACCTTGGGCCAATGCGAGATCGCCGGCATCGTGGTCAACCGATACATTCATGCTGGGATCGTCGATACCGGACGCGAGATCGGCGAGCTCCCGCAAATGCGCGCGCGCGGCGTCCAGAGCTCGAAGACCCAGCTCCGTCTGAATCGCATTTGTCAGCGCGCCGGCGAGCCGTTGCCTGGCACCGATGGCGCGGACCAGCGCGAGGATTTCGACGTGCAGCCGATTGGCGTGGCTATGCAGACCCAGCTCGTCGTACATGATCGCGAGATTGCCGAGCGCCACCGAACGCCGCTCCGCATAGCCTGCCGCTTCGAAAGCCTGCGTCGCCTGCCGAAGGTGTCGGAAGGATTGGGCGATATCCGGTTCCATGTGCGAGGACAGGACCAGCGCGTTGCCCGTGCCGTAGCGGTCGCCCGCCTTGCTGCACAGCTCGAACGCCCTCCGTGCGGCCGGGCGTGATTGCTCGAAGCGGCCCAGCTGGTGCGAGGCCATGGCGATGACCCAGTGCGCGCGCCCGGCGCCGGAAGCGTTGCCCGCCGCCTCGAACAGCTCGGCGGCTTGGCGTGCGGTCTTGAGGCCGGCCTGGTAATTGCCCGACCGGGCCTGCACTTCGCCCAGGATCAGGAGGCTCGCCGATAAGAACGGCTTCTCGCGCGACTCTCGAGCAGCTTTCGTGGCCGCGTTTGCGCACTTGAGGGCAGGCTTCAAGTCACCTTGCCGCATTTGCACCACGGCCTTGCGGCTCAACGCCTGAGCCTCGAGCGCGCGCGACTTCTGACGGACGGCAAGGTCGAGCATGGTCGCAGCGTCCTGCGCGGCCAGATCGAGCTTGCCGAGCGCGATACAGGACTCGGCACGCAGATCGAGCAGCTCCATTTGCACGGCTGCTGGCAGCGGCTTTCCACCGTCCAGCGTGAGCAGTGCCCGGGCGCATTCCTCGACGGCGCGCGCATGCTGGCCGGTCCAGGCGAGCTCCCGGATCGCGGCGAACATCTCCGATCGAGGGTCGATCGCCTTCTGCTTCGACGTGGTCTTCGACGTCGATTTGCGCGCCGCGGGCTTCCGCGCTGTTCGGCGGGTGGAGGTTTCTACGATGGCCATCTCATGCTCCTTGCTTCTCGAATCGCCGAGGCTGCAGCGCGACTCGCCTCGAGAATCGAATGTTACAACTCCCAGTCGCGGTCGGGCCGCAGGATCGGCGCAGCGATCCGCACCGTCTTCATGCGTCCGGTCTCGCCCCGGATCAAAGTCACGTTGCGCCGCGGTACGCCGAAACTGGCAGCGAGGAAAGCCACGAGCGCTTCGTTGGCGCGGCCCTCGATGGGCGGCGCAGCGAGCCGGACCTTCAAAGCATCGCCGTGCCAGCCCACGACCTCGGTGCGCCGCGCGCCCGGCTGACAATGGAGCTCGAGCGTGAGCGAGCCGTCGTCGCCGATGTGGCGCCAGGCGGGCACACGCGCAGTCTCAGCGGAAGACCGCTGCAACGGTCTGCTCCAGCCAGGCGACCGGCAGCATCAGCACGAGCTGCGCGAGCACGATCACGATCAGCGGCGAGAGATCGAGCGCCCCGCCGATCGGTGGCACGAGCCGCCGCACCGGTGCGAGCAAGGGGAACGTCAACGCGTTGAGCACGCCGGCGAGCGGCCCATCGGGCGCTACCCAGGACAGCAGCGCCTGGATGAACACCGCGACGATCGCGATCCACAGCGCCGCCTTGACGAGCTCGAGCAGCGCGATCACGGCGATCAGCCCCGCGGTCGGACCGCTCAGGAGCGCCCCGGCGGGCGCGCTGAGCGCCGTGAGCGCCGCGAGCCAGGCCAGCTGCAGAATCCAGGCGACGGCAAGCGACGCCCAGTCGTAGCCCCCGAAGCCGGGCAGCACCTTGCGCATCGGCTTCACCGCCCAATCGGTGAGCGCGGTCACCGCCTGCCCGACCGGGTTGCGGAACGGCGCGCGCATCCACTGCATGATGAAGCGCAAGAGCGCGGTGTAGACGAACAGCCCGAAGACCACGTTGAGTAGGAAGCGGATGGCGTCGGTGAGCATGCCGAGGACTCCGCCGCGAGCCTAGCTGTCGCTGCCGAAGAGCTCGCCCATCTCTCGTGCCCGGTCCGCCGCGGCCTTTACCGCGGCAAGGAGCGCGTCTTTGACGCGAGCCTCCTCCAGGACGGCGATGCCGCGCTCGGTCGTCCCGCCCTTCGAAGTCACCTGCGCGCGCAGCATCGCGGGCTCCGAGTCGCTCTGCTCCGCGAGGCGAATCGCGCCGGAGAACGTGGCGAACGCGAGCCGGCGCGCATCCGCCGGCGCGAATCCGAGCTCGCGGGCGGCGGCGTCCAGCGCTTCCAGAAAATAGAAGACGTAGGCCGGCCCGCTGCCTGAGACCGCGGTCACCGCATCGAGGTCCTGCTCGCGCTCGCACCACAGCGTCGCGCCGACCGCTTCGAGCACCGCCGCCGCGCGGGCGCGCCCGTCGCTGTCGACGCCGGGCAGCGCGAACAAGCCGGCGATGCCGGCGCCGATCAGCGCAGGCGTGTTGGGCATCGCGCGCACCAGTCTTCGATAGCCCCCCAGCCAGCGGCAGAGATCGTCCAGGCGGATGCCGGCGGCGATGGTGAGCACGATCTGGCTCTTGAGCAGTCCGACCAGATCGCGCGCTACCGTGCGCACGTGGTGCGGCTTGACCGCGATCACCACAACGTCGGCACTGCCGACGGCAGGCTCTTCGATTTCAGCGAAAGTGGCCACCTGGAACCGGGCGGCTATTGCGGCTCGCGCCTCGGGGTCGATCTCCACCACCTTGAGCGCCTCGCGCGCATGGCCGTGCGCGACCAGGCCGCCGAGGAGCGCCCGCGCCATGTTGCCGCCGCCGACGAGGGTGATGTTCATCGCCGATGCGCTAGCGCTCTCGCGGCCCGAAGAGCGCCGTGCCGACGCGAACCATGGTGGCCCCCTCGGCGATCGCCGCCTCGAGGTCGCCCGACATGCCCATTGACAGGGTGTCGAGCGCCAGCCCTTCGGCGCGAGCGACGTCGAAGAGCTCGCGCAAGGCGCGGAACTGGCGACGCACCCGCTCCGTCTCGCCGGTCTCCTCGGCGATGCCCATGAAACCACGGAGCCTGATCCGGGGCAGCACGGCCACGGCGCGGGCCAGCGGCAGCGCCTCGACCGGCGCGGCGCCGCTCTTGGCGCGCTCCGCGCTGATGTTCACCTGCACGCAGACGTTGAGCGGCGGAAGGTGCGCGTCCCGGGCAGCTGAGAGGCGCTCGCCGATCTTCAGCCGGTCCACGGTCTGCACCCATGCGAAGCGCTCCGCGGCAACCCGGGTCTTGTTCGACTGCAGCGCTCCGATCATGTGCCATTCGATGTCGCCGAGATCGGCGAGGTCGGCGGCTTTGGCGATGGCCTCCTGCACGTAATTCTCGCCGAATGCCCGCTGGCCGAGCGCGTAGGCCGCTCGGATCTTGTCCGGAGCCTGGCCCTTGCTGACGGCAAGCAGGCGCACGGTGGCCGGGTCGCGTCCGAACCGGGCGGCGGCCTGGGCGATCCGCGCCGCCACGGCTTGCCACGCCTTCTCCTCTGGGCTCATAATCGGATGACGTCGGCATAGCGCGGGCCCGGGTCGGCCGGATGTAATCCACAACGCGCACCGGCGGCGCGACTTTTGCTACCGCGGGGGCGGGCCGAAAACGAGCGGCTGCACTAAGCGCGACGCCCGCCGGGATTATAAATGGACATTGCCGAGCTCCTAGCGTTTGCGGTCAAGAACAAGGCTTCGGACCTGCATCTGTCGGCGGGTCTGCCGCCGATGATCCGCGTCCACGGCGACATCCGGCGCATCAACCTGCCGCCGATGGAGCACGAGGACGTGCACGCCATGGTGTACGACATCATGAGCGACGCGCAGCGCAAGATGTACGAGGAGATGCTCGAATGCGACTTCTCGTTCGGCATTCCCAACCTTGCGCGCTTCCGGGTCAACGCCTACAACCAGCAGCGCGGCGCGGCGGTCGCCTTCCGGACGATTCCCTCCAAGGTTCTCACGCTCGAGGAGCTCAACTGTCCCAGGGGCTTCGCGAGCATGACCGAGCGGCCGCGCGGGCTGATCCTGGTGACCGGCCCGACCGGCTCGGGCAAGTCGACCACGCTGGCGGCGATGGTCAACCACGTCAACGAGAACGAGTACGGCCACATCCTCACGATCGAGGACCCGATCGAGTTCCTGCACGACTCCAAGAAGTGCCTCATCAACCAGCGCGAGATCGGGCCGCACACGCTGTCCTTCGCCAACGCGCTGCGCGCAGCGCTGCGCGAAGACCCGGACTACATCCTGGTCGGCGAAATGCGCGACCTGGAGACCATCCGGCTGGCGCTCACCGCGGCCGAGACGGGGCACCTCGTGTTCGCGACGCTGCATACGAGCTCCGCCGCCAAGACCATCGACCGGATCATCGACGTCTTCCCGGCGACCGAGAAGGACATGGTGCGGGCCATGCTCTCCGAGTCGCTGGTGGCGGTGATCTCGCAGTCGCTGCTCAAGACCAAGGACGGGCAGGGCCGAACCGCCGCGTGGGAGATCATGATCGGCACGCCGGCGATCCGCAATCTCATTCGCGAGAACAAGGTCGCGCAGATGTACTCCGTCATCCAGACCAGCCAGGCGGCGGGTATGCAGACCATGGACCAGTGCCTGCAGGAGATGGTCCGCCGCAACCAGGTCCAGATCGCCGAGGCCCGCGCGCGCGCAGTCAACAAGGAGCTCTTCGCCTAGGAGCGAAGAAGGCGACACGGGAGCCGTTCGATGGAACGCGAAACCGCCACCAAGTTCATCCACGATCTCCTGGATCTGCTGGTCAAGCAGAAGGGATCGGACCTGTTCATCACCGCGGGCTTCCCGCCGGCGGTCAAGATCGACGGCAAGATCGTCCCGGTGTCCAAGACGCCGCTCACGCCGCAGCACACCATCGAGCTCACGCGCAGCGTGATGAACGACAAGCAGGCGGCGGAGTTCGAGTCGACGAAGGAATGCAACTTCGCGATCAGCCCGCCCGGCATCGGCCGGTTCCGCTGCAACGCCTTCATCCAGCAGGGCCGGGTCGGCATGGCGATGCGCACGATCAATACCGTCATCCCGACCTTCGAGGAGCTGAGCCTCCCGCCTGTGCTCAAGGACGTGTGCATGAGCAAGCGCGGCATCATGCTCTTCATCGGGCCGACGGGGTGCGGCAAGTCGACCTCGATGGCGGCGTTGCTCGGCTATCGCAACGAGAACAGCTACGGCCACATCATCACCATCGAGGACCCGATCGAGTTCGTGCACGAGCACAGGAACTGCATCATCACCCAGCGCGAGGTGGGCGTGGACACCGACAGCTGGGAGATCGCGCTCAAGAACTCGCTGCGCCAGGCTCCGGACGTGATCCTGATCGGCGAGATCCGCGACCGGCACACGATGGACTACGCGGTGGCGTTCGCCGAGACCGGCCACCTGTGCCTCGCCACGCTCCACGCCAACAACGCCAACCAGGCGCTCGACCGGATCATCAACTTCTTCCCCGAGGAGCGTAGAGCCCAGCTGCTGATGGACCTCTCGCTCAACGTGCGCGCCTTCGTGGCGCAGCGCCTTATCCCGCGCCGCGACGGCCGCGGCCGCGTTCCCGCCGTGGAGGTGATGCTCAACTCGCCGCTGATCTCGGACTTGATCTTCAAGGGCGACGTCTCGGGCATCAAGGACATCATGAAGCGCTCCCGCGAGCTGGGCATGCAGACGTTCGACCAGGCGCTGTTCGACCTGTACGAAGCCGGCATGATCAGCTACGAGGACGCGCTGCGGAACGCCGACTCGCTCAACGACCTGCGGCTCGAGATCAAGCTGCACGGCAAGGACGCGAAGAACCGCAACGTGATGGCGGGTATCGGCAACCTCGACATCGTCCAATAACGGGCGAACCCCGCCGTAGGTCGGAATTCATTCCCGACCAACACGCCGCTCCGTTTCCCGCGGCCGCTGACCACCAGGCGCGAATGAATTCGCACCTACGCGGCTGCGCGTACAATACTTGCATGGCCTACGAAACGACTACCCGCGTCCCCACCGAGATCAAGCTCCATCAGCAGTCGAAGGCGATGGAGATCTCGTTCGCCGACGGCACGAGCTTCCGGCTCTCCTACGAGTTCCTGCGCGTGTACTCGCCATCCGCCGAGGTGCGCGGACACGGTCCCGGCCAGGAGACGCTGCAGGTAGGCAAGCGCGCCGTCACCATCGTCGAGGTCGAGCCGGTGGGCCATTACGCCATCCGGCCGAAGTTCTCCGACGGCCACGAGAGCGGGATCTATTCCTGGGACTACCTCTACGAGCTTGGGCGTGAGCACGGCGAGCTCTGGCAGCGCTACCTCGAGCGTCTTTCGGCGGCCGGGGCGAGCCGCGATCCCGATCCGAACGCCAAGGCGAGCGCTCCGGCCCACGCCTGCGGGCACCGGCACTGAGGCCCCGCTCGACCGCAGCCGCATCGCGCATGACCCGCACGACGCACTTCGGCTATCAGCAAGTCGGCACCGAGGAGAAGGCGCAACGCGTGCGCGGCGTGTTCGATTCGGTGGTCGGCAAGTACGATCTCATGAACGATCTGATGTCGGCCGGCATGCACCGGTGGTGGAAGCGCTTCACCGTCGAGATCTCCGGCGTCGGAGCTGGCAAGCGCGTGCTCGACGTGGCCGGCGGCACCGCGGACCTGGCGCGGCTGTTCGCCGATCGCGTCGGCGCGACGGGACAGGTGGTGCTCACCGACATCAACGAAGCGATGCTCCGCACGGGCCGCGATCGCCTGATCGACGAAGGACGGATCGCGCCGGCGGTGCAGTGCAGCGCCGAGGCGCTGCCGTT
>Ga0335081_10007402_pt1 | contig 17555 bp, 15 predicted proteins | sample Lox_Sample_35_FD_206713 | JGI IMG/M metagenome (GOLD analysis project Ga0335081, IMG submission 206713) | Soil microbial communities from Loxahatchee National Wildlife Refuge, Florida, United States - Lox_Sample_3.5 | ecosystem: Environmental > Terrestrial > Soil > Wetlands | place: USA... | reverse complement strand
CTTGACCCTCTTCGTAACCGGCGGAAAAACCGTCGCTGTAACTGCAGGGGAACCGGCAGCCTCAAAAAACCCGCCAAAACCCGGAACAATAAACATTATCTTGCTGGTAGATGGAAACATGACAGACGGCGCTATGGTTGAAGCACACAAAACCATTACAGAAGCCAAAACAGTCGCGCTAAGGGAACTAGATCTTAGAAGCCAGTTTTCAGGTGACCTTGCCACTGGAACATTAACCGACACGATAGCAGTGGCTTGCACCAAAAAAGGGGAGCCCATCCGTTTTACAGGAACTTTCACTTTGATCGGAGAACTCATCGGGCAAGGCGTCACAGAATGCGTAAAGAATGCTATTTACCTGCAAGAGGGATTAGCGCCCGGTAGACCATTGATGGAAAGATTGACTGAGAGGGGAATAGAAATCGAGAAGTTAATGTCTCTTTTCAGCCGAATTGTTCCCGTTGAAGACGCTAAAAGTCAGCAATTCAAAAAGGAAGTGGAACAAACTTTAGCTGACAAGAAAATCGCGGGGTTGATTTTGGCCAGCCTCAGGTTTGACGATGATTTAAGAAAAGGCTTAATCCCCGAGCGCGATGAAAAATCCGTTGACCAAGATGTGTTTGAAGAAATTGTGTCTGCGGCAGTTAGGATTTACTTGTCGGACACTTGCATCTCAGATGTTGAATGCCTCAGGTTGATGACGAAAGAAGAGAGTTTGGGTCCTCTGACAACTTGCGTTCTAAATGCAATCATGAAAAACGTTTACTCCAAGATTAGCTAACCAATTTACCATCGGAAAGATGTTCTTGTGACGGTGCATTGACTACTTGCTCGCAATTTCCCATACATCGGTCAAGTACAGTTAACTTTAATAATGCTGTAACTCGCTTTTTAGCAAGGTGCAAATTTACGTGGTTCAAATAAATCCCAATGAGCTGCCCTATGACACGCTCAAACATTGGCCTCCAATGACGTACAGAAACAACCAAGCACCATCCAAGGAGGCAACCGGGGATTTTGAAAGCTTTCTCAACGGCGAAAACACCTCAAAAGGACCAAAAGAGCTGCAGCCGTGGATTCCATTCTGCGACGGAAGATGTTCCTTTTGCTATTTCCCAGTCAACTGCGAAAAACACGATATCTCCGCCTATATCGAAGCCTTGAAAACTGCGTTGCATCGCTACGCCCAAACCAAATATATCCAGTCAACAGTTTTCGATGAAATCTACGTGGGCGGCGGTAGCCCCTCCGTTCTTTCTGAAATGCAGATCGCGGATGTCATGAATTTTTGTCGAGGGAACTTCAAATTTGCCGGTGGCTGCACGACAAAGTTTACCGCGTGCACTTTCGGGTTGACAGACAAGAAAATTCGTCTCTTAGCTTCCCAAGAAATTGACCAATTAGACATCGGGGTCCAAACCTTTGAAGACGCCTTCCGAAAAAATCTCACGCTCCGAGACGGAAGCAAAGACGCCAAGGAAAAGCTGAAGATCGTTAAGGAAAATGGTTTGCACCTCAGCATCGACTTACTCTATAACCTCCCCGGACAGACAATGGAGCAGTGGAGAGGGGACTTAAAACAGGCTTTGGAGCTTGAAGTTGAAAGCGTAGACTGCTATCCTCTGGATCTGTACGCGGATACACCGCTTGCCAGAAGAATCGCCCTTGGTGAGCTGCCTTCGCCAGGCGACTATAAAAAGGAACTTGAGATGTACCTGGAAGCCTATGACATTTTCAAACAGAACGGATACTTTCCAACCTGTCACAACAGGTTCTCAAAACTTAAAGAAGACCGCGGGAAAGTGTCTTCAGAAGTTGTGGGAACAGGCGCAGGCTTCTTCATGGGTCACCTTGGCAACTTCCAATACTCAGACATAGACAACGTCAAAGACTACATAGCCCAAGTTCAGAAGGGATCTTTCCCCTTGGCTTCTCTTGCAACCCTCTCTAAGGAAGATAAAATGCGCAAAGCAATGATGCTCATATACGTCCGCATTCGGTTGGACCGCAAAGACTTCCGAGACGAATTCGGAAAGTTCCCCGAAGAAGCATTTCCAGACGCCATAGAAAGACTCAAACGAAAAGGTCTGATAGTGGTCACTGACGAAGAAATACGATTATCAGAGAAGGGCGACCCGTGGCGGTTCAACATTGCTTGGGAGTTCTTCAAGTAAAGGCTATTTTTGTTAGTATGCTAGAAACCAAGGCAATAAATCTTCGGTTGGAAAAGATAAAATTTTATGAGAGCTCAATGCTATCGCATTTGTACGGGACAAGCGGTTTAGGGATGTACGAGTAATACGTGAAAAAAAGAATTGACGCTTCCAAGTTTTCTATTTGAGGAATCTTTTCGAGTCTGTTTGTAAGTGCTCCCAGATCTTTGAGATCCTTTACTAACGCGGCACCGTATATATCGAACACCCCTCCAATTACCAGATCAAGGCTGTAGAACAGGTGTAATTCCTTTAAGACCCGGTAAGTTGATTGCTTAGATTGATCTTTCGAGCAAGAAATAAGAAAGAACGCCGTACCCTGGTACCCTGTTTTTGAACGGTCAATTAATACTGAGCATTTTTTTATTATAGCGTCCTTCCTCAATTTTTCATACCGCGATCTTACTGTTTCATGTGAAATACCTAGAGACTTAGCAATTCTTGCGAACGGTATCTGCGCATTATTAAGCAGCTCTTCGATTATTTTCAAGTCAGTTTCATCTATCTTATGCTCTCTTTCAGGATTGGTCTTTTCTCCTAAGTCCAAAACGGAATCGTCAACGTGAATGTTTATTGTGATTGCTCTTATGCCTTCTATGTTTTTTATCAAATGAGTAACGTTGTCCAATTCAGGGAGATCTCTTGCGAATACATGAGCAAATAAATTGTATCGTCCTATACTTTTTGCGCACACCATAACGTTGGGTATTGCTCTAACCTTTAGAGCAATCTGATCTACCCTAGAGTTTTCTGCTGTTATTCCTATGGTCGCTTCTTGTGGGTATCCAAGAACTCCTCGCTTTAGGTCGAGGTGGGTTCCTACAATTATTTTGTTTGCCTTGAGTTTTTTTATCCTTTTAACGATCGCGCTCGGAGTTAGAGAGCATTCTTTAGCGATATCCTTTAGGTCTGTTCTTGCATCTGCCTCTAATCGATCCAAGATTTTAAGATCAATCTTATCAATTTCACCATTTGAACGCATGATATTCTCGCAACTATGTGTGGGGCATTATTGATAAAAAGCTACTGCCCACACGACCCTAAACGCTAAATGAATTAGCAATAATTTCCAATACACTAAATAATAGTTTAATAAAGCAATAAAATTATCAAGGAATTGGAAAATATTAAATATAACTTGGGTACGAAGCAGATTCATGGAAAAGGAGAAAAAACGAAATGACTTTCTCTAAAAGTAGAATTTTTGCTATTGCGATTGCATTCTGCTTGATATTCTCGATGGCAGCTTCAATAATGCTTTTGCCAAATGCCAACGCACATTATCCGCCTTTGCAAGTTCCGACGTTTTCCTTCTGCAGTGTTTCGCCTAATCCTATAGGCGCAGGACAAACAGCCCGTGTTAACTTTTGGGTTGGTGAGCCACCACCTACTGCAAGCGGGCAGTTTGGAGACAGATGGGGAAATCTGACTGTCGTAGTCACCAAGCCTGATAAAACCACTACAACGTTAGGTCCATTTACATCCGACGCTACTGGAGGCACATACACAACATACACGCCTGCAACAGTTGGGAACTACACTTTTCAAATGTTCTTTGGCGGGCAAACATTAGCCGGCAATAACCTCGCTCCCGGAACTCCAACGACAGGACCAGGCGCCAATCCAGCTATTGGCGACTACTATCAACCCAGCTCTAGCAGCAAATTTACGCTAACAGTCCAACAGCAGCCTATACCATTATCAGCTGCGACAATTCCTCTTCCCACAAGCTACTGGACACGCCCCATTTACGGTGAAAACAACGAATGGGCTACGATCGCCGGCAACTGGCTTGGAACTGGAAAGACTTCTTTTGCCAACACTGGAATGTATAACAGCAGCAACAATTATAATCCATATACTACAGCGCCAACTACTGCTCATATCTTATGGACTAAGCCTGAAGCTTTTGGCGGAATAATCGGCGGCGAATATGGGACAAGTGAAACAAGCAACTTCTATTCAACGGCTCAATATGAACCTAAATTTGCCCCAATAATCATGGACGGCATACTCTACTACACACAGTACCCCGGAAGTGGATCCAATCCAGAAGGTTGGGTAGCCGTAGATTTGCATACTGGTCAAACACTATGGACAAAAAACACAACTGAAGTGTTAAGATGCGGACAAATACTAGACATGTTTACACCAAACCAATACGGTGCTCTCGCATACCTATGGAGCACGCCACTCGGATCAACAGTCGTATATGAAGGCTTTGAACCGAGTGTGGGTGGATCCTATGAAATGTGGGATGCGCTGACAGGCAACTACATACTAAGCATTACCGGCGTTCCTGTTTCGTCCCAACCTGGCACAGCGGTTTCACTTACAACCGACGATCATGGCGATCTGATAGGTTACTTCGTCAATTCCACTAACCCATTCGCACCCACGTTAAACTTGTGGAACTCTACTCGGTGCATCAACCTCGCCGTTCCTAACTCTTACGGTGGTCCAAATATCGCAGACAACTGGCTCTGGAGACCTCCACAAGGTGCATCCATTCCCTTCAGTCTCGGAATACAATGGACAAAACCAATTGCCACTAACATTGCTGGTGTCCCCATAATAGACTTCGCCAACGCTCTATACGGCCTTGGAATCACTTACATCTCCAGCGGAGTAGTATACATGTCAGAATACGCTATGGGCGGAGGACTATTCTATCAACCTGGCTGGCAAATTGAAGCTGGATATAGCGCAAACACTGGGCAACAATTATGGATAACCAACCGCACAGAAGTACCATACACGCTTATTTCTGCAGGCGCTGGTACATATTTTGCCGGCGACGGAGTTTACGTTGAATTCACACAAAATGCACTATCGATCAGCTGTTACAGCCTTTTCACGGGTAAACTGCTTTGGGGACCAACCGCGCTTCCAGGCGCTCGAGCTTTTGATTCTCTCGGGGGCAACTCAGTCATCGCTAATGGCACACTCTACGTATGGGCTTACGGAGGCGACGTTTACGCCTATAACATCGCAGACGGCTCACTTAAGTGGCACTATAGCACACCGAGCGGCGGCTACGAATCTCCCTACGGAACTGAACCCCTTTGGGTTTTCACTGTAGGAACAGTCGCTGGCGGTGAGCTATTCCTTCCTGAAGGCCACATGTATAGTCCACCTCTATTTCACGGAGCCCAACAGCTTGCATTGAATACGACTAATGGCAACGTTATCTGGAGTATCGATGCTTTCGACGTTACCAGCGGTCCCGCAATCTCGGATGGCATCGCGACAACACTTAATGCATATGATAACCAGATTTACGCGTATGGCAAAGGACCAAGCTCCACTTCTGTTTCGGCACCGCAGATTGGCGTGACAACTGCTACACCAGTAACGATAACGGGTAACGTTTTGGATATGTCTGCGGGCTCACAACAAAACGCAGTCGCTGCTAACTTCCCACATGGTCTTCCATGCGTATCTGACGCGAGCATGAGCCAGTTTATGGAAGCTGTTTACATGCAGCAGCCAATGCCAACAAACATTACGGGAGTTCCAGTTGTATTATATGTTTTAGACAGCAACAACAACTACAGGGCCATCGGCACAACAACAACAAATGCTCAAGGCAATTACGGCTTGACTTGGACGCCGGATATTCCAGGCAACTATACAATATATGCCACGTTTGCAGGGACTCAATCCTACTACGGATCTTCTGCTTCTACATACGTCCATGCAAGTTCACCCGCAGCAACTGCAGCACCAACGGCAACTCCGCTTAGCGGCATCGCAACCCAAAGCGCGCTCGAATACATAGGCATCGCAATCATTATCGTCATAGTCATAATCGGCGTTGTGATTATGCTGATGCTTAGCAGAAAACGACCTTGAAGTAAATCGCACGAACGAAAACTACTTCCTTTTTTCTTTTTTTTTATCATTTAAGCTCTTTTAATGTTAAACGCATACAAGGGCTTCCAAAACAAACCTTCACGTCTCGATTAAATCTTTTTTTTATGCTCAAAAAATTTCGCGTGTAAAGGTAACTCCATCAATATTCTATCAGTGTATGTGCCGTCGAGGAATTTGATGTCATGTGATAGTTTGCCGCATTCTTTGTACCCGCATTTCTTGTAAACATGAAACGCTCGCTCGTTTGTGGCGAAAACGGAAAGCCGCAGAATCTCAAACCCATGTTCTTTTGCAACGTTGACAAACGCTTTTGTTAGCTCTGTTCCGAAGCCCAAGTTGCGATAGCCGTCGCAGATGAAAATAACGAAGTCTGTTACGTGCGAGCGTTTGTCAGGAAACGGTTGGATGTTCGCTCCCCCGACGACTTTGCTGTCGACTCTGGCTACTAAGAAAAGCATGCCTGCTTTCGTACTTCTGTCAAACCACTTTCGTTCTTCTTCGATGTCTATCTCGTTGTTCATGAAGAGGAATTTGCCCTCGCGGATTACACTGTTAAGCGCTTGCACAACCTCTGGCAAATCGTTTTCTTCTAACCAGTCAAGCGTCGCCGTTCTTCCGTCCTTCAATTTAAACTTCTTATAAAACATCCGACATCCCTATTTTTTGTGATTTGCTTGATCTTGAGGTTCAGAAATGCATATTCGATTTTTCTTCGTATGATGGGTTATCGCTGAATTCTCCTAAAAGTTTTCCGATGCGATTCAAAAAGGGCTCGAGGAAATGCATGTCGCAGCTTTTAATTAAAATATACATTATCTTACTTACCAATAACGTCGAAAAGAATTAATGATTACATTTAGCCTACAAACTAAATTTTCTTTGACGTTAATTGGACAAGACGACTTGACGTATCAAGTAACGCGCGCTCACCATACTATATGGTTTATTTCCAGTTGTCTGCGTATTACTTGGAATGGTATATCCCAGCCAGTCAGATGATAGATTAATTCCTTGAAGTCTGGTATATCCAATTTCGTTTTCTCTTGCTCTTTGATTGTTGTGTAGATTGTAGATATCGGAAACGCTTCCGCGTTGGGCAAAGAGTTTCTCACTTTTTTTGCTAGACACGCTAATTCTTCAATTTGCATTGTTTCTTCCTTCAAATGGTGGTTGCCGGGTCTTACCGAATCTTCTTATCGCATGACTTATTATATAGCTTCTTGAAAAACTTGACAACGTTAATTGTCAATTTTAGCGAAGCTTTGCAAAGTCAACTTAACAAAGCTTGTGAAGCCTAGTAAACTTGCTATTGTGCACAAAAGGATTCAACTGTCGTTATCAAAAAGTAAACCTTAGCATTTACAAAGTTAGTGCTTTTTGCGACTGACTGAGTCTTGGCTTCTATGCGACTAATGTTCGTGTCGTTTTGAGCTAAGCCAACTGGAATGTTAACAGCTATCAAGAAACTTGAGGCGAATAATGCGAGAACAAGAATCAGTGAGAAACCCATACTTGGAGAGCGATATTTATTCGAGGAATTCGTTTGCAGTAAAACGCTACTTAAAAAGTCTCGTAACAGAGTTTAGTTTTTTTGACTAAGAATTTGTCAATTTCTGAGCTGTGCGGATTTAAGGCTTAACGTGCTTTCCAATAGCCAAAAAAAGAATTTAGTTCTTAATAATTCATTGGGCTCTGTTGTTGTTTCTGTCTGCTTTCTTGAAGTATTGGTCTAATGCGTCGTTTATTATGCAGGATAGGTCGCCTCTGTTAAGCACTTTTTCTCTTAATCGTTTTTGGTTTTCATGGCTCACTGTGAACGTTAATTTTGGCATTTTGTCTTTTCATCCTCCATTTTTGTCTTAATGGTATTGTGGATATGTTACTTATCAGTTTTTAGACGATAAAAGTAAGTGCATTGAAAACTTGCCATGATAAGAACTGTTCTATTTTTCGATGTAATTAGAAACAAGAAAGAAGCAATTAGCGGGGGACCCTATCAACAATAGCCTTATAGTAGACTTGCTCTCCCGTCCGCTGTTTTATCGTTTTTGCTTCTACGATTCCTTCCTTGACTAATTTATCCAATGCGTCTTGAATAGAAAAAGCTCCAATGATGTTTATCAAATTTAGGTCATTGCTGTATCCTGTGCCACTAACAATCTCGCCATAGTTGACAGGGTACTCATTTCGTTTCAGAAAAGCAAGAATTTTACCCTCAATTGTATCCGCTGTTCTACCCTTATCCCATTCTTCATTGCTAATTGGCATTTTTTATCCCAATGATCTTTAGGATTTTGAGAATTAAAGTTAGTAACTTTGCAGAACAGAAAGTAGCTTGAACTTTTTCGCGAGTTTCACTATCGCGTTGGACTATTATATTATGCACTCTGAAATCTGTGGGTGTCTGCTTAATTCATCGAGAGACTTGTTTAGCAATATGTTGTCTCCAACGCTCGCGACTAAAGCGATGGGCAAGCATACGGTTGAGCTTCTGAATCTTTTTTTGAATCCAAGGTCTTCGGATGCTGGTTTGGACAACTTTACATGCAAATGGGTTACTTGCCAATTGTTGGTGTCTATGTCTGCTCCTCTAATCTCGCCAAGATCAAATCCGCCCGCACAGATAACAAACATTCCATCAAGTTTATCAGTACTAACCAAAACAAATCACCATGATAACGTATCAGAATCAAAGATATATTTCTTCCTTAACTGTACGTGTAGTTCCAAAATAGTGAAAGCTCTATCCTGTGCAGATTTAAGAATTATTCTTTGTCTGTTTGTCTTTCTGTGTATTGTGAGGTGCCGCATCGTTGAGGTTGCTTTTGTAGATGTTTTGAGAAGGTGTATGAGTAGAGGGGAAGCGGTTGGTTGGGAGTTTTAGGATGGGAAAAAGTTAAAATCTAAACCTGTCAACCAAAAGAAACGGTGAATATTGCAAAAAAGTTATAGCTGAACAGAAATAGACAGGTAGATTCAGTGGTTAGACTTGCTTGAAGGCATTACTGTAAATTTGAGGGCAATGGATAAAGAGGATTTGCCCATTTACGCAGAATGGATTAACACGCCTGAGTTCTTTGGTGAATTCAACGATTTAATGCAGTTTTCCAAATCAGAAGCAGAAAAAAGACTTGAGAATCAATGTGAAATGAAGTATTTTGTTGTAGAGAAAAAAGACGGCGGCAAAATAGGGTTGATATTTCATTTCTATGTTTTGCACCCAGCTGGTAGGCAACTTGAAATCGGCTATGCTTTAGTTCCGAGCGAACGAGGCAAGGGCTATGGCACCGAAGCTACCCGAATCATTGTAGACTACCTGTTTCTGTCGAAAAACACTCAACGAATTCAAGCATGCACAGATACTCGCAATCTTGCTTCCCAGAAGACATTAGAGAAAGCAGGTTTCAAAAAAGAAGGAGTGACAAGAAAGAATTTTTTTACAAGAGGAAAATGGACTGACGACTGCCTTTATGCCATTCTCAGGGAGGACTGGCGCGAACCAAAGGTACTTACGGAGATTTCGTGAGAAATTCAAGTGAATCTTAGCACGTTGACTGGATTCCTTTTTTCTCTTGCCCCGCACATAAGACGTTGCTAAAAGCTTCACAAATGCAGAAAAAGCGTGCCAATAAATCTCTATATTTCCAGTTTTAAAACTCATTTCTTGATTCTGAATGCAAGTTTCCAATGAATTAAGCAGCTGGAAACAGCAAAAGCTTATAAAAAAACAACCTGTCTTTATTTTAATGCAGTGGAAAGACCACCTGTGAAACTGGAGAATCTTGAGGCAACACGGATGAGACGATCAAAACTAGAGACGTACATTGACATCCTCAACGCATTGGCGCGCTTAGGTCCATTGAAGATGACTCATATAATGCATAAAGCTAACGTCAACTGCAACATGCTCAGAGGACACCTGGACTTCCTAATCAAACAAGGGCTGGTCGAAGAACGAACCATCAAAAGAAGCCACGCAGTTTTTGCAGTCACGCAACGAGGTATGACTATACTGAAGCATTTCAGGGAGCTCGCCCAAGTGGCGTCCATCGTAGAAGAAGCCCAAAGTTAAAACCAAAACTTACCTCTCATTAACCTTTTGGAAAGATATTTAGACATTTTGTCTTTCATAACAATTCTGGTTGGTAATCGTATTTTTTTGTTTTATGGAAAATGCCGAAAGACACCGCCTTAATCAAAAAGTGCCCTTTTCATAGCGTTGGCTTCTAGAAAAAGTCATTTAGGCTCGCCCTCGGTGTCTAGATTTTTGGTTTGCGAAATGTTACACTTACCTCTCTTCTTTTATACCCTGTTACATTGGGGGGCGTTGAAGAATTTGGGCGGGGAGGTTAGAGTTTGCGGAAGTGCGTGAAGATGGCGAACCATCCAGCAGTTCCCTCTGAACCTGCCCAATCAAGCAAACGGTTTACTTTTTTTAAACCTTGTGTATTCAAGATACATAAAGTCGCCGAAGTGTAAACTTGCTTGATCACTCACTTTATGAGATTTGCCGATTATTCTCAGAATTGGCGGTTATGTTGCGTTGGTTGGATTTTGGGCAGCTCCTGTATCTGGAGGATCAGTGAACCCGGCGTGCTCGTTTGCCCTTGATCTTTTTCTTCTTAACTTCAATACCTAATAGGTATATTTGGTAGGACCCAGAGTGGGGTTTGCTTGCGGTGTTTTTTGCTTATCATTGCGTGGACACGGCCGAATCGAATCAGCGATTGAAGCTGCACAAGGTGACTTAAAATAACTGGACAATAGAGACTAATTATTGCCTAAGAATGATAATAATGAATAAAAAAGGAGGCGTGTAGAATCATCGAGTCTACTCAGCCAAATATAGGTTTCAGTCGACAGGACCGTTGGCAAAAAGGGAAAGAACTAAGTTTCAAGGTTCCATGGGAGAGCCACAGTGAATGGAAACGCCCAAGTAGTCTTCAAGATCCTATTAGTCTAATTCTAGAGCATGACAATGATCGATTATCTTTTTTGCTGCCTATTAAATATGGGCGCATGGCGGCTTCAGCTTTTGCTTTTCTTAGAGGCTCAGCGGTTGTCATGGCAGCTGACCTTACAAGTACACCGGTCACTGGCATCAGAACAATGTTGAGTGGCGATGCTCATTTGTCCAACTTTGGCATCTTTGCGTCGCCCGAGCGTAAGCTAATCTTTGATGTGAACGATTTTGACGAGTGTTACCCTGGTCCGTGGGAATGGGATCTCAAACGGTTGGCCGTCAGTGCAGTTGTTGCGGGGCAGGATAGGGGGTTTAAGCTTGAGGATTGTCGCGAACTAGCCAAACATGTTGCTAAGAAGTATCGTAAAGCAATAACAAAATTTGCAGGCATGCTAACATTAGATTTGTGGTATTGCTATGTTGACGCTGAGAGGCTCTTGAAAGCATTTAGCAATTCGAAGAAAGAGTCGAAAATTCTGAAAAAAGTCGTCAAGAAGGCCCGGGCTAGCACAGAGGAACAGTCACTTGAGAAGTTCACCGAAATCGTAGATGGTGAACGACGATTTGTTAATAATCCACCGTTGATGGTTCGTTTAACAGACGTTCTTGAAAGTAATGCTGTGGCAGAGAAGGTCGAAGTGGTAAGAAATGATCTTGAAAAAGCCTGGCTTGAGTATGTCGGCAGCGTTGAAATGAATCGTCGCGAGCTGCTGAATCGTTACCATATCATTGATGTCGCTTTAAGAGTTGTTGGCGTGGGTAGCGTGGGAACCCGATGCTTTGTTGCTTTGTTGGAAGCCAACTCGATTGATGATGAAATTGTGCTTCAGCAAAAGGAAGCTGAAACTTCAGTTTTAGAACCCTATTTACCGCAATTGGAATTTGCCAATCATGCAGACCGTGTGGTTATAGGACAGCAGTTGATGCAATCGGCAAGCGATGCCTTTTTGGGATGGAGCCGCGGTTTTGCTTCATCCGGACGCGATTATTATTGGCGACAGCTAAGAGATATGAAAGGATCTGTCGATGTTTCTCTGTTGGGCCTAAAAGGTTTCAAGGATTATCTTGCGTGTTGTGCCTACTGTTTAGCCCTAGGTCACGCGCGTTCAGGGGATGTCGTTGGGATTTCAGGATACTTGGACAACGGCAAGCCATTCGACGAGGCGGTTGCAAACTTTAGCGTTTCCTACGCAAAACAAACGAAGCAGGATTATCGTACTCTGGTGAATGCGATCAAGACTGGACGTATAATTGCTCAGAAAGGCATTTGATTAACGTCAACAGGGTCAAGGTCAAGAGAACTTGAATAAGTAAATATTTGGCGTTAGAGTAGTTTTGTAGGAATCAAATGGACCAGAAAAAAATACTTAGATTTAACCTTGGTAATGTGGAGAATTCCCTTCTTGGCGTAGAACTAAACTGGGGAATAATCAACGACGAATTGGATAGTGCAAAGATTGGGCGGCGTGACGTTTTTGATTCTGTCATTAAAGGTCGATTGATGGACGCTTACAGGTATCTTGATAAGCTTCTTGAAAAGGGTGTTGAACCTTTTTCGCCTGAAGGGGTTTCTGAAATTATGGAACTTAACAACATTATTCATTACGGGTTTGATATGCAGTTAAGGCTCGAGTACAATCGGGCTATAGAAGCAAACTCGGAGAAATTCAACGAGAACATCAACCCGATCGAGAAATGGTACCGAAAGCACATGAAGGGCGAGCCACATCCGCTGAAAGTGGCAGCAGAAGTATATGTTGCGGTGCTTGGTTTTCCTCAATTGTTTATTGAAGGCAATCATAGGACGGGCAACTTGATCTCCAACTGGATTAGCATGTACTATGGAAAGCCGCCTTTTGTTTTGAGCGTGGAGAATGCTTTGGCATATTTTAAGCCGTCGAAGGAAATCAAGAGGTTTGCTGATAAATCGACTTGGAGGGGAAGGGCGAGGTTACCCAAGTACAGGGCTTGTTTCAAGAGGTTTTGGGAAGAGAACATAGACAACAAATACGTTAAATCTTGAACAAGACTCATTAGCGCAGCTTGTAACGTTTTATGTCTAACAAACATCCTTCCCCCACTAATTTCGGTGAAGCGGACATAAAAATCTCGCATAAAAACGAACAATTAACCTATATAACGCCTTTTTTTGGACAATCGTTTGGATGCTAGATTAAGACCGGAAACAGCCTTGGAGTAAATCCATAGCAAATCACAAATATCTGCCTAAAGGCTCTTGTGGAAAGAGACGCTTAAAGTGCTTGGGAAACAAAATTCAAGGGTAGATAGCGGAGGGGAAGAAAAAAGCTACCGTGAGTTCTATCTCCAAGCTGATATCATGCAATCAAAATTTGCCATGGTGCTATTTGCAATTCCCCTTATCGGCTTCATATTTAACGATTACATGTTTTTTGGTTTATCGACCATGTTCTATGGGGTCATTTCTGTTCGAATTGCACTTTTGATTGTAACAGCTTTAGTGTTGTCATTTATTGGACGAGTGAAATGTTACAATGCTTACGACAAGATTCTTTTCTTTGCTGTTTTAGCAATGATAATCGGCGGAGGAGTCATCAATGCAACGCGTCCCTCGAACTTCATAATTGCAAGCATAATCTCAATCGTATCGGTGTTTGTTTTGTACTTGATTGTTCCTCTCAAATTCAAGTTCCAAGTCTTTCTGGCTTCATTTCTCACAGTTGGCGAATCCTTAATCGTATTGATTCTTTCCAAAAATATCGGAGATTCTGTTCTTTTTACCCTGCTATTCAGTATGTTTGTGGCAAACTTGGTTGCTGCTTTTGGTGCCTGGCAGACGCATTCCTACAGAAGAAAGAATTACTCGGAGTTCATGCAGCGTAAAGCTTTGCAGAATGAATTGGAGAAGCATGCAAACCAATTATCGGAACTTGTGGAGGAACGAACCAAAGACTTGGTGCAGGCACAATCGCGACTCATGCAGTTCGAACGATTGGCTACTATCGGCGAGATGGCGGGCATGGTCGGTCACGATCTTCGAAACCCCCTTGCCGCCATAAAGAACGCTTCTTATTATTTGAGAAAAAAACAGGGCTCATCACTTGGCGATAACGGAACAGATATGCTAAACGCGATTGACCGATCAGTTGAGCATGCCAACAGTATCGTTGCTGATTTGCTTGATTTTAGCCGTGAAATCCACTTGGACCTAGAAGAATATTCGCCCAAATCCTTGGTAAACTATGTATTATTAGCAATAAACATTCCAGGCAACGTCAAAATAACACAAAAAATAGAGAGCGAGCCCACCGTTTGGGTAGATGCAAACAAAATTGAAAGGGTCTTTACCAACCTTGTTAAGAACGCCATTGAAGCTATGCCTGCCGGCGGCACAATTGAAATAAGCAGCCGCCGAAATGGAGAAAACGTCGATTTCGCTTTTGCTGACACAGGCAGCGGCATGTCTGAAGATGTGATCGGAAAAATTTTTACGCCGCTCTTCACAACCAAAGCCGAAGGCATGGGTTTTGGATTAGCCATATGTAAACGAATTGTTGAATCGCATGGCGGCAAAATCGGAGTTCAGAGTACACTCAACAAAGGAACAACATTTACGATTTCGCTCCCCATTGAGCAGCAGAATAAGAAAGAGACATCAAGTAATTAAGGGCGGAATAGTCAACAAATGTTAACTGCATCACTTAAGTGGCCTTTACGAATGGTCTTCACCTGTTTCTTGTTTTGATTTGTGAGTTGTTGTGGGTGACTAGTGTTTTTTTGTTTTGTATGTTGGTTTCCATGGGGAATTTGAAGGGAGTTTTAAGTTGGGGAGTTAGTGCCCCTGTTATTCCGCAAGTTTCTTATAGTAGGTTGGATAATCCAACCTAACCTATTGGGGACTAAAAGGATGAGAAACAAAAATATCATTTACATTGTTGCAACCATAATAATCATAATAGCGCTATTATCCGGAGCTTTCCTCTACCTAAACTACAAAACACCAAACAATTCAAGCTCAAAAGACATAACCATAGTAGACGACGAAGGCTACACCACCAACCTAACAGCTACTCCACAAAGAATTGTTTCACTAGCACCTAGCTGCACCCAAATCCTCTTTGCAGTCGGGGCAGGTAACAAAGTTGTAGGCGTGACAACCTATGACGATTACCCATACAATTTCTCGGCATGGGTAGCGGCAGGAAACATGACCATTGATGGTGGCTATGGAACACCGGACATGGAAGCCATCGCTTCGCTTCGTCCCGATTTGATTGTTACTGACAGCATCAACGATGCTAGCCTGCCAAGCATGAGAACCTTATACAAAGTGATAGTACTCAACCCAAGCACAATAAGCGGAATCTACACAGACATATCTTTAGTTGGAAAGGCAACAGGCACTCAAACACAAGCGAACGCAGTAGTTGCAAACCTAACAAGCACAATCAACGGAATAGCGACAAAAATTGCTAACTTGCATGAAGCTCCGATGAAAGTCTTTTATGAAGTCTGGACTCCACCGCTCATGACCGCAGGCTCAACGACTTGGATTAACGATGTCATAAGTAAGGCAGGCGGCGTTAACATCTTCGCCAACGAAACTCAACAATACCCAACCGTTGCCTCCGAAACGGTAGTTTCACTTGATCCCGATGCAATATTTTTGCCAACAGAAATGGGGCAGGCGCCGTTCTATGGAAGCGTAGCTTCAGTGGAATCAACACCAGGATGGAACACAATCAGTGCAGTGCATAACGACAGGATATTTGTTATCAACGGAGATTTGTTCGCCGAAGCCGGCCCGAGAGTAGCTGACTGTGTGTATGCTGTCGCCGCTGACTTGTATCCGCAGCTGTTCAACTCCACCTCCTAATCTTTTTTTGTAGTGACAAGTAATGAGTGACGGTAAAATCGAAGGCATATACGCCAATCGTTCCTCGCGATGGAAAATAATTCTAGTCGCATTAGTATTAGGCCTGTTTTTAACACTAATAGTATCTCTCAACATTGGTTATGCTTCTATATCGTTCTCTCAAATTTTAGCTATACTAGGCAAGCAAATTCCGTTCCTAAGTGGCTCAATAAATTCAGCCTCAATATCGCCTTCTAGCCAAGCCATAATCATCTTAATTCGTCTTCCCCGCGTCCTCGCTGCTGCTTTAGTCGGCGCTGGGTTAGCTGCCGCAGGAGTAATTTATCAAGGCATCTTTCGAAATCCCATGGCTGACTCGTACTTGCTTGGTGCCTCTGCAGGAGCATCAGTAGGCTATTCCATAGCCGTTTTGTATGTTTCCTCAGCTTTGACAATTGTAGGGTTGGGCATAGCGCAAACTTTCGCTTTCATATTTGCCTTGTTGACCGTTTTTTTGGTATTATTTATTTCAAGAGTCGGACATAGAATTCCGATAACTACCCTGCTGCTTTCCGGTGTCGTTGTGAACATCTTTCTTTTAGCTATGGAAACACTCATGGAGCTTCATTCTGGCCAAGCGCTAACAGGAATAATTGCTTGGCTCGCAGGCGGGTTCTCTGACATCGTTTGGCTACAAGTGTGGGCCGTAATGCCTTTCGTCATCATAGGCATAGCCATAACATTCTTCTTCACCCGCGACCTAAACATGCTCTCCATGGGAGACGAGACGGCGCAGCATCTTGGTGTAAACACGGAAAAAGTTCGCCAGCTCCTTCTCGTCATAGCTTCCTTGATGACGGCTGCAGCGGTCGCCATCAGCGGCGTCATAGGCTTTGTTGGCCTTATAATTCCTCACATGACTCGACTGGCAATTGGTCCTGACCATCGAATCCTTCTTCCTGCTTCAGCTGTCGTCGGAGCTATGTTCTTGGTGATTTGTGATGCGGTTGCGCGAGTTGCAACAGGCGCTTCTGAGTTGCCTGTCGGCGTCATAACTGCCCTTGTTGGTACGCCATTCTTCATATATCTTCTCAGAAGGAGAAAAACAACGTATTCGCTTTGAGGCGACAGAAATACATGGTGTCATTAAATATTGATGGTGTCGAATGCCGTTACGGCTCAATCAAAATCTTAGAGAACGTCAGCCTATCGGTGAAGGCAGGTGACTTCGTGGGGATTCTTGGACCTAACGGTTCAGGGAAAACTACTCTTCTTAGAAGCATAAGCCGAAGTCTTAAACCCTACAAAGGGACCATCCTGCTCAACGACAAAGACCTTTACTCTCTCAAAAACATAGAAGTAGCAAAGCAAATGGCGGTGGTTCCGCAGGACAACACAATCAGCTTCAGCTTCACCGCCTTAGAAGTTGTTTTGATGGGACGCAACCCGCACCTGGAAAGGTTCCAGATGGAAACTGAAAATGACATGACTGTCGCCCGAAGAGTTATGAACTTGACGAACACATGGCATTTAGCGTCAAGACCAGTGAATGAGTTAAGCGGCGGCGAAAGGCAACGGGTAATTATTGCCCGGGCACTGGCGCAAGAACCCAAAGTTCTGCTTTTGGATGAGCCTCTCACTTACCTTGATATCATCAATCAGTTAGAAG
>Ga0335081_10007401_pt1 | contig 17555 bp, 12 predicted proteins | sample Lox_Sample_35_FD_206713 | JGI IMG/M metagenome (GOLD analysis project Ga0335081, IMG submission 206713) | Soil microbial communities from Loxahatchee National Wildlife Refuge, Florida, United States - Lox_Sample_3.5 | ecosystem: Environmental > Terrestrial > Soil > Wetlands | place: USA... | reverse complement strand
ACCAAAGACGACATCGGCGCTTGGGTGAGCCATCCCGGCGGGCCGAAGGTCATCGACGCGATCACCAACACCCTCGAATTGCCCTCGGAGGCACTCGAATTGACTTGGCGCTCGCTGGGCGAGATCGCTAACCTCTCGTCTGCCTCAGTGCTGCACATTTTGCGCGACACCATCGCCAAACCGCCGCCCAGCGGAAGCCCGGGCCTGATGCTCGCGATGGGTCCCGGATTCTGCTCTGAGCTGGTGTTACTGCGCTGGCACTGAGTTGATGACGTCAACCGTCAGTCCCGGCGTGGGGGACAGGGCTGATAATCCGGTGAGCCGGGATCCCAGCGCATGCATTCGCGCGGCGTCCGACGGTTGACGCGTCGGACACCGAGCTGTTTGCGCGAGGGCGTTGAGGCCTACGCGACTCGGATTGACTTGCACTGCTTGTGTAAGCATCATTGGAGTTTGCAAGTACCTCGCTAGGTGAGGCGTCTGCACGGACACAGGCCACTGACCCTGAACGTCGAAAGACGCCCCGGGTCAGGACAGCTCTTCCCGGCATAAGGGTTGAGCCAAAGTGGCTTCCGAGATTTTTGGGTACGCCGTGCAGTGCCAAAGCTCTGACGAGAGAGGTGTATGTCCGGGGTCCATAGGGCCGGACGTGACCTGCACCGGTGCACGCGAACAGCGGTGACACCCCGCAGGTGTCCTGGCGGCAAGGAGGTGAGGGCCAGATGAGTCCATGTGACAGTCCGTCTCCGAAATTCGTATCGCTTAAATTCGGCTCCGCACAGCCGCCGCGCGCCTGATCCGCTAGCTCTTTCAGACCTTGGCCGATGCGCTATGTGCGGACCGCTCGATTCCCGGTGGGGACGCCAGTGTGAGCAAAGTGGGTGGTTATGGTGCACGGTATAAAGCCATGGTGGAATGGTCGACACGTTGACTTCATCGACTTCGATGACTTCGATCTCCCTCTCGACCGCCACATCATTGTCAGCGGCGACGACGCGCTGGCCACGACGATCGTCAAGGAGCTGACCGACGCCGGCGCGCGCGTTGTCAAGCTCGCCGACGCCGAGCTCGCCGACGCCGGGATCGCCCGCGCGCTCGCCGTCGTCTGCGCCGGGGATGACGACTCGACAAACATCGAAATCGCATTGCTGGCAAGGAAAGCTAACCCATACGTGCGCGTAGTGGTGCGGCTGGACAACGACGTGGTGCGGACAGCGATGGCCGCCGATAACGGGCCCGGGGCGATCCTCGACGTAGCCGACCTCGCGGCACCGTCGGTCGTCGAGGCATGTCTGGCGAGCACCACGCACCCGTTCGAGGCTGCCGGCATCAAATTCGCTGTCTGGGGCAGCGAGGTGACGCGTGATGCGACACTGCGCGACCTCCACGGCGACCTGGCACCGGTGGCGGTGATCCGCGGCGAGAACTCGGCCGCCCCTGGCGAAGTGGTGGCTTGCCCGGGCCGGGATCTGTGGGTACGCGCCGGTGACTGGACCGCGATGATCGGCACCGCCGAAGAGTTGGCCGCCCACGGTATCGACGCGCCCCGCCCGACCGTAAAGCGCTCACGCTGGCACCTAACGCGTCGAGTGCTCGACGCCGCGCGCACCGCGCGCGACGACGTCAACCCGGCGTTTTATCCGGCGTTGGCGGTCGGGCTGGGCCTTTTGCTCGGCTCAACGATCCTGTTGCGCCTCAGCTACCATCGGGTTCCGGGGGTGAGCTGGCTCGACGCGATGTACTTCAGCGCCGAAACGATCACGACGGTGGGCTATGGCGACTTCAGCTTCGCCCAACAGCCCACCTGGCTGCGCCTGTTCAGCGTCATGTTGATGTTCGTCGGCATGACCACCACCGCGGTCCTTGTCGCGTTTATCGCCGACCTGCTGCTGTCTCGCCGCTTCGTCCACTCGGCCGGACGCCGGCGGGTGCGCCATCTGCGCAACCACGTCATCGTCGTCGGGCTGGGCTCGGTTGGTATTCGCGTGGTCAGTGAGCTGACCGCTGCCGGATACGACGTCGCGGTAATTGAGCAGGACGACGAGAACCCCTTCCTGCCCGTGGCGGCCGGACTCGACGTGCCGGTGATCTTCGGGGACGCGACGATGGAACAGACACTGGAATCGGCCTGCATCGACCACGCTCGCGCGGTGGCGGTGCTGACCCAGGATGACATGGTCAACATTGAGACCGGGATCGTGCTGCGGGAGATGTACGGCCCCGGGGTGATGCCCGCGCTCAACCGGCCCGACGTTCCGCTTGTACTACGGATATACGACCGCGAACTCGGCTTCGCGGTGGCGCAGCGGTTCGGTTTCGAAAACGTTCGCTCGACCGTCGAACTGGCCGCGCCCTGGTTCATCGGCGCGGCGATGGGCTTGCAGGTGCTGGGGACATTTTCGGTCGGGCAGAGCTCGTTTATGGTCGGCGCAATGCACGTGGAGGCCGGCAGCGAACTCGACGGGCTGCGGATGTTCCAAATGTCCACCCAAACCCGCGTCATCGCGATCACCCGGGAGGACGCCCCGGTCAGGCTGCACCCACGTCGAGACACACACCTCAGAGCAGGCGACACCGCCTACGTCGTCGGCCCGTACCGGGAATTGCTGGACACGCTGCGCAAGGGACAGCGTCGCCAGCAGCCCACTACCGGTGATCAGCGCCCGCGCCGTGCGAAGACAAGTTTTACACCGCGTCCGTTGGGCTAAGCGCTGGGCGAGTCCAGGGACCGCTGAACGGCTTCCGTCAGAATCTCACCACCCCGGGTGTTCAGATGAATGCCGTCGATGTGAAACTCCCACCCGTTGATTCGGGAGATCTCGTCGAAGCTGCGCCGCAGGATCATCTCCCGGACAAGATAGTCGCGGTAGAACGACGCCAAGGAGAACCGGGTAAAAGGCTTGGCGGTCGTTGAGCGCTCCAGCTGATCCTGGAAAGCTTCGTAGAACTCGATGTAGTCTGTGCCTTCCCGAGACGAGACATCACGGATCACGTTGTTGTACGCGGCGCACAGGTCATTCAGCCGTGACTGAACGGCAGCTGTGGAATGAGGGTCTTCCCCCACGGGCGCAAGGGAACTCAGGGCGATCGTCGCGTTGGTCTCCTGGCGCAACCTTCGTGTGATGAGTTTGAGGTTCTCCTCGAATCGCTGCGCGGTGGGCTCTTCGGGCAGCCCCTTCCACACTCGAACGATTCTCGCAAAGTTGGGAAAGACGCTAGCCAGAATGTCGTTGGTGCCGATCAGGATGATCACTCGGTCGGGCCGCGTAGCGATCACCCGGCCCAGACGCTTGATGACGTTGAACGACAGGTCACCGCCCACCCCGAAGTTGACGAACCGGAACCGGCTGTTTTGTGGCCGGCTCTCCAACTCGGCGATCCACCGGTAGGTTCCTTTGGACGCGGCGGTGCTCGACCCCACGCACGCCACCGTTTCGACCGGCCTGGCATCCACATTGGACATTATTCGAGCATCTCCGACAGCTCCAACCAGCGGCTCTCCAGCTCGGTAACGTCACTTTCCAAGCCGCGCAACTCTTGGGTAAGCCGAGTAAGGGCGGTGTGGTCGGACTGGTCATGCTCGGCGAGTTCGTTGTGCTTGGCCGTGATCCGGTCGGCGAGGCGTGCTAGTTGACGGTCGATCGCGGCCAGCTCCTTCTCGGCGCCACGCCGCTGCGCGCCCGACATTGCCTGCGGCTTGGCGGGCGACGGCTCGGCAGCTGCGGTGTTGGTGCGATGGGCGGCCAGCCGCAGATATTCGTCGATGCCTCCGGGCAGATGCCGTAACCGGCCGTCGAGAATCGCGTACTGCTGATCGGTGACCCGTTCGAGCAGATACCGGTCGTGCGAGACGACGATCAAGGTGCCCGCCCAGGAGTCGAGCAAGTCCTCGGTGGCCGTCAGCATGTCGGTGTCGACGTCGTTGGTGGGCTCGTCGAGGAGCAACACGTTCGGCTCGGACAGCAACGTGAGCACCAGCTGCAACCGCCGTCGCTGACCGCCGGAAAGTTCACCGACTCGCGCGGACAGCTGGTCGCGGGCGAACCCGAGTCGCTCCAACAGCTGGGCCGGAGTCACCTCGCGGCCGCCGACCTGATAACCGCCGCGCAGCCTGCCCAGCACCTCGGCGATCCGGTCGCCGGCGAGCGGTGCCAGCTCATCACCCCGCTGGTCGAGCACCGCCAGCCGGACTGTCTTGCCGCGCTTGACGCGCCCTGAGTCTGGCTGAATAGTGCCGGCGATCACTCCCAGCAGGGTCGACTTCCCGGCGCCGTTTGCTCCGACGATGCCGGTGCGTTCACCCGGGGCGATCCGCCATTCGATATCGCGCAGCACCGGGTGGCCGTCGAACGAGACCGACACGTCGAGCAAATCGATGACGTCTTTTCCGAGCCGAGCGGTCGCCAGCTTGGCCAACTCGACGGTGTTGCGCAGTGGGGGCACGTCGGCGATCAGTTGGTTGGCGGCCTCGATCCGGAACTTGGGCTTGGAGGTCCGCGCGGGTGCGCCCCGGCGTAACCAGGCCAGCTCTTTGCGCATCAGGTTCTGCCGTTTGGCCTCGGCTGCGGCGGCCAGCCGGTCGCGCTCGACGCGCTGCAGCACGTAAGCCGCGTATCCGCCTTCGAACGGCTCGACGATCCCGTCGTGCACCTCCCATGTCGTGGTGGCGACTTCGTCGAGAAACCAGCGGTCGTGTATCACCACCAGCAGCCCGCCGGTGTTGCGCGCCCAGCGTTGTTGCAGATGGCCGGCCAGCCAGGTGATGCCTTCGATGTCCAGATGGTTGGTGGGCTCGTCGAGGGCGATCACATCCCATTCGCCTACCAGCAGCCTGGCCAGCTGCACCCGTCGTCGCTGGCCGCCGCTGAGCGTGGCAATCGTTGCGTCCCAAGCGATGTCGGACACCAGGCCGCCGACCACGTCGCGGACCCGGGGGTTACGGGCCCACTGGTGTTCGGCCTGGTCGCCGACGAGTGTCCAGCCCACGGTGAAGTCCGGGTCGAGGGTGTCGGCCTGGCTGAGCGCGCTAACCCGCAATCCGCTGCGCCGGGTGACCCGGCCCGAGTCGGGCTGCAGCTGACCGGTCAGCAGACCCAGCAGGCTGGACTTGCCCTCCCCGTTTCGCCCCACAATGCCGATGCGCGCGCCGTCGTTCACTCCGAGCGTGACCGACTCGAATACCACCCGAGTCGGATATTCCAGGTGTACGGCCTCGGCTCCCAGTAGGTGTGCCACCGGGCCGACGCTAGTGGTCTCGGTAGTTCGTCAGGGGTTGGGGCCAGGCGGTAACGGTGAGAAGCTGCTTACCTACGGCAATTTTGTGGTGCATGAGGTGGACCAGGACGAGAGGATGGAGCTGAAATGCACGAATCGCAGTCGGTGGACGGTCTGCGCCGGGCCCTGGTCGTAGTCGGCGCAGGGTTCGGTGTCGCGCTGCTAAGCGTTGGTGTAGCGGGTGCCGCCGACCCGGTCCAATTGAAGAGCCGATTGGGCAATTGGTGTCTCGACGGCCCGAATGGGAACAACACTCCGACGATGGTCAACCCCTGCAACGGGTCGAACTCCCAGCTCTGGAATTTCAACCCTGCCGGTCAGATCGAGAGCGCGGCCTTCCCCGGGCATTGCCTGAGCATCAGCAGCGCAGCGGATACCACCCCGGTGGTCCTCTCGACCTGTCCGACCAATACCAACAACGAGCGTTGGAATACCCAGCCAAACGGTCAGGTCACGAGCGCCCTCGGTCCCTGCCTCAACGTCAACGGCGGCGTGGCGAACCCTGGGGTTTCGGTGATCGCCTACCACTGCATCCCCGATGTAACCGACGAGCAGTGGGATAGCGTTCCGTGACCGGGCTCGCTGGCTAGGTCTTGTCACCCATCGAACCTTCCCGCGTCGACGAGGGCGCGGCTCGCCTCATTAACGGTAAATATTGGCGGGCTGCGTTGCCCAAGCGCGAGGCAAGCAAGAAAATGCCGCGCGGCGAAGACACGCGGGATTCAGACATCGCGTCGCCGGCACAGCCGCCGATAGCATCGGTCCATGCCGCGGCGGCGCAATAAGCGCAGGGGAACTCCGAAACGTGCTCGCCGCGCCGCCGAGCGTTTCGGCACAGAGCAATTCGACGATCCCGACTGGGTCTGGGTCGGCGATCGGCGAATGTTCGTCGTCGGCTATACCCCCGGCGGGGCACCGTTCGGGTGTTTCGAGGACGAATTCGGTGATCTCGGGTAGCCAGGCGGCGCGGCGGAGTCGCGCGGCACCGTCCCCTTACTTTCCTGGCACGCACAGCACGAGAAGAGGGAACTGAATGCTTGTTCTGCACGGCTTTTGGTCCATGCCGGGCAGTCTGCGGCTGTGGGCGGAAGACTCCGACCTGCTGGTGAAGAGCCCGAGTCAGGCGTTGCGTTCGGCGCGACCGCACCCGTTCGCGGCGGCCGCCGACGCGATCGCGGCGATACATCCGGGAAAGCCCGGCACCGCCGTGCTGCTGTTGCCGTCGCTGCGCTCGGCACCACTGGACTCACCGGAGCTGATCCGGGTCACCCCGCGCCCCGCGGCGCGAACCGACACCACCTTGTTGGCGTGGACCGTTCCGGTCGTGCAACTGGATGCGGGCCCTGCGCTCGCGGCGATCGACGAGCCCGTCGCGGACATCAGGTACGGCGCGTCCATCGGCTATCTGGCCGACCTGGCCGCTTTCGCGCGTGAGTTGGTCGAGCGTGGTCGTGTCCTGCCGCGGCTGCGGCGCGACAGCCACGGGGCGATCGCGTCCTGGCGTCCGGTGTTGCAGGGTCGCGACGTGGTCGCGATGACCTCACTGATCTCGGCGATGCCGCCGGTGTGCCGGGCCGAACCGGGCGGGCACGACCCGCACGAGCTGGTGGTGTCGGCGCTGCACGCGATGGTCGATGCCGCGGTGCGCGCGGCGTTGCCACCCATCGACCTGGCGCCCCCGCGCCGGGGGCGCGCGAAACGCCGGTCCGCCGTGGAGGATTGGTTGACGGCGCTGACCGCTCCGGACGGCCGGTTCGACGCGGAGCCCGACGAACTTGATGCGCTGGCCCAGGCGTTGCGGCCATGGGACGACGTCGGCACCGGCACGGTCGGGCCGGCGACAGCGACGTTTCGGTTGTCCGAGATCGAGACCGACAACCGCGAGGCCGACGACCCCAAGACGGGCTCGTCGTGGCGGGTGGAGTTCCTGTTGGCGTCGACGGAAGACCCGAGCCTGCTGGTCCCCGCCGAGCAGGCATGGAACGACGACGGCACCCTGCGGCGGTGGCTGGACCGGCCGCAGGAGCTGCTGCTGGCCGAGCTGGGCCGGGCCAGCCGGATTTTCCCCGAGCTCGCGCCGGCCCTGCGCACCGCGCGCCCGTCCGAGCTGACACTCGACGCCGACGGCGCCTACCGGTTCCTGTCGGCCACCGCCGGGGTGCTCGACGCGGCCGGGTTCGGCGTGCTGCTGCCGTCCTGGTGGGACCGGCGCCGCAAGCTGGGGCTCGTCCTGTCCGCGCACACCCCGGTCGACGGAGTGGTGAGCAAGGCCAGCAAGTTCGGTCGCGACCAGCTCGTCAAGTTCCGCTGGGAGCTGGCCGTGGGCGACGACACACTCACGCAGGACGAAATCGCGGCGCTGGCCGAGACCAAGGCCCCGTTGATCCGGCTGCGCGGCCAGTGGGTGGCGGTGGATCAAGAGCAGCTGCGCCGTGGACTGGAGTTCTTGCAGCGCAAGCCAACCGGCCGCAAAACCGCCGCGGAGATCCTCGCGCTGGCCGCCAGCCACCCGGACGACATCGACACCCCGCTTGAGGTCATTTCGGTGCGCGCCGACGGATGGCTCGGGGACCTGCTGTCCGGGGCCGCCGCACAGTCGCTGCGGCCGCTGGAACTGCCGGACGGATTCACCGCGACGCTGCGTCCCTACCAGCAGCGCGGCCTGTCGTGGCTGGCGTTCCTGTCCTCGCTCGGCTTGGGCAGCTGCCTGGGTGACGACATGGGCCTGGGTAAGACCGTTCAGCTGCTGGCCATGGAAACCCTGCAGCGACACCAGGATCCGGACACCGGCCCCACTCTGCTGCTGTGCCCGATGTCATTGGTCGGCAACTGGCAGCGGGAGGCGGCCAAGTTCGCGCCCGGCCTGCGGGTCTACGCGCACCACGGCGGTGCCCGGATGCGCGGCGACGCGCTGGGTGAACTCCTCGAGCAAACCGACCTGGTCGTCAGCACCTACACCACGGCCACCCGCGACATCGACGAGCTGGCCGGCTACCAATGGAACCGGGTGGTGCTGGACGAGGCGCAGGCCGTGAAAAACAGCCTGTCGCGGGCGGCCAAGGCGGTGCGGCAGTTGGAGGCGGGGCACCGGGTGGCGCTGACCGGGACGCCGATGGAGAACCGGCTCGCCGAACTGTGGTCGATCATGGACTTCCTCAACCCCGGCCTGCTCGGATCCTCCGAACGGTTCCGCACCCGCTACGCGATCCCGATCGAACGGCACGGGCAGACCGAGCCGGCCGAGCGGCTGCGTGCCGTCACCCGGCCCTACATCCTGCGCCGGCTCAAGACCGACCCGGCGATCATCGACGACCTGCCCGAGAAGATCGAGATCAAGCAGTACTACCAGCTCACCACCGAGCAGGCCTCGCTGTATCAGGCCGTCGTCGACGACATGATCGAGAAGATCGAGAACACCGAGGGGATCGAGCGGCGCGGCAACGTGCTGGCCGCCATGGCCAAGCTCAAGCAGGTGTGCAACCACCCGGCGCAGCTGCTGCACGATCGCTCGCCGGTCGGCCGCAGGTCGGGGAAGGTGATCCGGCTCGAGGAGATCCTGGAAGAGATCCTGGCCGAGGGCGACCGGGTGCTGTGCTTCACCCAGTTCACCGAGTTCGCCGAGCTGCTGTTGCCGCACCTGGCCGCACGCTTCGGCCGCGACGTCGCCTACCTGCACGGCGGCACCCCGAAGAAGCGGCGCGACGAGATGGTGGCCCGGTTCCAGTCCGGGGACGGGCCGCCCATCTTCCTGCTGTCGTTGAAAGCGGGCGGCACCGGGCTGAACCTCACCGCCGCCAATCACGTTGTGCACCTGGACCGGTGGTGGAACCCCGCGGTGGAGAACCAGGCGACAGACCGGGCGTTTCGGATCGGGCAGCGGCGTTCCGTGCAGGTGCACAAGTTCATCTGCACGGGCACGCTCGAGGAGAAGATCGACGAGATGATCGAGGACAAGAAGGCCCTGGCCGACCTGGTGGTCACCGACGGCGAAGGCTGGCTGACCGAGCTGTCCACCCGCGACCTCCGCAAGATGTTCGCGCTGTCCGAGGGAGCCGTCGGTGAGTAGGGTGAGCCGGGGGACACCCCCGAACCCCCGAGCCTGGTATCCGCCGCCGTCGCGGCCCCGCCCGGTCGAGGGGGGGCTCAAGGCCCGCAGCGCCCGCGGCGCGATCGCGCAGACCTGGTGGTCGGAGCGGTTCATCGCGGTGCTGGAGGACATCGGCCTGGGCAACCGGCTGCAGCGCGGCCGCAGCTACGCACGCAAGGGACAGGTGATCTCGCTCGATGTCGATCCGGGCTCGGTCAGCGCCGAGGTGCAGGGCAGCAGGGTCCGGCCATACCGGATCCGGATCGGGATCCCCACCCTCGGCAAGTCCGAATGGGCGCAAGTCGAGCGGATCCTGGCCGAAAACGCCTGGTACACGGCCAAACTGCTGTCCGGTGAGATGCCCGACGACATCGAGGACGTCTTCGCCGGGCTGGGCCTGTCGCTGTTCCCCGCCACCGCCCGGGAGCTGTCGCTGGACTGCTCTTGCCCCGACTACGCCGTCCCGTGCAAGCACCTTGCCGCGACCTTCTACCTGCTCGCCGAATCCTTCGACGACGACCCGTTCGCCATCCTGGCGTGGCGCGGCCGCGAGCGCGAGGATCTGCTGGCCAACCTGGCCGCCGCCCGCACCGAAGGGCCGCCGGCCGCCGACCGTGCCGAACACGCGGCCCGGCCGCTCGTCGACTGCGTCGACACCTATTACGCGCGGCAAGCCGACATCAGAGCCCCGAGCCCGCCGGCGACGTCGTCGACGGCGCTGCTCGATCAGCTCCCCGACATCGGCGTCACCGCCCGCGGACGGCCGCTGATCGAACTGCTGCGACCCGCCTATCACGCCCTCGGACGCGGTGGTGAGTCCGAATCTGCGTGAACGCCGGCAGATCGGTTCACGCTGGGGGCGCTACGTTTTTACCGGTCAGAGCCGTGCGAGCGTGGCGCTGATGTCCTTGGTCAGCAGATAGAGGTCGAGGTTTGTCGAGTCCTCGGCGTCAAACGGGTCGAAACCGAACCGCTGCCACCAACGGAAGGCCGGTGGCTTGAGTGCGGTGACCACGACGGCTCGGCATGCTGCTTTTAGGTTCAGCTCGGCCGCAGTTGCCAAGATGTGCTTCACCATTTGGGTGCCGAGCCCGAGTCCGGTCACGCGGGTGTCGGTGGCAAGCCGGCCGACGAGCAGCGCGGGAACCTGCGTCGGGGCTCCCTTCGCCAGGGGAGCGGGGCCGGCCGACCGATCCACCGAGGTCATTGACAGAGTTGCGTAGCAGACCACCCGGTAGTCGCGGTCGGCGATCACCCAGACCGCTGCGGTATTGCCTTGTCGGTTCTGGCCCGCGTAGCGGCGCAGCCACTCATCTAGTGACGGCTCGCCCGAGGTGAACCCGTCGCGCTGGTGTTTTGTCCGCGTCCAGCAGCGTCGGCCGAAAGAACTCCACTCAGTCGAGCCAGGTGAATTTCGTCGACCGCTCCAATATGGCCGCTAGCCGCTCGTTCACCCGCGCTGGACGGTTTAGAGCTTCGGTGAACGCGGCCGCCGCGTCAGGGGACAGGTGGATGGTCTGTCGTTCGGCTAGCAAGTCGTCGGCGGCCTGGCTGGCGGCCTGCAGCACAAACGCCGACACGCTCAAGTGCGCCTGGCTGTCAGCCTCCTCCAGCTGACGCTTCGGTGCCGCGTCGACGCGCAGCTGCAGACGGTTATCTTTCATGGCAGTCATGTACTCGCAGTGTCAGTACATAGAGGCTAAGTGGTCTCGTTCGTAAGCTCGTTCGTAAGTTCGTCGGGGGTTAGACCCAGGCGGTTGGGTCGCCGAGGTAGAGGCCGCAGGAGGTGTCGAGGGCGTCTTCGGGTGTACCCGCGATGTGGCCGGTGGGGAGGGCCGAGTCTTGGTAGCCATCCTTGCTGGCCAGATTACTTCGCGAAGCCCCAGCGGGCGGCTGATCCCCCGTAGGCAGCCGCATCAGCGCCATGCGCTCGCCATCGGGCAGGCGTGCGGTGACGTAGGCGAACGCGCCGCGAAAGCGCACGTCGATGCCGTCGAGCTGTGGCCATCGTTGGCGGGCGCGGGTGGTCAACCGTTGTTGCAGCGACGTTTTTGTTGACGCGGGTGGTGTGGCCATGGTCGATGATGGTGCCTTACGGCGTGTCGCTGGGCGACGAAACACACGTGATGGGTGAGGCTGAAGTGAGCAATGTGAACTTCGCTTCGTGGAGCAGACGCCATGTCACTCGCCCAAGCGATGTCGAGGCGATACGGAGCGCCGCGGTGGGCCGATCCTCTTTTGTGTGTGGTTGCTACCCAACAAATACGTTGGGTACGATGAGATGGTGGTGAGTACGGCAAGAAAGACGACAGCGGCCCGGGCATTGGCCCGAGTAGCCGCGGACGATCCGCTATCGGCCTCGCGCGTGCGGTACCTGGCCGGCATCCTCGGGGGCGCGCGACTCGCCGCGTTCGTGGGGGTGAACCGATCACAGCCGTCACGGTGGATTAAAGGCGAAGAGCGGCCCGGGCCGACGGCCGCACCCATGTTGATCGACCTTGAGCACGTGCTCGCTCGCGCTCGCCTGGTTTGGGGGGATGCCGCCGCGGCAACTTGGCTCGAAAGCGCCAATAGTTACCTTGACGGTGCCCGGCCCATTGATGTGTTGCAGATCTCCGGGGCCGCGCCTGTGCTCGAAGCTCTCGACGCTGAAGCATGGGGCGGAGCCAGGTGATTGCTGGCCTACCGCGTGTTTCCACACTTGCCGGGCGCGCGTCCCAGTGAACCCGGCCACCCGCTGTATGAGCATCGCCCGCAACGTGGCGGGCGGATCGACCACCCCGACTACCACGTCTGGTACCTATCCCGGCTCGCCGAAGCGGCGTGCGGGGAAACCTTCGGAAACCTCGCACGCTGGGACTCCTCGATGCTGAAATTCCCGCAATTGCCCGGTGCGCGACGCGCTTTGGGTGTTTATGAGCTACCGGATGACCTCCGGGTGCTCGACCTTGATGACCCCGCTCAGCTGGTCCGGCTGGGGCTGCGGCCAACACAGATTGTGATCCGCAACCTCAGCGTCACCCAGGCGTGGGGGCATCGCATCTGGTCAGAAACCGATCCGCACACCGGTGAACGCGCCTGGCAGGCGGTGGTCTGGTGGTCCTATCACCGCCCGATCTGGACGGTCCTGGCCAGCTGGCTACGCCCTGAACTCATCCGTGTCGAACCGTTGAACCTTGAGCATCCGGCGCTCATCGACGCTGCGAAGGCTCTAGGACGCATCGTATTTCGTTGAACCTGCGCATTTCTCACCGGCATCGCGAGGCATCCAACAGAACATCGGCTCGCCATTGCGCCGGCGGTACACGACACAAGCGCCGAGCCTGCGGGGCAGCCCGGCGACCCCGCCTCAAGTAGGAGTGACCATGGCCAACACCAACACGCCACTGTGGGCACGCATGGGCCCACAACCTCGATGAGGGCAACAAGACCTCGATAACGGCAACAAGACCCGACTCATCGACTCAAAGTGCCCGGGCGTCATCAGCCCCGGTGATCGGCGTTACCTCCGTCGACGCATCCGGCTATCCGTTATTGCCGTTATTGCCGTCTGCGCCGAACAGCATCCCGCCGGCACCGCCTTTACCGCCGGGGCCGGGAATGCCATCTGTTCCTGGGCTTCCGCCCGAGCCGCCGTCACCGCCGTTGCCGATCAGCCCAGCGTTGCCACCGTTACCGCCGCCCCCGCCGGTCGCGTAATAACTCGAGGCCATCGCGCCGGCGCCGCCGTTACCGCCGTTGCCCAACAGGATGGCGTTGCCGCCGGCCCCGCCGAAGCCGCCTTGGCTGTCGCCAAGCCCGCCGTTGCCGCCGAGCCCGCCGGCGCCGACGATGGCGTTGCCGCCGGCCCCGCCGGTCCCGCCAATGCCGCCGTCGCCGCCGTCGCCGCCGAGCCCGCCGGCCCCGAGGATGGCGTTGCCGCCGGCCCCGCCGTCCCCGCCGAAGCCGATACCACTCGCCCCGCCGATGCCGCCGTTCCCGCCGGCCCCGTGGAGCAGGCCGCCGTTGCCGCCGGCCCCGCCGGTCCCGCCGATGGTGGCGCCGAAGCCGCCGTTGCCGCCGTTGCCGCCGGTACCGAACAACCCGGCGGCCCCGCCGTTGCCGCCGTTTTGGCCGACCCCGGTCGTTGAGTTCGCTCCGGACCCGCCGTTGCCGCCGTTGCCGAACAAGATCCCGCCCGGCCCGCCGTTTTGCCCGGTCCCCGGCGCGCCATTGGTGCCGTTGCCGACCAGCGGGCGGTTAAGCAGCGCCTCGGTGGGCGCATTGATCGCCCCCAGCGCATCTTGCTCAAAGGTTTGCAACGGCGACACATTCGCCGCCTCGCTGGCCGCGTACGAGCCACCCGCACCACTGAGCGCCTGCACGAACTGGGTATGAAACGCCGCAGCCTGAGCGCTGAGCGCCTGAAAGGCCTGGGCGCGGCTGGAAAACAGTGACGCGATCGCCGCCGACACCTCATCGCCAGCGGCGGCCGCCACCGTGGTGGTCGGGGCCGCCGCCGCCGTGTTAGCGGCGGTCAGCGCCGAGCCGATGTGGGACAGATCCGTTGCCGCCGACGCCAGGAATTCTGGGGCCGCCACCAGATACGACATCGCTACCCGCCTAACCCGGTGTCACCGAACCCCCGGCAGAAACAGTGGCGGGGCTGACACGGTGGTGATGCCGCGAACCTGCTGCTGGGTTGTGATTCCACTTAATGTCGTTTGGCATGTCGTTTTCCTTTTGCTTGGGTTAGACCCGAATGGACCCGATTGACAACTGGCGCTTGGAGCTTCGGTTTGCGCATTGCTGCTGTCATCACCCGGGCCTGTCAGCGAGTGAGGAGTGTGGCGCTTGTGGCCATGACCGGACTGCTAGATCTCGCCGGCGACGTCGCCGGCTGGCGCCCACCGCGTGGCCTTGTGGATGATGGTTTGCCGGCTCCTCACCTGGGGTTTGCGATGCGGGGCGCGGCCGGGAGGCGTTGCGGCTAGGCTGAGATCCGCATCATGTCCGGGTGTGCGGTTGCTGGGGCCGTGGCGGCCTTCCGGGGCGCTTGCTGGGTAGTGTGCGTTGGCGAGCGCCCCCAGCGCATGGGGAATTTTCCCCATTTTGGGCAGCGTGCCCGACGCCGAGACAGTCCGGTGCTGCTGGTGTAGGCGGGACGGCGGGCTGTGGTGGAGCGCTTACTGGAACGTGAGGTGGTGCTGGGGCAGCTGGCCGTGTTGGCGCGCCGGGTGGGGCGCTCTGCGGGTGGGGTGGTGTTGCTGCGCGGTGAGGCCGGGGTGGGCAAAACGGCGGTGATCAACCGGTTTGTGGCCGGTGTGGATCCGACGGTTCAGGTGTTGCAGGGCTGGTGCGATCCGCTGGCCGCACCCCGCCCGCTGGGCCCGCTCATTGATGCCTTGGCCGGATTAGACGCTGGTGTGGCGGCCGGTTTGGCCGGCGCGGTCGAGGCCGGGGACAGCGCGGCCGTTTACCGTCGGCTGCTCGAGGCGCTGCGCGGTGGGCGGCGGTGGGTGTGGGTGATCGAGGATGTGCATTGGGCCGATGGGGCCACCCTGGATCTGCTGCGGTTTGTGGGCAGGCGTATCGGTTCGCTGTCGCTGCTGTTGGTGCTGAGCTATCGCGACGATGAGGTCGGCGCGGCGCATCCGTTGACCGCCGCGATCGGGGATGTGGCCACCTGCGCGGCGATCACGCGTATCCGATTGGATCCGTTGAGCCGAGACGCGGTGGCGGTGCTGGCCGCCGGCAGCGGCCTGAATGCCATTGAGTTGCATCGGCTGACCGGTGGTAACCCGTTTTATGTCACCGAGGTCTTGGCCGCCGGCGCTGACGGGTTGGGCGGCGGTGGCCTGCCGCGCAGTGTGGCTGAGGCGGTGTGGGGCCGACTTGCGCGGTTGTCGGGCGCGGGCCGTGATGCCGCTTATGCGGCGGCGGTGTGTGGTGCGCGCGCCGAGCCGGTGCTGGTGGAAAAGATCTGCCCGGCAGCGGCCACGGGGCTGGGTGAATGCCTGCGTGCCGGGGTGTTGGTCACCGAGGATGCGGTGGTGGGGTTTCGCCATGAGCTGGCCCGGCGCGCCACGCTGGATCAGATTCCCGGTCACCAGCGTCGGATGTTGCACACAAAGGCGATGGCTGCGCTGGCCGAACCGCCGGTCGCGCCGGATAGGTTGGCGGCGTTGGCGTTTCACGCCGATGAGGCCGGCGACGACGAGGCGGCGATTCGCTACGGCGTGGCGGGGGCGGCGCGTGCGGCCGCACTGGGCGCCCACCGGGAGGCCGCCGAGCTGTGTGCACTGGTGCTAAACCATGCCCACACCAGCCCCGCCGCAGACAAGGTGGACTGGCTCGAGCAGCACGCCTTTGCCCGTTATCTGTGTGGGGACGCCGAAACGGCCGCGGCGCTTTTCCGGGAGGCCATCGAGATACGCCGCGCGCTGGGAGATCCGCTCAGCGAGGGCCAGGACCTGCGGTTGCTGTCCCACATGCTGTGGGGAGGGCTGGGGCGCCCCCGCGAGGCCCTTGAGGCGGCGCGCTCCTCGGTGCGGCTGCTGGAAGACCGCGGCCCCACCCCGCAGCTGGCCTGGTCGCTGACGAACATGGTCCACTTGACCGCGGTGTCCTACGATCCCGCCTGCGCCCAGTACGCGGCGCGGGCGATCGCGCTGGGCACCGAGATAGGCGACCCGGGCGTGGTGATGCGTGCGCGCTGTTTTGCGGCGCTGGCTTCGGTGTGGGGTGGCGGGGCCGGGTGGGACGAGTGTGAAACGGCTTGGCGTGCGGCCATGGCCACCCCGGGGCTGGCCGAACATGTCGGGCTGATCGGGGCGGCGATGTGCTGGACGGTCGCACTGCACCACGACCTGGACCGCGCGCAAGGCTACGTCAATGGCCTGGCGGCGTTCTGCGATGACGACAACCTCGGGGCGTTCGCGCCGATGGCCGCCGGTGCCGCCGCGCTGGTGGCGCTCCATCGCGGGGACTGGGCCCGGGCCAGCGCCAGCGCCGAAGACGTGCTCACCCGGCCTCGGCTAGGCGTGATCAACGCCGTGCTGCCGCTAATCACTGCGGCATTGGTGCGGGCGCGTCGAGGCCACAAGCCGACCGGGGCGTTGCTCGACGCGGCTAGCGACGATGCCGGACCGGGCGAGTTCTTTTATTACGCCGCGGCGTGGGGCGCCCGAGCTGAAATCGCCTGGCTGGCCGGCGACGACGATACTGCGGCGGCCGAAGCCCATCGCGGGCTCGCGGCGGCCGAAGCCCACCGCGGGCTCGCGGCGGCCTGCCCCGGTGCCGACCCCTGGCTGACCGGTCGCCTTCAGCGCTGGCTCCACCTAGCCGGCGAGGCGATCCCCACCGCCATGACGACACCCCCACTGACCCCCTACCAGTGGGAGATCAGCGGTGACTGGCAAGTCGCCGCCACCGAATGGACCCGCCGTGGCTGCCCCTACGACGCGGCCATCGCCCAACTCGGCGGTGATATCGCCGCGGTGCAATCCGCGCTGGCCACCTTCCGCACGCTGGGGGCCCGCGCCGCGGCCCGCCGCGCCCGGCAACGCCTGGCCGCGCTGCGCCAGCGCCGCGACCCGTGCACACCGCGCCCCGATACCCGGGCCGACCCGCACGGGCTGACGCGGCGGGAACGCGAGGTGCTCGACTTGCTGGCCGTCGGCCACAGCGACGCCGAGATCGCCCTCAAGCTGTGCATCAGCCCCAAAACCGTCGGCCACCACGTCGAGGCCATCCTGGCCAAACTCGGCGTCGACAACCGCACCCAAGCCGCCGCCCTGCAACGCCAACCCCCACTCACCCCGCGCGTGCAGCTTGCTCGGGAATGAGCACGCCATGTATGAGGGGTCGGTGCTGGTCAGGGAATGGAGCTGGTTGGGTAGATCTACGCGGCTGGCGTCCTTAATCGTCGTAGGCCGGTCGTAGGCCAGATGGCGAAACCACGAACTCACTGGCTCGATCGGCAATATCGTGACTCGTCCAAGAACACCGGGGTGCCCGCCGGGATCGCCCACGTCACCACGTCACGGCCGGCGGCCGCTGCCCAACATGGGGAAAATTCCCCATGCGCCAGGCCCGCTCGCCAACGCACACTACACAGTGAGCGCCCCGGAAGGCCGCCACGGCCCCAGCAACCGCACACCTGGACATGATGCGGATCTCAGCCGCAACGCCTCCGGGGGTTCGGTGATGCCGG
>Ga0335081_10007400_pt1 | contig 17556 bp, 14 predicted proteins | sample Lox_Sample_35_FD_206713 | JGI IMG/M metagenome (GOLD analysis project Ga0335081, IMG submission 206713) | Soil microbial communities from Loxahatchee National Wildlife Refuge, Florida, United States - Lox_Sample_3.5 | ecosystem: Environmental > Terrestrial > Soil > Wetlands | place: USA... | reverse complement strand
AACCGAAACATCACACCGCGCCTACGGCTTCCACTGCCCTGGCGGCGACGGTCTTGCTCTGTTGCACTGACTTCAAGCTCACTCTTCCCGCCTTACTCGCAGAGTCAGCTACGAACCGCCAGCAGCCTTCGCTTCGGCCGTCAGGCCGAGCAGAGGGCTGCATGGCAGCCCGCCGACCTCATCGGTCGGACGTTCGAGCACAAGCCGAGACCATGAACCGGCTCCCCCGCCACATATCGTGAGTCACATCCTGCCCAATTGATGTCGAGAACCCGTCTCGGTCTCTGATCGAGCTGTCGAACCTCGACAATTCCGCTGCCACCAGGGACGGCCTTGCTCCTGCTTCGGCGACAAGACTGCGCCCGCGGTTGACCCGAACAGGCAGGATCACGGCCCGCGGCGGGTTCGGACGGGAACGCGGAATGAGGCATCCGGCTGCCCATTTGGCTGTTCTCGATTCATCGCATGCCGATCGCAGCCCAGAGCGGAGCCTGGAACGGATCTGAGGCCGACTCCGACGAGGAAGCGGCGACAGAGCGCTGTGCAGCCCAAGGTTCTTCGCCCCGTCCTCACACCGCCATCTGCGCCGGCCAGACCGAGCGTCACCAGCACTTGGAATCAGAGCGCGAAGGCGAGGCGTCGAGCGCCGCTCTCCAGAATGACGATCTGCTCCCGACCGGCGAAGCTCCCCCGCGCGCTCTGGTGCATCCAACCCAGCCGAACCTGGTTCGCCCAGAGGCAGTTCACTGCTGGAATTCGTAGACACTTCCCAAGTTCAAGATCCGGGTGACTTCATCGAGCGCGGCCATGCCTTCCCGGGCCAACATCGGATCTCGCAGATCGGCGGGATGAAGGCGATCGCGATAGTGGCGGACGACCCAGTCCGCGAGCTGGGAATGAAGCTCCCGGGAGTAGAAGACGTTGGACCGAACCGCGCGGACTTCTTCGTCGGTGAGCGACACGCGCAAGCGCAGGCAGGCGGGCCCACCGCCATTGTTCATCGATTCGCGGACATCGAGGTAATGGATGCGCAAGACGGGACCCTCTTCCGAGACGAGACGCTCCAGAAACGCGCGAGCGCGCGGATTCTCATTGCTTTCCCGTGGCGCGAGGATGACGAGCGCACCATCGGACAGCTCGAGGATTTGCGAGTTGAACGGGTACGCTGCCACCGCATCTGCGACCGGGAGATCGTGTTCGGAAGCGCGAACCGCATGGAACGTCTCGCCGAGCAGGGATCGCAACCGCTCGACCAAGCCATCGCCGTCCACAAAGGCGCGTTCGTGGAACATGAGGAAACGGCCATGGCCGACCGCCATCACATCCGAGTGAAAAGCACCCGCATCGATACCGCCGGGGTCCTGGCGCACAAAGAACACTCGCTCTGGGGAGAGCAAGTGCAGGCGCGCCGCTGCCCGGCTCGCCTCCAGCGTTTGTCGCGCCGGGAATCTCCTCGGCCCATCATCCGACCCCCACCCTCTCCGCCCCCAGCCGAAGACGTGAACGGCACCGCGGGAGGTGTGCAGACGGGTATGATTCGCCGCGCCCTCGTCGGAAAACTGCATCGTCCCTGGAAGCGGAGCGTGCACCACGAACCGCCGCTCGTCGGCGAAGATCGCCTGCAGGACAGAACGCGTCGTGTCTGCCTCCAGCGAACGATGGAAGAGGGACGAAAGATTGGCAGGCACGAAGTGCACTCGCCCGTCGGCCGTATCGGCGGACGGCGCGACGGTCGCAGCGTTCGCCGCCCACATTGCCGAAGCACTCGAACAGAGGCGCAGCAGGTGTTCCCATTCGCCCGCGACCTGCACGATCACCTCCTCGTCCGTCCCCTTGAACCCGAGCCGCCGCAGCATGCGCAGATTCGGACGAGGATGCGGTGGCAGCATTGCCTGCCCGACCCCGAGATCGTGTACGAACCTGGCTTTTTCCAGGCCCTGCAGCGCAGCCGCACGAGGGTTCGAGACATCGCCACCGTGCGCCATCGAGGCCACGTTTCCGGGCGATAGCCCCCCGTAGTTGTGCGTCGGTCCGACGAGACCATCGAAGTTGTATTCCTGCACACTCAACTCCTGCCCGCATTCTCCGGCGGAACAAGCGATCGCGCGCCACTGACTCCCGCCTCTGGCCGAGTTGCCAGCGCACGTGACTTCAGCAGACACCCCCCGGAAAGGCTCCAACGGAGTCGTTCATCGCGAATGGGAATAGTAAGTACCGAGCCCCAAGTCCGGGACCACCTCGGGTGTCGGATTGAGCACGGGTGATCATGACCAGGACGCGCGACAAGCCCCGCCGTTCAGGGCGGGGAAGGACAGCGCCTCCGGGAGAGCGGGGCTCGGGATACCCCGCTCCCCCGGCTCTCTCATGTCATCGGCCAGGTGCATCGGCTCCTCGCTCGCGGAATGCGTCGCCCAAGCCGGAATCTCCGGCCTTCGGGGCCGGAGAGGATGTCAACAGGGCATCCCCCGCCGGGTCGCCATGGACGCCGCAGCCGAGCGGCCTCGGAGAAGAGATGCAGGGCATCGTGGGCACCACTCCAAGAGCTGTCCCGCAATGACGGCGTTATTCGCCGCCACGCTGGACAGGTCGGTTCGCGCTTGCGCCCGGTCCGGCGTGGCAGCCACAAAGGCCGATCTCTTCCGGGGTTGGGCGCAGCGCCGGGACGTTTCGCAGAGCCACCATCGTAGATGGCGATGGTGGCTGCTACCTTTCCTCCCGCTTGATAGCGGCGAGGAGCGTGCCCGCTGAGAAAGGCGCGCAGGGAACGGCCCCACCGCCGTGCCCAGGCCGAGAAGTCGCAGGCCTCGCGAACCACAAGCCGTGCCACAACACGACCAATTTGGCGCTCCAGCTCCAGCGCGCGGTCTCGCTTCGCCTGCGCGGCGGAAGCCGCGTCCGCCGCCAAGGCCGCTCGTGTGCGTCGGGAGACCCGATCTTTAGCGCCCAAGCTTGGACCTACCGTATCTGTGCCCCCCGGGAACTGGCGAACAGATGCCGCTCAACTGCGAACCACGGAGTGCGCGGCGCAGACAGAACGTCGATCAACCTCGATGCTCGAGGAGTCGGTGAGCCGGTTCTTGGTAGCCCAGCTTCTCCAATTTCCGGTGCACCAGAACCCGCCTTTCCCGGCTGAATGACAGGTGACCACCCGGCGGCGGCTGCCAGGCCGTACTTCCGCTTGGCCCTTTCTGCGTTGAACCGTACTGCACCCCCGTTTCGGCGCCGAAACTTTCCCTCGTGCCCCCGTCGGTGCACGTCAGCTTCCAAGTCTTCGCGCTCAGGTCCGATGACATGAACAGCGTTCTATCCTTGTCTGAGCCAGCAGGGGCACGACGTTTCCCCTTCCCTTTTGGTTTACCCAGAGAAGGAGTTAGTCACCCGACCAGGCCCCTGCATAGCCCTCAAGCCGCTCCCGCTGCAGCACGAGATGGCTCAGGGACGAGAGAGGACGGTACGCCCCAGCGGGGACCTGCCACGCCGGAGCAGGTCGGATCGGTCTGCGTCTTTTCCGGACCATCCCGGTTCGGTTCGTCCTGCGCCAGCTGCGGGTGACTCGGCGCAGGTGCCTTGGTCGAGATCACTCGGGAAGCGCGTCGTGATCGCCTGCACGGCACTTCGCACCAATCCGACCATTCGCGAACTGGGCGCGCTGTTTCCGGCTTCCAAGTAACAGGCACGGTCCCTCGTGGCCCCGTCGACCCGGGCAACCGCATTCCAAGGTTGCCGCACCTCCTTGGCCTCACCATCGTTCGCGATCGGCGATGGTCATCGATCGTGACGGGACGCTCGTACTACCCGGGACCACATGGCCGCGGCCCCTCGAAGAACTACCGCTGGTCTTGCAACGCACAGGTTCTCGCCCGTCGGCGCGCCCTGCGCGTCGTGTCGGGGGGCGGGCCTGGCAATCGCAATACCCGAATACCGAGGCTCCCCGATCGAGGCACGTGTCCCCGGCGTCTTTGCCAACGGCGGCTACCGCAGCATCGACGAGCTCCTCACGGCGGGCTTCCAGCGCAACCGAATTCTCCCCGCGATCCTCGTCGGCGAGGTCGCTCCCTCCCGCAGACTCTGGCGGCAGCGGCATTCCTTCACAGGTTGCGGATGCTCATGCGACAAGAATTGCGGGACAACTCTTTCCCAAGAGCGCAGCCGTCAAAGCGGCCAGAAAACGCGGCGTTCTGGTCCGTCAGATGCGGGCCAATTGAAAGCCCGCAACAATCGTCGCCCGCAAAACTCGACAAACGGCAAACCGAAAGCGCGAGCCAGCTCAGGCCATCGTGCACCTTCGCTATCGTCGACCGAAACGGCGCAGATCGAGGGAATCTCTTCGCTGCGGCACAGGTGATTGACGCCACGATGGATCTAAATCGCAAGCGTCTCCGTTCAATAGGGGAGCGGACTAGCCAAGACATACCCAGCAAAGATGGCACTGCCCCAAAGACTGACTCACTCCATTATCCGTGGCCTTCCGCGGTCCACAATGCCGCAAATCGTGCAAGCCGCGCGAATTGCAGGAGTGCTGCCCGCCTCTGCGCAGAATTGCCGGAGAATGCGACCGTGCGAACATATCGCTTCCAACCACCGTCCTCCCATGACATGCTACACGTACAGCGTTGAGCCCAACGACCACCACGGGGATTGCAGCATGCAACTTCCTGTGCCTGACAGCACACGCAGTCGCGCTGGAGGGAAGGGCTCGGGAATCACCTGTGCGCGGCACCCCTCCTCCCCAGGCGCCATGAGACGCTGCCTGGCGACGCTGCAGGCGCGCGCAGATCAACGGAGCGCCAGAGTGTGTGACGCAGTATAGTTACAGACAGTGATGTCGAATAGCGTCGTTGCAGTTCATTCGCAGCTACATTCAGCGAAACGGAGAAAACATGGCTCTCGCAGATCAGGTATTCGGATTCTACATCCCCACCGTCAACCTCATTGGCGTCGGAGCATCAAAGGAAGCTGGCAACCAGGCCAAGCAGCTGGGCGCCACGAAGGCCCTCATCGTCACCGATAAGATGCTGAACCAACTGGGCGTCGCCCCCAAGATCAAGCAGGCACTCGAAGAGGCCGGCGTGAAGGCCGTCATCTTCGACGGCGCCGAGCCCAACCCGACCGACAAGAACGTTGCCGACGGCTTCGAGGCATACAAGAAGAACGGCTGCGACGCCATCGTTTCGCTGGGCGGCGGAAGCTCGCACGACTGCTGCAAGGGAGTCGGCCTCCTCGCGGCGAACGGCGGCAACATCCGCGACTACGAGGGCATCAACAAGAGCACGAAGCCCTTCCCGCCGTTCCTCGCCATCAACACCACCGCCGGCACGGCGAGCGAGATGACGCGGTTCTGCATCATCACCAACACCACGACCCACGTGAAAATGGCGATCGTGGATTGGCGCGTCACCGCCAACGTCTCGATCAACGACCCGGTGCTCATGGTCGGCAAGCCGCCGGCGCTGACCGCCGCCACCGGCATGGACGCCCTCACCCACGCTGTGGAGGCCTACGTCTCGACGATCGCGACGCCCATCACGGACGCCTGCGCCCTTCAGGCCGTCAAGCTCATCGCCGACTACCTGCGCCCGGCCGTGGCGCTCGGGGCCGACCTCGAAGCCCGCGACAAGATGGCCTACGCTGAGTTCCTGGCCGGCATGGCCTTCAACAACGCCAGCCTCGGCTACGTCCACGGAATGGCGCACCAGCTCGGCGGCTTCTACAACCTGCCGCACGGCGTGTGCAACGCCATCCTCCTGCCGTGCGTGTGCGAGTTCAACCTCATCGCCAAGGCTTCGCGCTTCGCGGACGTCGCCGTGGCCATGGGCGAGGACATCAGTGGCCTGGCTCCGGTCGATGCGGCTGCCAAGGGCATCGCGGCCATCCGGAAGCTCTCCTCCGCAGTGGGGATCCCGGCCGGCTTGAAGGTCCTCGGTGTGAAGGAAGGCGACCTCACCATCATGGCAGAGAACGCGATGAAGGACGCCTGCAGCTTCACCAACCCGCGGAAGGCTACCCTTGAGGATGTGGTGGGCATGTTCAAGGCGGCAATGTAGTTCCCTCCCAGGACGCGGTCAGGTGAACGCGCGGGCGGGGGGTCTGCCCCGCCCGCGTGTCGGTGGGAGTGTGTTCGTCTCCACTTCCGCGATCCCGTTCGCGCTGGACTTCGGTGAAAGGCTGACGGGGAGTAGATCATGCGGGGGCCCGACCTCGCGTACGAGCCATTTCGAGCCTCTTCTCAGTCGAGCCCCCGTCCGCTCAGCGGGTCGCTGAATCGTCCGAGGCCGCATCACCTGCCGTAACGTCGATACGGTATCCCTGTCGAGAGCGCCGCTCATCTATGGCGGATCTCGGGTGTGCGCCGCTGTCCGAGTCCGGAAGCGGCCCTCCTGCCCGGGGAACGATTGCGCGGGCCACCCGCATCGGCCGCGAACTCACCACTTCCCATGGCGGTCGTCGGATGGCGCGTGCTTCACGGCAGCCCGTTATGCCATGGGCAGCCTCGCGATCACTCTCCCGCCGACCACCCCGAATGACACCGCCACGGCCTATTGCGAGCTGAACGCAACGTAGCAGTTCTCTTTCCCGGCACTCTGCGGGAAGTCTCCGCGAGGAATGGGCCCGTCGCGGAACGGTAGCACCAACCGTTACTAGCACTAACAGTTAATCAGGCCATCCGCCCATTCAGCCGGCTCGGCATCAACGCGCCACCCAGAGGGTACCTCGCGCCCGTGCCGTCGCACGGTCTCTCGCAGGCTCGATGCGGAAGATGGGGCCAGGCGTCCGATCCCCGCGATCTGGTGCGATGGGGCATCCGACTGGCTGGGGTCACCCACCGTCTCGACGCGAACGGGCCAGCACCCGATGGCATCGCGTCCTCCGCGCGGAGATGCCCCGGCCGAGACAGCGTGCGGCGAGCACGCACCAGCCTCGCGTCGCACCCGGACTCCTCCACGCCGCGTTCGCACACCGCGCTTCATTGGCGCGCAGCCAGGCGACCCGCGATGAGCTTCCGGACCGGTGGATACAGATGGAGCGCGAGGGCCTCCTGGAGGTCGAAGAACCCCGCCCGCTCCACCTCTCTGTTGTCCACATTCACAACTGGTTGCTCGACCACCTCAATCTCGAATATCTCGATCTCCTCCCTCTTGCCCTCCCACGCATGTCGTTCCACGAGGGCGAGCTTGAGCTCCAACGGCTCGGCGCGAATGCCCGTTTCCTCGAAGAGCTCGCGCGCAGCTGCCGCTCGTCCGGTCTCGCCCCGTCGCACGTATCCACCGGGAAGGGAGTGGTACCGGACGTAGCTGTTGCGCACGAGCAATAGCTTTCGCTCGTTCCACATCGCGACAAGCGCGCCACGGGTCCGAGGATGCACCATCCGCCAGTACAGGCGCATCGACCGATATGCACACCGGTACGCGACTCGGAACAGAAGATCCAGGCCTTGACGGCCCACGGCAGAGGCCCGCAGACCCCATGGCGCACTCGTCATCTTCACACCCGTTTCGCACGCTCTACTACGCCGACGTGAGTGCGCGCCTGGCTCCACGCAGGAGATCGAAGACCAGCCACGGGGAGCGATCCTCGTCTGGCCCCGGGCAGCCCCGCGCGACTCGCAGGATCTCCGGCGACCATCCAGACTCGCCCCGGGGCACGAGCCCCAAGGGCTCGTCCTCCGGCATCATGCGGCGAAAACCTGTGCGCTCGTAGTAGCGGAAGGCGCGGGGGTTCTCGGCCTGCAAGGCGACGCGGCCTGCGCATCCGCGAGCCAGGCTCCAGCTCACCGCGTAGCTGACCAGGGCCGAGCCAGCGCCGTGGATCGTCCGCGGGTCGGGCGGATCGTTCTTTCCAAGCAGATTCCAGGGGGCCGTCGCAATGAGTTCGACGAATGTGCCTCCGGGGCAGGCGAACATCGAGGCGAGCGCCTGCGTTCGCCCGAGGGCACCTACCGCCACCAGCGAGCGCTCACGCGTCGAGCCTTCACCGAGCTCCGTGCCACGGAGCACGTTCAGCAGCTCTCTGCAAATGCGCCTGCTATCCTGGAGCTTCTCCCTGGACAGCGCGCAAACGGGGCGTTTCTCGAGGAGCGCCACGCAAGCAATCCAGGCATCGAGCGTGGCACACCAGCCGACATCTGTGGGAGAGACCCGCTGAGCGCGTAGTGAAGCCCGCCCCGCATTGAGGCGGGCGGTGCGTTGGGGAGGCTCGTCTAACGAACAGTGTGAATGCACGTCGAAGTCCTTTCGGCCCACGACCGACCGGTTGCATGTCGGCCCTGGGCCCATGTGTCGGGCCCGCTCTAGTATGAACAAACACCGGACGAGCGCATAATCCACCTGCGGGCGGGTACCAAGACATCGCGCTGCGCCAAGCCACCGTCACTACGGGCCAATTCTGAAAGTCCAGTTGGGGTAGGTAATCGCCGACACCACCCAAATAGACCAGTCACCTTGCATCTCGCAACGCTGCAGTGAAAGAACTTGCGAACAGCCGTGCAGGCGCCCACGGAGCGCACCGTGCCCATGCGTGGGACGGGTCCTTCTTGTGAATGCGCGCGCAGTGCACTGGCAGCCCGCAAGCGGTACGAGCCCGCCCAGTATCGCGGTGGAACAGGTCGCCGCATCTCGATTCACGGGCCACCTGACAACGCCCGTGGACCGCGCCAACCCGAATCGGGTTCATTCGGTTCAGTCACTTCACGTCAACGCTTCAATCCAGGTGCTCACAGCACCACGAGTTCGTACCCGTCCCGCAGAAAGGGCTCGATGCTCGCGTGTCCGGCCAGGCCGGACAGCAGCCCGATTCCCTGTTCACGTGCCACCTCGGCAACCTTGCGGGAGGGGTCATCGCTCGCACATCCAGACGAGGCCCGCTCGCATGTGCCAGCGACGATGCCCGCGTCACACGCCTCGCGCAGCAACGTTCCCGTGCGGGACCCGGCAATCCCGATTTCGCGCACGCTGCGGGTGGCTTCTCCCTCCAGGATGAGCTTGACTGCGTACCCCTTTCCATGAAGGTCCAGTGCGTACATGAGGGCATGATTCTGGCGACATGTGTCGCCGGAGAAGAGTACGAAGAGAAGCTTGCGCGGTGTCATGGCTGGAGCCTTATCGCGAATTCCGGCGCCAGGCGAGGACCAGGTCATGCTCTTTCGGGAGGCGAGGCGATGAACCTTTTCCCAACCGCGTTCGGCACGGGCTCCGGGCGTCGGCGAACGTTGAGGTGTTCGACCATTTCACTTTTGGAGTTGTCCCGCCAATGGCAATTCGACGATGAACGTGGAGCCGGCGCCCAGCTGACTGACGACCGTGATCCGGCCCCCGTGGGCTTCGACCGCCTGGCGCGCCACCCAAAGACCGATCCCGAACCCGCCGAAGTGGCGTACCGAGACCGCGCGCCCGAACCGCTCGAAGATCCGTTGCCGGTCTTCTGCGGGGATTCCGATGCCTTGGTCGCGGACGCTCAGCGACGCGCAACCTTCGACCGCCTCGACCGTGATCTCGACGGGCTTCCCCTCGCCAAACTTGATGGCATTGGAGATCAGGTTGGCGATGGCAGTATCCACGCACGTGCGATCCCAGCTCCCGACCACGGGAGAAGCGGCCCTCACAACGACCTCTGACCCCGAACCGCGGATCGCCTGTTGCATGCGAGCGAGAACGTCGCGCACGAGAACGCAGAGGTCGAGCTTCTCCCGACAGATCTCCAGCCGCCCGGAGGTGGCCCTGGCGACGTCGAGAAGCTGCTTGACGAGGCCTCCCAGCCGCTCCACCTGCCTCTCGATGGCTTCGCATTTCGCCTGAACCACGCCGTCGGCCAGGGTAGCGCGGGGATTTGAGCTCGCCAGCCGCCGAAAGCTTGCGATCTGGAGCTCGAGTGAGGTGAGGGGAGTCTTGAATTCATGAGAAGCGATGGAGAGGAACTCGTCGCGGACCTTGACGGCCTGCCTGAGCTGCCGTTCGCGTTCCGCCGCTTCCCTCTCCCGCTGCAACGCTTCCGCGGCGCGATTTCGTTCGGTGATATCCGTCGCCACACAACAGATCCCGTAGGGAAGACCACTCGCGTCGAGGAGGGGGAACTTGAGACTCAGATACGTATGCACTCCATCGCTGGTGGGCACGAGTTCCTCGAGTTCCCTGGGCACCCGCGCCTCGAGGATCTGCAGGTCGACGCCACGGCGTTCCTGGGCTAGCTCCTTGGGCAAGACCAGGTCGTCCGTCTTGCCGATGGCCTGCTCCCGCTTGACGCGAAATACCTCCTCGAACTGACGGTTCACGAACAAGTACCGGCCCTCGGGATCCTTGAGATAGATGATCGCGGTCGTCGCATCGAGAATGGTCCGCAGTTGTTCGCGGGCCCTGTTGATCTCCGCGTTCTCTTGCTCCAGCACCTCGCTGAGGCCGAGCAACCGAGCGTTCGCCTGGTAGGAACGCAGCGTCATTTCAAACGGAGAGAGGCCCTCCGCGAAGAACTGGGCCGCCACGCCCAGCGGGGGAGCGTCGACCGAGCCAGAGAGCGCACGCAGGGCATCGTGATGGATCATCGCGAACTCGAGGACGCCCATGCCATCGGTCGCGGCCTTGCGACCGAGCGCATAGGCGCGCGCGAGCGCAGCCTCGCCTGCGCCCGAAAGGTAGTCCTGCAGCGCCGACAGGTATTCGCGCGCCATGCTCTCCCGGTCGTGGAGTTCAACGATCCGGTACATCCGTCCATTTCCTCATGGTCACCGTCGTGCCTTCCCCGACTGCCGACGCAAGCGCGAACTCGTCCATGAGTCGCTTTGCACTCGGGAGTCCAAGCCCCAGGCCGCCCTTCGTCGAAAAGCCATCTTGCATGGCGCGTTCGACATCGGCGATTCCCGGACATTGATCCTTGGCGATCACGAGGATCGCCCGGCGACTGCGCTCGAGCGTCACGGAGAGAAGGATCTCTCCGCACCCGGCGTGTACGATGATGTTGCGGGCGACTTCAGAAACCGCCGTCGCGATGGCCCCGGCAGCCCCTCGCGAGAAGCCCTCCTCAAGCGCGAGCTCCCGCGCGCGCAGCTGGGCTGCGACGACGTCGGGCTCTTCGCAGATGAACAGGCGGTGTCGAGGGAAAGCACTCTCAGCGCCCACAGCCATGGGGCACGCTCCTATCCTGTGCGACGCCGGCGGACGAGCGAAACTTCTCAGCGGATCCCGAGGTACTTTGCAACGACGACGAGCGCATCATCGTTCTTTCTTCTGTAGTCGGCGAGGATGAGATCCGCCATTTCCTGCAGCCGACCCGTCGCTTCTAGGCTTTCCACGAAGCTGTCACGAATGCCATCGGTGGTCAGGATCAGCATGTCGCCAGGCAGAACGGAGAGCGTGGATGCTCGCAGCGACGGCAGCTGGTAGCCGATGACGCCGCCGCGCTGCGCAAGGCTCTCCCTGGAACGGTCCGCGCGCAACAGGATGCCCTCCACGTTCCCGACACCCGCCCAGGTCATCGAGGAGGTGCGGGAATCAAACGAGGCGAGACTCATGACGGCTCCCCGCGTCTTGCGAAGCGCTTGGTGGCATTGCTCCACGAGGGCGACGATCGGCTTGCCGGGATCGGCCTCGAGCACTCGCACGGCTTCGTGGGCCGCGTGCGCTGCCTCCACCCCGTGACCGAGGCCATCGAGAACCGCCAGCAGCGCCCCGTCGGTGAAGTCTGCGAAGGCGATGGCATCACCGGACACGCCCCCCTCCAGGGCGTCGCCCGCGTGGACCCACTCCAGAAGGCATGCTCGCCCTGTATTCATCGGCTCCACTTCCGCATCGTGATCTTCGTACCCTTGCCGACAGCGGTCTCGAGCTCGAACTCGTCCATGAGTCGCCTGGCTCCAGGCAGCCCCATTCCCATGCTGCTCGAAGTCGAGTAGCCGTCTTTCAGGGCGAGTTCCGGGTCCGCGATCCCAGGCCCCTCGTCCGTCGCCACCACCAGCACGCCGTGCCGGCCATGATCCTCAAGCAAGGCGAGGACGACCTCGCCGCGCCGCGCATAGGAGACGATGTTCCGTGCGACCTCGGAGATGGCCGTCGCGATGAGCGTCTGTTCGGTTCGCGACAGACCGCTCGCGGCGGCCAGCTCCCGCGCCTTCTGGCGTGCCGTCACGATATCCGCCTCGTGCTCGATGCTCACGCGCTCATCTTGCATCGCTGCTCCCGCGTTGCCCTCCTTCCTCGAGGAGCGCGAGGCCGTCTTCGAGATCGAGGGCCGTCGTCACGCCCTCGAGCGTCAAGCCGAGCTGAACCATGGCGAAGGCGACATCGGGCTGGATCCCGACGACCAGGGTCCGGGCGCCGCGCAGCCGGGCCGTGTGTGCGATGCCGCGAACGGTCCGGGTTGCGAACGAGTCGATGACGTCGAGCGCCGTCACATCAATGACGACCGCTCGGGACCTCCAGCGCCCCACCGCCTCCCCGAGCTCGTCCCGGAATCGGACGAGATCCTTGTCGGTCAGTGCCGCCTGGATGAAGGCGATGAGGACGTCACCCTGCTTCAGGATCGGGACGGGCACGGGTTGCCTCTTAGGCCGGCCGCACGCCAGCCACTTCGGCCGATCGCACCACCCGATAGCCGAGGAACCGCTCGGCCTCCTCGATGCCCCCCTGGAGGTCGCAGGCCGTGTTGAGCTTGCTGAGGTCAATCCCGAGCCCCACCAGCGCCTGCGCCACGTCTGAAGAGAGACCGGTCACGATGACCGAGGCTCCCATCAACCCCGCCGCCGTGACCGTTTGGATGAGGTGGTTTGCGACCCTCGTATCGATCGTCGCTACACCCGTGACATCCATTACCACCACCCTGGCGCGATTCGCGCGGATGGAGTTCAAGAGCCCATCGGTGATGAGGCGGGCCCGATGGGTGTCGATGACGCCGATGATCGGGATGAGCAGGAGGCGCTCGCGGATCTGGAGCACGGGGGTCGAGAGCTCCCGGATGGCCTCCTGCTGCCTTCGCATCGTCGCCTCGCGCTCCTGGATGTACGTCTCCATCGCGAGCCCGATGTCGAGGAAGACCAGCTTCATGAGCGATAGAAACGCGAAGAGTGCCTTGTCGGGCTCCTTGTCGAAGGCGCCCAGGAACCGATTCGCCACCGCCCGCAGGTAGAAGGCGTACATGCCAAGGTACCATTTAGGCGCCAGGTTCACGCGCTCGTGAGCCCTGCCAATCCGCAGCCGGTCCGCCACGTATTCCTTGCCGTATTCGCCATCGGTCAGGCGCAGAAAGTACTCCTTCTGCAGTCGCTTGACCCGTTCGAGCAGTTTTGGATCCCGGAAGAACGCTCTGGTCTCCTCGAACGAGAGGATGTGGCGATAGAAGTCCTCGATCACGGGGTCAGCGTATGTGCGCGCCATCTCGCCGAGATTCCTCAGCACCTGGGCGTCCTCGTCGCTGAACTCGAGGAACGCCTTTCGCTTGTTGAGCTCCTCGTCGTCGATTTCCATCCTGTGCTGGAATCGAGGGTCCTGCCTCGGTTGAGCCATCGTCGCTCTCTCTCTGCCCCTGAGCCAGCGGTCGCTCCTGGCATTCCCCCTTTGCCAGAAGGGCCCGGCTCCTCACGATGCTGCGCCGCCAGTTGCGCCAGTGGCAGAGGAGTTAGGGGGCGAGATACGGCTCTGCATCCCTCGGCCCGCCATGCACCCCCCTGGGACGCCGCGCCGCCACCCTCGTCTGGCCGCCTCGACCCAATCGTTCTCGATCCTTGCGTCACGGGCGCGGAGCCGGGCGGCACGTTGAGCTCGGCCTCCGCAAGCGCTGCGGATCCGACGCGCCGTGTCATCGCGATCTTCCATTTGGAGCGACCCTCCGTCACCCTCCCGACTTGATTGGAAGGCATCGCGCGGCGCCCGCTGCCGCGCCGGCCGCAGCAGGGCCGCGGGTCCGCACTCATGGCGTAGCCGCGGTGTCGCGGGTCTTTCGGGATAGCTTCACCTTGCGCGATGGAGCGCGACTCACCGCGCGACCTGGGACGGGTCGCGGATTTCATCGACGGAGCGCTCTCGCGTGGCTGTTCGGAGCCGGAACCCACGTCGGCGCTCGAGAGCGCGGGAACTGCCCCGCTTGACAGACCCCGTCGATCGGTATATTTAGGACTCCTAATTATGCCTGTCGCCCCGCACCAAGAGCAGGGCCGACCGATCGACTCGCCCCTCTGCGAAAGGGCGCTCACCGCGCTTTCCAAGGCGGGAGAGGTCCTGCGAAGCCAGAAGCGGAAGGCGCTTCGCGACCTCCATCTCACGCCCACGCAGGCACAGATCCTGACGATCCTCGCGGCAGCGCGGGGCGAGCACAAGCGCCTCAACGATGTCGCCGAAGCGCTCGGCGTCAGCGCGCCCACCGCGAGCGAGGCCGTCGCCACCCTCCTGCGCAAGAAGCTCGTTGCGCGAGAAGCGGCCGATGGAGATCGGCGAGCACTGTCGCTCGGCCTCACGCCGCGGGGCATGCGCGTCGCCGGATTCGCCGCCAGCTGGCCCGAACCGGTGGTCACCGCACTGAGGCAACTTTCTCCCCAGGAGCTCCCGGTCCTCTTCGCGAGCATCGTCCGCGTGCTGCGCGCCTTTGAAACCGCCCGTCTCATTCCGACCGTGCGCATGTGCCCTTCCTGCCTCAACTTTCGCAGGGATGCCCATGCCGATCCCGAACGTCCGCACCACTGCGCGCTCATGAACGTCGCGATCGGCAACGTGGACGTTCGCTTCGATTGCACCTTCCACACGCGACAGGGCGCGCCCAGCCCGACCCTCCCCCGATAGCGAGATCCCTCATGCACATGTTTTGCTTTCAGTGTCAGGAGACCAGCCAAAGCCAAGGCTGCACGTTCGGTGGCGCCTGCGGCAAGAGCGAGGAGGCCGCCAACTTCCAGGACCTCCTCATCTTCGTTCTCAAGGGGATAGCTCTCGTGGTGAAAGCAGGCGCGCAGGCCGATCGCGAGACGAACGCGTTCGTGTTCGAAGCGCTCTATGCCACCATCACCAACACCAACTTCGATCCCGATCGAATCCGCGCCTACGTGCGCCGCGGGCTCCAGCTCAAGCGCGGCCTTCTCGCCCAGCTCGCGCCCGAGCATCGCTCAGCCTTGGCCGAACCCGCGCTGTTCGACGAAGAGGATGAGGACGCGCTGAGGAGGAAGGCGTATCTCGTCGGCGTCCTGAGCACGCCCGACGTCGACGTGCGTTCCTTGCGCGAGACCGTCACCTACGCGCTGAAAGGAATCAGCGCCTACGCCACCCATGCGCGCATCCTTGGGCACGAAACGCTGGCCATCGGAACATTCGTGCTGCGCGCGCTCGCCGCCGTCGCCACGGAGACATCACTCGATCGGCTACTCGAGCTCGCCCTCGAAACGGGCGGCGTCGTGGTCGAGGTCATGGAGCTCCTCGATCGCGCCAACGCGACACGATTCGGCGAGCCACACTCGTGCCGGGTTCCCCTGGGCGTCCGACACCGGCCTGGCATCCTCGTCTCGGGCCACGATCTCAAGGACATCGAGGAGCTCCTCGAGCAGACGCGCGATAGCGGCGTCGACGTCTACACGAACGGCGAGATGATCGCTGCCCACTACTACCCAAGGCTCAAGTCCTTCGAGAACCTGGTTGGCAACTATGGTGGCGCGTGGTGGCGACAAGACATCGAGTTCGCGCAGTTCCGCGGGCCGATCTTGATGACCTCGAACTGCATCATCCCCGTCGCTGACAGTTACAAGGAGCGCATCTTCACGACGGGCGTGGCCGGCTACCCGGAGGTGAGGCACCTCGACCGACTGCGCCCAAACGGAGACAAGGATTTCTCGGAGATCATTGCCCTGGCAAAGGAGTGCCCTCCCCCGCTTCCCATCGACTCCGGGATCTGCCTCGGCGGCTTCAAACATGGCGAGCTCAGCGAGCACGCGCCGAAGCTCCTTTCCCTCGTGAAGGAGGGGCGCATCAAGCGCTTCGTCGTGATCGGCGGGTGCGATGGCCGGGACATTCTGCGCGAGTACTATCGCCTCCTCGCGGAGAAGCTGCCCCGCGAGACCATCATCCTCACCGCCGGGTGCGCCAAGTACCCCTTCTTCAAGCTCGATCTCGGCGAGATCGACGGCATTCCGCGCGTCCTCGATGCGGGCCAGTGCAATGACTGCTACTCGCTCATCGCCTTTGCCCTGAGCCTCACGAAGACCCTCGGGCTCGCAAGCCCGAACGATCTGCCCCTGTCTGTGAACGTGGCCTGGTACGACCAGAAGGCGGTAGCGGTCTTGCTGGCGCTGTTCCATCTCGGCTTCAAGGGATTCCGGCTCGGCCCCACCCTGCCCGCCTTCCTCTCCCCCAAGGTTCGCCAGATCCTCGTGGAACGCTTCGATGTGAGGCAGATCGGAACGGCGGACGCCGATGTGAAAGCGATGCTGCTCGGCTTATGAGAGGGGAGGGACCGCCCATGATCGGGACACTTCAGCCGACCGCACCTGTGGTCTCGCCCGATCGCCAGTCCGCCGAAGCGAGCGGCCAGACGGAGTTCTCCTCCCACCCCGCTCTCCGAGATCACCCCTCGAGGCTCGTCGTCGAGGCGACCACCCGATGCAATCTGTTTTGCCCGATGTGCGTGAAGCGGGTGCCAGGTAGCAACATCCGAGATCGCGACCTTTCCGCCGAGACCTTCGCCAAGCTCGCGCCCGCCTTCCCAAGTCTCGAGTCGCTCGTCCTGAGCGGCATCGGTGAACCGCTGCTACACCAGGATCTCGAGTCGTTCGTCAAGCGGGCGAAGAAGGACATGCCCGCCCGATCGGGAATCGCCTTTCAGACAAATGGAACGCTCATCAGCCAGGAACGCGCGGAAAGCCTCGTCATCTCGGGAATCGACCGGATCTGCATCTCGCTCGACTCCGTGTCACCTCAGCTCGTGAGGACCATCAGGCGGGGCACGGACCTGGAACGCATCGAGCAAGCGTTCGCGAACCTGGCCGCCGCGAAACGCCGGTTCGGCAGCGCCGCGCCGTCGGTCGGCATCGAGTTCGTGGTCATGCGGCACAACTTCTCCGAGCTGCCGGATCTGGTCAAATGGGCGGTCGAGCGCGAAGCCGCCTTCCTCATCGTGACCCAGATGATGCCCTACCACCAGGCGAGCGTTTCGGCCGCAGCCCACCCCATCAGCACCGACCGCTCCATCGCACTCTTCGAAAAGTGGAACGCCCGCGCCGCGGCGGACGGGGTCGACCTCAAGCGATACTTCGACCTCTTCCTCAAGATACACAGGAGCCCACAGGACGAGAAGGTCGTCGCCCATGGAAGGTCCCTGCTCGAAGAGGCGCATCGCGAGGGCGTGTTCGTGCGCCTGGGCGACCTTCTGCACGAAGATCGTTCGGTCGAACGAGACGTGCAGGACGCGTTCGAGAACGCAGCGGCACTGGCGAAAGCGAACGGTATCTCGATCTCCCTGCCGCGCCTCGTGCCCGCCCACGATCGGCATTGCGACTTCGTCGAGGGGGGGAGCGCCTTTGTGTCCTGGAACGGGGACGTGCACCCTTGCTATTTCCTGTGGCATGGATACCGCTGCTACGTCGGCGGATTCGAGAAGAAGGTG
>Ga0335081_10007398_pt1 | contig 17557 bp, 14 predicted proteins | sample Lox_Sample_35_FD_206713 | JGI IMG/M metagenome (GOLD analysis project Ga0335081, IMG submission 206713) | Soil microbial communities from Loxahatchee National Wildlife Refuge, Florida, United States - Lox_Sample_3.5 | ecosystem: Environmental > Terrestrial > Soil > Wetlands | place: USA... | reverse complement strand
GCGCAGGCAGTCCTCGTCGACCTGCTCATCGGTGAACACGCACACCACGACGACATCGGCCTGCTCGGCGACGTCGGCCACGGTGGTAACAGGCTGTGCGCCAAGCTCGTTGATCGCGGCGCGGCGGTCAGCCGATCGCCCCAGCGCCCGAACCCGGTGGCCGGCGCCGACGAGCCGGGCGGCCATGGGGCCGCCCATGCGGCCGGTTCCGATGAAGCCGACGCGCGTCACCGTGGGTGATCCATCAATTCCAGGGCGGCGTCGGCCGCGTCGAGCACCGCGCCGGGCGTCGCGTGCGCCTTCTCGGCGATGTCGGCGACCAGCCGCACATCCTTCTGCAGCAGTTCGGCGGCGATCGAGGCGAGCATGTCGAGACTGCCGCCGAACTGGCCGATGCTGTTCAGCGCGAAACTGTTTCCGGAGCCGCGCGACATGACGTCGGTGAGACTTTGGGCGGACACCGCCAGCGCTTCGCCCAGCGCCAACGCGGTTTTGGCGGTCGCCAAGTTTGCGGTGAACAGCAGGTTGTTCAGCAGCTTGGTGATCTGCCCGGCCCCCACACCGCCCAGGTGGACGATCGCGTTGGCATGCGTTTCGAACACCGGGCGACATCGTTCCAAGGCGTCCGGGTCGCCGCCGACCATCATCGTCAGACGACGTTCGGCAGCGGCCGGGGCGCCGCCGCTCACTGGCGCGTCGATCAAAGAGATGCTTTGGAACGCAGTGGTTTTGGCGAGGGCGCGACAAGTGTCGGGGTGAACGGTGCTGTGGATGGCGATGATCCCGCCGTCGGTCATTCCGGCGAGTACGCCGGTGTCCCCGCCGAGGACTTCCTCGACGTCGGCGTCGTCGACCACGCAGATGCAGACCAGGTCGCTGGCCGCGCCGAGCTCGGCCGGTGACCCGGCGACCTTGGCCGCGGTGTCGGCGAACGGCTCGAGCGACGCGGGCCGACGAGCCCACAGCGTGGTGTGGTAGCCGGCATCGATGATCCGCCGCGCCATCGGGCCGCCCTGGCTGCCCAGCCCGATGAATCCAACCCGCATCAGCAACCTCCGGTCATGTGTCGGCCCGCAACAGGATCACGCCGCTAGGGGTGAGTCCGCCGCTGCTGACCACGCCGACACGGGCGCCGGGCACCTGGCGCTCGTCAGCCTCGCCCCGCAGCTGGGTAACGGCCTCGTGCACCAATCCCATGCCATGGGTGCGGCCGTGCGACAGCTGACCGCCGTGGGTGTTGAGCGGCAGCACACCGTCACGGGCGATGTTTTTTCCGCCGTCGAGGAAGTCCTTCGCCTCACCGATGCCGCAGAAGCCCAACGCCTCGATCCACGACAGGCAGTTGATCGTGAACCCGTCGTAGAGCTCCGCGACATCAACGTCGCCGGGCCCCAACGACGTTCGCGTCCACAGGTGCGCCGCCTGGCCGAGCGCCTGCGGTTCGTGGGTCAGCGTGCTCTGATCCCAGTCCAGCCGCTCGACGATCTGCGTGCCGACCGCCTCCACCAACACCGGCGGCTTGGCCAGATCGCGGGCGGCGTCGACGTGGGAGACGATCACCGCCACCGCACCGTCACAGGGCACGTCGCAGTCGTAGAGCCCGAACGGCGTGGTGATCATCCGCGCGTCGAGATAGTCCTCCATCGTCAACGGTTTGCGATAGATGGCCGTCGGGTTGAGCCGGGCGTTGGCCCGCTGGTTCAACGCGATCCAGCCCAGCGTTTCCCGCGTCGTCCCGTAGCGGTGGAAATGGCGCTGCGCGTTCTGGGCGAGCGTGTGCGCTGCCGAGACCGCGCCATAGGGAAAAAACCAGCTGTCGGCGCGGGCCAGCGGGGCGACCTTGCCCTGCTTGATCTGCTCGTTGTAAGTGGCTTCCCACAGGGTCCGGAAGCACAGCACATGGCGGGCAAGGCCGGTCGCGACCGCGAGCATCGCCGCGATCACCGAGCCCCCCGGCCCGAACGTCTCGATGCCGCCGTTGTGCCACGTCGGCCGGATGCTGAGCGCCGATTCGAGCGCAGTCACCCCGCCCTCGCCGAAGGGGCCGACATTGCCGCCGCCCGGATAGGTCGACAGGCCGTCGATGTCGTCGATGGTCAGGCCGGCATCGGCGATCGCCGCCTCACAGGCCCGAATCGTCAGCGACAGTGGCGGCACCATCAGCCGCCTGCCGATCTCCGACATGCCGATCCCGGTGAGCGCGACCTTGTCCTCGAACTTGTCCGCGGTGAGCATCGGGCGGACACGCTCGCCGAAGCGTTCCGGCGCGATCTCGTCCGTCGGCAGCGACGCGGGCTCGTGGCCCTGGTCCGCGGCCGGCCGGAACAGCGGCAGCCAGACGTCGTCGAGCTCTTCGAAGACAACTTCCACCGGCCGGCCGATCTCGAGCGCGTCGGGGTCGCACTCGACGATGTTCGTGGTGAGCCGGACCCGGGGATCCTCGACGATCGCGACCTGGGCAACCACATACGGCGCCGGCAGCCCGGGCACGCTGAACCGGTGGTTCACCGTGAACGAGCTCAGCGTCGCCTTGCCGGAGACCGCGCACACGCCCATCTCGTGCGATCGGCAGTACCGGCACACCGGCTGGGGCGGGTGGATCAGCGCGCGGCAGTCCGTGCATTCCTGCAGTCGCAACGTGCCGTCGGCACCCGAGCGGAAGAAGAACTCGTTTGCGCTGGTGATCAACGGCAGCGGGCGGCCGGGTGCGTCAGCCACGGTGCGTCCTGCGGGCAAGCGAAGTGATGATGGCCTCCAGCGCGACATCCCGTTGAGCAGTGATGAGAATCACGTTACCAGTTTTCGGTATCAGGAATCTACACAGTGGCGGGCCGGTGGGCGGAGTGTAGGGTCTGACGCCGCGTGGCGGAATCTCACGAGTGATGGCGGACGGTTGGCGGATTCGCCAATCCGTGAGACAGACCGGTTACGGGCAAGCTGCGCCCGAGGCTGCCGGGCTTGCAACGATCGCCATTACGGCCGGTGCGAGGACCCACCGCTGCCCCGGGACCCTCGGGGCAATATCCTTCGGCCTACGGATCATGTTTCCGCCGCAGACCTCACTGACTGGGATGCGCCGGACGCCTCACATCGGGTGGCGCGGCGGTGTAGCGTCGAGTTCGCATTCTGCGAACCAGGCCCCTTGTTTTCCACTATTGTCCATTTTTGGGGCTGCAACCTACTACCACCTGCTTCGACGGTGATGGCCCAGGTGGGATTCCTGTTAGGGAAAGGGGCGCGGCATGATTGGACGCCGCATCGCTCGTTTTGCCGGTCCTGCATTGGTCACGCCGTTGGCGCTCAGCGCACCCGTCCTATCTGTCGTCCCATCGGCTTCGGCCGGGCCGTGCCCGGGTGCCGAGGTGGTGTTCGCTCGCGGCACCGGCGAACCACCCGGGGTCGGCCCGATCGGCCAGGCTTTCGTCGCCGCACTGCGCAACCGCGTTGCCCCGATGCCGGTGGGAGCGTATGGGGTCAACTACCCTGCCAGCAACGATTGGCCCACCGGCGCCGACGGGGTCAGGGACGCGGCCGCTCATGTCAATTCCATGGCGGCGAACTGTCCCGACACCAAGATGGTGCTCGCCGGATATTCGCAAGGCGCGGCCGTGATGGGTTTCGTCACCTCCGATGCGGTACCGGATGGCATTGATCCTGGGACCGTACCTAAACCGCTGCAGCCCGAGGTGGCTAACCACGTCGCCGCGGTCGTCCTCTTCGGAGAACCAAATGTGCGGGCCATGAACTTCCTCGGCGAGCCGCCGGTCCTAATCGGCCGGCACTATAACGACAAAACGATCAAGGTGTGCGCTCCCGATGACGCGGTTTGCTCTGACGGGCTGGAGTTCGCCGCGCACACCCCCGATACGTATACAGCGGATGGCATCGTCGACCAGGGGGCAGACTTCGCCGCCAGCCGCCTGCACGCAAGTTCAGGCGGGCCGGCACCGGTGGTGCCGTTAGGCGGGCCAGCGGCTTTGGCGGCCTCAGGCGGGCCGGCTTTGGCGGCCCCAGGTGTGCCGGCACCCGTGGCGGCCCCAGGCGGGCCGGCACTGGCGGCCTCAGGCGGGCCGGCGGCGGTGGCGCCCCCAGGCGGACCGGCACCCGTGGCGCCCCCAGGCGGACCGGCACCCGTGGCGGCCCCAGGCGCGCCGACGGCGGTGGCGCCCCCAGGCGGACCGGCACCCGTGGCGCCCGCAGGCGGACCGGCACCCGTGGCGGCCCCAGGCGCGCCGGCACCGGTGGCGCCCTCAGGCGGGGGCTTTGGAACCTGAATTGCGCCGACCTGCATTGCGCTGAAAATTACTGCGCAAGCACATCACTCGCGTCCCCGGTTCGGTAACACGCTGTGATTACCAGCTCTTGGCGCTGCCATGCTCCTCAGCCGTTCATAGGTGGCGGTGTAAAGCGTGGATCGGTTTCTTTGCTGTCATGGCGGTCCGGCGAGGACGTCGTTAGACGGCTTGCAGGTCGTTGCGGGAAGCGTGCTTGGGCGAACGGTCTCGAGGAATTGGCTGGTTGCTTCCAGGGCGGCTGGTAGCGTCGGCAACCGCCGAGGGCTCCGTCGTTTTCGCGTACCTCCGCAGATCCCTTGGTTGACCGGGGTCGCTGTGGTTTGTGTCGGCGCTTCCGCCTAACTCCCTTGGTAGATGCTCCCCTGCACGCCATCGTGGTAGGTAACGCATTGCCCTGATGGCCCGCCGGTGCAACATGTCTCAATAAGAACGGGGTTCTCATACCAATGAGGTCGTACCGTTTCGGACGAGTATTGGCCGCCGGAACTGGTACAGGCATTCTCAACATCGGTTTGCGCGTGGGCAAGAGGTGCGGTCGGGATCATCGCCGCAAGCGCAATTGCGAAAGGGGCCACGGCCATGGCGCTGATTGCACGTTGTTTCATGTTTTCCCATAGGTCGGCGTCGCGAGGCCGTTCCCGGCAAGCCGTCGCTCTTGCCGGACCGGCAACATGAGTTTATCGGATCTGTGCTCGACGCCGATTCGCTGGCCCACCCACGGAGGGATTGTGCCCGAGTGGTCAGCCGCGGTACCGGGGTTCTCAATAACCAAGAAACAGGAAGTGATCGGAAGTAGGGAGCTGCGCGTTGCTGGGGTTTCCGCCAACCCGCAGTTAAAAGAACCGCTTCCCGGCAGGCAGGTTGGGAACCCACCGGCGTTACCGCCGGTGGTCAGCGGGTGAATCCCCACTCGGCTTCGTTCTCCTCGATTTTGAGGTCTGGTTCGGGGGGAACGTCGGCACTTCTCGGCGGTTCATCCGGGTGCGCCGGTTCATCGCCGGTCAACAACTCGATGATCGCGTGCACCGGGCAATACATCAGCGCCTGCATGACCGCGTCACGGTCCTGCTCGGGCACCGAGCCGTCGCCGGCCAGTGACGCGTATCCCCAGTCGTCGAGCGAAAAGTAGTCCGGCGCATGCTTGGCGCAGAAGCCGAATCCGTCGCAGACGGTGCGATCGAGCTTGATTCTCATGACGGCGCCACCGCCTCCACCTCGTAGGGCCGCATCGCGCTGAACGCGCCGTCGGAGCATGCGGCGCAAACGCTTTCCAAATGCCGGGTCACCAGTTGGGGGAACTGGGCCAGCAGGGTGGCCGCGACATTGGTTGCGCCGTCGAGGGTTGCGCATGCGCCGCGTCCGCGCAGCACCACCGACCACCGCTGCAACCGGCCGAGATCCTCTTCGGTCGCGACACCGTCGCGCAGCGCTTCGGCGACGGCGGCCATAGCGGCGGTGCCGTTGAAGCACGAGCCGCACTGGCCAGCGTTCTCGCGGCCGAAGTAGCTCAACACGGACGCGGCCACGGCGACCGGGCAATCGTCGGTGAGAACGGAGATGGCACCGCAGCCCAGCGCGCTGCCGAGGCGGCGGAATGTCTCGTGATCGAGCGTGGCGTCAAGAACGTCACGGTTGAGCAGACCTGCGAAATACCCGCCGGTCAGCACGCCTCGCACCTGGTCGGCCGGCACACCGTGCTGCGCCAACAGATCCCGGAACGACAGCCCGTGCGGGATCTCATAGAGCGCCGGCGGCCGGTCAGCGCCGGTGACCGTCAGCAGAAACGTCCCCGGCGACATCGACGTGCCCTCCGAGCGGAACGCCTGGGCACCGTGTCGGTGCAGGCACGGCAGGTTGGCCAGCGTCTCGACATTGCTGACCAGGGTGGGACGCCCCCCGACTCCGTGCTCGAACGGGCGGGGCGGCTTGTCCGTCGGCTTGGCGGGGCCGCCGTTGATCGCCCGCACCGCGGCGGTCTCCTCCCCGGCGACGTACCCGGGGTCGACCATGAACACGTCGATGCTGAGTCCGCCGAGGACGTCGTCGGTCAGCTCCGCCAGCGCGGCCCCGACCGAACGCGCGGCCTCGCGGTCGGAGATGTACGCGTAGGCCTGGCCGGCGCCGACGATCCGGGCGGCCAGGCGCAGCCCGTCAAGCACCAGATGCGGGCGATGCCGTTGCAGCCACCGGTCTTTGACCGACGCCGGCTCGCCTTCCTCACCGTTGGCGACCACGACCGTGTCATGACCCCGACGCCCGGCGTCGCGCACCGCGCGCAACTTCACCGCGAGCGGAAACGCCGCGCCGCCGCGACCGAGCAAGCCACTCCGTTCGACCTGGTCGAGCAATTCGCCCGGATCGGCGAGGCGGCGGTAGCCCCCGGCCGACGCGTACGCGTCGTGGTCCTCGACACCCGATGGCTCGCGCAGCAGCCGGGGATGCCCGGATAGGCTGTGGCACATGAGAACGGCGGTGGTGCGGGTGGATATCGACCCGTCCGGCGACCTCAGTTCGGGGCGGTTAGCCGACGGCATGACCGCCCTTTCGGAGCTGGCCGGCGAGGCGGGCGTCGGCGTCGTCGACAACAACCTGGCGGCCATGCCGATCGGACGCAGGCAGGTCGAGTTGCTCATTGCCGGCAGCGATCACGACGAGGTCAAGGCGACCGGGATGCGGTTGTGCGCCAAGGCGTTCGGCACCATACCAGCGGCCGGTGTGGTGACGTACCTGAGCAGGGGGACCGACGACGACGCCTACGGCGTCCTGGAGCGGTTCGGGCTGCGCGGTGATATCAGGCGGGAGCAGGGCAACGAAGGCTTCGACGTGGTCTATGTGAGGCTGAGCAGGGCCGATCTGGAACACATACCCGAGAGCCGCATCCACACGGCGCTGGAGGCCTCGCTGAACTGCGAGGTGCACATCGAGCCGGCGTGAGGCGAACGGCGCTGGTTGCGTGGGCATCAGCGGCTCAGGAACTCGAGGATCGCCGGCGCGGCCTGCACCCATGTGTCGAACATGGTGAAGCGCTTGACCTTACCCTGCGCGCGTTTCTCGGCCGCGCGTTCCCAGGCGTCCTCGGGCCACGGCGGGTCGATCAGCTCGGAGCCCTTGATCAAGCAGTTCACCTCCAGCGAGGTCCGTTTGGGGTGGTCCCAGTCGTTCTCGCCGCCGCGGATGATCAGCGTCGGCACCTTGATGTTGTCGAACATCCCGTCGTCCACCCCGGGAATGGTCTGGCCCGGCTTGGACACGAACGCGTTCAGCCAGCGCAGCATCAGCTTGAGGAAGTCGTCGGGGTCAAGGTCGAGGATGCGCTGCTTGTTGGCGGGATTCTGCTCGATACGCTCCTGCCATTCGCTTACGGCCAGCAGCCCCTCGATCCCGAGGCCGCGCACCGCCAGAATGCTCGGCACGACGTAGTACGAACCCAGGACGAACGTGCCGTACACGCCGCCGACGATGTTCCACACGACCAGCTTGGTGACCAGTTCGGGGTAGAGCATCGTCGTCAGCATCGAATCCCGTGCCCCGCCGGAACCCCCGGCGATGATGCACGGCCCGATGCCCAGCGCGTTGATCAGGCCGTGCAGTGTTTCGGCGCGCATGTGCGACTCGGATTGGCCGTAGAACTGCACGTCGGACGCCCCGCAGTTGGGCCGGTCCCACAGCAGCACCCGGTATCCGCCCTTGACCAGCGCCTGCGCCAACGGCCGCAGCCCGGGGATGTCCTTGCCGAACCGCCCGCCTGGGGTCAGGACGATGAAATCGCCTGTCTTTCCGAGGATTTCGTAGACGACGTTGCCGCCGTTGATCGCCACGGTCTTGGCGGTCATGCCTGCACCAGGATGTCGTTGCCGACGACCCGGACGGGATAGGTGCGGATGCTCCACTCCGGCTTCACCGCGGTGGTCCCGGTCGCCAGCTCGAAACCCCATTGATGCCAGGGGCAATAGATGAACTCGAGATCACGGACCATCACCGCGTCGCCCGGGACGCTTTCGTCCACGATGGTGCGACCGCGGGGGCGGCCGGTACAGAGCGGCCCGCCCTCGTGCGGGCAATAATTCGCGATCGCGTAGAAGGTCCCGTTAACGTTAAAAACACCGACCCCGTGGCGTCCGATGGGTACCAGTTTTCGGGAGCCGGGCGGAATCTCATCCACCGTGGCGACGACGTGCTCACGCCCCTGCGCCAGTCGGGGCTGCGTGACTCGTTGGGGCACTCAGAACACCCGTACCTGGCCCTCGAGGGCCGGAACCGTCTCCGGGAGGTGATAGGTCTTGATGCCGTTGCGGAACATGACCGCCTCGCGGGCCTCCTCGGGCAGGTGCTTGACCAGCCAGCGCGGGTCGTCGTAGGTCCAGTGCGGGTAGTCCGACGAGAACAGCAGGATCTTGTCGCATTCCATCCACCGCAGCACGCGGGTCAACTGCGTCTTGTCTTCGGGGTAGTCCAGTGGCTGGGTGGTGAACTTGATGTGGTCCTTGACGTACTCCGAAGGTTTGCGCTTGATGTCCATCCGGGACTTGCGCGCCTCGTAGATAGCGTCCATCCGCCACATCAAGGGCAGGATCCAGCTGAATGCGTGCTCGACGAACACGATCCGCAGGGTCGGGAAGCGGTCGAACACCCCGTCGAAGATCAGGCTCATCACCTGGTTGGCGGCCAGCAGCGAGTACGTCACCATGAAGTCGTGGTTGTAGCTGGGGAAGCCCACCGGCGGCATCGGCAGCATCTCGTAGGAGCTGCGGCTGAGGTGGCAGCTCACCACGATGTCGTGCTTGGTGGCTGCCGCCCAGATCGGGTCGTAGATCGGGTCGCCCCATGACGGCCGCGGCTCGGCCTTGATCAGGACCTGCGCCATGTAGGGATGGCCGGCCCACTTCTCGATCTGCTGGGCAGCCCCGGTCGGATCCTCGATCGCGACGCAGATCGACCCGCGCCAGCGTTGGTGCCAGTTGTTGTGGCTGTCCAACCAATGGTTGGCCTGCCAGTCATTGAGCGCTGACGCGAATGCCTGATGAGCCTGCGGGATACGAGGTGTCCGGGCGGCCGGCTCCAGGATCGCGATGTCGGAACCCCCTTCCATGATCGCCTGGCGGAAGGCCAAATCCGGGTCGCTGCCGGCGAACTCGCCGTCGGGCGGGAAAGTGTCGACACGCATCGCCATGGCGTGCACGTAGTCCGGCGCGTCGTAGTAGATGAGTTCGCCGACCCGATGGTCGAGAAAGAACTTGCTGCGCCAGGGCTCCGGAATGTACTGGACCAGCTCGCCCCGCCTCGGCATGGGGTGAATGTCGGAGTCGACGCACCGAACGGCGATGTGCTCGGCGGCGGGAACCCGTTCCTGAAAATCTGTCAACGTCATCGTGGTCTCCATCACTGATTTCTACTGTGCGGCCACGGCGGCCGAAATGTCTATGCCGTACAACTCGGCCGCGTTGCGCCAGCACAACTTGTCGCGCTGCTCGGCGGAGAAGGCGGCGGGCACGTCGAGCTTTCCCTCGTGCCAATGCGGGTAGCTGGAGCCGAACAGCACCATGTTTTCTTTGCCGGTGAAGCCGAACCACTCCCCGGCGAACTCGGTGTCGCCGGGACCGTCGAGGCTGCCCTGCACGAAGTACACGTGTCCGGGAAGGTATGCGCTGGGTATCTTCGGCGCCCACGGCGTCTGCTCCAGGTGCGGTCGACCGAAGACGTCCATGCGCCAGCTGAACGGCGTCAACAGATCCGCCGCCCCGTCGGCCCACACGAACTTGAGGTTCGGCATCCTTTCGAATACCCCTTCGGCGATCATGTTCATCAGGTGGTAGAGGTAGTTCAACGACATGAACCCGAGGTACTGCTCGTAGGTACGGGTGTGCCCGGACGGCGTCGGCGGGAACGCGATGCCCTCACCCATCTCGAGGTGAACGGCCACCGGCAGGTTGGCCGCCGCGGCCGCTTCCCACAGCGGCCAGAACTGCGGCTTGCCGTACAGCTCGCGCGACTGCAGCGGAATGCCGATCTGCACGACGCGCGGGTGTGCGCCCCACTTGCCGATTTCGCGCACCGCGCCGGCGACGTCGTCGGGGTTCACCCGGATGGTGCCGCGGAAGCGATCCCCGTAGGCCGCCGATTCCAGCCATCGCGACACCATCACCTCGTTGTGCGCCGCGGCGATGGCCGTGCCCAGATGCCGGTCCGGCATGATGCCGCGCGTCATCGGATGCAGGACCGCGACGTCGACGCCCCGCTCGTCGAACAGGTGCTGCGCCACGACATCGGGGTCGGAGCCGGGGTATTGGCCGTCGGGTCCGCGGGTGCCCTTCGCGTACTCGCCGCCCGGCGTGCCGTACCAGTCCATCTCGTAGTCGGGGAAGCCGCGGCTCTTGAACGGCTCACGCATGGTGTCCCGCAGATCCCAATTCGACTTGCAGAAGATGTGCACGCTGGCGTCGATGACCGGCGTGCGCTGTCCATCTCTGTGCTCAATCAAAGACGGCTCCTAGTGCACCTAATCAATTTTCCGGCGCAAACCTGTGACACAAGCTTAGTGTAAAGCTTAGTTCTTCTATCGCAAGAATAGAGTTCTCCGGGCATTCGCGTGGACTCCCGGCGGCTGAAGCGGCGTTGGTTCAGGGTTCGCGACGTCCTCGCTGGTAAACGGTAGAGCCTGCGGGGGAGATCGTTACTTCCAACGGCGAGAATGATATTCTCATCGCTGAACGTGATCGCCATGAGGAGGCCGACGGGATGCTCTTGGAGTTCGACGCTGATCAGCGGCTATGGCAAGACACCGTGCGCGATGTGGTGGCCAAGCAGTGTCCGCCCGCACTGGTGCGCAGCGTGGCCGAGGACGGCGTCGATCCGGCCCCGTTGTGGAAGGTCTATGTCGACTCCGGCTGGACGGAGATGAACGATCCGGCTGACGTGGTGGAGCTGGCGATCGTGCTCGAAGAACTTGGCCGGGCGACCGACCCGACGCCGTTCCTGGCGACGATGAGCCAGTTCGCCCCGTTGGCACGCGAGCGTTTCGACCCGCACGAGCCGGGCGCCGCGGTGCTGGGCGGTGTGACCGCCCGCCGCGACGCCGACGGGTGGGTGCTGGACGGCACGGCGCGTCACGTGCTCGACGGCGATCGCGCCCAGCGGTTGGCGGTGGTCACCGACGCCGCCGTGTTCATCGTCGGCGCAGTCTCGGGGGACAACCGGGTGTCCGCGCGGCGAAGCCCGGTGTTCGACCCGGTGCTGCACGTCGCCGACGTGTCGTTCGCCGGTGTCCGGGTGCCCGACAGTGCGCGGGTGGGCGTCGATGTCGAACGTGCCCGGCACGTCGCGCTGACCGGGATGGCGATGACCATGGTCGGGGCCTGCCAACGCATCCTGGACCTGGTGCTCGACCATGTCCGCAACCGCCATCAGTTCGGCGTGCCGATCGGCTCGTTTCAGGCGATCCAGCACAAGGCCGCCGATATGCACGTGGCGATCGAACGCGCCCGCGCCCTGGCCTATTTCGCGGCGCTGACGATCGCGGCCGACGACCCGCGGCGGCGGCTGGCCGCCGCGATGGCCAAGGCGGCGGCGGGGGAGTGCCAGTCGCTGGTGTTCCGGCACGGTTTGCAGTCGTTCGGCGCGATGGGGTTCACCTGGGAGAACGACTTGCAGTTCGCGCTCAAGCGCGCCAAGGCGGGCGAGCTGATGCTCGGGGGCGCCGCGCAGCACCGGGCCCTGATCGCCGAGGAGTACCGTGCAGCTGAGTTTTGACGCCGACGTCGAGGAATTCCGCGCGGAGTTCGTGGCGTTCCTCGACGAGCATCTGCCCTCGACCGCTGACACTTTGGAGCGGCCACGGTCGGTGTCGCACATGCCGTCGTGGGCGCGCCGATGGCAGCGGTTGCTGTTCGACAACGGGTGGCTGCTGCCCACCCAGCCACCGGAGTTCGGCGGCCGCAACGCCACGGTCCTGCAGCAATACGTGTACCTCGAGGAGCTCTGCCGCCGCCGGATCTATCACAGCTTCAACCCGCAGGGGGTGAACATCGTTGCGGCGTCGTTGCTTTCGTTCGGTAGCGACCAGCAGAAGCAGCGCTGGGCGGTGCCGATCCTGCGCGCCGAGATCACCGCGTCGCTGGGCATGAGCGAGCCGAGCGCGGGCTCCGACCTCGCGTCGCTGCGCACCAGGGCGGTCCGCGACGGCGACCATTTCGTCGTCAACGGCCAGAAGATGTGGACGTCGGGTGCCCACGACGCCGATGTGCTGCTGGCCTTCGTGCGCACCGATCCCGACGCGCCGAAACACAAGGGCATCAGCGCGTTGCTGATCCCCACCGACACGCCGGGGGTCGTGCGCCGGCCGTTCCCCTCCATCTGCGGCCGGGACGACCTGGACTTCAACGAGGTGTTCTTCACCGACGCCCGGGTGCCCGCCGAAAACCTGGTCGGCCCGCTGAACGGGGGCTGGCGGGTGGCCAACGGGTCACTGGGACACGAACGCACGATGATGTGGCTGGGTTTCGCCGATCGACTCGACAACGTCATCGCCGACGTCCGTCCCCGCGGCGCGCTGGAGCGCGATGAGTACGCCACCACGGTCATGGACTATGTGGCGCTGCGGCTGCTCGGCTCCGCGGCGCTGGCTCGCGCCGCGCGTGGCGAAGAGGACGTCCCCGCGCTGTCGGTGCTCAAGCTGCTGGGTTCGGAGGCGGAGCTGCGCGCGACCGAGCACGCGCTGTCGGCCGCCGGGCCCGACGGGCTGATCCATCCCGCGCTGACCGGGCCCTACGCGCCGATGAACCTGGATCACTACTGGGCCAGCTGGTTCGAGCGCTACGCGCGCAGCTTCTCCGGCACGATCGCCGGCGGCACGTCGGAGATTCAGCGCAACATCATCGCGCAGCAGGTGCTCGGGCTGCCGCGGCGCTAGAACGCTACTGGGTGCCCGCGCGCCTACAGCCGCCCCCGACTGCGGGGACGTTGCTTCGTGGGACTCACCGCCGCGAGCAGCCCGGTGAGCTCGGCGATCGGAATGTCCTTTAGGTGCTCGACCGCGGCGATGATGTCCGCCCGAAGGCCGTCATCGGCGAACGGCTCACCTAGCCAGTGCAACTTGTCGACGACACGTTCCCACGACATCGGCCGCGTCGGTGATCCTTCGAAGTCAGACTGCTCACGTTCGAACTCACGCCCGTCGTGCAATGCGACATGGACGCGGGCCGAAGTCCGTTCCGGGTAGGCCGCGGTCAGGTCTGCGGCCGGCCGGACGTCGACGCGGGTCAGCAGGTCTTGGACATCGCCGCGGCGGACTCGCTCGGTCTCAAGCTGCTCGGGTCCAACCTGCCCGTCGAGAAGAGCCACCGCGCTGAGGTATTTCAGGTTGTAGTCGGCCTGTTCCTTGGTCCAGGGGTGGTCTTTGTCGCCATACCTGCCGCCGCCCGCGAAGTCGTATGCGCCCTGGAAGACCTCGAGTATCACGTGGGCGACATCGTCGCCGGTGAGGTGGTGTTGGTCGCGGATCGCCAGCGTTGCGTCGATGATGGCCTGGCCGTGGATCAGCGAGCAGTACTGCTTGAGATAGGTCTGCTCGACAGCGGCCAGTGAACGGTCGGTGGTGCGGAAGTCGATAGGTTGGTCGAGCAGTTGGACCAGGCCAAGGGGGCCATCGAACAGCGCTTCTGGGCCGGTGACCCCGCGCGCGGCCAACAGCGTTGTGTACACGGCGCGCATCCCGGTGATGGCCGGCGAGATGCCTTTCCAGTTCGACACCGGTTCGGTGTGCACCGCCGCCAGCGACACGTTGTCGGCAGTGGACGCGGCGATGGCCGCCGCGGTGTGGTCCGCGTCGAGTCCGAGCAGCTTCGACGCCCCGGCCGCAACGGATATCGCCAGCTGAAGCGCATGGTTGAGTCCGCGCGCCATCAGCGGGACCTGCGCGCTGAAGCGGCATTGCACCTCGTAGGCGAGTGCCAGCGCCAGCAGGAAGTCCGCGCCGCCTGCCTCGACGTGTTCGGCCATCGCCAGGATGGCGCCGAAATTGTCGGCGGGGTGGCACAGCCCACCGGGAGTCAAATAGGTGTCGAGGAGATCGGGATAGCGCACCAGGACGGCGTTGAAGAACGCCGCCTGATCCACCGAGGCGCGTCCTCCGCCGACAAAGGTGGCGGTGGGTCGGCTGCTGAATTGTTCGGCCTGCGCCCGGATCGCCGGGATCAGCTCACCGTCGAGCGCTCCCAGTGCGCAGGCGATGCTGTCGAGCACATTGCGCTTCAGCATCGGCAGAGACACTGCGGGGATATCGGAGGTCTTTGCGTCGACCACGAATCGGCCAAGCTCGTCCACCGCGTGGCGTCCGGTCATCTGAAATCCCTGCGGTCGGGGTGACGCGTCCGGCCATCGAACGGTGGTTGGGCGTCAACGTCGTAGGGGTGGTGGGGGTGCATCGCTTCAGCCGGCAATCCGGGCGAAGTAGGCGGCGATGGTGGTGGTGTCGTCGAGGGTGGTGACGGCGCCGATGTAGCCGTCGGGCCGGACGACGATGCGGCCGCCGTTGGTCAGGCCGAGACGGTTGGCGAGTGCCCCGCGCGGGTCGGCGATCACGGTGTCGTACCCGGCCACCGGGGTGTCGTCGCGGGTCACCAGGACCTGGGTCGGGCCCTGGCCGCCGGCTGCTGGTGCCGGGTGGTCGGATGAGACCGTCACGATGGTGTGGCCGAGATTGTCGGCGCCGAGCACCGTGCGCAGTTGCTTGTATACCGCCGGGTCGCCGACATGGGGAAGGTATTGGCCGGCGGCCACCTTGGCCCCCCGGGGCCGATCGCCCACGGCGATCGGGCTGCCCTCGTAGTTGATTTTGACCTCCTCGACGACGTTGGCCATCGAGCGGCGGGCGGGCCCGACGTGCGACAGCAGGCCCACCGCCACATCGCGGATCCGTCGGGGAAACCCCTCCATCTGCCAGGCGCGGGTGAGCTCTCCACTGAACCTGAGCACCTGCTGCGCGACGGGATAGCGCTCGGCGTTGTAGCTGTCCAGCAGCGTGTCGCCGGCCTGGCCGTGGATGACCGCGGCCAGCTTCCAGGCCAGGTTGAACGCGTCCTGCATGCCGGTGTTCATGCCCTGGCCGCCCGCCGGGCTGTGGATGTGGCCCGCGTCACCGGCCAAAAACACCCGCCCCCACCGGTATCGGGGCACCTGGGCGGAATGGATCTGGAAGTAGCTCAGCCGATGCGGGCGCAGCACCCGGATGCCCCCGACGCGCCGATCGATGATCTCCTGCAACTCGTCCTGGGTTGGTTCGGTGCGCGTCGGTGTGGCGGGAGTGTGCACCTGGGCCAAAAACCGCATCCGGCCACCGCGCATCGGCATCGCGACCACCGGGCCCTCGGCGGACAAAAACATGTGCGCGACGTCCAGGTCCAGGTGGTGGTCCGCGTCGACGTCGGCGACGATCCACCGCCAGCGACTGAAGGTGCCCTCGAGCTTGGTGCCGACCAGCTCACGCACGCTGCTGCTGGCGCCGTCGGTGCCGATGACCCAGGGGGCGCGGGCCTCTTCCGTCGACCCGTCGGCGTGCCGCAGCCCCAGCTGAACGGCGCCGTCCTGCTGCGACAGCCCGACCAATTCGACGCCGTACTCGACGGTGAGGCCCACCGCCTGCAGGTGCTCGCGCAGGATGCGCTCGGTCTCGGTCTGCGCGGTGGTCAGCATGAACGGGAACGCGGCGTCGACGCCGCCCAACGGGACGCGGAACAGCGGCTTGAGCCCGGCGTACATCTGAAACGCGATGGTCTTGATGCCGGTGGCGATGAGCTCGTCGGCGATGCCGATCCGGTCGAACATGTCCAGGCTGCGGCCATGGACCCCGATCGCGCGTGATTCATCGGTGGGTCCGCTGCGTTTGTCGATGACGCGCACATGCACGCCGCGGCGGGCCAGTTCGGACGCGGCGACCAGGCCGACGGGTCCGGCGCCGACGACGATGACGTCGGCTGGGGTGGTGTTCATGGCGGCTCCTCAGAGTTTCACGTTTCGTTGAAAAATAGTCTCACGTTGTGATGAAACTATGGCGACGCGGTCGATATCCCGGGCCGCGGGATTTCGGCCAGGTGGCCGGCCGCGGTGCGGCGCTCGTCGAGCACGAAGGTCGTCAGGCTTTGCGGTTTTCGGACTTGAGCATCCACGCCTGCTTTTCGAGGTCGTCGATGATCGCGTGCAGCAGGTCAGCGGTCGACGGGTCGGCGGCGTCGACCGCGTCGTGCACTGTGCGCATGGTCTCGACGACGGCGTAGATACGGGTCGTCATCATGTCCACCGTTTCCGTCGTGCTGTGTTCGCCGGGTGAGAGCGCCGGCACGGTCTTCGATGCCACAACCGTGTCGGAGCGCCCGTCGGGAACCGCGTCGAGGGCGCGCATGCGCTCGGCGATCGTGTCACTGGCTTCGCGCGCGCTGTCGACGATGTCGTCCAGTTGCAGGTGCAGGTCTCGGAAGTTGGTTCCGACCAGGTTCCAGTGGGCTTGTTTGCCTTGAAGATGCAGCTCGATGAGATCAACGAGAATCTTCTGCAGGTCTGTGGTCAAGCTGTCGGGGGCGTCGAACATGTGCACCTCTCGACGCGACGACGGTTCGTCCGAACTGAGGTGGCCATTTGCAGATACCTTCTTTCGCACTGTCGGCAAGGTCGGACAGGTGTCCATGAGTCGGACAAGAACTGCTCGGTTGACTTATCGATCACCTCCCCGTCGTCGGTGATCAGCCCGGGAGTAGTTGCGCGGGGTCGTCTCATCGGACACCGTCGACACCTTCCTGGGGTTGGGTCGGAACATCCCGGGCCAACCGTAGCGTTTTCTGTCCCCTCTTTCGCACCCGTTGAACGCCCTGGTTTTCGTCATCCGCGCGGTGGTTGGCGGCGGCCGGGCGTTCTCGTCGACCGCCGACCCGTTGTCGGTGTTGCGGACCGCGTCGCACCGGATGACCTGGATGACTTGGCGTGCGGTTTGACCGTGCGGTCTGACAAGTCGCCGTCGACGTAGTGCTGCAGGTTCGGCGCCATCGCGGCCAGCAGCTCGTCGTCGGTCATCGATGCGACCGGTTCGATCTTCCAGACGTAGCGCACCAGGGCGAGGCCCAGGAGTTGACTGGCGATCAGGCCGCTGCGGCGTAGCCGTTCGTGCTCGTCGGTTGCGAGCGTGGAGACCCCGTTCATGCCGCGCTCGACGATGGTGCGCAGCTTCTCGCGGGTCTTGGGTTCGTGCGCGGCGGTCAGGACGATGGCTTGCAGGGTGG
>Ga0335081_10007396_pt1 | contig 17559 bp, 11 predicted proteins | sample Lox_Sample_35_FD_206713 | JGI IMG/M metagenome (GOLD analysis project Ga0335081, IMG submission 206713) | Soil microbial communities from Loxahatchee National Wildlife Refuge, Florida, United States - Lox_Sample_3.5 | ecosystem: Environmental > Terrestrial > Soil > Wetlands | place: USA... | reverse complement strand
CCGGCGGCATGGGTGCGATTGGCGCCAATTTCTCTGGTAGTTCTTTCTTAAGTTCATTCGTATATTGCCGAGTGCATGGATCCCGGCAGCACCACCGGTTCGGAGAATTGGATGCGCGTGAGCCAGGAAGGGCTCGAACAGGCGCAGCTGCTGCATGAGCAGTTCCTCGTCGGCAAGCCCGCCGGTATGCGTGCCTTGCTGGCCTACAGCGATTGCTCCGGCCTCGATTTCTCGGGCTGCGACCTCACCGACGCCGATCTCACGGCGGCGCGGCTCGGCCGGGCCAATCTCACCGCGGCGCTCTTGCGCGGCGTCTCGGCTTCGCTCTGCGACCTGCGCCAGGCGACGCTCGACGGCGCCGACCTCACGCGCGCCGATCTGCGCGGCAGCTGCTTCCGCGGCGCCGAAATGAACAAGAGCATCCTGGCCGAGGCCAATCTCAGCGAGGCGACCGTGGTTCTCCGCGAGCCGCGCCAGACGGAGATCCTGCGCAGCTTCCGCGAGGCGGTCGGCGGAGACGGCAGCGACATGGGCGGCGGCGACGCGACGCCCTTCCCGCAGGGCACGACCCACAATCTCCGCGCCGATTTCACGGACGCGGCGATGCGCCAAGCCAATCTCGCGCGCGCCGATCTCCGCCGCGCCAATTTCACCGGCACCATCCTCGAGGGCGCCAATCTCGCCCAGGCCAAACTCAGCCACGCCACCTTCCAGTCCGCGGTGCTGACCGGCGCCAATCTCCATGGCGCCGATCTCGAAGGTGCCGATGTGAGCGACGCCATCCTCGATCCCGAGGCGCTGGAGCTCGCCGAGCTCAAAAAGGCGACGCACACGAACTACGCCGCGCGCAGCGAGACCGACGTCGCCGCCGCGCTGCGCGAGCACGAGCGCTGGCTTGACAGCCAAGGCCAGAAGGGCGCCCGCGCGCTTCTCGCCAAAGCCGATCTCAGCGACCGCCAGCTCGCCCGCGCGCGCCTCGTCATGGCGCTCATGCAGGGCGCGCGCTTCCACCGCGCCAATTTGCAGCGCGCGCTCTTGGCGATGGCGGACCTCACTTCCGCCGATCTCCGCCACGCGCTCATGATCGAGGCTGACCTGCGCGGCGCCACGCTGCGCCGCGCCTGCTTCAACCACGCCAATCTCTCGGGCGCCAAGCTCGGGCCGCTGATGGATGTCGGCGTCCATCACACCGACTTCCCGGCGAATTGCGAGCGCGCGAAGTTCGTCGGCGCGACCCTGGTCGGCGCCAATCTGCGCCGCGCCAACCTGTTGGGTTGCGATTTCTCGGGCGCCGACCTCACCGGCGCCCAGCTGCAAGAGGCGAAGCTCGACGGCTCGACATTCGCCGGCGCCAAGCTAACCGACGCCAATTTCGACGGCGCCAGCCTGAAGCGGGTGCGGGACCTGCCGAAGAAACGGTAGGCCAAAGGAACAGCGTGCAACGCTTGGCGCGACGCGCGTCTTTGCCCTAGGCTCGCGTTCATGGGACTGTCGATTAGAGACGCGATCGCGGCGCTGACGGCGCCGGGCGCGCCCTTCGAGATGGAAGAGAAGACCATCCGCGGTGTCTCGCAGCGGGTGTGGAAGAATGCGCCGCCGTCGCTGCGCGCGATCCTCGAGGCGAGCCGGGCCCACGGCGATCTTCCCTTCCTCGTCTTCGAGGGGGAGCGGCTGTCGCACGCCGCGCATTATCGGCGGGTAGCCGCGCTCGCGCGCGCGCTCCGGGAGCGTTTCGGTATCGTCAAAGGCGACCGCGTCGCCATTGCCATGCGCAATTTCCCGGAGTGGTCGCTGGCATTCTGGGCGGCGGCGGCGCTGGGCGCCGTGGTCGTGCCGCTCAATGCCTGGATGACCGGCGACGAGCTGCAATACTGCCTCGCCGATAGCGGCGCGCGCCTCCTTGTCGCCGATGCCGAGCGCGCGGAGCGCGTCCAGCCGCATCTTGCGACACTGCCGCTCGAGGCGGTGCTGGTGGCGCGCGCCGGCGCGGCGCGGCCGGGGACGCAACGCCTCGAGATGCTGCTCGACGAGAGCAGCGACGCCATGCCCGCGGTCGCCATCGAGCCCGAGGACGATGCGACGATCTTCTATACCTCCGGCACCACGGGAAAGCCCAAAGGCGCCCTGGGCACGCAGCGCAACATCTGCGGCAATCTGGTGGCCATGAGCTTCGCCCGCGCGCGGACGTTGCTGCGCCGCGGCGAGACGCTCCCGGCGCCGGGCACGCTCCCCAAAACCGCAACCCTGCTCTCGGTGCCGTTCTTCCACGTCACCGGCTGCCACTCCGTGCTCTGCGCCAATCTCTGGAGCGGCAACAAGATCGTGTTGATGTACCGCTGGGAGCCGGAGCGCGCCATGCAGCTCATCGAGCGCGAGCGCGTCACCAGCTTCGGCGGCGTGCCGTCGATGGCATGGCAGGTGCTGGAGCATCCCGCCTTTGATCGCTACGACCTCTCGAGCGTCGAGAGCATCGCCTATGGCGGCGCTCCGGCCGCGGCCGAGCTCGTGACGCGGATCAAGGCGAAATTCCCCAAGGTCACCCCCGGCAACGGCTACGGCCTCACGGAGACGTCATCGGTCGCGGCGCAGAACGCCGCCGAGGACTATGAGCGCAAGCCCGACAGCGTCGGCCTGCCGATCCCGGTTTGCGATTTCCGCATCGTCGACGCCGCCCAACAAGACGTGGCGCCGGGCGAGGTCGGCGAGCTCTGGATCAAAGGGCCCAACGTGGTGAAGGGCTACTGGAACAACCCCGCGGCGACGGCGGCGAGCTTTGGCGAGGGCTGGCTTCGGACCGGCGATCTCGCGCGGCTCGACGCGGAGGGGTTCCTTTACATTCTCGATCGCGTCAAGGACATGCTGATCCGCGGCGGCGAGAATGTCTATTGCGTCGAAGTCGAGGACGCGCTCTACAGCCACCCGGCCGTGATGGACGCCGCTGTCATCGGCATTCCCCACCGCGTTCTGGGCGAAGAAGTGGGCGCGGTGGTGCAGCTGAAGCCCGGCGCCCTCGTCGATGAGGACGGGCTGAAACGCCACGTCGGGGCGCGGCTCGCCGCCTTCAAAGTGCCGGCGCGCATCGTCTTCCACGCCGAGCCCTTGCCGCGCAACGCCAACGGCAAGATCCTAAAACGCGCGCTGCGCCAAGCGTTGGCATGACGCAAGGAGGCAATTCGGTGAAGGCTCACTTCGCGCAATGCGCCGCCTATAACCTCTGGGCCAATGCCCGACTCTACGCGGCGGCACTGGCGCTCGACGACGGCCAGTGCCGCCGCGATGTCGGCGCCTTCTTCAAGAGCCTGCACGGGACACTGAACCACCTGCTGGTCGCCGACCGCATTTGGCTGCGGCGATTGACCGGCGAGGGCGAGGCGCCCAACCGCCTCGATGCGATCCTTTACGAGGAACGCCGCGCGCTCGCGCTGGCGCGCGCCGCCGAGGACGAGCGCATCCAAGGCTATGTCGCCGGCCTCGATGAGGCGGCGCTCGACGCCGCGTTCCAATACACGAATACGGCGGGCACGCCCTTTGCGTCAAAGCGCGGCGATGTTTTGGCGCATCTCTTCAACCACCAGACCCATCACCGAGGCCAAGCGCACGGCATCCTCTCGATCCTGACCGGACGCGAGCCGCCGGTCCTCGATCTCCTGGCGATGCAGCGCGGCGTCGCCGCTCCCGACCTCCGCGCGCTCGCGGCAAGCTGATAGGGGGCAGATACAGGCCGGTTTGCGCTCTAGGGCTTCAGATACTTGTCGAACCATGCCAATGCCAGGCGCCGCGCCTCGACGCGTGCCGGCCCGTAGATGCCGTAATGCGTGATGCCGGGAATGATCACCAGGTTCTTCTTGTCGCCGGGGAAGCGCTCATAAGCGGCGATGGTGGCGCGTTGGTTGTTGAAGAGCTCCTCGTTGCCGGCGAGCACGATCTGGAACGCGCAGTCCGGCGCCAGCTGCATCGCGTCGGCCGGCACGTAGGTCAGGAAATGGTCGCGGATGGGCGCGCCGCGCAGCCGCCCGACCACGACCTCGCCGGGCTTCGGATAGCCGAGCTCGCCGCGCGCCCGCCTGGTCGCTTCGTCCTGGGCGAGGCGTTGCGCCTCGGGGCCGGCGTTGCGGAAGTCGAGCGGCCCCACTTGGCTATGCACGGCCTTCACGCGGTGGTCGTAGCCCGCGACATAGACCACGAGCCCACCGGCGAAACTGCTGCCCCAGAGGCCGATCCGCGCGTGATCGCTCTCGGGCTCTCCCGCCACCCAATCGATGGCGTTGAACCAATCCTGCGCCTCGGCCAGTGGATCGACGATCTCGCGCAGCTCCATCACCTCGGCGGTGAAGCGGTTGCCCGGCCTTTCCGCCGGCTCCGGCGCCGTCAGCACGACGCGCGAGTCGCTCTCGCCCCAGCCGCGATAGTCGAAGGCGACGACGAGATATCCTGCCTCGGCAAAGGCGACCGCATCCGGCCGCAGCTGCGCCGCCGTCCCGCCCCAGCCATGCGCCATGATGATGGTCGGCAGCGTCGCTCCCGCCGCCGCGGCGCGCGGGGCGAACACATCGGCCGACATCCGCGTCCCTTCGCTCCAGATGGTCGCCTTGCGGAAGACGACGTCATTCGGCACGACCGCAGCCGCCCCCTGCTGCGCCCAGGCGCCGCCGGCGAATGACACCAGCATGATTCCGACAAGCGTCAGGGCTTTCGACGACGACCACATCTCGGCCACTCCTCTTTCGGTCATGTCGCTGGCGGCTGCCAGTCCGACGGGGTTTCGTGATCGGGGTGCTGACGGCTGCTGAGGTCGCGCGCCGCCGACGCGATCTCCGAGGTCCGCTTCTCCGGCAAGCGCCCCGGCAGCAAATCGGCGATCCAGGGCAGCCGGCTTTCGACGCCGAAATTCGCCGTCGGCGGCGCGAACTCGGGATGATCGAGGCTGCCGATGGTCACTTCCATATGCGCCGCGTCGAGATAGCGAAACGCCAGCGGCGTGCCGCACGCGGCACAGAAGTCGCGACAGGCGGCAGGCGAGCTGCGGAACGTCGCCGGCCTGCCGCGCGTCCAAGCGAGGTCCGCCTTGTCGAGCTTGGCGAGCGCGGCGAAGGGGCCGGCGGTCGCTTTCTGGCACATCCGGCAATGACAGATGCTGCCTTCGGGCGCGGCATAAAGCGCGTAGCGCACCGCGCCGCATTGGCATCCGCCGGTGGCGATTACTTTTCGCTCGCTCATGGGCGCCTCCTTCATGCTTAATCCTGCCGATTTCAATGCTGCTTCGCCACTCCCCTTGGAGGCGAGGCCGGCAATCATCCCCACATTAAATTGCCGACAGGATCGGGCGCGAGTTTGGTCCGGCCCGCGTAGTATTCGGGTGAGGCGCATGACGCGCCCAAGGGAGACATCCGATGAAACGCTCGATCACGCTGGCGCTCGTCCTTCTGCCGCTCCTTGGCGTTCTCGGCGGCTGCGTCGTCTATCCCGTAGGCTATGGCCATCCCCATTATTGGCACGAATACCGGTGGTAACGCTCGCGCCCCTCTCCGCCCGCGACAGGGCGGAGAGGATCGATTGTAGGAGCGGCCGTGGCGCATGCGGGAAGGCTGACCGCGGCTGCTCGTGCCGCCGCGACGAGAGCCGTTTGCACCCTGGGCTCACCCCCTCAAAGTATTGCGAAACAGAGCTGTCAGCCGTCTGCCGAGTTTCACGGCGGTCAGCGTTTACAAATGTCCCTGCAACGGCGACAAGAGCTGATGGCTGATGGCGATACCTGATCGTTCCGCTTACTCGGCGGCGGTGAAGGCGGGCACGGCGCGCTCTTCTCGCGCGCCGGCGTTCCAGATGAGCTCGGCATACCGCCGGACGGCATGATCGCTCGAGAACTTGGCTAGGCCGGCCGTGTTCAGGACCGCACGCCGAGTCCAGTCATCGGCGTCAAGATAGTTCGCTTCGACGTGCTCCTGGCAGCTTACGTAGGAAGCAAAGTCCGCCAGCACGAGATAAGGGTCCCCGCCGCTGGTGAGGCGCTCGACGACGGGCTTGAAGAGATCGGGCGCGGACGGCGAGAAGTGTCCGGAAGCGATGAGATCGAGCACGGCTCTGAGCTCGGCATTCCCATGATAGTGGCGCCAAGGGTCGTAGCCCTCCGCTCGGAGCTTCGCCACCTCCTCGATGGTGGCCCCGAAACAAAAGAAGTTCTCCTCGCCAACCGCTTCGCGGATTTCGATGTTGGCGCCGTCGAGCGTACCGACGGTCAACGCGCCATTGAGCGCCAGCTTCATGTTTCCGGTGCCGGATGCCTCGTGTCCGGCGGTCGAGATCTGCTCCGAGAGGTCGGCCGCGGGGACGATGACCTGCGCCTTGCGAACGCCGTAGTCGGGAATGAAGACGAGCTTCAAGCGGCCGGCAACGGCGGGGTCGGCATTGACGCGGAGAGCCACGTCGTGAATGAGCTTCAGGGTCAGCTTCGCCATGGCATAGCCCGGCGCTGCCTTGCCCGAGAAAACGACGGTGCGGGATATCGGCAACGAGGCGTCTCGGCGCAGGCGATCATAGAGAGCGACGACGTGGAGCAGCTTCAGCAGCTGGCGCTTATATTCGTGTATCCGCTTGATATGCACGTCGAAGAGCGAGTTGGGGTCGATCGAGATGCCGCAATCGCTCGCTACCAGCTCGGCCAGTCTCAGCTTGTTCCGCTGCTTGACGGCGCGGAAGGCGGTGCGAAACGCCGGGTCATCCGCATGCGGCGCAAGCGCGGCGAGCTCGTCGGGCTGGCTCAGCCAACGATCGCCGATGCGCGAGCGAATGAGCGCCACCAGCTCGGGATTGGCTTCGTGGAGCCAGCGGCGAAAGCTGATGCCATTGGTAACGTTGACGATCTTGCCGGGGAAGAGCGCCGCAAAGTCGGCGAAGGTCGTCCGTTGCATCAGGCTGGTGTGTATCTTCGAGACGCCGTTGACCCGGCGCGAGCCGGCGATCGCCAGATGCGCCATGCGAACGCGCCGCTCGCCTTCCTCGTCGATCAGAGACAGCCTGCGGACGAGCGCGCCATCATTCGGACACCGGCGCGCGACACCGCGCAGGAACCTGTCGTTGATCTCATAGATGAGCTGAAGGTGGCGCGGCAGCAGCTTCTCGAAATACTGCAGCGGCCAGGTCTCGAGAGCTTCAGGCATCAAGGTGTGGTTGGTATAGGCAAAGCTCCGCCGGGTCAGGTGCCAGGCCTGTTCCCAATCGAGATGGTGTCGGTCGAGCAGAAGGCGCATGAGCTCGGCGATAGCGAGGGACGGATGGGTGTCGTTGATTTGGATGACGATGTCATCGGGCAAGCATTCGAGTGGGCGACCGCTGCGCCGGAACCGGCGCAGGATGTCCTGAACCGAAGCGCTGACGAAGAAGTATTCCTGCTTGAAGCGCAACTCCCGCCCGGCTGGCGACGCATCGCCGGGGTAGAGCACCTGGGACAGGCTCTCGATGGCATTCTTGCGGGAAAAGGCTCCGGCATGATTGCCCTCGTTGAACGAGCGGAGATCGAGCTCATGCGCGGCGCCGGGCGACCAGAGCCGCAATGTGTTGAGGCGCTGCGACTGGAACCCCGGCACTGGCAAATCGTATGCCACCGCGAGGATCTCGTCGCTGCCGGTCCAGTCGTACCGCGGACGCTCGGCCGCGCCATGATCGACAAGACGGCCGCCAAAGCCGACGGGGTAAACGAGATCCCCACGCGGGATCTCCCAAGGATTGCCGTATCGAAGCCATGGGTCAGGTCGCTCGACCTGCCAACCATCGACCATCTCCTGGGCAAAGAGGCCGCAATCGTAGCGAATGCCGTAGCCATAGGCGGGCAGCCCCAAATTGGCCATGCTGTCGAGAAGGCAAGCCGCCAGTCGGCCCAAGCCGCCATTGCCGAGCGCTGGATCAGGCTCGAGCTCGGCAACCACCGAGAGGTCGACGCCGTGCTCCGCGAGCGTCTCTCGGCAGCTCTCGTAAAGGTCGAGGTTGCGCAGAGCGTGAATGAGAAGCCGACCCGGCAAGAACTCCATCGAGAGATAGTAGACGCACTTCCCCCGACGCTCTGCCTCGGCCCCGATGCTTCGGCTCCACTGCTCGCCGATCCGCTCGCGAACGAGCGCAACGAGCGCCGCAAGCCATTGTCTCGGACCGGCCGCCTTGGGCGGGCGGCCGGTCGATGAGCGCACATACTTGAGCAGGAGATCGCCTTGCATGAGGAGAATGCTGACCGCCTTCACGCGCAGTGTCAATAAATTGCGTTTTTGACGCCACTAGCTACTATATATCGCTAGCCCCGGTACAATGAACGTCCGTCTCTAGCATGGGTTAATAAGGTTAATAAACGGTCACGGTATCAGAGGGGACCGAGCAAGATCGGTGAAGGCTGTCACTGCCCTCCGAGAGGAAGCGACGTGCTGGAGATCAGAGCCGCCGAGATAATGACCTCGCCCGTCATCTCCGTGATGTCCGAGACGCCGGTCCGCGAAATCGCAAGAGTGCTCCTCGAGCATCGCATCAGCGCGGCGCCCGTGATCGATGACGGGGGTCGGCTCGTCGGCATCGTCAGCGAGGGCGATCTGGCGGGACGTGCCGCGACGGATGACGGAACGCGCCGCTCCTGGTGGCTCGACATGTTCGAGAAAAGCTCGCCAACAGGCGAAGGACTGCGCACCTACCTCGAACGCCATGGACTGCGGGCCAAAGACGTCATGAGCAGCGATGTCGTAACGGTCGACGAAGACACCCCCATCGCCGTCGTTGCCGAGCTCCTTCAGCGCAGAGGGATCAAACGGGTTCCGGTGCTGCGTCAAGGCGCGATGGTGGGCGTCGTGAGCCGCGCCAACCTTGTGGCAGCTCTCGCAAGGATGCACTGACCGCCGGGCGCCTTCGCCTACTTGGTCCGCGGCGCGCGTCTCTTCCTCGGGCGAGGCGGCTTCACTGGAGGCTCGGAGATTTCCTGGGCTACCCCGTTGCGCGCGCGCTCGACCTCGGCTTCGGCACGCAGCCAATGATCGAGGTCTCTTCCGTTCGGCCGACCTTCCACTTCCCAAATGGAGTAGGCTCGCATCGCGATCTCAACCTGACGATCAATTGCCATCGCGGGTCTCCGTTTAGCCGGCTTTTTCGAAGGGAGACTCGGCCACGACGTTCTCGGGCATTGCCACCCGGGCGTCCGGTACCAGCCCCTGGTAGAGGTCAAGATAGCGCCGCGCCGATTCTCCCCAGTCGAAGTTCTGCGCCATCGCCTGTCGCTGCAGCTTGCGCCATAAGAGAGGCTGTCTGTGGAGAGCCAGCGCCCTGCCCAGGCAGTCCAGCATAGGGGCGGCGCCGATGCTCTCGAAAGCGAAGCCCGTCGCCGTGCCGCTCGCAATCGCACTCTCGGTTGCGTCGACGACCGTATCGCGCAGCCCCCCGGTGCTTCTGACAAGGGGCAACGTGCCATAGCGCATCGCATAGAGCTGCGTGAGGCCGCATGGCTCGAAACGCGCGGGGTGAAGGAGAATGTCGCCGCCGGCGAGAAGCAGATGCGCCAAACGCTCTTCATAGCCGATGCGGGCGGCGATCCGTTGGGGGTGGTCGGCCGCGGCGAGGGTGAATTGCTCTTCCAGCGGCCGGTCGCCGTCGCCCAGCAGCACGCATTGCGCGCCGTTCCTCGCGATTTCCGGGAGTGAGGCGGCAACGACGTCGGCCATCTTCTGATCCGTGAACCGGCTCATATAGACAACGAGCGAGGCGTCGGCATCGGTCTCGAGGCCGAATTCCTTCTGCGCCGCCGCCTTGCATGCGCGCTTGCCGGCGATGTCCCGCGCCGTGAAATTGGCGGGAATATGGATATCGCTCGCGGGATCCCAGATGCGATAGTCCGCTCCATTGAGAATGCCAACGAGATCCGGCGCGCGATGTTGCAGCAGGCCCTCTAGGCCACAGCCGTATTGAGCGGTCAGGATCTCCTGCGCATAGGACGGACTGACGGTCGTCAAGCGGTCGCTGAAGCGGATACCGGCTTTGAGGAAGGAGACTTTGCCATAGAACTCCAAGCCCTCCGCCGCGAAGAGCTCGGCGCGAAGGCCGAGTGACGGAAAAAGGTCGGCGGCGAACAATCCTTGATAGGCGAGGTTGTGCATCGTGTAGACTGTCGGGGGCCTGAGATCGCCGCTTCCCGTCAATATCGCCGGCACGAGACCGGCATGCCAATCATTGGCATGAACAAGATCGGCGCGCCAATCACCCACCAGCCGGCCGAGCGCGAGCTGCGCCGCGACGTGGCTGAACAAGGCGAAGCGTTGCGCATTGTCAGGCCAATCCCGTCCTTCCTCGTCCTGGTAGAGGCCTCCCGAGCGGCGAAAGAGCGACGGGCAGTCCACGAGCCAGATCGGCAGTCTCGTATCCGGCGTGCGCCCGGATATCAGGCGCACCGGACCGGCTCCCATGAAATTCTCGAGCTCGAGCTCAACGGTTTTGTTGGCCGTCGCCTCGATCGCCTTGGAGTAGCCCGGGAGCAGAAGTCGCATATCCGCTCCCAAGGCGGCAAGCGCGTCGGGAAGCGCCGCGCTCACATCCGCAAGGCCCCCCGTCTTGGCGAGAGGATAGATCTCGGAAGACACGAACAGGACACGCAACGCGTCTCTCCCCAGGGTCCTTGACGCTTCCACGCACAAGTTTCGGCTACTGTCGTTTCATTGATGTGACTACGCATTGATGCAAATCAAGGGCATCTCGCCATGTCAGCGCGGGAATCGGCCATGGGGGCGCGACCGTCAGTAGAACTTGTCCAACCGGTCGCCCAGCTTCGTCATGTCCGAAGCGTACTGCATTGTCAGGAGGCGCAGCTCCTTTGCGATCGCGCTGGCCAGCACCTGGCAGCTTCTCGGCTCCATCAGCTTTTCGATTACCCTGGCGGCAACGCGATCGACTTCGGCGTCATCCATGGCGCCCTCCTTTCGTGAAACAATCGAATGATACCATCGACGGCGGGCCAGCCGTTCGCTTTGATTTGGCGCAAAGCGATATTGGGTTTGGCGAAAGGACGGTGACGGGCGACGATGGCTGATACGTGCAAGACTCATGTTTGGCCGGGGGAGCCTTCTCCCGTCGGCGCGACGTGGGACGGCAAGGGCGTCAACTTCGCTCTCTTCTCGGAGAACGCCGACCGGGTCGAGCTCTGCCTTTTTGATCCGTCCGGCGACAGAGAACGCGAGCGTATCGCGCTCCCTGAGCACACCAACGACATCTGGCATGGCTATCTGCCCGGGATCACTCCGGGGCAGCTCTACGGCTATCGCGTCTACGGGCCTTACGCGCCCGATCGCGGCCATCGCTTCAACCATCACAAACTCCTGATCGATCCCTACGCGCGTATGCTCCAAGGCCGGTTGGCGTGGAACGACGCCGTCTTCGGCCATGGCGCGAATTCTGGAGATCTGTCGTTCGATACGCGGGACAGCGCCCCTTTCGTGCCGAAATGCCGCATCGTCGATCCGGCCTTCGCCTGGGGCAACGACGCGCCGCCGCGCCGGTCCTGGTACGAGACGGTGATCTATGAGCTCCACCTGCGTGGCTTCACCATGAGACGACCGGAAATCGCCGAGGCCCAGCGCGGAACCTTTGCGGCGATTGCCGATCCCGCGATCATCGGTCACCTTCGCGATCTCGGCGTCACCGCCGTCGAGTTTCTGCCGGTACAGGCCTACATCGACGAATTGCCCCTCGTTCAGCAAGGACTGAGAAACTTCTGGGGCTACAACCCCATCGCCTTCTTCGCGCCCGAGGCGCGGTATCTGTCGGAGCCCGATCTGCATGAGATGAGAAACGCCATAAGCCGGCTCCACGATGCCGGATTGGAAGTGATTCTCGACGTCGTGTTCAATCACACCGGCGAGGGCGGTGCGCTGGGCCCGACCTTGAGCTTCCGCGGCATCGACAATGCGAGCTATTACCGGCTGGATCGCGACGACCGGCGCAGATACCGGGACTTCACCGGCTGCGGCAACAGTCTCAACCTGCATCACCCGCGCGTCTTGCAACTGGTGATGGATGCGCTGCGCTATTGGGTGGAGGAGTTTCACGTGGACGGATTTCGGCTTGATCTTGCCACCACCCTCGCCCGCGAGGAAGACGAAGTCTTCGATCGCCATTCCGGCTTTCTCGATGCGGTCCAGCAGGACCCGGTGCTTGCCCGGGCGAAGCTCATCGCCGAGCCGTGGGATCTTGGCACGGCCGGCTACCAGCTCGGTCGCTTTCCCCCGGGCTGGGCCGAGTGGAACGACCGCTTCCGCGATGTCGTACGCCGCTTCTGGCGCGGCGACGAAGGGATGGTGGCCGAGCTCGCCTCGCGCATCACCGGATCGCGCGACATATTCGAGCAGCGCGGCCGGCGGCCTTGGGCAAGCGTCAACTACGTCACCGCGCATGACGGCTTCACGCTCGAAGACCTCGTCAGCTACCGCGAGAAGCACAACGAAGCCAACGGCGCGGGCAACCTCGACGGCGCCGCCGAGAATTACAGCGCGAACTTCGGCAGCGAGGGCGCAACGGCCGACGCCGCCATAAGACGACAACGACGGCAGCAGAAGCGCAACATGTTGGCGACAGTCCTACTGTCGGTGGGCGTGCCCATGCTTCTGGCCGGCGACGAGGCGGGCCGCAGCCAGCGCGGCAACAACAATGCCTATTGCCAGGACAACCCCATAGGTTGGTTCGATTGGTCGCTTCTCGATGGCGATGAAGGCCGCCAGCTGCAAGCGTTCGTGCGGGCACTCATTGCGCTCCGCCTCAATCACCGGATTTTCCGGCGGCGGCATTTCTTTCATGGGCAGGTGATGCCCGGCACCGCCGTCAAGGACATCGTCTGGCTGACGCCGCAGGGCAGCGAGAGCGACCACCAGGATTGGCAAAGGCCGCATGCCCGTTTTCTCGGCTACCTCTTGAACGGGGCGCCAGGGACGATCCACCAATCGCCAACCGGCAAGCCCGAGCCGGACGACGACTTTCTCGTCATTCTCAACGCCCATGATGACCCAATCCCGTTTCCGCTGCCGGCGCCTTCTCCGTCGGCAACCTGGACGCGGCTTGTCGATACCGCGAGCGAAACCGGTCTCGGCGACGGTGCCGGCTTCGCGTCTGGTGCTCTCTATTCAGTGCCGCCGCGATCCTTCCTCTTGTTCCGCTGCGCACGGACGAGCGCCCCGCCATCGAGCCTCGAAGCGTGACCGAGCACGGCCTCCTCGATGAGCTCGCCGCCGAGGCCGGCATCGAGCCCGACTACGCCGATGTCTGGGGAGCGCGCCACGCGCTCTCGGCCGAGACCAAGCTGGCATTTCTCGACGCCATGGGCATTCCGGCGTCGAACGCTGCAGAAATCGCCTCGAGCCTCGTGGCGCTCCGGACGAAGCGATGGCGACGGGCGCTGGAACCAGTCACGATTCTCCCAGAGGGAGGCGGCGAGGCGGCAATCGGCGTCGTCGCCGAGACCGCATCCGGTCGCAGGGTCGCGTGGCAGGTCACGCTCGAAAGCGGCGCGCGCACCGAAGGAAGAATTGAGCTCGACGAATTGCCTGCGGTGGAGACGACCGTCATCGACGGGAAGCGCTTGGAGCGGCGCCTGCTCGCCCTTCGGCTGTCGCTGCCGCTTGGCTATCACAGCCTCGAGCTGACGGGTGACGCGCTCATCGGGCACTCATGCGCGGCCACGCTGATCGTTGCGCCCGAGCGCGCGTATTTGCCGGCCCGGCTCCAGCAGGCTCCCGGCCTCTGGGGCTTTGCTCTTCAGCTCTACGGGCTCCAGGGCAGAAGAAGCTCGGGCATCGGCGATTTCGCCGACCTCGCCGGCTTCGCCGCGGCATCGGCCGAGTTGGGCGCCGGCGCTCTCGGCCTCAACCCGCTCCACGCTCTCTTCCCGGGAAATCCGGCGCACGCAAGCCCCTACTCGCCGTCCAGCCGCTGCTTCCTCAATCCGCTCTACATCAACGCCGAGGCGGTGCCCGACTTCGCCCTGGGCTCGGCGACCGCGGCCGACGAGTCCGCGTCGGAGGCTCTGCGCGATGCGTCCCTCGTCGACTATGTTGGCGCGGCAGCCGTCAAGCTGCCTTTGTTCCATCGGCTCTATGCGGCCTTCCGCGTCAACCATCTCGACTGCGGCACCGAGCGTGCCCTGTCCTTCCGGCGGTTTCAGCAGCAAGGCGGCTCAGCGCTCGAGCGCTACGCGACCTTCGAGGCGCTGGCCGGATATATTCGGGGCGACAGACAGGGGCACATGTCTTGGCGCAATTGGCCTGCCCCCTACCGCGAGTCCGGAACGCCGGAGACGGCGGCATTCGCGAGCGCGCACGCGGATCGCGTCATGTTCCACCAATACCTGCAGTGGGAAGCGGATCGGCAGCTTCAGGTGGCGGCAACCGCCGGCACAGACAAGGGCATGCCGCTCGGCCTCTATCGCGACCTCGCGCTCGGCGTCGATCCCGACGGCGCCGATGCTTGGGCCGAACAACGCTTGCTGGCGCAAGGCATTTCCACCGGCGCCCCACCCGACCCCTTCAACTTGAAAGGCCAGAGCTGGGGTTTGCCACCTTTCAATCCGCACGCCCTGCGCGATGCCGGCTATCGGCCTTTTGTCGAATGTCTCCGCGCCAATATGCGTCACGCCGGGGCACTGCGCATCGATCACATCCTGGGACTTGCCCGGCTCTTCTGGATCCCCGGAGGTGCAGCACCATCGGAAGGAGGGTATGTTCGCTACCCGCTCGAGGACCTTCTCGCCATCGCCGCTCTCGAGAGCGAGCGCGCCCGCTGCATCCTCGTCGGCGAGGACCTCGGTACCGTGCCGGAGGGCTTGCGCGAGCGTCTCCGTGCCAAGCGCGTTCTTTCGACGCGGCTCCTCTATTTCGAGCGTGACGGCGATGCTTTTCGGCCGGCGCAGGCCTATCCGGAACTCGCGCATGTCGCCGTCAGCACGCATGACTTGCCGACCTTGCCGGGCTATTGGCGCGAGCGCGACATCCTGACGCGCGCCGCCCTTCGCCTGCTTCCGGACGCCAACGGCGAAGCCGAGCTGCGGCAAGAGCGTGCGAAGGCACGCGCAGCGCTGCTCCACCGTCTCCGCGACGCCGGCCTGCCCTCCGGCATTGACGCGTCGGCGGAGATCAACGACGCGGATATGGACGAGCTGGTCGACGCCGCCTATCGCTTTCTGGCGGCGGCGCCGGCGCGGCTGCTCGTGGTGCAAATAGAGGACGTATTAGGGCTGGAAGAGCAAAGCAATCTGCCGGGAACCGTTGACGAGCATCCGAACTGGCGCAGAAAGCTGCCGCGACCCTGGGAGGAGCTCGTGACCAGCGCGCGGCTCACCCGGTTTGCCGAGATGCTGAGGCGACTCCGACCCTGATAGGCTCCCGGATTCATCGCCGCGCGTCCGACCATTGACATGGGTCAATCCGGAACGAGACCAGGGAGGCTAGTCTGCCTTATTGCGTGAGGGAGCAGTGCCCATGTCAGCGCCAACTTACGTCCGATGGTTCGGCGAGATCCGCTTGGAGGATGTTCCGGTCGTCGGCGGGAAGAATGCATCCCTCGGTGAGCTTTATTCGACGATGTCCGCCGAGGGGGTGAGAGTACCGAACGGCTTTGCCCTCACCGCCCAGGCCTATCGCGACTCCCTGCAGGCGGCAGAGGCCATCCCGAGGCTCCATCGATTGCTTGACGGCATCGACAAGCGCGATGTCGAAACGCTGGCGACGCGCGCCGCGGCGGCCCGCCAGATCGTCTATGACGCGACCGGCACCGACCCGCTGCGGCGGCAGATAGCGGCATCCTACCGCAAGCTCGAGGAGGAGCACGGCAATGGGGTCGCCGTCGCCGTCCGGAGCTCGGCAACCGCCGAGGATCTGCCCACGGCGAGCTTTGCCGGCCAGCATGAGAGCTTCATCAACGTCCGGGGCGAGGAGGATGTGTTCGAGGCTTGCCGACGCTGCTTCGCCTCGATCTTCACCGATCGCGCCATCGTCTACCGTATCGACAACGGCTTCGACCACTTCAAGGTCGCGCTCTCGGTGGGCGTGATGAAGATGGTTCGCGCCGACCTCGCCGCCAGCGGCGTGATCTTCACGATCGATACCGAATCGGGCTTCCCTGACGTTGTCTTCGTTACCGGCGCCTACGGTCTGGGCGAGAACATCGTTCAAGGGCGCGCAGACCCGGACGAGTTCTACGTGCACAAGCCGACCTTCAAGAAGGGATATCGCGCCATTCTTCGCCGCACGCTCGGCAAGAAGCAGGTGCGAATGATCTATGCCGAGGGGCACACCGGCGACACGACCCGGAGCATCGACACCAGCGATGACGAGCGCGAACGATTCTGTCTCGACGACCGAGAGGTCTTGAGGCTTGCCGACTATGCCATCAAGGTCGAGGACCACTACACGGCCAAGGCCGGCCGCCCGACGCCCATGGACATCGAATGGGCCAAGGACGGCGAAGATGGCCAGCTTTATATCGTGCAAGCGCGGCCGGAAACCGTGGCGTCGCAGCACTCGCCCGAGGCCTTGGAGACCTACGCCCTCAAGGGAACCGGAAAGGTCCTCGTCGCCGGTCGGGCTGTCGGGGAAAAGATCGCAACCGGCGCCGTGCGCATTGTCTCCGGCCTCCACGAGCTTGCCGCCTTTCAGCCGGGCGAGGTCCTCGTGTCGGACACGACAAGTCCGGATTGGGAGCCGGTCATGAAGACCGCCGCGGCCATCGTCACCAATCGCGGCGGCCGCACCTGCCATGCTGCCATCGTCGCACGCGAGCTCGGCGTCCCGGCCGTGGTCGGCGCGGAAGGCGCAACCGAGGCGCTCCGCCCCGGCTCGACCGTCACGGTGTCTTGCGCGGAGGGCGAGGCGGGCTTCGTCTACGAGGGCAAGATTCCCTATGAGACCAGCCGCGTCGCCGTCGAAAGCCTGGCGCGGCCGCGTACGGCGATCATGGTGAACCTCGGCAATCCCGACCTTGCCTTCAAAACCGCGATGCTCCCCAATGACGGCGTCGGGCTAGCGCGGATGGAGTTCATCATCAGCGAGCACATCGGCGTTCATCCCATGGCGCTGGCGCAGCCGGAGAGGGTGACTTCGGCCGATGACCGCAGAACCATTGCGAGGTTGGTCGCGCGCTATGCGCGCCCGGCGGATTTCTTCGTCGAGCGGCTGTCGGAAGGCGTCGCCACCATCGCCGCTGCGTTCTATCCCAAGCCCGTTATCGTCCGGCTTTCCGACTTCAAGACCAACGAGTATGCGAAGCTCGTCGGCGGTGCGAGCTTCGAGCCCAAGGAAGAGAACCCGATGCTGGGATTCCGCGGCGCTTCGCGCTACGCGCACCCCGCCTACGCCGCCGGTTTCGCTCTGGAATGCGCCGCGCTCCGACGCGTGCGCGAGGCGATGGGATTGACCAATCTCCTGGTCATGGTGCCGTTCTGCCGTCGCGTCGAGGAGGGCCGCCGCGTCATCGAGGCGATGGCAAGACACGGCCTCAAGAGCGGCGATAACGGACTCGAGATCTTCGTCATGTGCGAGATCCCGAACAATGTCATCGAGATCG
>Ga0335081_10007394_pt1 | contig 17562 bp, 24 predicted proteins | sample Lox_Sample_35_FD_206713 | JGI IMG/M metagenome (GOLD analysis project Ga0335081, IMG submission 206713) | Soil microbial communities from Loxahatchee National Wildlife Refuge, Florida, United States - Lox_Sample_3.5 | ecosystem: Environmental > Terrestrial > Soil > Wetlands | place: USA... | reverse complement strand
AAGAGACATGAACGATAAAATAAAATAGGCGAATGTCTTCATGCTACCCTCCCTCAATCCGTTTACTTAAGCCCCGCAATTGTCCTTCAGACGTTCTTCCCAATCAAGATGAAAGATATTGCACGGAGCCCCAGGTGCCGCGAGCCGGTTTGCGAGCTCACCTGGGGGAGCAATGCCTTGGCGGGAGGCCCCGGCGATTTACCCCGCCCCATCTTCATCTAAATCCTTGATGCACTTCCGGCCTCTTGACGTCCCCTCCCATCAGGTTATTCTGTAGTGATTGCCTTAACTGTAAGATAAGTTATGGTACTGTAAATATAACTCGTTATGCTGCAATATTTTACCTCCAAATCATTGCCGCTCAATATTTTGGCGGAATTTTCCCGCTACACAGAGATGATTCCAAAGAACCGGAGGGTGGGGGGTGGGTAGTCATCATGCACTAAGGTGTACTTGGCAGGGCGGCAAGGCTGCCCGTCGAATAGCCGGCAGAATATGGCGCGAGGTCCCTCGACTGCGCTCAGCTACGCTTCGCTTCGCTCGGGATGACAAGGTAGAGCTTCTCTCGGGGGCTGGCCCACCCTTTCCGATTTTGAAGCTGCGGTTGCCCCACCCTTGTCGCTCCCGGTTTTTGGGGCGACAGGGTGGGCATACAATGTGGCGTGTCCGCCATGCCAACGCGCTATCAGCATCAGCGCTGCCTGCACTTTATCACCTTCAGTTGTTATCGCCGACAGCTGTTGCTGGACACGGTTACGGCCAGAGTGATCATCGAAAAGGAACTGGAACGGGTGCGGCGCTGGTACGGCTGCCGGCGGAAGCAGATGGGGATTCTGCCCACTGTGCGATTCATCCACCCTCCCGCAAAAAGCGCGGGAAGGGTGGGGCAACCCATCGATAAAAGATGAGGCTGGGCCAGCCCCCGTACCACAACTATGAGGTAGTGGGGGTTCCCGACAACCCTAGGAATCCTACTCTCTTCCTAAGTCCGTGGTTGAACAGCGCAACGGTCGTTGTGCCGCCGCAATAGGGAGGGGTTGGGATGCGAAGAAATGCCTCAGAAGGAGAACCTGCATGATAGTAGATCGTTCTACAGAGATTCTGATTCTCATTCTTCCGGTAATCCTTGTAGTGTGCGCCTATGTGATAGCTTGGCGCGTTGGGCGCTTCTCGATTCGAAGGTTCGCCTCGCTCATCGTGGCGTGCGTGTTGGCACTCTTCGGATCCATTGGTGCGATCTGGTACGCAATCCCGGCACTCAATGACTTCCGCAGTGCCCTTGTTCCTCTAAGTCGGGCAATAGTCTGGAACCTTATCTTGTGGGCAATCTGCATCGGCGCGTGGGTGATCGCGGTCCGATGTGCTTGGTTTGCCTTTCGGAAGAACCACCCGAGTCTGCCATCGTGATTCCGGCAAACAGGGGTGTTTGATCCGCTTTTTTTTAGCCGTGGGTTTGGGGTTTGGCCGCGCCGGGGTGAGGCGCGGCCTTGCCGTCTGAGGGTGCCGATCCGGTTCTGATTCTGGGGTGTTGTGGGCTGCCGATCCGTGCCCTGATCGGGGTCGGTTTCGCTGCCCGATCTGCTCCCGAATCCGCCGCCGATTGCTGACCGGGAAGTGTGGCGATTCGGGGGCGGGGGGGAGCGTGACTCCAACCAGCCTTCGGGGGGCTGGCCCACCCTTTCCAATTTTGAAACTGCGGTTGGGGGCTGGCCCACCCTTTCCGATTTTGAAGCTGCGGTTGCCCCACCCTTGTCGCTGCCGCTCTTTGGAGCGACAGGGTGGGCATACAATGTGGCGTGCCCGCGAAGCCAACGCGCTATCAGCATCAGCGCTGCCTGCACTTTATCACCTTCAGTTGTTATCGGCGCGAACCGTTGCTGGACACGGTTACGGCCAGAGTGATCTTCGAAAAGGAACTGGAACGGGTGCGGCGCTGGTACGGCTGCCGGCGGAAGCAGATGGGGATTCTGCCCACTGTGCGATTCACCCACCCTCCCGCAAAAAGCGCGGGAAGGGTGGGGCAACCCATCGATAAAAGATGAGGCTGGGCCAGCCCCGCTCCGCTCGGCATGACAGCGGAGAAGCCGGGTCGGCCCATTCCTTCGTTTATATTCCGCTCGATTCGACCCGCATGCACCATCCAGCTCTTGCCCCACAACGTCAAATGCGACATTCTCATGGCAGTGGGACCACATGCTGCGATGCTGCGACCTAAAACTCACGCAATCAATATTTTACGTATAAGTTCATGGCGCTCAATATTTTGCACAGAATCATCGCTTACAAATTGAACAGCCCCTTTATTTCCAGCAATTTGCATTTGGCAGGGGGAGGGGGGTGCCCGGTCATTCGCTGCCGCGCCGCCCGGGCGCAAGGTCCCCTTGGGCAAGCTCAAGGCAGGCTCTCGACTGCGCTTCGCTTCGCTCGGGATGACAAATGGGATTAAGGTGCCGGGCCTACCCCGTCTGAGATGCTTTTCCAACCTCGCCGCAGATGGGCACTGAAACCGTACCGCCCGGCGGCGGCTGATTGAAGTAGCGGGACTGGAAATAGAGCGCAACGTTAACCAGGCCGATCAGTGCCGGAACTTCGACCAGCGGCCCGATCACTGCGGCAAAAGCCGCTCCTGAGCTAATGCCAAATACCGCCACGGCCACCGCAATTGCCAGTTCGAAGTTGTTGCTTGCCGCGGTAAATGAGAGCGTGGCGGTTTTTGAATAATCCGCTCCCAGCCTGTGCCCCATATAGAACGAGACCAGAAACATGACGACGAAATAGATCAGCAGAGGCAGGGCAATGCGCAGCACGTCAAGCGGCAGGCGCACAATGTATTCACCCTTCAGCGAAAACATGATCACGATGGTAAAAAGCAGGGCAACCAGCGTCAGGGGACTGATGCGGGGAATGAACTGTTTCTCGTACCAATCGCGGCCTCTGCTTTTGACCAGCGCATAGCGGGTGAGGATCCCGGCAAGAAACGGTACTCCGAGGTATATAAAGACGCTTTTCGCAATCTCGCCGATGGTCACGTGAACGATGGAACCATGCAGGCCGAACCACTCCGGCAGCCTGGTGACAAACACCCAGGCGTAAACCGAGTAGAACAGCACCTGAAACACTGAGTTGAATGCCACCAGGCCCGCGGCATATTCGGTATCGCCTTTCGCCAGTTCGTTCCACACGATCACCATGGCGATGCATCGCGCCAGGCCTATCATGATGAGCCCGGCCATGTATTCGGGATAGGCATGGAGGAAGATGATGGCAAGCAGGAACATCAATACCGGCCCGATGATCCAGTTCTGAACCAGAGACAGAGCCAAAATGCGCTTGTTCCTGAAGACCTCATGCAGTTCCTCGTAGCGAACTTTCGCCAAGGGCGGATACATCATGAGAATGAGCCCCGCCGCAATCGGCAGGGAGGTTGTGCCGACGCTGAACCGGTTGAGAAACGGAACTATGCCGGGCAAAGCCCACCCAGAGAGGACACCCACGGCCATCGCCGCGAAGATCCAGACGGTCAGATAGCGGTCGAGAAAGCTCAAACGCGAGCCAACGTGAGCGGTCATCGGATGACCTTTCGAACTGAGCGGACCAAGCGCGATTTCATTGGCGGCCGATGTTATCGAGTTCTTTTTTCAGCGCAAGCCTGTCGATTGAAGCAAGAGGCAGGCAGAGAAAAAGGCTGATGCGTCGATCGAGCATAAAGAAGACGTCCCGGAAGGCCTTGCGCACTACGTCCTCGGAGCCAGTGACCGCGGGAGGATCCGGAACTCCCCAATGGGCAGTCATGGGCTGACCCGGCCACACCGGGCAGACCTCTTTTGCGGCGTGGTCACAGACGGTAAAGACAAAATCCATTTGCGGGGCGTCCGGCTTCGCGAACTCATTCCAGCTCTTGCTGCGAAGGCCGCTTGTGGGAATATGTGCGGCTTCGAGCTGCCGCACTGCTTCGGGGCGAACTTCTCCCGATGGGTGGCTGCCGGCGCTGTAGGCGCTGAACCGCGGCCTCCCCTTGAAGTTCATGATGGCCTCGGCCATGATGGAGCGGGCCGAGTTGCCGGTGCATAGAAACAAGACGTTGTAGTGAGGTTTCATGGCCTGCGCTCAGTTACAGATAATAATCAGCATGATTGCTTCGCGATTGGTTTTACCGCTCGGACGAAAGCGCTCATGAATCTGCCGTCTACCTGTGGCGCCAGAAAATCTACGTCGAGGTTTTGCCCGGTAAGAAATTCACGAGCGTCTTCCATGCGATAGATTCTCGTAGGCTCGATCTCAACCTGCTCGAATCCGGCGGACGACAACTTGCTGCGGTACTCCGACTCATCCAATGCCCCGGCCACACAGCCGACCCACAGGAGCACGCTCTTGCGGATTTCCGGCAAAATCTCGCCGCGGGTGACCACGTCGGATATGGCAAAATGGCCGCCGGGCTTCAGAACTCTGAACGCTTCCCGCAAAACCTGATCTTTATCAGCGGAGAGATTGATGACGCAGTTGGAGATAACGACATCCACCGAATTGTCGGGCAACGGAATGCTCTCGATTTCACCTTTCAGGAATTCGACGTTCTTCGCGCCCGCTTTGCGTTTGTTTTCGTTGGCCAATGCCAGCATTTCATCGGTCATATCGAGACCATAGGCTTTTCCGGTGGGCCCGACTCGCTTCGCAGAAAGGAGCACGTCGATGCCGCCACCGGAGCCGAGGTCGAGAACAACTTCGCCGGGGTTGAGCTTTGCCAGGGCAGTTGGATTTCCGCAGCCGAGCGAGGCGAGCAAAGCCTCTTCTGGAATTTCGCCAGCCTGCGCGCTGTCGTAGAGATTGGAAGTGATGGGGTCGCACCCACAACCTGGCGTTGCGCCACAGCACGAACTGCCGCCAGTCGTCACGCGCAGTGCGGCTTCTCCGTATTTCTGCCTGACTACTGTTTTAATGTCTGCGGTGCTCATTGAAATCTCCTAGTTCTGCTAGCGACAACATGTGATTTGTTCGGGTTTCAGTGCCTTGTTGCGAGTGCAGCACTCCGCATAAAGGAACTGCAGCAACTGCTGGAGCGCATCGGTATCTGCGGTGTAGCGCAGGAACGTACTTTCACGCCGCACCTGAACCAGCCCCTCGTTCCTAAGTTTGTCAAGATGGTGGGAAAGGGTGGAATTGGGAATATCCAGCTCTTCCTGGATTTCGCTTACTACAAGTCCTTCGGGATGTGCCGAAAGGAGCAGTTGCATGATCCGGAGCCGAGGTTCGGTGCCCATGGCGGAGAACATGTCGGCAAATTTGGCGACCTGTTCCAGAGATTTGCTGCTCATATTTCGATATTTGCAGAAATATAGTCTCTTGTCAACAGCTGCTCCGTTGTGGAAGCAACCCGTGGTATCCAGAGCACCTCAAAGTACGGTCACCGAGGCCATTCGGGGCTCAATGGAGGTCCTGTGCGGAGCACAAGAGGAATAGCAGGCCGAGCGAAGCTCCTTGCACCTGTCGCCTTTTTGGTGTTGTGTGCTGCGGCTTGGGCGGACCCTACCGTACAAGTCCTCTACAGTTTTACGACCTATTCGGATGGCGGCTTTCCCAATGCCTCGGTTCTCCTGGGGCCTGACGGGCAATTGTTCGGAGTCACATCAACCGACGGGGAAGGCGATGGCGGCGTGGTGTTCGACGTCTACCCGACTTCCTCGGGCAGTTGGACGGAAACCTCAATTCATACTTTTGGATTGAAATCGGGGGACGGGATTTCTCCCGACGGGCCACTGGTTGCAGACGGCGCCGGTAACCTGTACGGGGCAACCGCGGGCGGCGGGTACGGACCCTGTCCGCACGCGCAATGCGGCATTGTGTACGAGTTGTCTCCAAACTCAGATGGAACATGGAAAGAGACCGGCCTGCACGCGTTTCACGGTTTTGACGGCCAGATGCCGATTGGCGGCCTAGTTTTCGATCGTGCCGTCGACCTGTGGGGAACAACTGGCGCCGGAGGCTTAATCAACGGAAAAGCTTCGGATTTCGGCACTGTTTTCATGCTCGATCGTGAACAAGGTTGGCAACTGACCACGATTTACACGTTCACCGGCGAGAGCGACGGCGGCATTCCACAGGCCAGTTTGGCCATCGACGCCGACGGGAACGTCTGGGGCACCACGACGGTCGGAGGAGTAAACAATCACGGCACGGTTTTCGAATTGACTCCAGCGTCGGGAGCCTGGACTTTTACCACCGTGCATGAGTTTACCGGCGGCGAGGATGGCGGAACGCCGGTATACGGCCAGCTTGTTTTCGACCGCTCCGGCAATGCCTACGGAACCACATATGACGGAGGCGATTCCAACTGCCACTGTGGGGTAGTGTTTGCCATTCAAAAGAGCGGTGGCACATGGCATGAAACGGGCATTCATAGCTTCACGGGCAGCGACGGGCGTTACCCCTATGGCGGTCTGACGTTTGACCGTTCCGGAAATCTGTACGGCACGACATCAGGCAAGAACGGCGATTACGGAACTATTTTCCGGCTGCAGAACTCTGCCGGGATATGGCAGCTGGACACAATCTACTCGTTCGATTTTGTTCACGGCGCATACCCTTATGCAGGGCTCGTGTTCGGAAACGACGGTACCATCTATGGAACCACGAATGGCGGCGGAGTGCTCGGCGCGGGGACGGTGTACGAAGTTGTGCCCTAAGAGCGCTCATTCGAGTGGCGGAATTACTCCCTGGCTCGCAATCTGAGAAAGACGACCACGCCGGCCGGGTGAGTCCCGTAGTCTGGCTGCAATAGGCTTGGCACGCCATACGCCGTCACCTGTGCCCCTAGTGCGGCGGAGACATGAGATACATGCCAGATGTCGCGGTCATAGCCCGCGGTGTAGGCCTGCACTCGGGCAAAATATCGTTCCATAAAGCCGGGAGGCAGCTGGTTTTCGCCGATCAAGAGATCGTTAGTCCGGTCGACGTCCTCGATGCGTGTCCAGAGAAAATTCTTTTTCGCAAACTGCAGCGTGGATTCAAACAAATAGCCATTGCCCACGTTGCCGGAAGAGAGCGACTGATTGCGTCCCCACAGCACCATCGACGCCCAGTTGCCGCGATGCAGCGGACGATTGTATGAAACCGACGCAGTCATGCGCCGCACGTCTTCGGCGGGATTCAGCATTTCAGGGCTGTGCAGCTGGCCGATCGAGTACTGTGTGCTCCAGTTTGGTCGTGGATTTACTGTGACCCGCGTTGACCACGAATCAATCGCGCCGGACTGGATGGTCCAGCGGGACTCGTCAGGCTCGCGGCCGTGAAATCCTGAAGCTTCGAGACGGATGTTCCTGCGGGTAATCCCTGCGGTGAGAACGTCGGCAGCGATGTGCGTCGAATCCTGCAAATGATGACCCAGGGGCGCGATGGGATCCTCCGAGGCTGACGCGCGATGGGGGTACGCCGCCGGCCCCAATGCGGGGTCGCCCATGGGTGCGGCGTAAAAGCTAGCCAGCCAACCCTCGCCGAATTTGCAATCGTAGACAGCAGCAAGCTCCATGAAAAAATTATGGGGATGCTGCCCATCCACAATTGGCAGGCCGTAAGCTGTTTCGCCCTCCTGAAACAGCTCCGGATAGCGCCGGCCGGAAATCGTCGCCGGTTCGAGGCTGAACATGGTTTTGACGGTAAATGCTCCAGGACCGAGATGGTGCTCGGCATTGAACATGAGCCAGTTGGTCGAGAAAAGCTTGTCTGTGCCACGCGGGCCGCTTTGCTGAATGTCGCTCACGAAAGCTTCGCCATGCAACATGAGCTGCCACTGGCCGCGCCGGAACATGATCATGTGGAACGGCGTCGAGCCCGGCTCGACGTCGGTGCCGCTGATCGAATGGTGCTCAATCTGGCTGATGAGCGTGAGCGGTTGCATGCTCATGCCGGAGTGCATGTTCTCCATCTGCATAGCCGCGCCTGGCATGGGCAAATTCGTGCTTTGGGCCGTGCTATAGGCGCAGGCAGCAGCAAATACCACCGGCAATAAAAGTCGGCTTCGCAAAAGAGTTTCTCGTCAGGGAAGGTTGAAGACGTGGCAGTGACGAGATGTCTAGATTCGGATTGGCAGGTTTGGCGGAGGGCTGGCGCACATAAACGGGAGGGCTTTTGCCGCTTCGGAGAACAACTGAATGCCGGCCGGGAAAAACTCAGAAGACGCGCTTCGAAGAACCGGGGCTTCGACTGTGCAAACAGGCAAAACTGCGGGGTGCGCAACTGGAGCGCAGCAGCTTTTCCCACCTGGAATCGAATGGTGAGGACAGCCATGCTCGGCCATGCGCGTATGTAATTGCTGCCCCTGAGACAGGAACGGGGCAGCGACAAGCAGAATAATGGCGCACACTTTCGCTATCGGACCATTCACACCATGCATGATGACCGAAAAATGGCGTGGCGGCAATAGCTAGGTTCTGATATGGCAGGTGGCCAGGCCGCGCTTCTCAAGATATTGCTGGTGATAGTCTTCCGCCTCGTAGAAGGTTGTGGCAGGGACAATCTGGGTCACGATCGGCCTGCTGTAGCGGCCGGATTTCTCCAGCTTCTCTTTTGAGGCGCGGGCTTCGGCTTCCTGCTGAGGGGTGTGAAAAAAGATCGCCGATCGATACTGCGTGCCATGATCGGGCCCCTGCCGGTTTAGTTGAGTGGCGTCATGGTTCTCCCAGAAAACCTGTAGCAGCTTTTCATAGGACAAATCGGCAGGGTTGTAGTCAATCTCGACCGCCTCGGCGTGGCCGGTCCGGTCGGTGCATACGTCTTTGTAAGTGGGATTCGCGAAGTCTCCTCCAGTGTAACCCACCCGCGTCGCCGTCACCCCCGGCAATTGGCGAAAGGCCGCTTCCACTCCCCAAAAACATCCTGCCGCAAATGTTGCCTTAGCCATGTTTTTATCCTTTACTTATCGAGTCACTATTGAAGCCACTTATCGAGCCACTATTGAAGCCGCCCGAGAGGCCCGAGGTCAAGCTTCAAATCTTCGGGCGTCAGGCCGAAATGCTCACCCAGTTCACGAATTTTTGCCTCCAACAGCATCAGCGACTTCCCCATTTCCTCGATCTGCTGCTCAGTCAACGATCCGCCTTCCATGCGGCGAATCGCCTGCCGTTCGAGCAATTGCCTGAGCAGTTCAATCAGGCTTAAGACGAGCTTCGCCAGACCCTGTTCGATGTTCTCCGGAGAACATTCAACCCGTTCAATGGTGCCGTTGGGAGTGTTGGAACCGGCATTGTTGTCCGACATCAATTGTCCTCCAGAAACTCGGTCGCGGGCCATGGGCCGGTCACCCGCGCGGTGAGCGTCGCCGGAATTTTCAGCTGCGCCGCCCGCTGCCGGAACTCCTGCACCGAGCTTCGCGGCACCAGAGCATAAATACGCGCGCCGGACGGAGACGTGCGTTGCCGGGAGCTCTTCATATGATGCGCGAGGTCAGCGGTAAGTTCCGCGGCTACGGTGGCGAGAGAATGATAGCGTTCTTGCCGGCTGCGCAGGTAATCGGCGCCCGAACGGCTGTCACTTTTGCCTACAACGTTGCCGTTTGAAAAGCCGATAAGAAGCTCCATCTGGACCATGTTCTCGAGCCACGACAGAGAGCGCTTAGATTCGGCGGCGTGTTCGCGCAGCAGCACCGCCACTTTATCGTTGTCCTGAAGTACGGTTGGAAAGCGAAACGGAATGACAGCAGTTTTCTGGAGAAGGTCTTGCAAAACACGGTTGAAAGCCACAGCCGCCTGTTTCGCTTCCCGGCTAAGATTGATTGCGTCGGGAATCTCAGAGACAAAACAACGCAAGCCGGATTCGTCAACAGTCGAAACGGTACGACCAAACACGCCAGCTTGAGTAGTATTCGCCGCGGGGCAAGCTTCGGTGATGCAATACAGCAGCAGCGGCATGGGTTCACTTCTCTAGCGCTGATCTTTCCTCGAATGACGGCGGCAACAGAGTCTGGCGAATGGCGGTTTCGATGGACGTCAGAATGACATCGAGGCCGACGTAAACCAGGTCGACTCCCGCGAGAGAAATGACCAGGCTGCCGCGAATCACAACTCCGGTGTTGAGAAGATGATCGAGCAGATCGAGAACGGTGAGATCGTCCTCGGGCTCATTGGTGGCGATCACCACGCTGCTAAAGTCGTCACTCATGCTTAATCCTTATTTCTGAGCCATCCCGGAGACGAACGAATACGGCGGCCACGGCCCCGTGCACTCGATGGTATGCTTTTGCTTCCATTTCTCCGCGAAGCGGCCTAGCAGTGATTCCAGTTTCCTGCGGTTACTCCGCTGGACGAGAATTGCCATCTGAAACTCCAGGTCCTTCCGGCCGCCGCCGATCTTGCCCCCGTCAGCTGTGGCTACGGAGAGCCGCCGCAATGAGTGAGCCAGTTTCTCAATCGCCTGGTCAGGCTTCCGCGACAAGGTCTTCCGCATCCCCGCCGACTTCGCCTGCAGGTAAGCCCTTCCCGTGCGCGGTCGCGCGTCAACGACCGATTCTTGGGGGACGGCGAAAACCTTTACCCCCCACTCCTGGTTCCCTTTGATCCGCTTCAGATCCGAGCGCAAATGCGCCGCCTGCGCGCTCACGCTCTTGCATAGAGATGCTTCATTGAGGAACACAGTTCCAAATCGCGCGGGCAGAATGTCGGCCCTTTCGGCGATGGCCGCTGTCGCGGCGTGATGGCGCTGCGTCACTTCTGCCAGCCAATCGAGATCCTGCATCCTGGCGGAAAAATCGCCGGTAAACGCAGCAGCAACGCGACTTATCCAGCAGGTAAACGGGCCACAAGTCAGCGTCTCAACCGGAGCATGCCCATCCAAGCCGATGATGGAAGGAAGCACGAAATCCGAGGGCAAACTGATCCCATAAAGATAAAGAACGGACGCGCGTTTCCTCGGCTTCACTGAATGCGCCATAGCTCACGCGTAAACGCCTGCAGCCCCTTCATCCCAACTATCTCCTGGGGAAAATTCCGCGCGACCAGGATCGTAGCCTTTGGATATTGTCTGCGCAATTTCGCGAGGGTGGCCATTTGCCAGTTGCTTGCGTTACGACATCTCCAACACTTACCCGCGTTCTGGGAAAAGAGAACCCGATTGACAAAGATCGGTCCGACGGGCAAGTTTAAAGACTGCAAACCATGCAGGAGCCGCGCGGTTTCACGATCGGGCAATGGCTCTGCCAGCATCACCACGCAAACGCCCGCCCGCTTTCGATCTTTCAAAAACTGCACCAGCCCACGAGTGCGTCGGCCCAGCGCGGCGACCTCGACCGCAGCATCTTGAGCGAACGCCAGTTTACGTTCCGCGGCCAGGGTTTTCAACAACAGCCGTGTCCATGCCAGCAGACGCTCGGGCGTTCGCAAGAGCTCGAGAGCGTGGCCGGTAGGGGCCATGTCGATCACAAGCTTTCCGGATCCTCTCGACAGCATCTCCTGTATTCGAAAAACTGAGAACAGTTCATCAACGCCCGGCGGTACGCTGTCGAGCAGTTGCTCGAAAAGCCGCCGCTCAAACGAAAAATCAATGTGGACACGAGAAGAACCGGGGCGCATGGCTCGCGCAATGGTGCGCTTCATTTCCTGTGCCCAGCCGTCAAACTCCGCGACCGAGTCCATTTCGGCAGCGCGAAGCCTGGCGTCGCCGGGGACCGGACGAAACTGAGCGCCAACATCAGTCTGGAAAATGTCGTCAAGTGAAGGTGCAGGGTCCACCGAACAGATATCCACCGGCTCGCGCGTCTGAACGCGCGAATGAAATCCCAGAGCGGCCGAAATCGTCGTCTTGCCCACCCCCCCTTTGCCCACTACAAGTGTGAGCCGCGCGCGCAACTCGGGCCAGACGGCCGGCGCAAATTTGACTTTTGCTTCTTTCGGTGCGGTTGAGGCCCAGCTGACGCGTTTATTCGCAAAAACGTGTTCCGCGAAGTTCTCCAGACTTTCCACGCCCAGCACAGGCGAACCTGAGTCCTCTGCGAAATGGAATTGTGCATCCGGAAACTGCCGGCGCAGCACACGCCTGGCTTCCGTAGTGGCTCCAGACCGTTTATGACAAATTGGACACTTACCGGCGCGCAGCACAGCTCGATTGAGCACGACGCCGGCAATTCGAAATGAAGATCTCTGCAGCGCTTCAGCGCACCGCAATGATTCATGCAACGCAAATTTTTCCGGTGTGGTCACCAGAAACAATTTGCCATTCGTGTGCAGGGCAGCCTCCACCAAAGCCAGCGCCTGTTGCCAGTCCTGGATAATTGGCGGCGTCCGCATGCCGCCGGCTCCCCCGAAGTGTTCTGCCAGAAGCTGGTCGCGGGTTGCGGCCAGCTCGAGAAATTTCAGAAAGCCTGCGAAGTACCGCGGCAGTTCGAACAGCCTTAACGTGTGTCCGAACGGGGCCGTATCCACCACAATTTGAGAGTACTTTGCAGAAGAGAGAGCGTCGTGGATCGTGATCAGTGCTGAGATCTCGGCCATGCCGGGCAGAGTGATATCGAGGAACGGCGCAATCTCGTCGCGCGAAAACAGAGACCCGCGCTCAAGAATGGAAAGTAATTCTTCTTTGCGGGAGTTTAAGAAACTGCGGAACCGTTCTTCCGCGTTGATCTCCGCAACCCAAAGCGGAAACGGCCTGACCCGGGCCGGGTGGTCTGAAAATCTCTGCTGGAAGACGTCGCCCAGCGAGTGAGCGGGGTCAGTCGAAACCAACAAAACGGGGCGTTTTGCGAGCCTCGCCTGACATACGGCGTAAGCGGAAGAGACTGTGGTCTTGCCTACGCCTCCCTTTCCAATGAAAAAGACTAATTTTGTTATCGGCGTTTTCCCCAACTGGTCCCCTTAGAGATATACACACATACTCCCAAACAACTACGGGTTTCCCTGTATTGCCGCTGCTGCTAATACGTCCTACCCTCAAACGAATATCTTAATTATTTTGTTTGAATTGGCGATTACCTGCCTTTCGAACGCCCGGCCAATAATGGAGCCGAATCGGACGATACTTTGCATTGACGACGAGGAGCCTGCTGCGCGCCTGCGCAGGATGGTACTAGAATCAGCCGGCTACAACGTCCTGACCGCACTCTCCGGCAAGGCCGGCATTCAAGAGTTCAAAGCGCACCCTATCGACGCTGTGGTTGTGGATTATTGGATGGCCGACATGAATGGTTTGGCCGTCGCCAGGGAAATCAAGCGGCTGAGCCGGGGCACTCCCGTCATCATCCTCTCGGCTTATACCCCCCTCCTCGATGAAGCCGTTGGCCTGGCTGACGAATGGATCCGCAAGGGCGAAGAGGGACCCGATTACCTGCTCGGGAAGATCGAGCAATTACTCTCCAAGCGGAAAGTAAACTGAACCGGGCGGCGCTGTCGTAGCCGCCATGGCGGCGATCAGGCCTTGTCAAGCAACGTCGAGGGTTCTGCGGGGGAATGCAGCAGCAACCGGTCGCCTTCCGAATCATAAGTAAAAATCTCCCCAAAACGTGCCCAATAAAGCGCGGTGTCAAGCTGCGCCTGGATCTCATTTTCTGGCGCGTACTTCTGCAGCGCGTCGCGGAAGAATTCGAGCGGCATGGTGTGGTCTGATTTTTTTTCCAGAGCGCTGGCCATTTGTTGGATCAACGTCACGTGCGCCAGCGCAGCTTCCCGGAAGAGCTGCTTGCGGGTGGCGATGTCAGCCTCGGCGAATTTCCTCCCCACCTCCGTAATACGCACATCGCCCTCATGCAGCGTAGCAAAGGCCAGGATAGTCGCAGCTTCCACGATGGGCAGCAGGTCGTCGACTTCCATCATGAGTTCTTCGGCGACATGATAGAGATCGTCGCTGCCACCGCGATCGTTCAGGAACTCCAGCAAGCCGGCGATGCTGCCCGGGCGTGCGTGAGGAAGCATTTGATGCGCCGCTTTCTCGCGGCGCTCGGCTGCGGTGGGAGGAGCAAGCCGCAGCTCCGGTTGCGTCATTACTTTGTAGATGTAATCCACATACACCAGAAACTCCGCCGAATTTCGCTCACGCGGGTGGGGAAGGCCGGGGCGAAAATCGGCTCGAATTTTAGCCGGGTTGCGGCCGAGAACAATAATGCGGTCGGCCAGCCAGACTGCTTCCTCGATATTGTGCGTCACAAGAAAAATACTGCGCGTGGGAATTTTCCTGCCGAGCCACAGCTCCATCAGTTCGCCGCGCAGGTTTTCCGCCGTCAGCACGTCGAGCGCCGAGAAGGGCTCATCCATAAAAAGAATTTCGGGTTCGACCGCCAGGGCGCGCGCAAAGCCGACCCGCTGCTTCATACCACCGGAAAGTTCTTTCGGATACGCCGTTTCGAAACCCTTCAAACCCACTGAATCCAACGCTCGCATGGCGCGCGCGTGACGTTCCTCGTGCTCGACTCCTCGCGCCAGGAGTGGGGCTTCGACATTTTCAATTACGGTCAGCCAAGGGAATAGCGCAAAGCTCTGAAAGACGATGGCGAAGTTCGGACGGCAAACGCTCAAAGGCTTGTCGTGCCATAGGACTTCTCCGCCGGAGGGTTTCGTCAGCCCAGCGAGAATGCGCAGTAGCGTGGACTTGCCCGAGCCCGACGCTCCCAGCAGCGCGATGACCGTATCTGCCTGGAGTGAAAGGTCGGTCGGCGCGATCACCTGCACCATTCTTCCGTCGGGTTGCTGGAAGCTCTTTTCAACCTGCTTTGCTTCAAGGATGGTCTCCGCCGCCGCCGCGGGAGGAACCTGGGGCCGAGGCGCGACCGCAACTTGCGTTGTCATTTGGCTTGGGGGCTGGGCGGCGTGAGTCTCCGCCAGTTCATCCATCAGCCGCTGCCAGGCTTCTTCGGGCAATTCGTCGAGAAAGCGCATGCGGTCGGCGGGGTCGAGTTGCTCGATGATGTCCCGTATCTGTTCGACGGGCCTGGAATTAAGCAGAACGTACGCGTGGTAATAAGGGATTTCGCCGATGAGAGCGGCAGCTGCCTGCGGCGACAGGGCGCGAAACAAAGGCTGCTGCTGCTCGTAGGGGAGGTCGATCAGCAGGTCTGCAGCTTCGCCAGGGGAAATCGTCTGCATTAGCGCTGCAGCCTGGTCCCAACTGCCCTGGGCGATGGTGTCGCGCAGTTGAGTTGTGATCGGCGAATTCATCTCAGGGCAGAGCCTAACATAGGCGGGAAGAGTGTAGCGGCAGGCTGGCCCAACCTCATCTTTTATCGAGGGGGCTGCCCCACCCTTCGCAGATCAGCAAATCCACATGCTCGGGCATGACCACGTAGCCTGCGGTGTAGCAGCCAGACCAGCGCCGCACCCGTTCCAGTTCATTTTCGAAGATCACTCTGGGCGTAACTGAGTCCAGCAACGGTTCGCGCCGATAACAACTGAAGGTGATAAAGTGCAGGCAGCGCTGATGCTGATAGCGCGTTGGCTTTCTGGACACGCCACATTGTATGCCCACCCTGTCGCCCCAAAAACCGGGAGCGACAAGGGTGGGGCAACCGCAGTTTCAAAATTGGAAAGGGTGGGCCAGCCCCCTCTTCGCTTGAGAGAAGCAAACCGACAACAACAGAGTCGTGCTGATCGCGAGCGCGAGGATGCTCCTCACGATCATTTTTCCGCGCGACCTGGCTTCGCGGGATTTGGCTCCAAGCTAGCCTTTAACAAGTTGGGGACGTTATCTCTAAACTTCGTCATCCATTTCCCCAACTGATCCTGCGGTTCGTTTCCAAACGGGCTGGTGATCACGTAGTGAACGGATTCTTGCCCGGTGTTGTACCAGAACTGGTACTCAGAGTATTCATCGACAGCTACACGACTCGCCAGCATCGGCGGTATCCGCATAGCCTTCAGCTCGTCAAGAGAACGCTTCAAAGCCTCGGAGCGGATGGGAGAACGCTTAACTTCCACTTTCAACTTGGCCGCGATCTCCTGGTCGGTGACACTTGGGTTTTGAGCCGCCATCTTCGAGATGAACTGCGAGAGGTTATCACTGCCCATGCCGGAGATCGTGTAACTGATGATCTCTGCTGGTCCCCCAGGATGGACGGGATAAACCGGATAGGTCAGCACCACTAATTGAGAATCGGAGTCGCCATATCGGAGCGTCGTTTTCGAGAGGAATGGCGACGTGACGGCATCTGATCGGAAAAGGAGATCAAGAACACGATCTTTCATATCCGCTGGTACACCTCCACCCGATTGCCCAACGGCACTCAACACTAGCAAAAAAGGGACAAGCAGGGCACGTCCCATGCATGTTCTGGAAATCATCGTAGTCCACCTCCTCATCTGCCGCGCGGCCTCTCTATTGAAGCTGAATGTAGTCATTCAGAGACGGGTTGGGGGCTGGCCCAGCCTCATCTTTTATCGATGGGTTGCCCCACCCTTCCCGCGCTTTTTGCGGGAGGGTGGGTGAATCGCACAGTGGGCAGAATCCCCATCTGCTTCCGCCGGCAGCCGTACCAGCGCCGCACCCGTTCCAGTTCCTTTTCGATGATCACTCTGGCCGTAACCGTGTCCAGCAACAGCTGTCGGCGATAACAACTGAAGGTGATAAAGTGCAGGCAGCGCTGATGCTGATAGCGCATTCTGGACACGCCACATTGTATGCCCACCCTGTCGCCCCAAAAACCGGGAGCGACAAGGGTGGGGCAACCGCAGTTTCAAAATTGGAAAGGGTGGGCCAGCCCCCTGTCATCCAGGGGAGCACTCTCCAGTTTGTGTGTGACCTCGACCCATTGCGCTCGTTCTTCCGGTGTCGAAGTATCCTGTGCTGATGATGCTGTCGCAACGAGAATGGAGAGAACGCCCACCACAGGAATCCAGCCCCACGTCAGATGAGTATTTCGCATTTGCCTCCTAAGACTTTCTCAGTCCAGTGCCATACGAAGAAAAACAACGAAGGTGATTAGCGCCGTCGCCGTCACAGCCCACCACCACTTGGACCCTCGTTTGGCCGCGATCACAGGGAACACAATCGTGGCCAATGGCACTAGCCAGAAGAAGGGGCCTATTTTGTCAAAGATCGGCAACAGACTCTTCATCGATTTCGGAGCCAACATCAACAGCCACATGAATGCCATGCAGCCGATGGCGATCTATCCCAGAGAGTCGCACTGCCGTCTATCCGCCACGGTAAACGCTGACCAGCACGCCAGCCGTGACTATCACTGCCGCGAAACCAGGAACAAGAAACCACTTGCTGCGACGTGCGCCCCCGTAGAAACACATGATTGCGCCTAACGACATCAACCCAATCCATAGCAGGAATGAAAAGGCGCTGATGCGCGCGATCATGAGCCACGAGGCTAGAAACAAAGCCGTGCCGCCCCATCCAGCCCACACTGCATCTGCCCGTTGAGCGATCATTGATTTGCCTCGGAAGAGTGAGGTACCCAACCGAACGGGCTGTACGGATTATGCTCTCCGAAGTGCATATCACCTTGCGCTTGGGGAACAGAGAGCCAAGGTTTGAGGCCTATCTGAAACACGTTGAAGTGACTTGAGTTCGCTCCAGTCCAAAAACTTCCCGGACTGCGGTACTCGTTCATGCCTACATTTTCTCCAGAGCGAGGTTTGAAGCCAGCCT
>Ga0335081_10007392_pt1 | contig 17565 bp, 14 predicted proteins | sample Lox_Sample_35_FD_206713 | JGI IMG/M metagenome (GOLD analysis project Ga0335081, IMG submission 206713) | Soil microbial communities from Loxahatchee National Wildlife Refuge, Florida, United States - Lox_Sample_3.5 | ecosystem: Environmental > Terrestrial > Soil > Wetlands | place: USA... | reverse complement strand
GCCGCGCGTCGAGGAACTCGTAGCCCGCCATCTGGCCGCACGAAAAGTGCGTGTGTGCAGGCAAAATCGAAGTGGGCGATCCAGGACTCGAACCTGGGACCTCTTCCTTATCAGAGAAGCGCTCTAACCGACTGAGCTAATCGCCCGTCAGGGGCGGATTCTACTCACGGGTTCCGGGCGTGATCGTGGCGCGGACGGGCGAGGCTTTGGCGGTGCAGGGTTGCGCCGCGACTCAGGAGACGGCGCGGACGCGGAGGCGACGCGCGACGTCGAGGGCGTCGTCGAGCGACTCGAAGCTGATCTGGACCCGGTAGCCGGCGCCCCTCGCGGGCGCCACGTCGACGTCGCGGCCGAGGGCGGCGCCGAGGGCGTCGGTGATCAGCTCGATGGCGGCGGCCTGGTCGGGGTGGATGGCCGGACGTGGTCGAGAGCGGCGGCGGCCTTCCGAGGGCCCACCGGCAGACCGGGCGCGGGACTCGAGCTCGCGTACCGACCAGCGGTGGTGGGCGGCGTCCCGGGCAAGGGTGCGCCGCGTGGAGTGATCGGACGCGAGCAGTAGTGCGCGGCCATGACCTTCGGTGAGATCGCCGCGCTCGATCAGATCGAGCGCCTCGTCGGGCAGGTCGAGGAGGCGGATGAGGTTGGAGACCGCGACGCGGCTGCGACCGACCCTGATGCCGACCTCCTCGCGCGTCAGGCCAAGTTCCTCGACGAGCGCGGCGCAGGCGCGCGCCTCGTCGACGGGATTGAGATCCTCGCGCGCCATGTTCTCGATCAGCGCGACATCGAGCGATGCCGCGTCATCGTGCCGGCGGACGACCGCCGGGATCGCGGTGAGCTCGGCGAGCTGGGCGGCGCGCCACCGCCGCTCGCCGGCGATCAGCTCGTAGCGGCCGCTGACCATTGGACGGACGAGCACGGGCTGGAGCACGCCACGGGCGCGGATCGAGCCGGCGAGCGCCATCAGCGAATCGTCGTCGAAGGTGTGGCGGGGCTGGTTGGGGCTCGGGTCGATCATGTCGACCGGGACCGGGCGGAGCTCCTGGAGCTCGTCGCGGGGAGCCACGGACAGAATCGCCGCGAGGCCGCGGCCCATCCCCTTTGGTCGCTCAGCCACGGGCGGCCACCTCCTTTGCGAGCTCGAAATAGGCATCCGCGCCGGCACAGTGCGGATCGTGGTGGATGACGGGTTTGCCGAAGCTCGGCGCCTCGCCGACCGTGACGTTGCGGGGGATGACCGTGTCGAACACAAGCTCCGGGAAGTGCTCGCGCACCTCGCGCTCGACGTCCTGCGCGAGGCGCGTTCGGCCGTCATGCATCGTCAGCAGCATCCCGGCCACAGTAAGCCACGGATTGAGCTCCCGCTGAACGAGCGAGAGCGTGTCCAGCAGGCCGGCGAGGCCCTCGAGCGCGAAATACTCGGCCTGGACCGGGACGATCACCCGATCGGCCGCGACGAGCGCGTTCACGGTTAGCGGTCCGAGCGACGGCGGGCAGTCGAGCAGGGTGAAGGCGTAGCGCTCGCGGACGCCCGAGAGCGCGTCGCGGAGCAGGGTCTCGGAGCCGGCGGTGCGCGGAAGCTCGACGTTGGCACCGGCGAGATCGGGGCCCGACGGAACGATCCAGAGACGCTCGATGCCGGTTGGACGGACGACGTCGTCGACCGATGAGGAGCCAACCAGGACGTCGTAGACAGTGCCCGGGCCCTCCTTGCTGATCCCTAGGCCGATCGTCGCGTTGGCCTGTGGGTCGATGTCGACGAGCAGGGCGTCATAGCCCGCCTCGGCGACGCAAGCGGCGAGGTTCACCGCAGTCGTCGTCTTGCCCACTCCGCCCTTCTGATTGGCGATTGCGTACACGGTCCCCATCGGAGGGTGAAGCTATCGACGGGTGCGGTCAGATTCGGGGGCTGCAAGCGTCATTGCACGCCGAGGGGCCGCTTCGTCGCCATCCCAGGGCGTCGCGGAAATCCTGAAGGCGTTTCCGTAACCTTCGACATGAGGTGGAGGTAGCGGTGCTCGGCACCGGGAAACGGCTGCATGTGGCGGATTTCGATCGGCTCGAGGCCGAGCTGCGCCGCCGCGCGGTCACCGGCCGCCTCGTCGCGATGATTGCGCCGGCCGCGCCATGCCACGAGCATCCCGCCGACGGTGAGCAGCGGGGCGGCGTACTCGACCACGACCGGCAACGGAGCGAGCGCTCGGGCGACGATGACGTCGAACGCCCCCAGGCCCTCTGGCCAGGTTTCCGCCCGCGCGTTGACGACTCGCGCGTTTGAAGCCTCCGAAACGGCAACCGCTCGTTCGAGAAAGGCGCACCTCTTCGACAAGCTGTCCACGAGGGCGACGCTCGCACCGGGCAGCGCGATCGCCAGCGGCAGGCCGGGTAGACCGGCACCCGATCCGAGGTCGGCGATCGTGCCGGCGGTCCGGACCGGCTCGACTTCAAGCCCTACGAGCGAGTCCGCGAGGTGGTCGTCGATCGCCTTGAGCGGATCGCGGATCGCCGTCGGCGCCAGCGGATCCTCGACGAGGAGGCGATGTACGGCGAGGAGGCGCGAGACGGCGTTGTCAGGGAGCGCGTACCGCTCCGCGAGCGCGGCCACACGGACCGCGGGCGCCCCAATGGCCGCGGGATCGCACGGTTCGCCTCGTACCGACACGCCGCGTCAGCCCGACATTCCGAGGCGCTCGCGCTCCCGGGCGATGAACGGGGCGTATCGGGTGCACATGGCCTCGAAGCGCTCTGCGGCGTAACCGTCGAGACCGGCGTGGAGCTCGCCCTCGAGCAGCGGCAGGACGTCCCGCACGAGCGCCGTTCCGCGGGCCATCCACTGGTAGTACGAGCGCCCGCCGTGGTGGTAGGGACCGTAGAGCCGCGTCTCGGGGAACCGTTCCATCAACCAGCCGAACAGCGCCTCGTGCCGGACGTGCATTCGCACGGTCACCTGCGGCTGCTTGCCGTCGCCGCCAAACGAGGCCTCACCGAGGAGCAGGCCGACCACGAGGCCATGGTCGAAGTCCGAAAGCTGGGTCACGTCCCCCGGATTGTTTCACCGCGAGAAAAAACGTGAAACGGAAGGTCAGTCGACCAAGGGCGCCACGACGAGCCGCCGGTCGGGCTCCTCGCCCTGGCTGTACGTCTCGACGTCGTGGCGGCTCTTGAGGTGCTCGTGCACCACCTTGCGCTCGAGTGCGCTCATCGACTCGAGGGTCACGGCGCGCCGATCGTGGACCGCCGTTTCGGCGGCCTGATCGGCGGCAGCGCGCAACGCAACCGCGCGACGCTCGCGGTACCCGGCGGCGTCCACCACGACCCGCTTGCGGACGGTGTGGCCCTTGCACGCCACCCGGTAGGCGATGTGCTGGATCGCATCGATCATCTGTCCGTGGCGGCCGATCAGGAGGCCCAGGTCGTCGCCTTCGAGGTCGGCCCGGATCTCGTCGGCGTCCTCCTCAACGTGGACGCTGGCATCGATCCCGACTCCGTCGACGATGTGCTCGAGCAGTTCCTGCACGCGGGACCCCGCCATGCCGATGTCAGTGGCCACGGTCTATCTCCTGCGCCCAGAGCGCTTCTTCTTCTTCTTGGGTGGGGGAGGTGGCGCGCCGGCCGGCTTACGGCTCCCGCCACCCGTTGCGACAGGCTCAGGCTCGCGTTTCGGCCGGCCTCGGATGAGTCCTCCGATGCCGCCGCCGCCGCCACCGTCGGGGGCGCCGTTGGGGCCACCGTTATCCGGCGGGGGCGAACCGCCGTCACCCTGGTCGCCTCGGCCGCCACCGCGACCACCCCCTCCGTCGGTGGGTGGCCCGGGCCCCACTTCCACCGCGGGCGGAGTAGGCGTGCCGATCATTTTTCGAACCGTGTACTGCTGACCCATCGTCCAAAGGTTGGTCGTGATCCAGTAGACGAGCAAGCCCGCCGGGAAATTGATCACGATGACGACGAACACCAGCGGCAGCAGCAGCATCAGGTTGCGCTGCTGCTTGTCCATCATCGGGCTCGACATCATCAGGCTCGAGGCAAGCTGGCTTCCGACGTAAAGCAGCAGCAGGACAATCAGCACCCAACCCGTAGCCTTGTTGGTGAGGTCGGGTATGAACAGGAAGCCTGCGCCGTTGTTCGGCCCGCAAGGGGTCGTATGGCCCGCCGCCTGCGCGAGCGTGATGTGGTGGGTTGCGGCGTACTTCAGCTGGTAGGCGTGCTGGGTCTCCGGGCAAATGTCCGGCCGCAGGTTTTGCCGGAGCATGTAGAACAGCGAGATGAAGACCGGGAGCTGCGCGACGAGCGGGAGGCAGGAGCCGAGCGGGTTGATCTCGTTCTCCTTGTAGAACTTCATCATCTCCTGCTGCTGGCGCTGTTTGTCGTCCTTGTACTTCGCCTGCAGGGCCTTCATCTGCGGCTGCATTCGCTGCAGCTTCTGCATCGAGTGGAACTGCTTGACGGTCAGCGGGAGCAGAATCGCCCGCATCAGGATCGTCAGCGCGATGATCGAGAAGCCCCACGAGAGCCCCACGTGATTGTGGAAGAACAAGAGGATCGACTGGAAGACGTCGATCAGCGGCTGGAAGATGTTCGCTACGACAACCATGGTTCAGGCGGTCGGGGCCGGCGCTCGAGGCTTGAACAGCCGCTGGTCCTCGACGGGATCGAATCCCCCGTGGCTCCAGGGGTTACATCTGAGCAGCCGCCAGGCGGCGAGAACAAGTCCTCGGAGTATGCCGAATCTGCGGATCGCCTGGGCAGCGTATTCCGAGCATGAAGGGTAGTAACGGCATCGCGGACCGAACGCCGGCGAGATCAGTCGCTGATACAGCCTGATGGGCAGGACGGCGAGTGACCGCAGCGCGTTCACGCCCCGGTCTCCACGCGCGCGAGCAATTCCCCCAGCGCATGGCGGATCCCGGCCAAACCCTCACGTTCAGCCAGAGCGTTGGCTTCGTGCCTGGCGACGACTACGGCGTCGGTTCCCGCAGGGAGTCTCTCCCCCTCGATCGCGAACGCCTCGCGCAGCAGGCGCTTGACCCGGTTGCGCTCGACCGCGCCGCCGACCTTGCGCGAGACCGACAGACCGACTCTCGCCTCGTCGCCCTCGCCCCGCGGGAACACGTACAGAACGAGTTCGCGGCCGGCGTGGGAGCGGCCCTGCCGGAATACGCGGTCGAAGTCGGCGCTGCGCGACAGCCTCATCCGCCCGGCCTTCGGACGGGCGCCCGGCAGGCCCATCATCAGACCGTGAGGCGCTTGCGGCCTTTGTCGCGCCGTCGCTTCAGCGTGAGGCGCCCCGCGCGGGTCCGCATTCGGGCGCGGAATCCATGTGTGCGGGCGCGTTTGCGCTTCTTCGGCTGGTAGGTGCGTTTCATTGGCTCACGAGCCCGGGAGCGGGACTGAGGCCAGTATACGCAGCGGCGATTCGGGCAGATTCGGATCGTCAACAGATTGGCCTGAGGCCGCCCGAAATGGGCCTCGGCGCTTTTTCCCGCGCTTTGCGTCAAGGCCCCGATGCCCGCCGATCTCGGTACCTCACCGCTGATATATTCGCCGCCCCGGGCGTCCTCCGGCGCCCTCTCTTTTCCATCTAGTCGCCTCGTCCCGCAAGGGGTTGCTTGTCGCTGTCCGCGCACGTCGAGCCCACCATCGCCTGGCGTGAGCTCCGCGCGGAGCTCCGGCGGGCGGTCGGCGAGTCCACCTACGAGATCTGGCTGGCGTCGCTTGAACTCGGTTCCGTCGACGATGGAACCGTCCTCGTCGATGCTCCGGCGGCCACGTACAACTGGGTCGCCAAGCGCTTCGCGCGGATCCTGGAGCGTTGCGCGCGGACCGCGTTCGGGCCCGACATCAAGTTCGAGCTCGTCTGTCGGGACGCCCACCGTCCCCATCACCCCAAAAAACAGACTGAGGGCGGTCTGGACCTTGCCGCCGGTGCCCTGAACCCCCGCTACAGCTTCGACCAGTTCATCATCGGCGACGGCAACCGCCTCGCGCACGCCGCGTCCCTGGCGGTCGCCGAGCTTCCAGGCCAGGCGTACAACCCACTGTTCTTGCACGCGCCACCGGGCTTGGGCAAGACGCACCTCCTCCACGCCATCGGCAACTACGTCCTCTCCTTCGGGGGTGGCGCCGTTGTCCGGTACACGACCGTCGAGGCGTTCACCAACCACTTCATCAGGGCGCTCGGGGCGCGCTCACTCGACGGCTTCAAGCAGGCCTACCGCGATGCGGACGTGCTGCTCATCGACGACGTCCAGTTCCTCGCCAGCAAGGCCAAGACCGAAGAGGAGTTCTTCCACACGTTCAACGCCCTGTACGAGACCGGGCGACAACTCGTGCTCACGTGCGACCGCCTCCCGCGCCAGCTGGTATCGGTTGAGGAGCGCCTGCGTGAGCGGTTCGAGTCGGGCCTCGTCGCGACAATCAAGCCGCCCGACCACGCCACCCGCGTCACGATCCTCCGCAAGCGGGTGCTGCTCGACCGGATCCCGGTGACGGACGACGCCGTCCTCGAGATGATCGCCGACCGGATCACCGACAACGTCAGAGTGCTCGAGGGGGCGTTGATCAGGATCGTTGCCTACCACTCGCTCACACAGCTTCCAATCGACGTCCGGCTCGCGGAGACCGTCCTGGACGAGATCCACCCCCGGCCAAAGCAGACCGCTGCGACAACTTCGGTCGACGAGATCCAGCACGCCGTCGCCTCCTACTATGGGCTGGCGCTGCCCCAGCTCACCTCCTCGAGCCGGGCCGCCAACGTGGCTTGGCCACGCCAGGTTGCGATCCACCTCGCTCGTGCGCTGACCGACGCCTCGCTGCATGCGATCGGCGACGCCTTCGGCGGGCGCAACCACGCAACCGTCCTCCATGCCTGCAAGCGCGTCAACGAGCGCATGAACACCGATCAACAAGCTGTGCACGAGGTCGAAGAGCTCACGAGCATCTTCGACCGGCGTCATGGCGACCGACACTCTTGACAGACTTGCCTGTTCCTCGCGGACGCCATTTTCCCCGCTTTCTGCGGGCAATCAGACGGTTATCAACATCAACAAACCCCCTATGACTCCTACATCCCATTTGAGGTATTCATCGTGAAGATCTCCTGCGATCGCGAGGCGCTGCTTCGACAACTTCAGACCGTGAGCAGAGTGGCCTCGACGCGCAGTGCGATCCAGGCTCTGTCGGGGGTCCAGCTCACCGCCAAGTCAGGCGGAGCCGAACTCCAGGCGACAGACATGGACGTCGGCCTGCGTGTCCCCCTCGAGGCTGAGGTCGTCCGCGAGGGCGTGGTCGTCCTGCCGGCACGCCTGCTCCTCGATGTGGTCAGGCTCCTGCCGGCCGAGGCTGTCTCGCTCGAGCTTCGTGGGTCGCAGCAGGACGTCGAACTCGTCTCCGGGAACGCGACGTTCCACATCCGCACACTCAGAGCGGAGGACTTCCCGCCGTTCCCCGAGCCCGACGCGGACTCGGCCGTGTCACTCCCGGTCGAGGCGTTCGTCTCGACCGCGCTCAAGGTCGCTAGTTCGGCCTCGCGCGACGAGACGCGACCGGTCCTGACTGGCATTTTGGTGTCCGCCTCAGATCGAGAGCTGCGGATGGTCGCTACCGACTCCTACCGCCTGAGCGTCAAGGAGACGACGCTCGAGGACGCGCTCCCGTCGGGGTTTGAAGTCAACGTGCCGGCACGCGCTCTCCAGGAGTTGGCCCGCGTGGCCGGCCATGTGGAGGATCAGCAGCTCCGCATCAGCGTCCGCCAGAACCAGGTGTTATTCGAACTCGACGGGATCGTGCTCTCGTCGCGGCTGATCGACGGGCAGTTTCCGAACTACCGCCAACTCCTGCCCGAAACGTTTGAGCACGAACTGCGCGTGTCTGGCGCCGAGCTCACCGAGGTCGTGCGGCGGATCAGCCTGCTGGCGCAGAAGAATGCGCCGCTGCGGCTCTCGTTCGCGCCCGGCGAGCTCACCATCTCCGCCCAGACCCCTGATATCGGCGAGGCTCAGGAGTCGCTGCCCGTGCCGTTCCAGGGCGAGGCCCTCGAAATCGGCTTCAATCCGGAATTCCTTCGCGCCGGGCTCGAGGCAATTGAGGACGGTGACGTGCTTGTGAAGCTCATCAGTCCGCTCCGGCCGGGTCTCATCGAGTCCGGAGACGAGAGCCGATTCCGCTACCTGATCATGCCGATCAGGTTGAACGTGTAAGGAATCGCCCGTGCAGGTCCTTAGCCTGAGCCTGCGCGACTTCCGCAGCTATCACGACGTCCGCGTCGAGCTCGGAGAAGGTCTGACCGTGGTGACCGGTCCGAATGGAGCGGGCAAGACGAACCTGCTCGAGGGCCTGTACTTCGCGTGCACGGGCCGGTCGTGCCGGACGAGCAACGAGCGCGAGGTGGTCAGCTTCGGCGCCGGCGCGGCGCGGACGGTACTCGCCGGCGAGGGCGACGATGGCTTGCATGAACTGTCGATCGGGTTCGAACCGGGTCGACCCAAGCTGATGCGCGTGGACGGAGCGACGGTCGAGCGGATGCTTGACGTTGTTAGTCGGCCTCTAGTCAGCGTGTTCTTGCCCGACCGCCTCGAGCTGATCAAGGGGGCTCCAGCCTTACGCCGGGCGCATCTGGACCAGTTCGTCTCGGCACTCTGGCCCGCGCGCGCGGAGACACGCCGCCAGTATTCACAAGCCCTCGCACAACGAAACGCGCTTATCGCGCGCATCCGCTCGGGCCGCCGCTCCCGCGCGTCGTTGGAGAGCTGGGACGCGCAGCTGGCCCACCACGGGATAGCGCTGATGGCCGACCGGCGGCGCGCCGTCGACCTGCTCGCGGAGCCGTTCCAGCGCGTCGCCACGACCCTGGGGCTCGAGCACGAGCCGCACGTCTCATACCGCCCGCGCTCCCGCGCCACCTACCCGGCTCAGCTCGCCACCGAGCTCACCGAGCGCCTCGACGGCGACCTCGAGCGTGGGTTCACCGGGCACGGGCCTCACCGCGACGACCTCGCGACCGACCACGGTGGCCACGATCTGCGCGCGTACGGGTCTCAGGGCCAGCAGCGGCTGGCCCTGCTCGCGCTGCTGCTGGCCGAGCGCGAGGTGATCGCCGAGCATCGCCCCGCCCCGCCTCTGATGCTGCTCGACGACGTAATGAGCGAACTTGACCGCGACCGTCGTCAGTCGCTCGTCAATCTGCTGCGCTCCAACGCAGGGCAATCGGTGATTACCGCGACCGATCTTGAGCACGTGCCGGGTTCGACCGACGACGACGTCACCCAGCTGGCGGTAGCGGGCGGGCGGTTACTAGTCGGGGCGCGGTGACGACTTACCGGCGCAGCCCTCGCCCGCTGTCGTTCGCGCTCGACCACGTCCGTGACGAGCTCGAGCCCGCCAGCTTGCTGGCGGAGGTGCAGCGCGTCTGGTCGGGCGCCGTCGGAGTGGCGATCGCTGGCGAGGCCCAGCCAACCGGCGAGCGCGGCGGCGTGGTCACGGTGTCGTGCTCGGCATCGGTCTGGGCGCAGGAGCTCGACCTGATGGCGCCGGCGATCCTCGAGCGGCTCAACTCGGCGTTGCGAGGCGGGCGGGTATCGCGGCTTCGCTGCGTCGCCCTTCCTCGAACGTTAAGGGCCGGCGACGGAATCCATCCCGCCGCCGGCCTTCCCGCCCCCACCGATGGTGCTCAGCCCCCATCGGCCCTCGCTCGGCCCCCTACGGCCTGAGCTCAGCCCCCATCGGCCCTCGCTCGGCCCCCTACGGCCTGAGCTCAGCCCCCTACCAGCCCTATGGCCCCCAGCTCGGTTCAGCCGAGCGGCGCAACCGTCGACCAGGAGCTCATGCTCCAGCTCGACATGCTCGGTGCGGCGCTCGCGCTCGAATCTGCCTTGCAGTCCACGCAGTTCCAGCTCGAGAGTGCGAAGCCGGCGCGCAGCGGCCCCTTGGCCCGGCTCCAGCTCGAGAGGCTCCAGCTCGACCGGCTGTAATTGATGCTTCCTGTCGCGATGTTGATCAGGCTGTTCGGCGTCAGGCCCTGATCCGCCGCCGCCGGGTTCCACAGGAGCGCGGACTTGACGGCGTTCGGCTCCTGGAAGGAGGTGTTCTCCGTCACCGCCGAGCTCGTCAGGTCGCCCTTGACCTGGTCGGGCGTCCAGTTCGGGTGGATCTGCAGCAGGTCGGCCACGAGTCCCGAGATCGCGGGTGCGGCCATCGACGTTCCGCTCGTCTGGATGTACTGACCGTTGCCGACGACGCAGGTCGGGCAGCTGGTCGCGAACACGCTGTTGGGCGCGAGCACCGAGACGATGTGGGCGCCCGGCGCGTACACGTCTGGCTTCTGGATGCCGTCCTGGGTCGTGCCTCGGCTCGACCACGTAGCGATGGCGTCGCCGCTCGGATCGGCGCTGCCGTTCTCATCGACGCCGCCGACCGTGATCACGTAGGGGTCATTGGCCGGGGCGAACTGGACCGCGTTCGAGGCGTTCCCGAGATTGCCGGCCGCCGCAACCACCACGATCCCCTGCATCCACGCCGCCTCGACCGCCGCGTCGAGCGGGTCGGTCTTGTAGGACTGTGGCGTCGTCGAATCGAGTGACAGGTTGATGACACGGATATTGAACTGTGACTGATGCTCCACCGCGAACTGCAGTCCGTAGATCACATCGAGGACGCTTGCCTTCCCCGTCTCGTCGGAGACCTTAATCGAGATGAGGTTCGCATTCGGCGCAACGCCGATGTAGCGCCCGTACATCGGATCCCCCAGGCCGCGATTGTCACCGTTGCCGGCGATGATCCCGGCCACATCCGTTCCGTGACCGTAACTGTCAGTCGCGGTGGTGGCATCAGCGTTGGCCACAGCGCTCGCAACGACCCGCGAGCCGCCGTGACCCTTGGTGGCGAAGTCTGGAAGCGCACCGTCCACGCCGGTGTCGACAACTGCCACTCCGACGCCGGTTCCGGTGACACCGAACTTCCAGAGTGGGAGAACGCCGAGCGTCTGGTCATAGGTCGTTTGAAGCTGCATCGCCGAGAGCGCCTGCCCGGGAGCCATGTGGAACGGAAGGCTCTCGGTGTTGACGGTGGTGTTGAGTGACACCGCGTGAACATCCGGGTTTGTGGCCAGGTCCCGCGCCTGACCGGCCGTCAGTGATAGTGCCAGCCCGTGAATGATCGGCAGGTTGCCAATCACGCGCCCGTGAACACCAGCGGCGTCGGACTTGGCCTTCGCTGGGGTGACCGGCGCATTGAACTGGACGATCGCCTGCACCGGCGCACTCGGGCGATGAGCGGCGAGCGTGCCGATCCGCGGATCGAGCGGCGCCGACGAGCCTCCGGGCTGCGTCGTGCCGGGCGGAGAGTTGGGGACGAGCCGGATCTGTCCGCTCGTCGCGCCGAGCGCGATGGCGAGCGCGATCGCGACAAGAGCCGCGCCGGCGACCGCGGACATCCACCGCATCCGCTCAACGATCTGGACAGAACGAGTCATCTCAGGGCAACCTCCGTGTTGCAACTAACCAGTAAGTTCAAACTGGTAGCTGGGCCGTCTCGAATCATTCGAGACCCCTGGCTTTGCGCCCCCGCCTCGCGACGGGTTTGCCCTGAGCAGTCGTATTCTCTTGTGAACTGGCGGCTGGGCGATCTCACTGGCATGTGAGACCCCTGGCTTTGCGCCCCCGCCTCGCGACGGGTTTGCCCTGAGTCAGTCCTTCGTGTGGAGGTCATCGGCCGGCCCGCACGATGACCTGAGAGGTTTGGACAGATGTATGAGGTTTTGTGAGGTTCAGGCGGCCGGTCGAAGCTCGAGCGTCGGCTTCACCGGCTCGGGCCGGCCGAGATGGAAGCCCTGGCCGTAGTCACATTCGAGCTCTACGAGCGCCTCGGCCTGTTCCTGGGTCTCGATGCCCTCGGCGATTACGCCCACGCCCAGCGTGCGCGCGAGCTCGATGATCATCCGGACGAAGGACGCCTCGCGTCCGCCGCGCGCGAGACCGTCCACGAACGACTTGGCAATCTTGAGCAAGTCGAACGGCAACGTGTGCAGGTAGCTCAGAGATGAGTAACCGGTCCCGAAGTCGTCGAGCGCAAAGCGCACCCCGAGTGCTCTGAGCTCGGCTATCGCGGCCTTGACCCGCTCGGAGTCCTCGAGCAGCACGCTCTCGGTGATCTCGAACACGAGGGTACGCGGATTGACGCCGGCGTCCGTGAGCGTCGCGCGTACCCGCTCGACGAGCTCGGGGTCGCGTAGCTCTACCGCCGACAGGTTCACGTGTACCGCGACCTGGCTGTCCCCGGAAGGATCATCATCGGCACGGGCCTGCCACCGGCGCGCCTGCTGACACGCCTCTTCGAGCACGTACTGGCCGAGAGACAGGATCAGTCCGGTCTCCTCGGCGAGGGGGACGAATTCGGAGGGACCGACGAGCCCGCGTCGCGGATGCTCCCACCGCACCAGCGCCTCCTCGGCGACCAGCGTTCCGGTGTCGAGATCGATGATCGGCTGGAAATACAGGGTCAGCTGCTGGCGCTCGATCGCGAGGCGCAACTCCTCCTTGAGACCGTGGCGCTCGAGCACCGCTTCGCCCATGGTCGGGTGAAAGACCTCGAAGTGACCCTTCCCGGAGGTCTTCGCCTTGTACATGGCGACGTCCGCGTCACGAATCAGTTCCTCGGCCGAGCCGCCGCGACCGTGGCTCGTGGCGATCCCCACGCTCAGATACACCGACACGCTCTCTGAGCCGACCCCGACCGGGAGCACGAACGCCTCCATGATCCGGCGCGCCACCCTGACCGCAGCTTCCTCGGCGTCGTGACCGTCCTCGACCATCACCGCGAACTCGTCGCCGCCCAGGCGCGCCACCACGTCCTCGGGACGTAAGCACGCGCGCAGGCGCGAGGCGACCGACACCAACAGCTCGTCGCCGGCCGAGTGGCCGAGGCTGTCGTTGACCGTCTTGAAGTCGTCGAGGTCGATGAACAGCACGGCGACCTCGCCCCGGCGGTCAGCGATCGCCGCTTTGACGTCGTCGGTGAACAGCGATCGGTTGGCCAGGTTCGTGAGCGGGTCGTGGTAGGCCTGGTGGTGGAGCTGCTCCTGGAGCACCGACAGCTGATTGACCGCCTGTTCGAGCCGGTCGTACTGGAGCGCGACGCTGGCGTTGCCGGCGAGCGTGTCGAGCAGACGCAGATCTTCGTGGTCGAACGAGCGGACGACGCCGAAGCGGTTGGCGAGCATGATCGCGCCGATCACGCGTTCCTCGCCGGGCAGCGGCGCCACCATCGCGTGGGTCACGCCGCGGGCCTCCAGGTAGCGCTGCAGGCGGGCGCCGCCGAACGGCGGGTCGAGCGTGATCGCTCCGGTGCCGGTGCCCTCGAGGAGGTCGCGCATTGCGTCGGACACGTCCGAGTCGACCGGCTCCATCAGCTCGCGGTAGCTGCCCGGGCCGACCAGCGTCCGGAGCGACGGGTTCTCCTCGGAGCCGAACAGGATGATCTCGGCGAGCTCGGCGCGAAAGGCCTCGAGCGAACGCACGAGCAAGCCCTCGAGCGCGTCCGCGATCTCCCGCGAGCGCGCGAGCGTGCGGTTGGCCTCGTACAGGAACTCAAGTCGCTTGTGGCGCTCGCGCTCGGACAGGTATGCGCGGTATGCGGCAAACAGCGTGAGCGACGGGATCGCCAACAGCGGCAGCGCCCGGGCGTCGGAGGAGGCGATCACCGTGCCGCACAGCCCCAGGCTGGCGTTGCTGAGCGTCACCACCAGATCCATCGAGAGCATGTGGGCGACCGTACGGAGCCTGACCATGCCCTCCGACAGCGAGATCGCGATCGCGATCAGTACGACGGTCACGAATCCGGACGCCTGCGTGGCGATCAACGCCGCGACCCAGATGCGCTGCCCGACGTGATCCGCCGCGGGCGCAAGCGCGTGGATGACGATCAGCGCGATGCACGCGTGAACCGCGAACTGGGAGATGTTGAACACGAACTTGACCGGCGGGAGTCGGCGATCGAACAGCATCACGATCGCGCTGCCGAGCAGGCACCCGATCATGAACGCCTCGGCGTTGCAGAAGATGAGGCCAAATACGATCGGGATATCCCCGAGCGAGAACGAGTGCGCACCTCGCCGGAAGTGAAGGTGGACGACGCAGCGCTCGGCGATCGCGAACGCGATCGTGATCGTCCACCAGTTCAGATGCGGTTGCGCGAGCGGCTGTAGCCCGTGCACCGGGCCCGCGTAGAGCGCCACCGCGGTCGCGACGAGGACGAGGTTCAGGGCCCAGACCGGGTGCACGTTGCGGGCGCGCCGAAGCGCCCTTGAGAGGCGAGAAGACGGCTTGGGCTGGGGTTCGGTGGCGGTCTGCGCTCTCATCCTGGGTGCGCCGACGTCGGGTTGCCGGCAGCCCTTCGCGTAAGCATCGGCGGAAACGCTCAAAAGTTGAGCATCGCGTGCAGAAGAGGCATTCGGCGTTCCGCGCCGCGAGCGGTTAGGCGGTCCGTAAGGGAGCTCTCGATGGTCGCCTCGAAACCAACGGGTCGGGCCCTTCCCAAACCATCCCGTTTTCCGATGTTTGCAGGGAAAACGCTTGGCGCCCGGAGTGGGTTTCCGCCCCTCACTGTGCTAAAGTTATGTGCACAATTCTCGACGCCCCGCAGCGTGCGCCAGGTTGCGTGGAACCGGGGCGTCCCGATGTCATCGGAGGATCGTGGCAACAGACGATGGCGCGACTGCGCGCCCCAACAATCAAGGTAGTTATGACGCCCAGGACATCACCGTCCTGGAGGGACTCGAGGCGGTCCGGCGGCGTCCCGGCATGTACATCGGGTCAACCGGCGAGCGGGGCCTTCACCATCTCGTTTACGAGGTGGTGGACAACTCCGTCGACGAGGCTCTGGCCGGCCGCGCCGACCGCGTCGATATCACGATCCATCCGAACGACTCCGTCACCGTCCGCGACAACGGCGCGGGCATCCCGGTGGCGATCATGGAGAAGGAGCAGCGCCCCGCCGTCGAGGTCGTGCTGACCGTGCTGCACGCCGGTGGCAAGTTCGGCCAGGGCGGCGGGTACAAGGTCTCGGGTGGGCTGCACGGCGTCGGCGTATCGGTCGTGAACGCGCTGTCGGAACGCCTCGACGTCGAGGTCCGCCGCGACGGGTTCGTGTGGACGCAGTCGTTCGAGCGGGGCGTGCCGCTGGGTGACCTCCAGAAGGGCGAGCCAACCCAGGATCACGGGACGACGATCACGTTCCTGCCCGACGCCGAAGTGTTCGAGTCGCTCGACTTCAACTTCAACACACTCGAGGAGCGCATGCGCGACACCGCGTTCCTCACGCGCGGGCTGCGCATCACGCTGGTCGACAAACGCGCCGAGGGCCACCGGGCCGAGTTCCATTACGAGGGCGGGATCGTCGACTTCGTCAAGTACCTCAACCGCAACAAGGAGCCGATCACCCAGAAGGTCATCTCGTTCGAGGGTGAGAGCGACGAGGGCCAGGTCGAGGTCGCCATGCAGTGGAACTCCTCCTACCAGGAGTCGGTTTTCTCGTTCGCCAACAACATCAACACGATCGAGGGCGGCTCGCACCTGAGCGGCTTCCGCTCGGCCCTGACCAGCGCGCTCAACAAGTACGCCCGGGACAAGGGCGAGCTTAAGGAGAAGGACGATGCGCTGACCGGCGAGGACGTCCGAGAGGGCCTGACCGCGGTGATTTCGGCCAAGCTGACCGACCCGCAGTTCGAGGGCCAGACCAAGACCAAGCTCGGCAACCCGGGCATGGACGGATTCGTGCGCTCGGTCGTCTATGCCCGCCTGTCCGAGTTCCTCGAGGAGAACCCGCAGGACGCCCGGCGGGTGATCCGCAAGAGCGTCGACGCGGCGCGGGCCCGCGCCGCCGCGCGCAAGGCGCGCGATCTGACGCGGCGCAAGTCCGCGCTCGAGAACTCGGCTCTGCCGGGCAAGCTCGCCGACTGCTCGGTCAAGGACCCGTCGCTGGCCGAACTGTTCGTGGTCGAGGGCGACTCGGCCGGCGGCTCGGCGGTGAGCGCGCGCGACCGCAGCACCCAGGCGATCCTGCCGCTGCGCGGGAAGATCCTGAACGTCGAGAAGAGCCGCATCGACAAGGTGCTCGCCAACACCGAGATCCAGGCGCTCATCACCGCGATCGGCACCGGCGTGCGCGACGAGTTCGACATCGCCAAGGCGCGCTACCACAAGATCGTGCTGCTGACCGACGCCGACGTCGACGGCGCCCACATCCGCACCCTCGCGCTGACGCTGCTGTTCCGCGAGATGCAGCCCCTGATCGAGGCCGGCTTCGTGTACATCGCCAAGCCACCGCTGTATCGGCTGACCCGCGGGCAGAAGCACCGCTATATCGAGCGCGAGTCCGAGCTCGAGGAGATCCTGCTCGGCGACAAGTTCGAGAAGATCGAGGTCTACGACCGCTACAACACGCAGTTCAAGCTCACCGACGCACGCTGGCAGCGGTTCAAGCGGCTGTTGAAGCAGTACGAGGGCTGGGCGTCCGCATTGCGGGCCGCGCACGGCCACGGCGTGATCGCGTTCGTGCAGGAGGCGGGGTTGCTCGAGGAGCAGATCACCGACGTCGACGCGCTGCTCCGTCACATCGCGAAGGACGGCCAGAACGGTGAGGCGTACACGACATCACTCGTCTCACAGGACGCCCACGAGGTGGTGATCCGTACCGTCGAGGCGAAGACGGGTCTCGCGACCACGCACACGATCCCCCGGGCCACGCTCGATGCGAACGAGTATCACCGCCTCGCTGACGTCCACCGTGACCTCGTCGAGCTGACCGGTACCCCTCCGTTCGTCGTCAAGCTCGGCGAGCACAGCAAGGATGCGAACACGTTCGAGGAGCTCCGCGCGTCGATCCTCGCGGTCGCACAGCGCGGGATCGAGTACTACCGCTTCAAGGGACTCGGCGAGATGGACGCCGAGGAGCTGCGTGAGACGACGATGGACCCGGCCACGCGCACGCTCGTGAAGGTGACGATGGAAGATGCCGCGTCGGCCGATCGGGTGTTCTCGATGCTGATGGGTGATCAGGTCGAGCCGCGCCGGGCGTTCATCGAAGAGAACGCGCGGCTCGTGAGCAACCTCGACATCTAGGAGACGGTCCGTGTCTGCGATCGACACCATCGGCGGCGGGAACATCGAGCCCCGGGGGCTCGAGGAGGAGATGCGCTCCGCGTATCTCGACTACGCCATGTCGGTCATCGTCGGGCGCGCGCTGCCCGATGTTCGCGATGGCCTGAAGCCGGTCCATCGGCGCGTTCTGTACGTGATGAACGAGCTGGGCCTGCAGCCCAACCGCAGGCACGTCAAGTGCGCCCAGATCGTCGGCGAGGTGATGGGCAAGTACCACCCGCACGGCGACTCCGCGATCTACGACACCCTCGTGCGCCTCGCGCAGGACTTCTCGATGCGCTACCCGCTCGTCGACGGGCACGGCAACTTCGGCAACATCGACGGCTACTCGGCCGCGGCGATGCGCTACACGGAGGCGCGACTGGACGCGCTCGCCGAGGAGATGTTGCGCGACATCGATGCCGACACCGTCGACTTC
>Ga0335081_10007391_pt1 | contig 17566 bp, 18 predicted proteins | sample Lox_Sample_35_FD_206713 | JGI IMG/M metagenome (GOLD analysis project Ga0335081, IMG submission 206713) | Soil microbial communities from Loxahatchee National Wildlife Refuge, Florida, United States - Lox_Sample_3.5 | ecosystem: Environmental > Terrestrial > Soil > Wetlands | place: USA... | reverse complement strand
ACTGGCGGAGGGAGAGGGATTCGAACCCTCGTTACGGTTGCCCGTAAACACGCTTTCCAAGCGTGCGCCTTCAGCCGCTCGGCCACCCCTCCGTCCCGAGGGGTTTGCACCCTCGAAGTGGCGCGAGCCTACCGGCCTTGAAGCTCGCGCGCAATTCCGTTGCGGACGGCCGCCGCCCTACCTAAGCTAAGTCACGCCCGAGCACCCTTCGGGGGTGTTCGGACGTATCAGCGCCGAGACTCCGGGGGGTTCGGATGGTGCTTGGGCGCGTCATCGGTTGGATCATCCTCCTCCTCGCGATCGTTGCCGCGGGCAACGATCTCTGGGGCTTTTATGACACGGGCCATTATCAGGCCTCGGAGATCGGCGAGCTTTGGCAGCGCATCGACCGGGAAAGTCTGCTCGCGATCCGCGCACCGCTTGAGAGCATCGCTGCTTGGGCCTGGGATCCCTTGTCGACGACGATCCTCGGGCTTCCCGCGGGGCTTACCCTGGCGGTGGTGGCCCTGCTGGTGCTTTGGGCGTTCCGTCGGAAGGAAAAGCGCCGGCGCCGTTGACCGCGCGCGACCGCACCACAAGGTGTTGATAGAGATAGGCTAGACCGATGAGGCTTGCGCCCAGACCCAGGAACGACGCGGCGCGATAGAGCCCGGTCAGCGCGGCCATGTCGAAGATGAAGGCCTTGACGGCGACGATGCCGCCGACCGCCAGGCCGGCGATCCGCAGCATCGGTGCCTGGCGCACGATGCCGAGACCAAGCAGCGCCGCGCCGTAGACCAGCCAAACCGCGGAGTATGCATACCACTCAGCATCCGAGGGCTCGCCCTCGGCAAGGATCGGTCCGACGAACCAGTGCCGCACCTGCATGGTCACGTACAGAAACACCAGCGCGAGACCGAGCACGCCCGAGAGCGCACCGATTCCCGGATGCGTCCGTCGCGCCAGCGGATGCGCCAGGAACAGGGCCAGCAATGCCGGCGCACCGAACGCGAGCAGAAGCGCGTTGAAGAACGGATTGTGGCCGACGTCGATCGGCACCAGCAGCGGATTGGCGAGCAGCGCCGAGATCACCACGATATTGATCGCCGCCACGACCGCCATGAAGCGCCAGGCGAATTCCCGCACGACACGCGCCAGGCCGAAGCCGTAGCGCATCAGCAACACCGCAAGACCGAGCCATGCCGTCGAGAAAAGCCCCTGCTCGCCCAATTCGTAGGGGCCGACGAGGCGGCCCCCGTGAACGAGATGGCGGATTTCGACGCTGACCAAAGCGAGCGTCAGCGCGACGGCTCCACCGTCGAGCAGCCAGCGCGTCCGATCGGACTCGTCGAGTCGGAACAGCTGCGACGCCGCCAGGAACGACAGCAACGGCACGCCATAGAGGTAAAGCAGATCATTCAGGATCGGCCGCGCATCGAGTGCGTAGTGGCGCAGTTGCGGGTTGAGCAACAGCCGCACCAGCACGATTGCCGCCAGAATCGCGGCGACTCGTTTGAAAGCCGGGCTCGGCACGCGGCGGTTTACGGCGGCGAGCGCCGGCAGCTCCAGCGCCAGCGCCACGGTAAGCCATCCCACGCGCAGCGTGAGTGTCAACGCCAAGGTCACGGCAGCGGTCATCGCAACTGCGTAGACAGCGAGCGCCAGACGGTGCCGCTCCTCGTCGCCGTGCGGCGCCAACCGCTCGACCGCGGCCAGCGCCAACGCCGCCAATAGCAGCGCAATACCGGCCCAGGGCAGGCTCAGCGCAAAATGCTCGAGGCGCCAATAAGCCGCGATCAGCAGCAATAGCGGTGTCACCGCCGAGACGATCGCCCAGCGCGCGGGGTTTGCCGCGCGCCACAACAAGGCGAATCCGCCAAAGCCGTAGAGCACACCCAGGAGCGCCGCGAGCAGAACGTAAGACCCAGTGCCACTCGCGGGCGGCAAGAGCAGCAGATGGAGCGAATCGCGACCAGGTCGATCCACCGCTTCGAAACGCCAGCACGCGATTACGATCGCGGCGAGCGCGGCGCCGATCCAGGCGAGCCGATCGACGGGTGGGTAGCGCCAGGCGAGAGCGGTCAGGAGTGCGATCTGTGCAAACGCGATGCCGAGCATGACCGTGTCATAGTCGGCACCCTCCAGCAGAGCCCACATCGTGAGCGCGGCAAAGCCGGAGGCAATCCATGCCGCGGGACGGCGCAGTCGCGCCTCCGCATAGTCGCCGACCGCATCCGCCACCAGCACGAACAGCACCGGCAGCGCCATCAGAAACAAGCCCAACGGCCAGCGCAGCTCGTCCGCCGACCATTCAAGTAGGGCCAGCAGCGACCAGGTCGCCGCGCCTGCGAATGCGACCCAGCCGAGCCACACCCAGCCGCGCCAGCGCAGCAGTGCCATGCTTCCGGCGGTGGCAATGCCCACATAGCCCAGCAGTCCCACGGCCGAGGGATGCGGTGTTGTCACCAGCGCCGGCACCACATAGACGCCGATGAGGCCGAGCCATGCCATTGCAGCGCCATGCAGCAGCGAGAGCAGCACCGTCGCCGCCGCCACGAACGCCAGTAGCACGAAGGCCGCCAATGGGCCGAGCAGGTCGTAAAGCGCATAAGCGCCGTAGACGCTCGCGAACAGCGCGACCGAGCCGGAGGCGGCGAGCGCCTGCGGAATCGCGTCGGGCCGACCGCCGAAGTCGGCAGGCTTCCCTATATCGCCGCGCCGCGCCACCTCGCTCGCGACCCAGAGCGCCAAGCCCAGGATCGCGCCCGCGACAACGCGCGCCACCGGGCCGAAATAGCCCTGATCCACCGAATATTTCACCAGGAAGCCAGCGCCGAGACAGAGCGCCACGCCGCCGAGCCAGACGATCCAGCGGCGCATCACCCGCTCCTCGAGGCTGACCCTCGGCGGCGTTGGGGCCGCCGTCGCTGCGGCCACGGGCACCGGCGTCGGCGGGTTTGCCGGCGCGGACGCCGGGGCCGCGACCGTCGCGGGCGCGGGCACGGCAGCGGGCTCGGGAGGCGTCGTGACGGCGGCTTCGGGCGCGTGCGCAGGAGCCGCGGCGGCCGCTGGCGCGGCCGTCCCCCCCAATCGCGCCTCCAGAGTGGCGATGCGCCGCATCAGCGCTTCGAGTCGCTGGGCGGTCCGGCTGCGATCGCTCAGCACCAACACAAACAGGACCGGGACCGCGACAAATTCGATCAGGGCTATGAAGCCCAGCAATCCCAGCATCGCTTCCATCGGGTCCCCCTTGGGCCGTCCCGGTTGTCTCGAGGCGGGCCCATGCCGAGGCAGAGGTCAGCCAAAGCATCGCACAGACGGGGCCAAGCTGCGCGTGATTTCAGGCGACTCGCGGCAGACCTTTGCAGGGATGGCTTGGCGGCTGCAGGGATGGCTTGGCGGCGCCGGTCAAATCCTCGCAGCAAGTCTGCGGGCGAGTCCCGGCCTCCGCAGCCGCCAGAATGAATTTACGTCTGATCCCCCATCTTGAGGGCCGCGATGAAGGCGCTCTGAGGAATTTCGACCTTGCCGAATTGGCGCATGCGCTTCTTGCCCTCTTTCTGCTTCTCGAGGAGCTTGCGTTTGCGCGTGACGTCGCCGCCGTAGCACTTCGCCAGCACGTCCTTGCGCAGAGCCTTCACCGTCTCGCGCGCGATGATGCGCCCGCCCAGCGCCGCCTGGATCGCGATCTGGAATAGCTGGCGCGGGATCAGCTCCTTGAGGCGCTCGCATAGCGCGCGGCCGCGGCGCTCGGCTTGCTCGCGATGCACGATCAGCGACAGCGCGTCCACCGGCTCGCCGTTCACCAGGATATTCATCAGCACGAGGTCGCCAGTCGCGTAGCCATCGAGCTGATAGTCGAAGCTCGCATAGCCGCGGCTTACCGATTTGAGGCGGTCGTAGAAGTCGAACACGACCTCGTTGAGCGGCAGCCGATAGACGACCATGGCGCGGCTTCCGGCATAGGTCAGGTCCTTCTGCACGCCGCGCCGCTCCTCGCAGAGCGAGAGCACCGAGCCCAGGAATTCGTCCGGCACCAGGATCGTGGCTCTGATCCACGGTTCCTCGATGTGGTCGATCTTGACGGGATCCGGCATGTCGGTGGGGTTGTGCAGCTCCATAACGGTGCCGTCGGTGCGGTGGATGCGATAGACGACGCTCGGCGCCGTCGTCACGAGATCGAGATCGAATTCGCGTTCGAGCCGCTCCTGTATGATCTCGAGATGGAGCAGGCCCAAAAATCCGCAGCGAAAGCCGAAGCCCAGCGCCGCCGATGTCTCGGGTTCGAAGGTGAAGCTGGCATCATTGAGCCGGAGCTTCGCGAGGCTCTCGCGCAGCTTCGGATAGTCGGCGGCGTCGGACGGGAAGAGACCGCAGAACACCACCGGCTGCACCGGGCGGAAACCCGGCAGGGGCTCGGCCGCGAGCCGGCGCTCCTCCGTGATCGTGTCGCCGATGCGGCAGTCCGCCACCGACTTGATGCCCGCGGTGATGAATCCGATCTCGCCCGGCCCCAGCTCGTCCGCCGGCTGCGGTTTCGGCGTGAAGATGCCGACGCGCTCGACCGCGTGGGTGGCGCCGGTCGCCATCAGCCTGATCTTGAGGCCGGGTTTGAGCACGCCGTCCTTGACCCGCACCAACGTCACCACGCCCAGATAGCTGTCGTACCAGCTATCGACCAGCAGCGCCTTCAAGGGCGCCTCGGCGTCGCCCTTCGGTGGCGGCAAGCGGTTCACCAGGGCCTCCAGCACGCTCTCGATGTTGAGCCCGGTCTTGGCGGAGATTTCGACCGCGCTCGACGTGTCGAGGCCGATCACGTCTTCAATCTGCTGCTTCACCCGCGAGGGATCGGCCGAAGGGAGATCGATCTTGTTGAGGACGACGACGATCTCATGGTTGGCATCGATTGCCTGATAGACGTTGGCAAGCGTTTGCGCCTCGACCCCTTGGCTTGCATCCACCACCAGGAGCGATCCCTCGCAGGCCGCGAGCGAGCGGCTCACCTCGTAGGCGAAGTCCACGTGGCCCGGCGTATCCATGAGATTGAGCTCGTAGTCCTCGCCGTTTTTGGCCCGGTAGTTAAGGCGCACGGTCTGCGCCTTGATGGTGATACCGCGCTCGCGCTCGATATCCATGCTGTCGAGCACTTGCTCCCGCATCTCGCGTTCGGCGAGTCCGCCGCAATATTGAATCAGCCGGTCGGCCAAGGTGGACTTGCCGTGGTCGATATGGGCGATGATCGCGAAATTGCGGATATGCGAGAGGTCGGTCATGGGTCCGGGGAATCGCGGGTGGCCGGACCATAATGGGCCGCGACGGCAGGCGCAATGGTGGGTAACAAATCCAAGGTAAACCACGAAGGCGCGAAGCGCACGAAGATGCGGAGTCTCAGTTCCAGACAGTGATGAGAAGGTGATTGAGGCGGCGAAGGTCGAATTGGCGAGCCACTTGGACGAATCGGCAAACATGGTTGCTGGCTACAACGTCGTGATGCCCGCTGGTGTCGATAGAGAAAGGTTGGAGGTACAAATTCGCGCCGCAGCCGGGATCGTTCGACGCTCAAGAGAACGATCTACGATTGCTGGATATGGGCTTCGCCTATTCAATTTCGTGTCCTCGGCGTTCGCCTTAGGAGCAATCGGTGTGTACGCGGAGAAATGTCTAGATCTATTGACCAAGCTCCTAGCTGGCTAACAGAATTGGATCAGATCGACACACGCCTTGACCGGTCCGCTTTTGCGCACCCGGCGGTGATCGATCACAGTCAGTCGCGGAATCACGCCGCCTGAACCTCGAGGGCGATGCGCGCTCCGTGATCGCGTTCGGTGACCGCAAGGTCGTATTGGCTCTGAAGGTTCATGAAAAACTGTGGTGAAGGTCCCAGCAGCCGATGCAGCCGCAGCGCGGTGTCGGCAGTGACGGCCCTCTCGCCCGCAAGGATGCGTGAGAGCCGGCTTTGCGGTATCCGCATCAGCATAGCAGCTCGCGTTGCGCTCAACCGCCGGGCCGCCAGCTCCTCGGAGATCGTTTCACCGGGATGAACAGGGGGCAGCGTGGCCGATACCGGCATGGCAAGAGCGGCGTTATTGCGTTTAGTGCGGGTCATGGATGTACACCTCATAGGCATCGCCCCTGTGGAACTGGAACAAAATCCGCCAGGGGCCACTCACGTCAATAGACCAGAAGTTTCTAAGATTACCCTTCAGCTTGTGTAATCCGACCGAATTTAGCTTGCCGAGATCGGCGAGCGTCGTTGCGCCATGCAACTGTGTCAGCCGTCGACGAGCGAGCTTTTCGTCCATTCCCGAATACTTGTTCGGACCGCCCACCGCGAACTTTTTCGTCGAGGTGTCGCGGAAGGTGCGGATCATGCTCCAAAGGTAATACCTTCAGAGCATAACGTCAAACGCACCGTCACTCACCCTGCAGGAAGGCCGAAGCTGGGCGCGACTTGCTTGCGCGGCTCGCGCACGGCGATCAGCGTCACCACGGCCGAGAGCAGCGCCCAGCCGGCGAGGCCATAAAGCCCGGCTTCGAAGCTCCCAGTGCTGTCCTTGATCCAACCGACCATATTGGGGCCGATCAGACCGCCGAGATTGCCCAGCGAATTGATGGCGGCGATCGCCGCGGCGGCGGCGGTCCCACTCAAGTAGGTCGAGGGCAGCGGCCAGAACGGACCCTTCATGCCGTAGAAGCCGATGGTCGCTGCCGACATGCCAACCAGCGCCCAGATGCTGCCGTTGAGCAAGCCCGCGACAGTCAGGCCGATCGCGGACAGCAGACACGTAAAGAACAGATTCCAGCGCCGCTCATTCATTCGGTCGCTGATATATCCCACCACCACCATGCCGATGCTGCCGATGACATAGGGAATGGCGGCGGCAACGCCGATCATCATGGTCGAGAGGCCGAGCTGCTTCAGCATTTGCGGCAGGAACAACACCAGGCCCAAGGCCGCGGTGGCGATGCCGAGATAGATCACGGAAAGCGCGAGCGTGCGCCAATTGGCGAGCGACTGCAGCACGGTATAGACGCGCACGGAATCGACCGCGTGACGTTCCGCCTGCAGCTCCGCGGTCAGCCAATTACGTTCCTCCTCGGTGAGCCAGCGCGCCTTCGCCGGTCGGTCCGTCAGATAGAACAGCACGCTGATGCCCAAAAGCACCGCTGGGACCCCTTCGCCGATGAACACCCACTTCCAGCCGGCAAACCCGAGGAAGCCGTCGAGCTCCAAAAGCGCGGTCGAGATCGGCGAACCCATCGCGATTGACAGCGGCAATGCCGCCATGAACGCCGTCACCACGCGTCCTCGATAACGTCCGGGGAACCAATAGGTGAAGTAAAGCACGATGCCCGGGAAGAACCCGGCCTCGGCGACGCCGAGCAGAAGGCGCACAATGGCGAAGCTGGTGACGCCGGTGACGAAGGCGGTGGCGACCGAGAAAATCCCCCAGGTGATCATGATGCGCGCGATCCAGACCCGCGCGCCGATCTTTTCGAGCACGATGTTGCTCGGTATCTCGAAGATGCAATAACCCCAGAAGAAGAAGCTGGCGCCCAGCGCGTAGACCGAGGCGGTGAAGCCCAGATCGGTGTTCATGGTCAGCGCGGCAAAGCCGACGTTGATGCGATCGAGATAACAGATGAAATAGAGGAGAAAGGTGAACGGCAGCAGGCGCCAATAGAGCTTGCGAATGGTCGCGCGCTCGATCGGGTGCGTCGGCATGGGCGTGGCCCTCCCTGAAAGGCCGTTTTGCTCGTGATATCAAGGTGCAGGCAGCACCGTGCGGCTCTATGGCCGCGTATTAATTTGATTTAATGTAGCACAGAACAACGCCGCGGTCGAAAGCACCCGGTTGGGATTCGTGAGTTGTGTGAGTTGTCGCACCTTGGCATCTCGCGCGATCGGTTTGTTGCGCCGAGCCGGCCCCACTCGTTGCAACGCTTCTTGCCCTAAGAACGGCCTCACCCCTGCCCGACGGTCCCAAGCCCGCTCAATCTGTAAAGAATTCATGTCGCGCGTGTTTCAAAACTTGACGCCAGTATCTGACTCCTTCGATCCCGTGGGTTGTTTGCGATGCAGCATCAGTTGCGTCGGCCCTCGCATGTTTGTGGCAAGCCACGATTTTGCCAGCCCCTTTTTTGACATCGAGGCTGCGTCCAGAAAGGCACGGATGCTGCGTCGTCACGCCCAGCAATCCTCGCAACTCGCGAACCCGGAGATTGCATTGAAAGCTGATTTGCTGGTGTCCGCGGCTGCAATTTTCGGTGTCATTTCGGCGGCGCCCGGCAACTCGGGTGCAGCACCAATAGGCGATACGATCACGCTCTCCTCCTCGGAAGACGTTATCCCCGGTTCGCCGAACGAATCGGATTTCGCCGGCCTGCTTCAACCGGGCGATTTCTGGTCGGGTTGGACAACTGCTCTGGATGCGAGCGATCGCGTCGATCTGGATCAAACCAGAGGCTGGGGCCCGGCCTCTGCGCCGTCTTCCATGGATCCACCGGCCACGCTTCCGGAGCCGTCGACGCTTCTCCTGATGGGCGGCGGCCTCGTCATCCTCGGGCTGTTGCACAGCCTCTGGATCAATCGCCAGTGAGCGAGCCTTCCGCGCTCAATCCAGCGAAGTGGCCGCGATCATACTGAGATGGGCGAGTGGGAAGCCGGTCTCCTCGACCCACGCATTGAAGACCTCCTGCACTTGCGCACGGGCCTTCTTACCCTTGGGCTCGCCCTTGAAGGCGCCCCAGTGACTGAGTGCCAGCATTACCGCGTCGGTCAGGATGAAGGTGTCCTTTCCAGCCATGCGCAGGAAGTAGGCACTTGAATTGCCGCCCATCTGCTGAAAGCGCCTGGCCATGTCCTCCCAGAGCTCGACCACGCGCTCACCGGGCCAGTCCGCGAGATAAGCGCCTAAATCGCCGTGTTCGGCCACGAGATCACAGATCGCCGCGGCGTTTGCGTGCACGGCCTTGAGCTTGCCGAGATGGCGGATGAGCCGGCGATCGCTCAACATATTTTCGACGGACTCGTCGCTCATGGCGCGGACCTTGCGCGGATCGAATCCCCTGAACGCGATTTCGAAGGCCGGCCACTTGGCGTCGACCATATCGTGCCTCAGGCCGGCGCGGAAAATGCGCAGCGATATCAGCGAGAAATAGCGGTCATTCCCGACGCGCTTCAGTGCCGTCGGCGATTTGACCTTGGGTAGCTGCGCCGCCAGTCCTTCTTTCCCCAGGCGCTTCTCGGCAGCTTTGTGGATCTTGGCAAAAGGCGTCATGCCCGCTCCTCCTCGCAATGCCTTCAACATCAATACACCGATGGACACGAATGAACACAGATGAGCACAGAATTTTTATACTGATCTGCGTACATCGGTGTTCATCAGCGTATTCCCAGGAGAAGCTGACATTCGTCTTGAGCATCCAGGGTGACGGGGCGATGCCGCGCCGCTACACTTGCACAACTTCCCGCAACCCGAGGCAACCCGATGCTCGTCGAACAGATTTGGACCGCCAACGCCTATCGCAATTTCAATTATCTGATCGCTTGCGCTGAGACTGGCGAGGCGCTGGCGGTCGATCCGCTGGACCACGAGAAATGCCTCGCCGCCGCCAAGGCCAAGGGCTGGACGATCACGCAAATCCTCAACACCCATGAGCACCGCGACCACACCGGCGGAAACGCCGCGATGGTGGCGGCGACCCATGCCAAGGTCCTTGCGCACCAGAATGCGCGCGACAAGATTCCCGGCATGGATCGCGGTCTCAAGGCAGGCGACGTCATCAAGATCGGCAAGACCGCGGAGCTCGAGTGCCTGGACACGCCCGGCCACACCATGGCGCATATTTGTCTCCGCGCTCATGGCGACCGTCCGGCGCTTTTCTGCGGCGACACGCTGTTCAACGCCGGCGCCGGAAATTGCCACAATGGCGGCCATCCGAGCGAGCTCTATCAGACCTTCGCCGGCCAGCTCGCGAAGCTCCCCGACAACACGCTGATCTATCCGGGGCACGACTACATTGCGCGCAATCTCGCCTTCACCTTGGATCGCGAGCCCGACAACGCAAAGGCGCAAGCCATGCTGCCGAAGATGGAGAAGCAGGACCCGGGCCACGCGCTCGTGACCACGCTTGCGATCGAGAAGGAGATCAACACCTTCTTCCGCCTTTCCAGCCCCTCGGTGATCAGGCGGCTGCGCGAGGCTTTCGCGGACTTGCCGGAGCACCCCGACCAGAGGACCGTGTTCCTGAAGCTCCGTGAACTCCGCAACAATTGGTGAGGAAGCGGCACGATGATCGAGGAGACCCTTGATATCGCGACCAAGGACGGCGCGATGGAGACGTTCATCTGCAGGCCCGAGCGCGGCGGTGCTTACCCGCCCGTGCTGCTATTGATGGACGCGCCGGGCATCCGCGAAGAGCTGCGCGACATGGCGCGGCGCCTCTGCGCGGTCGGTTTCGCCGTGCTGCTGCCGAACCTCTATTACCGCGCGGGACGCGACACCAAGTTCGCCCCGGACGTGCTCGACGAGGGGAGCCGTGACCGCGAACGCATGCGCGCGATCCGCACCAAGATGACAATCCCGCCGGTGATGGAGGATGTGGCGGCGATGCTGGCGCACATCGATCGCCGCCACGATATCAAGCGCGGACCGGTCGGTGTCCACGGCTATTGCATGAGCGGCCCCTATGCGCTCGCAGCTGCCGCACGCTATCCCGAGCGCGTCGCGGCCGCGGCTTCGTTCTATGGCACATGGCTCGTGAGCAACGCTGTCGAAAGCCCGCATCTCTCGCTTGCGAAGATCAAGGGCGAGGTGCACATCGCCTGCGCCGAATATGATGATCTGGCGCCGCTGCCGATGGTCCGGGAACTCCAGGGCCTGTTCCAGAAGGCCGGAACCTCGGGCGAGATCGAGATTTACCCCGGCGTCTATCACGGCTTCGCCTTTCCGCAGCGCTGGTGCTATCAAAAGCAGGCGGCGGAGCGGCATTGGGAGCGCTTGATCGCGCTCTATCGACGAAAGCTAAGCTAGCCTGGGAGTGTAAGTCATGGGCAGCACGGCAGCGACGGTCACATCGGGCAAACGGGCGCGCGGAGCGCAGCCCACAGTCGGCGGCTCCGTTTACGTGAAACCGCAAGACATAGCCTGGGAGCCGACGCAGTTTGCGGGCATCTCGATCAAGGTGCTGTACGAGGATAAGGCAAAGGGCGAGATGACGTGTCTGCTGAAGTGGGAGCCGGGCGCGACGCTTCCCATGCACAAGCACGCCGAGATCGAGCAAACCTATGTGATCGAAGGCTCGTTCTACGATCACGACGGCATCTGCCTCGCCGGCGAGTTCGTGTGGCGCCGTGTGGGCTCATTCCACGAGACCCATTCCGACGAAGGCGCGGTCATCCTCGCGATCTACCGAAAGCCCAACGTGTTCCAGCACAGTACCGGCTATGCGCGAAACGGCCGGAAGCCTGTCGGCTGACAGCTCACCCCCTCAGTACGCCGCCGCAGGTGCGCTGTACCTGGTCCACCAGCTTCTTGGTGAAGGCTTCGAGGTCCGCGTCGGTCAGCGTCGCCTCGGGCTGTAAGGTCACCTCGATGGCGAGGGACTTCTTGCCCTCGGGCAGGCCCTCCCCTTCGTAGACGTCGAAGAGGCGCACCTCCGTCACCAGTTTCTTGTCGGATTGCCGCGCGGCTTTGAGCAGGCTCTCGGCCGGCAAGTCCTTCGCAACCACGAAAGCGAAGTCTCGGGTCACCGGCTGCAAGGCCTCCAGCTCCAACAGCGATCGCGCCTTCCCCGCCTTGGTGCGCGGGCTCGGCACGCGATCCAGATAAACCTCGAAGGCCGCCACGGTCTCCTTGGCGCCGAGCGCATGGGCGACGCGCGGGTGGAGTTCGCCGAAATGCGCGAGCACCGCGGCACCCAGCCGAAGCGTCGCGGAGCGTCCGGGGTGATACCATTTGGGCGCGTCGGTCGTGATCTGCAGGTTCTCGACCGGCACGCCCGCGGCCGCGAGTGCCGCCAGCGCATCCCCCTTGGCGACGAAGGCGTCGACGGGCTCGCCACCGTGGCGCCACTGGCGCGGCCCGGTCATGCCGAAGCGAAGGCCAGCGGCGATGTGCGCCTGCCCCTCGGGCTCGTCGTTGCGGTATTGCGGCCCCACTTCGAAGAGCGCCGCGTGGGGCTGCCCGCGGTCCGCGTTCTTCTGCGCGGCACTCACGAGATTGGGCAGGATCGAGGGCCGCATCTGGTCGAGATCGGCGCTGATAGGATTGATGAGCGTCAGTTCCGGGGCACCGCCGCCGAATAACTCCGCATCGGCCTTCCTCAAGAACGAGAACGTGACCGCCTCGGTGAGGCCGCGGGTCGCGAGAGCGCGGCGCACCATGACGGCGCGCTTCTGCGCAGGGCTCAGCGCCGGGCGCGGCAGCGCGGTGGTTCGTTCCATCGGCACCACCGGAATGTGCTCGTAGCCGTGGACGCGCAGCACCTCTTCCACCAGATCGGCTTCGCCGACGATGTCGCCGCGCCACGAGGGCGGCGTCACCTCGAAGCCGTCCTGGCGCGAATCGAGGGCAAAGCCCAATGCTTCCAGGATGCGCACCGTCTCCGCCGCCGGCACTTCGAGGCCGCCCAAGGTCCGCGTGCGGTCGAGGCGGAAGTGGTAATGCCGGCGCCACGCCGGTACCGCGCCCGCGACCGCCGCGTCCGAAGGCTCGCCGCCGCACAATTCCAGTATCAGGCGGGTCGCGATCTCGACGCCGGGCAGCACCATCTCGGGATCTAGACCGCGCTCGAAGCGGTAGCGCGCGTCGGATTGCACTCCGAGCCGCCGCCCTGTCGCGGCGGTGCGCACGGGATCGAACAGCGCCGCTTCGATCAGCACGGTCGTCGTCGTCTCGGTGCAGCCGCTGCTTTCGCCGCCGATCACGCCGCCCAGACTTTGTGGTCCGTTCGCGTCGGCGATCACCGTCATCTCGCTGTCGAGCTCATAGCCCTTGCCGTTGAGTGCCAGCATGACTTCACCGGGCCGCGCGGCGCGCACCGCCAGATCGCCCGAGAGCTTGTCGACGTCGAACGCGTGCAGCGGCCGATTGATGTCGAAGGTCAGGAAATTGGTGATGTCCACCAGCGCCGAAATCGGACGCAACCCGATCGCGATGAGACGGTCCTTGAGCCACTGCGGGCTTTCGCCATTGGTGAGGCCGCGGATCACGCGGCTTGCGAACATGGGGCACGCCCTGTCGTCCGGACCCGCGAGATGCACGCGCTTCGGAATCGCAAAGTGGCCCGTTATCGGCGTCGCATCGATGGGCGCGAGCGTCCCGAGACCCGCCGCCGCGAGGTCGCGGGCGATGCCACGCACACCCAGGCAGTCGCCGCGGTTGGGCGTCACCTTGACGTCGAGCACGGGATCGTCGAGCCCCATCGCTGCGGCGAAGGGCTCGCCCACCGTCGCACTTTCCGGCAGCTCAATGATCCCTTCGTGATCATCGGAGAGGCCCATCTCATAGGCCGAGCACAGCATGCCACGGGATGCGACGCCGCGGATCGTGCTCTCCCTGAGCAGCAGCCCGGTGCGCGGGATCGTGACGCCCACCGGCGCGAACACGCCCAACATGCCCGCCCGCGCATTGGGAGCGCCGCAAACCACCTGCGCTTGACCGTTGCCCGTATCGACCTTGCAGACGCGCAGCCGATCCGCGTTCGGATGCGGCTCAGCGGTCATGACGCGGCCCACCACGAAAGGCTCGAGGCCTTTGGCGCGATCGTCCAAGGATTCGACCTCGAGGCCCAGCATGACCAGGTGCGCCACGATTTCTTCGAGGTGCGCCTCGGTCTCCAGATGCGTCTTGAGCCAGCCCAGCGTGAATTTCATCGCTGCAGCCCCGTCACCATCGAGGGTACTTCGAGCGGCAGGAATCCGTAGTGCCTGAGCCACCGAAGATCGCTGTCGTAGAACGAGCGCAGGTCCGGAATGCCATACTTCAGCATCGCGATGCGCTCGATCCCCATGCCAAAGGCAAAGCCCTGGTATTCCGCGGGGTCGACGTTGCAGACTTCAAGCACCTTGGGATGCACCATGCCGCAGCCGAGGATCTCGAGCCAGTCGCCGCCGGGGCCGATCTTCAGCCCGCCGCCCTCGCGCGAACAACCGATGTCGACCTCGGCTGAGGGCTCGGTGAACGGGAAGTAGCTGGGCCGGAAGCGAACCGGCAGGTCCTCCACTTCGAAGAAGGCGCGGCAGAACTCGATCAGGCAGCCCTTAAGTTGCCCCATATGGGAGGTGCGATCGATCACCAGCCCCTCCACCTGATGGAACATCGGGCTGTGCGTCGCGTCGTGGTCGCTGCGGAAGGTGCGGCCGGGAACGATGATGCGAACGGGCGGCTTCTCCGCGAGCATGGTGCGGATCTGCACCGGCGAGGTGTGCGTGCGCAGCACCTTGCGCGTGCCGTCCGCCTGTTCCGAGAGATAGAAGGTGTCCTGCTCCTGGCGGGCGGGATGCTCGGGCGGGATGTTGAGCGCCGTGAAGTTGTAGAAATCGTCCTCGATGTGCGGGCCTTCGGCGACCTTGAACCCCATCTCGCCGAAGATCGCGGTCAGCTCGTCGATGGTCTGGCTGATCGGATGGACACGGCCTTCCCCCCCGATCTCGACCGGCAGGGTCACGTCGACGCGCTCCTGCGAAAGGCGCTCTTCCATGTCCTTGTGGTGGAGGCGCTCGGAAGCGACAGCGATCGCTGCTTCGACATCCGCCTTGAGGCGGTTGAGTGCGGCACCAGCCGCGCGGCGCGCCTCCGCTTCGAGGGTACCCAGGGTCTTCATGAGCGCGGTCAAGCGGCCTTTGCGGCCGAGCGCCGATATGCGCACTTCCTCAAGCGCTTCGCGGCTCTCGGCGGTCTCGACCGCGCCGAGAATCTCGCGGCGCAGCGGATCCAGTTCTTGCTCTTTCATCACGTCACCTCGGACACAAACGAAAAGGGGCCGGCAACTCCGCGGCCCCTTTCGATCCACCTCCGAAGACCCGCGAACGAGGTCTTGCGAAACGGCAGCGCCTGCCGGCGGGGCCTAGCGACAGGTCCCCCGACTAAATCGTGCCGTCAAGCGCTTGTCCATGATTCGCTCCGAAACCCTATTTCAAGGCGGCACGCGCGCTTTCGATCAGGCTCTTGAAGCCCTCGGGCTCGCGCGCCGCCAAGTCCGCCAGCACCTTGCGGTCGATCTCGATCCCCGCGCGCTTCAGGCCATTCATGAACTGAGAATAGCTGAGCCCGGCCTCGCGCACGCCGGCGTTGATGCGCTGAATCCAGAGCGCGCGGAAATTGCGCTTCTTGGCGCGGCGGTCGCGATAGGCGTAGCGGAGGCCCTTCTCGACCTTCTCGATGCCGATGCGGAACGCATCCTTGGCGCGGCCGCGATAGCCCTTCGCGAGCTTCAGCACCTTCTTGTGGCGGGCGCGACCGGTGACGCCCCGTTTGACGCGGGCCATGGCGCTTACCTCATATAGGGCATGTAAGTGAGCACGAGCCCGGCATCGCCTTTTTCGAGGATGCCGGTGCGGCGCGCCTTGCGCTTCATCTTCTTGCTCTTGCCGGTCAAGAGATGCCGCTTGTGCGCGTGCTGGAACTTCACTTTGCCGGTGCCGGTGCGCCCGAAGCGCTTCTTGGCGCCGCTCTTGGTCTTCATCTTGGGCATTTTCGTCCTTTCAAGAGGAGGATGGATCGGCGGCGAGGCATGCCCGAGGCGCATCAAATGCGCGGCCAGCCGCCGGGGTTTGAAGCCGCGGGTTATAGCGGGGGAGGAGCGCTATGGCAAGGGTGGGCGCCAATGCGCCAGCCCAGGTCGCCTTACCTATCCTGGCGCCCTCAGTGACCTTTCCGCACGACCCTCAGAACTTGATCATGCCGACGCGCGTGAGCGTCGTATTCTGGGCGACGCCGGGTGCATTGGCGAAATTGTAGACCACGTACTGCTCGATGTAGGTGTTCTCGGCGGCAATGGCGTCCACCGGTACGATCACCTTGAATCCGTGGAACGCCGCTTCGTCACCGGTGTGGAGAACGACGCCATGGGCGGCGGTTCCCGTCACGATCACCGTCTTGATGCCTCTGTCCTTCAAGAGCTTCTCGAGATCCGAGTTGAGGAACTTGTCCGGAGGTGCCTGGACGATCGGCTCGTTCCCGGTTGGCGCCAACTCCGGTCGGATGTCGCTCGGCGCAGCGCCACCGATGATGCTGTACACCACCAGCATGTTTTTGGCGCGCGCCTCTGTGAGCAGCTGTTTCACGTTTGGCAGGTCGGCGATGCAGCGCGGCCTTACCTGCTCATTGCAGGTCTGCTTGACGAAATCGAGCACCAGCAGGGCGGTGGTAGCGGGATCGACGGTCACCTCTTTGAGCGTGGGCGCCGGCGGGGTCTGGACGCCGCTCCACTGATCGATGATGGTCTGCTGTGCCGAGGCCGGTCCGATAATAACGCCCAAACCGGCAGCGGACACAGCGAGAGACAACAGTAGGCGAAATCCTCTTTTCATTGATTTTCCCCTTTTTATCTTGGCGACAACTATCGCCCCTATGCAGCGGCCACGACAATTCAAATTGCCGATAGTAGAGAGCGGCGGCCTAAATTCGAAATCGCCGTGTATATGATCCGGGATTGTTGAAAGAGAGGGCCTTTGGCACGAGAGGTGCTCAGCAGGTACGATACGGCACGCATTTGGCCCCGATCCGCCTCAGCTCTTCCGAACGATCGATGTCCGACCTACAGTATGTCCACGGCTATTCCGCGCGCGAGGCGGAGCGGCTCAGCGATCAGGCCAATGCCCTGGCCGCGCTGCTGCACGATCGCGTGCGCTACGCGCCGGGGCGCCGGGTCCTTGAAGCGGGCTGCGGGACCGGCGCGCAGACCGTTTTCCTCGCCGCCAACAGTCCGGAAGCGCGGATCGTCTCGGTAGATCGTTCGCCAGCGTCCCTGGAGCAGGCGCGCGCGAGGGTAGCGGCAGCCGGCCTCGGGAACGTGGAGTTCCATTGCGCCGACCTCTTCGACCAGCCATTCGCAGCCGAAAGCTTTGACGATGCTTTCGTCTGCTTCGTGCTGGAGCATCTGGCCGAACCCAAGAAGGCGCTCTCGGTCCTGCGCCGCATGCTGAAACAAGGCGGCACCATCACCGCGATCGAGGGCGACCACGGCTCCTGGTATTGCTATCCACAGACCGAGGCGGCAGCGCGCACGGTGCAGTGCTTGATCCAGATGCAGGCGCGGCTCGGCGGCGATTCGCTGATTGGCCGGCGGGTCTATCCCCTGCTGGTCGAGGCCGGATTCGCGAACGTGCATGTGACGCCGCGCATGGTCTATGTGGACGGCTCGCGTCCGGACCTCATCGAGAGTTTCTCCAAGAACACCTTCATCGCGATGGTCCGCGGCGTGCGCGATGCAGCGCTGGCGCACGGTCTCATCTCCGAGAGCGAGTGGGATCGGGGCATCGCCGATCTCTATCGCGCAGCCGAACCCGACGGCACCTTTTGCTACACTTTCTTCCGCGGCTGCGCGACGAAGTGATTGGCGACAACTGTGCTCGGGGGTA
>Ga0335081_10007389_pt1 | contig 17567 bp, 17 predicted proteins | sample Lox_Sample_35_FD_206713 | JGI IMG/M metagenome (GOLD analysis project Ga0335081, IMG submission 206713) | Soil microbial communities from Loxahatchee National Wildlife Refuge, Florida, United States - Lox_Sample_3.5 | ecosystem: Environmental > Terrestrial > Soil > Wetlands | place: USA... | reverse complement strand
GCAACATTCCGCGCAAGCGCCCGCGCTTGATCTCTTTATCCACCTCGTGGGCTTTGCGGATGGCCTGCTGGGTGAGCGGCAGCGCCAGCGCGTTGTATCGAGGGCCGAGCTGTTCCAAGCGCTCGGCAAAGGCGCGCGCCATTTCCACGGCCGAGACTTCTTTCGAGGTGAGCAGCTTGTTGAGCTCGGGAATGGTAGCGAACAGGATGTCGCTATCGATCTTCGCCATGGCGCGCCTCAGGCTTGAAACGCGAAGGCTGGCTCGGTAGACATGGGGATTTGCTGCTGCTGGAGCGTCAGCGCGGCGGCTTTCACCTGGTCGCGGGCCGCCTGTAGTTCCGCCTCGGGCGACGCCGGCGGCCCCTGGGCAGGCGCTTGTGCAAGTGCGGCTGCCGACACCAGCGCCGCACCGAGTTCACGCCGCGTGACTTTCATATCTTGTGCTCCAGCGCTTCCGAGGCGGCCTTCAGCATGGCCGGCCGGGGCGCCGATTCTCCGGTCCAGATTTCGAACTGGCGCACGGCCTGCTCGATGAACATGTCCAGGCCCGGCACTACCTTCTTTCCCTGCTGGCGCGCCCGCTTGATGAGCTCGGTGTCGAGCGGATTGTAGACCATGTCGAACACGACATCTCCGGGAATGCTGCCATTGAAGAAGCACTCATTGACGTTGGGAAACATTCCCAGAGGCGTGGCGTGCACCACGGCATCGAAATACTTGCCGTGCAACTGTTCGCGCAAGAGCGACTCGGCGCAGCAGGTCTTCGCCAGGGCGCGCACGCGGTCGGCGTTGCGGCCCACCAGGAAGATTTTGGCCCCGGCGTCGGAAAGCGCGCAGGCCGCGCTGCGGGCGGCTCCGCCATTGCCCACAATCAGCACCGACGCTTTGGGCAGGCGCACCAGGCGCGACAGGGGCTCGGTGACTCCCGCGGCATCGGTGTTCGCGCCGCGCCATTTGCCTGCTTTTCGCCACACGGTGTTCACCGCGCCGATGCGGCGCGCCAGCGGTTCCACGGCATCCAAATAGCGGATGATCTTTTGCTTGTGAGGCAAGGTGACGCTGAAGCCGGCCATCGGCAGCTTCTCCGCCATGGAAAAGAAGTCGCGCAAATGCGTGGGCGAAACCAGGAATGGAAGATACACCGCATCCATACGCCGCGATTGAAACGCGCGGTTGTGTACCGCGGGAGAGATGGAGTGGCGCACGGGATCGGCGATCACCCCGTAGATCTTGGCCGCCTTGCTGAGTTTCTCGACGCGGTATACGTGGCGCAGGTAGCGCGCGCTCACCTGGCCGGCAGCGGTGCCTTCGGCGTAGATCGGCGCGGCGTAGCTGAAAATCCCGCCGAACACGGGCGAGAGCACGCGCGTGGGGAAGCCCAACTCGCCCATCGCCAGAACCACCATGTCATATTTGGGCAACGCCTTGGCCGCGGCCAGCACGCGCACGTTATCGGAGGGTTTGCGCGCGGTCGTCACAATTTTGTAAGCGTCCGCCGGCATGCGCAACACGCGGTGCACCACGGTATCCATGGGCGGCGTCGCTTCAAAGTTGTGATAGGAGATGATGACGCGGGCGCGGCCGCGGAACTGCGTCAACCGCTCGGGAGCCATCTCGGCGCTTTCGATCTCGACGTCGATGGCTTGGGCGCCATGACGAACCGCCATGTCCAGCACGGCAAACTGCTCTTCGATGCTGCCATTGAACTTGCCGCGGTTCTGGTGGCGCCGGCACGTGGCCAGAACCAGGCAATCGGGAAATCGCTCGACGAATCCGCTGATCGCCTGGGCGCCCGCGCAGGGGTTATCCAGAAAATCCAGCCGAAATTCCAGGAACGTCTCACCCGCTTCGGCCTCCTTGCGCGCATGCTCCAGCAGCGTTTGGACGTCGGGCAGGCCCAGGGCAATGCAGATGCGCGGGAGAGACCGGGTGGTCGCCATTCGGGTTTAAGGTTAACAGCATATCACGGCGTTGGTGTAACGGAATTGAAGTGGTACTGGGAAATCCGAGCCAGGAAAACGGCGCGAGGAACGAAGGAAGAAGGGCTGGAGCTTACTAGGCGCGCTTGCGTTTGGCAGGGGCTGCCGCGCGGGGGGAACCGCACTTCAGCCCCATGGTGGTCAATTGAGAGCAGGCCTGCCGGGCCAGATCATGATTGGGGAAGCGCTTCAGGAATTCCTTAAATTCCTCGGCGCCCTGGGTACGGTGGCCCAACTGAACCAGGGTCATCCCCTTGTAGTACATGGACTCGGCTTTCTTGCTATCCTCGTCCGGATATTTCTCGAGCACCAGGTCGAACTCCTTCAGCGCCTTTTCGTAGTCTTTTTGCGAGTAGTGAATGAACGCGATGTAATATTGTGCGTTTGGCGCCAAGCTGGTGTTGCCGTAATACTTCAAGTAGTCGGAGAACTCTGACAGCGCCAGATCGAGCTTGCCGGTAGAGCGGTCGCGCGTGGCGTTGTTATAGAGCTCGGTTGCCGATGGTAACGCAGAAGGGGGCGGCCCGAGGCCGGCGCCAGGGTTGCTGACGTCACCGCCGGGCGCGGACGATGACGGCGGTGGCGCCGGCGGAGCTTGCAGCACCTTAACGGCGTTGTTCAAATCCGTCAGCTGGTTCTGCAGCTTGCCGATCATGCCCGTCAAATCCGAGACCGATTGTTGCAGCATGCGGAAATCGTTGGCCATCGAATCGATCCGCGTACCCAGCCCGACCACGGGAGTCACCACCTTGCTCTCCTGATCGCGCAGGTTCTGCTGGACGGTGCCCTGGATCACGGCGACCCCCGTGCTGGCCTTGTCGGCTGTATTGATGGCCTGCTGCACCAACGTTTTCAGCTCCGTCAGCTTTTCGTTTTCCGAGGTTTGTAAAGCCTTGATTTGCTCCTGCAGCAAGCCGACATCCCGCTGCAGTTCCTGAATTTCGCGGCTGGCGGCGGGCGCGGTGATGGGCACCGCGAGGAGCGCCGCCACGCCGAGGTATGAAAACTTCAAATGACCCTCCTGACTGGGAGCAGGGCTCCCGCGGCCCCGCCCTTCTTATATATTCATCCTACCGGGTGGCACAACCTAGTGGCCTGTTATCTTTCCGCCAACCCGGTCCACAGACCTGGAAGTCCGTGCTGGTTATTGCCCTGGCGAGAAATGGGCACGCCGATTCTTCTGCCAGCAGCTTTCGTTGGACTCGGTACACTGCGGGCGTTCCTTGCCGTAGCTGATGGTCTTGATCTTGTCGGCAGGCACGCCTAGCTGTACCAGAAAATCCTTGGCTGCCGACGCGCGCCGGTCGCCCAAGCCGAGGTTGTATTCAGCTGAACCGCGCTCGTCGCAATGTCCTTCCACTACGATCACCGCGTTGGGGAAGTCGGACAGAATGCTCTTCAGAGCTGCCGAATCCTTGGTGAGAGCGTCACGCGCATCCGCTCGAATGTCGCTCTTGTCGTAGTCGAAATAGGCGTCCTGGACATCCGATCCCAGGCGCTGTTCGAGGGTAACGGTTGGAGCCGCCGGCGGCGGCGGTGGCGGAGCGGGCGGCGGCGGAGCTGTGACATTCACCGTGGCTCGCGCCGTGGTGGTGCCACCGGGGCCGGTCGCTGTCAAAGTATAGGTGGTCGAATCGCTGGGGTTCACACGGCGGTTGCCGGTCGCTTGCACGGCGCCGACGCCCTGGTCGATCGAGATACCGGTAGTCTGCCCGCCGACTTGCCAGCGCAGCGTGGACGATTGACCGCGTTGAATGGTGCCGGGCTCCGCCGAAAATTGCGAAACAGTGGGCGCAGCCGGAGGCGCCGGCGCAGGCGCTGCAGGCGGTGGCGGAGGTGGTGGTGGAGGCGGTGGCGGCACTTTCTTTTTGCAACCCGCCGCAAACAGCGCGAGCGTGGCCGCCAGGCAGATGACTGTCAACTTGGGTCTTCTGAACATGAACGTCTTCTCCTGAATCTTTCCTACTTGCCCCAGACCGGGGAGTAATTATTGCCTTGAGTAGTAAGCTGCTGCACCTGCGTTCCGTCCGCCAGCATGGAATAAATCTCGTACGGGCCGCTGCGATTCGATTGGAACACGATATGCTGGCCGTCCGGCGCCCAGCAGGGATTCTCGTTACGTCCTTCGCTGTGCGTCAATTGAGTGTACTTCCGAGTGGCCACATCCATGACAAAAATATTAAAGTTACCAGTGGCATACCCGCGCGTCCAGGCAAACGCCAAATACTGGCCGTCCGGATTCCACGAAGGATTGGAAGCTTCGCCTTCGCCCGGAGTCAAGCGTTCTACGTCGGCCCCATCCATATTCATCTTATAGATCTGCTGCGGACCGGAGCGCCCCGATACAAACGCGATTTCATTGCCTGTTTTGGGATTGATCTTCGGCTCGACCTCGATGGCGTTGCCAGAGGAGATTCGCCGCAGCCCGCTGCCATCTGAATTCGCGATATAGATCTGGGCCGTGCCACTGGCGGAAGAGGAATAGACGATCTGTTTTCCGTCGGGCGTAAACGCCGGAGTCGCGTTCACCGAGGCGACCTGGTTATAAAACGGCAACTGCCGGACCGGATCCACCGAGAAAACAAATATACCAGGATTGCCCTTAGCGTAGCTAGTGAACGCTATTTTTGACGAATCGGGAGAGATCGCCGGCTGAATCGAGAGCGAATTGAAATGCGTAATCTGCTTCTGGTTCGAGCCATCCGGATCCATCATCCAGATTTCTTTTACTTTGGGACTGGTGCGGCTCGATACAAACACGATTTTAGTTCCATAAAGTGATTTGCCGCCCAGCAACTCGAGAATATCGGCCGCAAATTCGTGCGCCACCTTCCGGGCGCCGGCCTCGTCCGTCGAAGCCAGGTAGCGCTTCGCGAGCACCTGGGCATTGGCGGGGGTGCCGCGGCTCATGTCGAACAGCCATCCGAACAATACCAGCACGTCGTTCTGCACGGCGGTATAGCCGAACGCAAGATAAGTAGCCGAGGTTGGCGGATTGGACCAATCCGACAGCCAAAGGCCTCCGCCGGTGGGCGGCGCAGACAACTGGTGCGGGTCTCGGCCGCGCGGCGCCTGCACTACAGGCGGTGGCTCGCGAAAATCGGAAGGCTGCTGCGGAGCCTGTAATGGGTAGGATGTTTTCGGAACGGTCTTGACCACGGGCGAACTGGAGATGTCGCTCCATAGAGTCTGGTTGAACGCGCCCATCCAGTTTTGGGCGGCTCCCGACCCGCGGAAATCCGGTATGGCAATGGTCGGCCGGGCTTCTCCCTGCAGGATGATTCGGAAATCCTGCGCCGCCACGACTGCCAGGCCCGCGCTCGCCGTCAATGCAATCCAAATCAGCTTTCGCATTTATCGCCTCAATTGAAAAACGAATTCCGTGTCCGCGCTGCTCTGCGGGAACCCGGCCGGCAACGGAGGAAATGGCGCAGCATCCAGAATGGCGCGCTTGGCCGAATTGTCGAGGTTCAGGTCGCCGCTGCGCTGCACTACTTTCACCGAAGAATAGGAAACCGAGCCGTCATGCAGAATGGTGAACGTGACCACCACGTCGGGCATCGTATGCAGCCGCGGATCCAGCTCATTGGTGCGCCAGTAGCGCGCCACCTTGTTGCGCAACAGGTCGCCATAGGCGCCAAACTGTTGGCCGAACGGAGAGTTGTTGCCAATGCCGACGCCACCGCCGCCGGGCATGCTGTACATCGGAGTGACAGCCGCCTGCCGCTCGCTGTACACCTGGTTGGGAAGATCCTTCTGCTGTTCGCGGAACTTATTGGGAGCGGACGCGCGCACGGAAGGCCGCTTCAAGGCGTTGCGGCTGGGTATGGGAATCGCATCCGGCTCCGGCGCCTTCACGAGCGGTTTCGGTTTGGCCTTGGGCGGCGGCTCGGGCGCGCGGGATTCGGTGTCGCTGGCGACGGGATTGATCGGCCCGCTGCGGCTGGGAATCGGAATGCGCGACACGGCAGTCACTGCCACGGAACCAAATCCTCCACCGTTCACATAGCCCAACTGGATCGGCGCGCGATGCGGCATGATGCTGTAAACCACGCAAGCGGCGAGGAGCCCGAGGTGCAGCGCCACCGAGCGCCACAGCCACTTCTTAAGCGGCTCGGGAGCGTCCAGTGTGTCGACATGCCCATTCATCTCCGCCTCTGGGACGAGGAGTCCTCCGGCTGCGTCACCACGTTCACCTGAAACCCGCCCTGCCCGAGCGTAGCGAGCACTTGTGCCACCACATTAAATACGGTGTCCTTGTCGGCCCGGACGTATACGGCTTTTGTTGTCTTTCCAAAACGTTGCCGGATCGCCTGGTTCAACTCGTCCATGCTGACCATATCCTTTTCCAGGTACAGCGTGCCATCCTTGGCCAGGTTCACGGTCGCCAGTTGCTGGGCGCTCTCCTTAACAGCGCGAACCTTGGGCACGTCGATCTCGAGGCCGAACTCCATCACCTGGGCGGTCAGCATAAAGATGATGAGCAGCACCAGGACCACATCCACGAAGGGAGTGACGTTGATTTCGGAAAGTGCGGAGGCGCCCCGCCGCCGGGACCCGGAATAACCGCCACCACTGGTGGAGAAGGCCATCTAACTCGTCCCCGAGGCCCCGTGAGCCGCAGAGAAACCTAACTCTAGGAGCGTGTGTCTCACGGCCTTAGTCCCCGAAATTTCTCTCGGCCAGGTTCAGGAATTCCAGCGAGAAATCATCCATGCGCGCCCCGATCTGCCGGATGGCGTTGCTGAACTGGTTATAGAAGATGCTGGCCGGAATGGCCACGAACAATCCGACGGCTGTGGCGATGAGGGCTCCGGAAATTCCCGGCCCGACGGCGCGAAGCGTGGTGCTGCCTTGTGCGCTGAGATCCTGGAACGACCGGATGATTCCCCAAACCGTGCCGAACAGGCCGATGAATGGCGCGGTGGAAGCAGTGGTGGCCAGCCATTGCATATTGCGCTCGAGCTTGGACAATTCTTCGCTGACACCAAGTTGCAGCATGCGCTCCACCGCCGCGCGGTTGCTGACCGATCCGCGCTGCTTCACCTGCCGCTCCACTTCTTCGTAGCCGAAATCGAAAACACCGACCAGCGGAGAGGGACGAAACTGTTCGCTCGCCACTACCACGGCCTCCATACCGGGTGCCTTGCGGAACGCCCGCAGGAACCGCGCATTGGTGCGGCGCGCGCCGCGCAGCGAACTCCATTTCGCCAGAATGATGGTCCAGGAAAAAAGCGAAAAACAGAGCAGGAAGCCCACCACGACGCTTTCCAGCGCGTCCATGTGCTGGGCCATGTCCAAAAGATTCAATTGCAGGAGGAGGGCAACCGGGGCTGCGAGCGTCAACACATCTCCTATTTCCCAAATCTATCACATAGACGTGTGCCCCCCTCGAAAAGACTACAGCAAAATGCGTATCGAAAAGCCCGTTATAATCGCCTCAGAATGCTGCTGGAATTGGCGGTGGAAAACTACGCTGTCGTCGAGCAGGTGCGGGTGTCGTTTCACGCCGGACTAAATCTGCTGACGGGTGAAACCGGGAGCGGAAAATCGATTGTGGTGGATGCGCTGGGCCTGCTGCTGGGCGGCCGCGCCTCGGCCGATATGGTGCGCAGCGGCGCCGCACGCGCGCGTGTAGCGGGCAGATTCGAGGTGCGGAACGGGGCGCCCGTTCGCCGCGTGCTCGATCCGGCCGGCATCGAGATCGAAGATGGAGAGCTGCTCATCGAACGCGAGATCCTGGCCGAAGGTAAGTCGCGCGCCTATGTCGGCAGCCGGCCGGTGGCGCTTTCGCTCTTGAAAGATCTCGGGCCGGCGCTGGCAGATATCCACGGTCAGCACGATCAGCAACTGCTGTTTTCGAGTGACGCCCAGCGCGAGATGCTGGACGCGTTCGCGGGTTCGTCCGAGTTGGTGACGCGGGTCGGGTCGATCTATGGACAGTGGCGTGCCGCGGGTTCGTCGCTCGCGCAGCTCGAACAGTCGGAACAGGAGAAGCTACGGCTGGTGGACCTGTGGTCGTTCCAACGAAAAGAGATCGAGACTGCCGGACTTCAGGCGGGCGAGGATGCGGCTCTGGAAAACGAGCGCCGCGTGCTGCAAAATGTCCAGCGGCTTCAGGAAGCGGCGGGCGCCGCCTATGCCGCCATCTACGAAAGCCAGGACTCGGCGGTTTCGCTGACTCGTATGGCGGGGAAACGGGTCGAAGAATTGTGCCGGATCGATAGCTCGATGGACGAGGTGCGCGAGCATCTGCGCGCGGCGGCCGTGAGCCTGGAGGAAGCGTCCTATCTTCTGCGCGACTACACCGATCGTCTGGAAGCCAATCCCGGCCGCCTGGATGAAATCGAAAACCGGCTGGCCGCGATGGACCGGCTGAAACGGAAGTACGGCAAGTCGATCGAGGAGGTAATGGCGTTCCTCGAAGAGGTCCGGGAGCATCTCGCATCGGTAGAGCACGCCGGAGAGCGCATGGAAGCATTGCGCGCGCAACAGAAGCAGCTCACTGCCGAATTCGAGAAACTGGCAGCCGAGCTCACGGCCGCACGCCGCGCGGCGGCAAAAAAGCTGGAAAAACGCGTGGAAGCGGAGTTGGCGCAACTGGCTATGGAGCGGACGATCTTCCGCATCGAGATCACACCGGCTGCGTGGGCCGCCGACGGAGCCGATCGGATCGACTTTCTGGTCTCGCCGAACCTGGGCGAAGAACCACGGCCGCTCGAAAAGGTCGCCTCGGGCGGCGAGATTTCGCGCATCGCCTTGGCGCTGAAGACGTGTCTCAGCGGACCGAAGTCGGCCTTGGTGCGGACTCTGGTTTTCGATGAGGTAGACGCGGGGGTGGGAGGCGCTGCCGCGGAAGGAATCGGGCGCCGACTCAAGAAGCTGGCGGCGGCCAACCAGGTGCTCTGTGTGACCCACCTGCCGCAGATCGCCTCGTTCGCCGATCATCACTACCGCGTGGAAAAGCGCGAAGCCGATGGACGCACCGTCGCAACGATCGAAGAGCTCGACAGCGCCGCACGCACGCGCGAAGTGGGCCGCATGCTATCGGGCCAGCGACTGACACCAGAGGCGCTTAAACACGCCGAGCAGCTTATCCGGATGAGCGAGGCGTGACAGCCTGTAGGGCAGACGATCGGTTTTAGTCGTCTGCCGGCGTCGCAGGCCACAAAATGCGATGGCCCGCACCACTATCCCTTCACTGCCACGGGGTCTCGTAAACCTTATGGCACTGCCGGCACTCGTAGTGGCCGTGGATCGGCCACGTCGTTTCACCGTGCATTACCGCACACCACAAACCGGCGATCCGCCCCCAACGCTTCCGTACCGCGCTCATAACTTCCCTCCGTCCTTGATACGAATTAGATGCCCAAACGGATCGCGTGGTCGCGGCTTGAAAGGTTCAAAATAGTAAAGAGCCATGGACTTCAATCGCTTTACCGAAAAACTGCAAGAAGCTATCCGCTCCGCGCAAAGCCAGGCGACCCGCTCTGGCCATCAGCAGATCGATGTGGAACACCTGTTGTGGGCATTGCTCCAGCAGCAAGGCGGGCTGGCGCCGTCGATTCTCGAAAAAGCGGGAATCAATGTGGAGATGATCGAGCGACGCCTGGAACAGGAGCTCGAGCGCTTACCCAAGGTCTCCGGCCAGGCGGCCGGGATCGACCAGGTGTATGTCACCACACGTTTGACGCGCCTGATGACGGAAGCGGAAGACGAAGCGCGCAAACTGAAAGACGACTATACGTCCATCGAGCACGTGCTGCTGGCTGCCACTGCCGACCACGGCACCACCGGCCGCCTGCTCAAGGAATTCGGGCTCACGCGCGAGAAGCTGATGCAGGCATTGCGCGATGTGCGCGGCAGCCAGCGAGTGACATCCCAGAATCCCGAGGCCACCTATGAGGCACTGGAACGCTACGGCCGCGACCTCACCAAAATGGCGGCTCAGAACAAGCTCGATCCCGTGATCGGCCGGGACGAAGAGATCCGCCGCGTGATTCAGGTGCTCTCGCGGCGCACCAAGAACAACCCCGTACTGATTGGCGAGCCGGGCGTCGGCAAGACGGCCATCGTCGAAGGATTGGCGCTGCGAATTATGCGGGGCGACGTGCCGGAGGGCCTGAAAAGCAAGCGCATCGTGGCGCTCGACATGGGTGCGCTGATCGCCGGCGCCAAATACCGGGGCGAATTCGAGGAGCGCCTCAAAGCCGTACTCAAAGAGGTGCAGGAATCGGCGGGCGAGATCATCCTGTTCATCGACGAGCTGCACACGGTGGTCGGCGCGGGCAAAGCCGAAGGCGCGATGGATGCCGGTAACCTGCTCAAGCCCATGCTGGCGCGTGGTGAGTTGCACTGCATCGGCGCCACCACGCTTGATGAATACCGGCAGCACATTGAAAAGGATGCTGCGTTCGAGCGCCGTTTCCAGCCGGTGCTGGTGGATCAGCCCAGTGTCGAAGACACCATCTCGATCCTGCGCGGACTGAAGGAGCGCTACGAAGTGCACCACGGCGTGCGCATCAAGGACGCAGCGCTGGTGGCGGCCGCCGTGTTTTCCAATCGCTACATCACCGATCGCTTCCTGCCGGACAAAGCCATCGACCTGGTGGATGAAGCCGCGGCGCGCCTGCGCACGGAAATCGACTCCATGCCTGCCGAGCTCGACGAGACCCGGCGCCGCATCATGCAGCTCGAAATCGAGCGCGAGGCTTTGAAGAAAGAAACGGACGCGGCTTCCAAGGAACGGCTCTCGAAGCTCGAAAAGGAACTGGCCGAGCTGCGCACCGAATCGGGCGCTTTGACTGCCCGGTGGCAAAGCGAGAAAAGCACCGTCCAGCGCCTCCGCGAACTGCGCGAGCAGGTGGAGCGCACCAAAACGGAGATCGAACAGGCCGAGCGGCAGTACGACCTCAACCGCGCGGCCGAATTGAAGTACGGCAAGCTGGCCGGCCTCGAGCGGCAACTCCAGCAGGAGTCCGACAACTTCACGCGCCATCAGGGGCAATCGCGGCTCATTAAAGAAGAGGTGGACGAAGAGGACATTGCCGAAGTGGTGAGCCGCTGGACCGGCGTGCCCGTGACCAAGCTCCTGGAAGGCGAGATGCAGAAACTGTTGCACCTCGACGAGGAGTTGCACAAGCGCGTAGTCGGGCAGGACGAAGCCGTAACGGCGGTATCCGAAGCCGTAATCCGTGCGCGCTCCGGCTTGAAGGATCCGAACCGGCCCATCGGCAGTTTCATTTTCCTCGGACCGACCGGGGTGGGAAAGACCGAGTTGGCCCGCGCCCTGGCCGAATTCCTATTCGATGACGAACGCGCCATGATTCGCATCGACATGTCCGAGTACCAGGAGAAACACACGGTCTCGCGCCTGGTGGGCGCGCCGCCGGGATATGTGGGCTATGAAGAGGGTGGGCAATTGACCGAAGCGGTACGGCGCCGCCCATATGCCGTAATCCTGTTCGATGAGATCGAGAAGGCCCACCACGACGTCTTCAACGTGATGCTGCAGATTCTGGATGATGGGCGGCTCACGGATGGCCAGGGCCGTACGGTCGATTTCAAAAACACGATCGTTATCATGACCTCCAACGTGGGCAGCCAGCGGATTCTCGAATGGGATCCAGCGGGCCGCGGGGATTTCACTTCGACCGCCTACGAGCGTATGAAAGATGCGGTCCTTGACGAGATGCGGCAGCACTTCCGTCCGGAGTTCCTCAATCGCGTGGACGAGATCATCGTGTTCCACTCGCTGTCACAAGAACATTTGAAGGAGATCGTCGAGATCCAGCTCGGACGCCTGCGAGCGCGTCTCGCCGACCGCCACATCACCATGCAGCTCACCGACAAGGCACGCTCGAATCTGGTGCGGACCGGGTATGATCCGCATTACGGCGCGCGGCCGTTGAAGCGTGCCATTCAAAAGAAGATCGAGACGCCGCTGGGGCGATTGCTGTTACAGGGCACGATTCGCGACGGGCAGACCGTTTTAGTGGATGCGGGTAATGAGACGGGGGACCTGACGTTTCGGCCGGAAACGGTGGCGGCAGCGCGTTCGTAGCACCGGCATCCGCCCGTCCCACACCGTCATTGGGCCGGAGCCGTCAGCATCGAGGGTCCCGCTACACGTCCATTTGCACGCCCTACTGTCCGCTATACCCGTGCCGGTGGTCAAGACCGGTGGCATCCTGGCCCCCGGGGTATGGCGTGGTGAATGCTACGACGGTCACCGTGCCAGGCCAAATCCTAACGTCACCTCAAAAACAGGCCATCCGCTCTCCTTGCGGGTGGCCTGTGACGTTTTAGAAGAGTGCGCGTCTAATCGGGATCGAGACACCCGATGCGTATACGACCCGCTTTTCTCCTATTTATGGCTACCTGGGCGCACGCCGCTGCACCCGCGGAGGCGCGGTGGGAAGGCACCATTCAAGTGCCCGGCCGGGAACTGACAGTCGTGATCGACTTAGCGCAAGACGCGGACGGAAAATGGGCCGGCTCCGTGACTTTTCCCGCACTCAGTGTTAAGGGTACGGCGCTCGCGGACATTCAGGTAACCGGGTCCGAGTTGCGGTTCGCGGTCAAAGGGGCTCTGGGCGATCCGAGCTTCCACGGTCGGACCGACGGCACATCCTTCAACGGCGAGTTTCTAATGGGCGGCAACACAGCGCCGTTTCAGCTTCAGAAAACCGGGGCTGCGCAAGTGGATCCCCCGCGCGTCGGGACCGCCGTCACTTCCGAGCTCGAAGGCGTATGGCAAGGTGAGTTCATGCGCAATGGATACGCGCTCATCACTACGATTCAACTTTCCAACCATCCCGGGGCCCCGGCTACGGCTCAATTCCGCGTGGTCGGCAAGCGCGATACCAATATCCCCGTCGAGCGCGTAGCCCAGGATGGCGACTGGGTAACCATCAACGCTGCGCCGCAATATCAAATCGTATTTGAAGGGCAGTTTCGCAAAGCTACCGGCGAAATTGCCGGCACGTTTCGGCAGGGTCCTGAGGAGATCCCGCTCAACCTGCATCGCCTGAAGGGGAGCGCCCAATGACACGGCTGGCCACGGTGCTCACGGTCCTGTGGATTGCGGCCATCTGTTCGGCGCAATCGATGTTCCGCGGTGACAAGGTGCATTCGGGCGTGTCTTCGGCAAGCGGTCCGCGCACACTGCATGGCGTGAAGTGGAAGTTCGCTACCGGTAATCGCGTGGTCTCCTCTGCGGTGTTCGATGCCGGCGTTGTCTTCTTCGGCAGCGACGACGGCAATGTTTATGCGGTGGATGCTGCCACCGGCGTACAGAGGTGGAAGTATGTGACCGATGGGCCGGTATCGTCTACGCCCGCGGTGAATGGCGGTCTCGTCTACTTCCTCAGCTACGATGGAAGATTTTACGCCGTCGACGAGTCTTCCGGGAAACTCCGCTGGAAGTTTCGTACCGCGGGGGAGCGGCGCTTCGAAGCCAGGGGCCTTCACGGGATGCAGCCGGCATCGCAAACGTTCCTCGACCCTTACGATATTTACCTCTCGAGCCCCGTAGTGGCCGCAGGAACGGTGTATTTCGGCTCGAGCGACGGTAACGTTTACGCGCTCGATGCGGGCTCGGGCGAATTGCGATGGAAGTTTCACACCGGCGATGTGGTGCACGCGTCACCGGCATACGCCAATGGGAAAGTGTACTTCGGCAGTTGGGATAGCTTCTTCTACACAGTGGATGCCGCAACGGGCGCTGAAAAATGGCGATTCCATGGTGGCGAGGACCCGCTGATTCACAACCAGGTGGGCTTCCAATCTTCGCCAGTGATTGCGGACGGCATCGTGTACACGGGATGCCGCGATTCAAACGTCTATGCGTTCGACGCCGAAACCGGCAAGGAGAAATGGCGGGTCTTCAACCAGGGAAGTTGGGTCAATGCCTCACCAGCCGTCGTGAACGGCACGCTGCTTTACGCGACATCGGATTCGAGCCTGTTTCAGGCGGTGGATGTCGCCGCCGGAAAGCCTGTATTTCAACAGCAAACCAAAGCCTATGTCTTCTCGTCGCCGGCCGTTGCCGGAAACACCGTGTATTTCGGCGTGCTCAACGGAAAGGTGGAAGCTCGCGATCTGAGCAGCGGGGAGCTGCTGTGGAGCTTTCAAACCGAGGCATCGCGCAAGAACCGCAACTGGGTGTTGGCTGCCGACGGCAGCTTCAATTCCCCATTCCTGTTCTCTTCCAACTGGAACGAGGCGCCAATCGTGGCGGCAGATCGACAGTTCGGCATCGGAGCCATCTTCGCCACACCGCTGATCGTGAATGGAGTCGTCTACGTGGGCAGCGCCGACGGGTACGTCTACGCTCTCGACTAGAGCGCGCGATAGACCAGTTACTCTCGGAAAAGCCCCACATCGTGAACGGAGCACGAACCGGCAGTTTCCGGCCTCTTAGCCAGAAGAAACCTTTCCGCTTTTCAGCTCGCACAGCAGGGGCAGTTTGACACTTTGCGAAGAGACGATTCAACACCGGTAGTTGCTTTGCGCTCTACAAAACACGAGGTGAATGTACTGGTACTCCGCGCCATGGGCTTTAGGCCAAATAGCGCGTCAAGTCGTCCGTCCGGAAGCAGTGTGCCAGCGCGGTGTCGCGGGCGATGCGGCCCGCGCGAACAAGCTCCGCCAGGGACTGCTCCATAGTCATCATGCCTTCCGCCTTGCCCGTCCCAATCTGGGAGCGCAACTGGTGGTCGTCGCCCTTGCGGATGAGCGCGCGCACAGCGTCAGTGGCGATCATGATTTCGGTGGCGGGCCAACGTGCAGCGCCCTCGCCGCCCGGCACCAGCTGTTGCGCGATGATGGCCGCGAGCGCCAGCGACAACTGCTGGCGGATCTGCGGCTGGTTGGCGGAGGCAAACGAGTCGAGAATCCGCGCTACGGCCTGAATGGCGTCATTGGTGTGGAGGGTGGACAGCACCAGGTGGCCGGTCTCGGCCGCTGTCAGCGCGGTGGCCATGGTTTCCGCGTCGCGCATTTCGCCGACCAGGATCACGTCCGGCGTCTGGCGCATTACGCTGCGCAGGGTGACGGCGAAATCCGGCGTGTCTCGCCCCACTTCGATCTGCTCGATGATGGCGCTGCGGTTGGAATGCTGATACTCGATCGGGTCCTCAATGGTTACGACGTGAGCGGCGCGGCGCGTATTCACCAGGTCGATGAGCGCGGCCAGCGTGGAAGTCTTGCCGCAGCCGGTCGGACCGGTCACCAGCACCAGGCCCTGCCGCCGATCGGCCAGCTTGGCGAGCGACGCCGGCAGGTGCAGCGATTCGAGCGACGGGATCTTCGAAGGCAGCAGCCGGATGCTGGCGGCCAGCGTGCCGCGCTGATGGTGCAGGTTGATGCGGAAGCGTCCCAGGCCTTCGCGCTCGAAGCCGAGGTCCACCGATTTGCGGCGCTGCAGCTCTTCCATTTGGGAAGGCTCCAGAAGAGGCAGAACCAACGACCGTACGTCTTCGGAGTCGAGTTGCGCGCCCGATCCGGTGACCAGCGCTCCGTTCACGCGCAGGACGGGAGTCGCTCCGGATATTAAAAGGATGTCAGAGGCGCCACGGCGAGCGGCGAATTCGAGCAGCTGATCGAGCGACTCGGTCGATTCCGGCAGGCGCGTCGTGGATTTCTGGCTGGGCGCGGCGCGGTTCAACTCCGCCACCAGGTTGGAAAGCTCGCGGTCGTATTCGGCCACGACCCAAGTATAGTATCTAATCCCCTCGACCCTTCCCGCCGATAATCCAACGTGGGCGCATTGAGCATGGAACTCATCCTCTGGCTGTTGCTGCCGTTTATGGTGGCCGTGGGTACGGCCTCCCTGGTATGGACTGTGATGCAGGCGCGGATTCGCGTGATCTCCGCGAATTGCCAGGCCGAGATCGCCAAGGTGGAAAGCGACTGCGCGGCGCGCCGGCCCGGTGTGGAAGAACTGCTATCGGAATTGCGCTTCGAGCGCAATCGGTTCCTGCGGCGGGTTCCGGGCCCGCATGGGAGCTATCAAGCCACTGTAATTACACAGGAACGCATCTATTTTCGCGAAATTCCACTCACGGGGTGGATTCAAGACGAACTACAGCTGGGGGATGGCGAGGAGCTGGTGCCCATAAATCGGGAATTACCCGAATGTTCCGCCACGGCATTGCAGCCCGTGGCCATTTTCGGCGACTGAGAACCGCGCGGGAACCAGTACTTCCATATCGCAACCGCGCTTTCGAGGCTAACCAAAGCGCGTATTGCCCGTTAACGGTTTCTCCCTTATTCTCTTTTCAGAAACGACTCAAGCTGGCGATTTCGCTCCTAGTGGCAGCTCAGATGCGAACCCGAATCGGAGCTGCCACCTCCTGTTACTTCCCGGCATTAACCCGGACACGGACACCTGCCTTGCCGGCTCGCGACGGACATCGCGGCCCAAATTCGCCTGGACGGACCCGTGGCGGCGGACAGTCGAACGCTGGCTTGGAGTTCGCTACTCTTCCTTCACCACCTGCACGGCAATCTCGACCGTCACTTCCTTATGCAACCGCACCGGCACCTTGAACTCGCCGAGCTGCTTGATCGGCTCGTCCAGCTGCACCTTACGACGGTCGATGGTGAAGTTCCTGGCGGCTAGGGCGTCGGCCACATCCTTCGCCGTCACCGATCCGAAGAGCTGGTCGTTTTCGCCGGCTTTCTGCCTGATGGTCAGGGTCAAGCCATCCATCAACTTCGATAGATCCGCCGCTTCGCCCTTCAGCTTGGCTTCCTTGCGCAGATGAGCCTGTCGCTCCTGCTCTACAATTTTGCGATTGGAATCCGTCGCCTCGACCGCCAGCCGCTTGGGCAGCAGGAAATTGCGGGCGTAGCCGCGCGTGACCTTCACCAGGTCGCCGCGGTTCCCGAGCTTGTCGATGTCTTCTCTTAAGATGACTTCCATGCGGATCCTCCTGCCTTAAAACGTGGCTGCGAACGGCAGCAGCGCGATGTTGCGCGCCTTCTTGATGGCATCCGTCAAGCGCCTCTGGTGTGGCGCGCACACGCCGGAGATGCGGCGCGGCACGATCTTGCCGCGCTCGGCGACAAACGCATGCAACATCTTGACGTCCTTGTAATTGATGTCGTCGATCTTCTCGACGCAGAAACGGCAGACTTTCTTGCGCCGGAAATATTGCTTCTTTTGGCCGGCCACCGCCTTGTCGCCGCCCGTGGGCCGCTGCCCGGCGCTACCTGGTCTTCCTTTGAATTCCGGCATGGCTTAACTCTCCTTCGGCAATCCCGGCATGGCCGGCGTTTCGGACATGGGCAAGGCCGGTGCTCCGGGCGCGGGTCCAACCTCGCCCCGCGGTGCCGCACTGGCCCTTTGGGCGGCCCGCTTGTCCCGCTGCTTCTTGCGCTTTTCCAGGCGCTTTAGGGTTTCGTCGATGCGCACCGTCAGAAATTTGATGACGATATCAGAAACGCGCAGGCGGCGCTCCAGTTCTTTCACCGTTTCCGGTCCGGCGGAAAATTGCAGCAGGACGTAGGCGCCTTCGCGGTACTTATCCACTCGATAAGCCAGCCTGCGTTTGCCCCATTTGTCAATCTTGTCTACCGTCG
>Ga0335081_10007386_pt1 | contig 17575 bp, 13 predicted proteins | sample Lox_Sample_35_FD_206713 | JGI IMG/M metagenome (GOLD analysis project Ga0335081, IMG submission 206713) | Soil microbial communities from Loxahatchee National Wildlife Refuge, Florida, United States - Lox_Sample_3.5 | ecosystem: Environmental > Terrestrial > Soil > Wetlands | place: USA... | reverse complement strand
CGTTGACCCGCGCGATCCCCCTCCCCATCTTGGGTTGCGGCCAGCGCTACGGCCGTTGCTCTTTGAAATTGTGAGCCGGGTTTACGGGCCGCCGGATCTCCGGCGGTTGAAACAGGTATCATTATGAACCAGGAGCTCAATCAAGAAACCGAGTCCAGTTGCTATCTGAGGCTGGACGTCGCTGACGGTCATGCGGTCAGTGGGCGTGCCAGCTTCAAGCTCAGCATCAGACATCTACTGTGGTTGCTGGCGCTGATCGCCATCTTCCTCACCTCAGGCATCGGCGGGTTGGAACGCGCGCTGTTCGACTTGCTGGGCATTCCCCCGGCGGTCAGCCAGGTCGACGACGGCCAGGGACGACATCCCGCGCCGCCGTCCGCAAAACACGCGACGCAAGGGCAGAGGCCTCTGAGCCCGCCCGCGGCACACGTTGCTCAATGGCGGGTTCCCAAGAGCCTGCACGCTCCGCACAGACGCGCTCCCCAGGAAGGCACCTGCCGAGGGCGCTGACGCGACCCCGGTGACGGGGTCTTCAACCCGTGTCGACGGCGTAACATCAAACGCCGCGATCTTGTCTCTCGGACCCTAGAGGTCCGAGCCTCGGACCCCAGCGGTTCGAGTCGCTAAACCAGCAGTCGCTTCGGCCGCTGGTCCGAAGCGAACCTGCCTTTCAAGACCAGCAACCCCGGTTCACGGTGTCCTGACGCCGGCGTCTCCGGACGTCGGCGTTCAGCTTCCGAGGTGCCGCGCCTCCAGTTCGCCAACGTGCACGGTCGCGCCGACATCATTCGCGTCCGTCACCCCGTGCCGGATCGGCGGTTCCGAGCGAGAGACGATAGCGCGACTGGCGTAAGGGCCGGGAAGGGTGGCTGGGGGACTAGGATTCGAACCTAGACTGGCGGAGTCAGAGTCCGCTGTCCTACCGTTAGACGATCCCCCACCAGGGATTAACCATCGGCGGAAACCTGTTGCATAGCATAGGCAGCCGCCGCTGGGTAGGCCCGGAAGCTAGCCGGTCATGGCTAACGGATCGCTAAGACCGGGCCGATTCATTAACCCGCCCAGGACGCTAGCGCATAGTTCCGCTTCGCAACCCCCGACCCGTGCGCTAGCATGATCTGTCATGAATATGTCGCGAACTGCGCGTTAGTCCTTTGTCGAAGCCCTCGGCCCTCACCGCCCTTCAGAATGCTTCGGGCAGGGTGCCGCAGCCCTGGCGCGGGGCGCGGGGCGACACCTACGCGGCGCTCGATCTCGGCACCAATAATTGCCGCCTCTTGGTGGCGCGGAGCGCCGGGACCGGCTTTCGCGTCATTGACGCCTTCTCGCGCATCGTCCGCTTGGGGGAAGGGCTGGCTGCCACCGGCATGCTGTCGGAAGCGGCCATGACGCGCACGCTGGAAGCCCTCAAGATCTGCGCCGGCAAGGTCGCGCACCGCCGCGTGACGCAGGCGCGCTACGTCGCGACCGAAGCCTGCCGCCGCGCCGCCAATTGCACGGAGTTCGTCGAGCGCGTCTATGGCGCCACCGGGATCGCCATCGAGATCATCTCGAGCGACGAGGAGGCGCGCCTCGTCGTCGCGGGCTGCGCGCCGCTCCTCGATCGGAATGCGCCGCACGCGCTCGTTTTCGACATCGGCGGCGGCTCGACCGAGCTCGTCTGGCTCGACGTGCCGCGGGATCCGCGCGCGCTCCCGAGGGTCGCCGGGTTCCTCTCGCTGCCGAACGGCGTCGTCACGCTCAGCGACCGCTATGGCGGGCGCGAGGTCTCGCCGGTAACCTATGCCGCCATGGTGCGCGAGATGGAGGAGGCGGTGTTGCCCTTCGAGCAGCGTTTCGGCATCGCCCGTCGCATCGAGCGGGGCGAAGTGCAGATGCTGGGGTCGTCGGGCACGGTAACGACGCTCGCCGGCATCAATATGGAGCTGCCGCGCTACAACCGCGCTGTGGTCGACGGCTCGATGCTGAGCTTCGAGTGCGTCCACACGGTGACGCAGCGCCTCGTCGGGCTTTGCTACGAGGCGCGCGCGGCGCATCCCTGCATCGGCAGCGACCGCGCCGACCTGGTGCTGGCGGGCTGCGCCATCCTCGAGGCGATTTGCGGGCTCTGGCCGGTGGGCCGGCTCCGCGTCGCCGACCGCGGCATCCGCGAAGGCATCCTCGTCGGTCTCCTCAATCCCGGCCGCGCGTGAGCGGGCACCGCGACAAGCGCGGCAGCCGTGCGCCGACGGCGTCGCGCGCGCCGGCGGTCCGCGTCAAGACGGCGTCGCGGCGCAGCGCCTCCTCGACGCAATGGCTCGAGCGCCAGCTCAACGATCCCTATGTGCGCGAGGCCAAGCGCCTGGGCTATCGCTCGCGCGCCGCCTTCAAGCTGCTGCAGCTCGACGAGCGCTTTCGCCTGCTGAAGCCGGGGATGCGCGTCGTCGATCTCGGCGCCGCGCCGGGCGGCTGGACGCAGGTCGCCGTCGCCGCGGTCAAGCCGGGAGCGAAGGGTAGCGTCGTCGGCATCGATCTGCTGCCGATGGACGCGGTCCCCGGTGCCACGCTGCTGGCGCTCGATCTTCTCGATGCCGGCGCGCCCGCGGCACTCCGCGCGGTGCTGGGTGGTCCCGCCGATCTCGTGCTCTCCGACATGGCGGCGCCGGCCACGGGGCATGCCGCCACCGACCACATCCGCATCGTGGCGCTGGCCGAGGCCGCCTTCGACTTCGCCCGTGAGACGCTGGCGCCGGGCGGCGCTTTCGTCGCCAAGGTGCTGCAGGGCGGCACCGAGCGCGGGCTGCTCGAGGCGCTGAAGCGCGCCTTTCACAGCGTCCGCCACGCCAAGCCGCCGGCAAGCCGCGCCGAATCGGCCGAAGTCTATGTCGTGGCCCAGGGTTTCTGGCCGGAATAGCACCCATGTCAATTCCGGGTTCCAGGCCCCACCCTCCTTGTGTATAGTGCGTCGCCAACCCAAGTTCCCCCAGGGGAGGGATGGCAACGGCATGGAAATCCGACAGGCGTTTACCTTTGACGACGTCCTGCTCGTGCCCGCGGCCTCGTCGATCCTCCCCACCGAAACCGACACCCGGACGCGCCTCACCCGCGAGGTCAGCCTCGGCATTCCGCTGATCTCGGCGGCGATGGACACGGTAACGGAAAGCGCGCTCGCCATCGCCATGGCGCAGGCCGGCGGGCTTGGCGTCATCCACCGCAATCTCAACGTCGCCGAGCAGGCGAACGAGGTGCGCAAGGTCAAGAAATTCGAGGCCGGCATGGTGGTGAATCCCGTCACCATCCATCCCGAGGAGACGCTGGCCGACGCGCTCCGTCTCATGGCCGAGCACCGCATCTCCGGCATCCCCGTGGTCGAGCGCGGCTCCAAGCGCCTCGTCGGCATCGTCACCAACCGCGACGTGCGTTTCGCCAAGAACGCCAATCAGCGTATCAGCGAACTGATGACGCATGAGAAGCTGATCACGGTCAGCGAGAACGTCGATCGCGAGGAGGCGATGCGGCTCCTCCATCAGCATCGCATCGAGAAGCTGCTGGTGGTCGATGAGGCCTATCGCTGCGTCGGCCTCATTACGGTGAAGGACATCGAGAAGTCGCAAAAATTCCCCCATGCCTGCAAGGACGACCACGGGCGGCTGCGCGTCGCTGCCGCCACCGGCACCGGCGAGGACGGGGTCGAGCGCGCCGCCGCCCTCTTCGATGCCGGGGTTGACGTGCTGGTGGTCGACACCGCGCATGGTCATTCCGAGCGCGTCATCGACGCAGTGAAGCGCATCCGCCGCCTCTCCAACTACACCCAGATCGTCGCCGGCAACGTCGCCACGGCCGCAGGCGCCGAGGCGCTGATCGCCGCCGGCGCGGACGCGGTCAAGGTCGGCATCGGCCCGGGCTCGATCTGCACCACCCGCGTCGTCGCCGGCGTCGGCGTGCCGCAATTCACCGCCATCAGCGACGTGGCGGCGGCGGCGCGCAAGCAGGACGTGCCCGTCATCGCCGATGGCGGCATCAAGTTCTCGGGCGATCTCGCCAAGGCGATCGCCGCGGGCGCCGATTGCGCCATGTTGGGTTCGCTTTTCGCCGGCACGGACGAGAGCCCCGGCGAGGTCTTTCTCTATCAGGGCCGAACCTACAAATCCTATCGCGGCATGGGCTCGGTGGGCGCCATGGCGCGGGGCTCCGCCGACCGTTATTTCCAGCAAGAGGTCACCAGCGCGCTGAAGCTGGTGCCGGAAGGCGTCGAAGGCCGCGTGCCGCACAAGGGCCCGGTCGGCAACGTCATCCACCAACTCGTCGGCGGGCTGCGGGCGGCCATGGGCTATACCGGCAACCGCTCGATCGCCGAGATGCAGAAGAACTGCCGCTTCGTCCAGATCACCGGCGCGGGCTTGCGCGAAAGCCATGTCCACGACATCGCCATCACCCGCGAGGCGCCGAATTATCGGCAGGACCTGTGAGTCGCGCTGTCGGCCGTCAGCTTTCAGTCGTCAGCTGATCGCCCCGGTGCTTCCCGGCGCTTCCCGGTGACACCCGGCGCCCCCCGATGACCCCCGGCGCCCGCATCGAGGCGGCGATCGGGCTCCTGCAGCAGATCGACGAGGGCAGGGGCCCGGCCGACGACATCGTCGCCACTTATTTCCGCCGCCACCGCTTCGCCGGGGCCAAGGACCGAGCGGCGATTTCCGAGCACATCTATGCCGTGCTGCGCCACCGTGCCGAGCTCGATTGGTGGATCGAGCGGCGGGGGCGGGGGCTGGCGCCGGATCCGCGGCGGCGGCTGCTGGCGGCGCTGACGCTGGTCGAGGCGTGGCCGCCCGCTGCGATCGCGGACGCCTGCGACGGCGACCGCTTCCGGCCGGCGCCGCTCTCGCGCGAGGAGGCGGGATTCGTCGCCGCCGCGGCGGGACAGAAGCTCGCGCAACCGGAGATGCCGCCCGAGGTGCGTGGCAATTACCCGGCTTGGCTCCATCCCTATCTCGAGGCGGCGCTGGGGCGCGGCCTCATGCGCGAGATGACGGCGGCGGGCGAGGGGGCGGCGCTCGATCTGCGCGCCAATCTGCTGAAGACGCCCGATCGCGAGGCGGCGCGGGCGGCGCTGCTTCGGGAAGGCGTCGAAGCGGCGCGGGCGCCGATTTCGCCTTTGGGCTTGCGCGTCTTCGAGCGCATTCCCTTGGGCTCGATCGAGACCTTTCGCGAAGGACAGGTCGAGGTGCAGGACGAGGGCTCGCAGCTCGCAGCGCTGCTGGCCGATGCGCGGCCGGGGATGCGCGTCGTCGATTTCTGCGCTGGCGCCGGCGGCAAGACCTTGGCGCTGGCGGCGGCGATGGCCAATCGCGGCCATCTCGTCGCCTGCGACATCTCAGCGGCGCGGCTCGAGCGCGCGACACAGCGCATCCGCCGCGCCGGCGCCGGCATCGTCCAACGCGTGGCGCTTCAGAGCGCGCGGGACAAATGGGTGAAGCGGCACGCCCAGAGCTTCGACCGCGTCTTCGTCGACGCGCCCTGCACCGGCACCGGCACCTGGCGCCGCAATCCCGACGCCAAATGGCGGCTCCGCCCGGAGGACCTCGCCGAGCTGACCCAGCTCCAAGCCGAGATCCTCGATAGCGCGGCGCGCCTCGCCAAGCCCGGCGGCCGCGTCATCTACGTCACCTGCTCGCTGCTGGGCGAGGAGAACGAAGGCCAGATCGAACGCTTTCTCGCCAGCCACGCCGATTTCTCGCTGCTGCCGATCGGCCCGGTCTGGCGCGCCACCATCGGCGGCGAGCCGCCCGCGCCGGGCGACATGCTGCGCCTGACCCCGGCGCGCCACGGCACCGACGGATTCTTCGTCGCGGTGCTGGCGCGGAAGGAGAAGAAAAAGGAGTGAGGCCGCAACGCCAATGCCGCGCGACTCGCGACCCTTGCACCGCCCTTCCTCCCTCCGCATGATGCGCCATGACCGACCGGGTGCTCATCCTCGATTTCGGCAGCCAGGTGACGCAGCTGATCGCGCGGCGGCTGCGCGAGAGCGGCGTCTATTGCGAGATCCATCCCTTTGCCATGAGCGACGAGCGCCTGCTGGCGTTTCAGCCGAAGGCGATCATCCTTTCCGGCGGCCCCGCCTCGGTGAACGAAGGGAGCGCGCCCTTGGCGCCCGAGCGCGTCTTCCGCATGGGCGTGCCGGTGCTCGGCATCTGCTACGGCCAGCAGGCGATGTGCGCGCAGCTCGGCGGACGGGTCGCCGCGTCGGACCATCGCGAGTTCGGCCGCGCCTTCATCGACATCATCGATGACTGCGCGCTCTTCCAAGGCCTCTGGCCCAAAGGGAGTCGCGAGCAGGTCTGGATGAGCCATGGCGACCGCGTCGAGGCGCTGCCGCCCGGCTTCCGCGTCGTCGCCGTCAGCGACGGCGCGCCTTTCGCCGTCGTCGCCGACGACGAGCGACGCTTCTACGGCACCATGTTCCATCCGGAGGTCATCCATACGCCGCAAGGCGGGGCGCTGCTCAAGAACTTCACCCACCGCGTCGCGGGCTTCGTCGGCGACTGGACCATGGCCGCCTTCCGTGCTCAGGCGCTGGAGCGCATCCGGAAGCAGGTCGGGCGGGGCCGCGTCGTCTGCGGGCTCTCGGGTGGCGTCGATTCATCGGTGGCGGCGGTGCTGCTGCACGAGGCGATCGGCGACCAGCTCACCTGCATCTTCGTCGATCACGGCCTCTTGCGCGCCGGCGAGGCGCAGGAGGTGGTGACGCTCTTTCGCGACCACTACAACATTCCCCTCATCCATCGCGACGCGAGCGGCGTCTTTCTGGCGAAGCTCGCCGGCGTCGTCGATCCCGAGCAGAAGCGCAAAACCATCGGCGCGCTCTTCATCGACGTCTTCGACGAGGAGGCGCAGAAGCTGGGCGGCGCCGAGTTCCTGGCGCAGGGCACGCTCTATCCCGACGTGATCGAGAGCGTGAGCGCCTTAGGCGGCCCCAGCGTCACCATCAAGTCGCACCACAATGTCGGCGGCCTCCCGGCGCGGATGAAGCTGAAGCTGGTCGAGCCCCTGCGCGAGCTCTTCAAGGACGAGGTGCGCGCCTTGGGTCGCGAGCTCGGGCTTCCGGAAAGCCTGGTGCGGCGCCATCCTTTCCCGGGCCCGGGCCTTGCCATCCGCATCCCCGGCGAGATCACACGCGCGAAGCTCGATCTCTTGCGCAAGGCGGACGCGATCTATCTCGAGGAGATCCGCAACGCCGGGCTTTACGACGCCATCTGGCAGGCCTTTGCCGTGCTGCTGCCGGTCAAAAGCGTCGGCGTCATGGGCGACGACCGCACCTACGATGAGGTCTGCGCCTTGCGCGCCGTGACCTCGACCGACGGCATGACCGCGGATTATTTCCCCTTCCCGCACGAGTTCCTGGGCAACGTCGCGACCCGCATCATCAACGAGGTGCGCGGCATCAACCGCGTCGTCTATGACATCACGTCGAAGCCGCCGGGGACGATCGAGTGGGAATGAGGGAGCATAGAGAAAGGCGCGTCTGGGATAGCCGAGGATACAGACGGCCCCGCGGATCAGCCGTTCGACCTCGGTAGTCTTCGAAAGTCCCAACTGTTACCGCGTTGTTGCTCGCCGTGGTAGCATGGTTACGCCGCTACATCATCCTCTCCCGCAGGTTGAACAGGACAACGAGCGTTCCCGAAACCATCACGACTACGATCAACATCGAGAACAGTATCAGCAGCAGGTCGTCGCGCGCCGATTTGCGCAGACTGATATGCAGGAAATAGCGTAAGTGAACTACCATCTGGACGAGCGCCAGCCCGAGCACGATGCGGAGGGTCGTCGCCGGAATAAAACCCCGCCAGTGCACGCTTGCAAAAGCCGCACAGGTGAGCGCGAGGGCGAGGGCGTAGCCGGTCACGTAGGAGCGGATCTCCTCGCGCCTGCTGTCGTGCGGGCCGCTCAACGGATCAGTCCTTGGAGATAAACCACCGAGAAGATCGCTATCCAGACGATATCGATGAAATGCCAGAAAAGGCCGAGCCGTAAGATGTTGATCTTGACGCGCGCATCCCGCCCGAACGTCAACACCTGAACCATCATCACGATGATCCAGATGCTGCCGAAAAAGACATGAAGCCCATGCAGAGGCACCAGGGCGAAGAACGAGGAGAGATATCCGCTACGGGTGGGATAGGCGCCATCGCTGAACATGGTCGCGAAGTCGTGCAGTTCCAGGCCGAGAAAGGTGATCCCGAGCACCAGTGTTATGCCCATCCAGCCAAGCAGTTGCCTGCGCGACGCAGAGTGCTTCATCGCGACCGATGCCATCCCGAAGGTGAAGCTGCTGCTAAGTAGTACCAGCGTTTCGAGAAAGGCGGGAAGAAGCTTGTATTCGTTCGCCGGGGTCGGTCCGCCGACGGTCGCCGGCAACATGACGCCGTAGGTGGCAAACAGCAGCGCGAACAGTACCGCGTCGCTCATCAGGAAAACCCAGAACCCGAATACGTCGCTTTCCGCCTGCTCGTGGGTCAGCGCGTCGGTGGCGCCGAGATTGAGGCCGGCATGCCTGATCTCGTCGGCGCTCATCCAGAAACCTCGGCGAGGCCTTGATTGGTAGGAGCCATCTCCCTCTCGCGTGGGATCGGCGTTGCGTGGGCCACGGCGCTCAACCAGCACAGCTCGGTGCGCTCGATCTCGCTCGCCGGAATGATGCGGTGCACGTTGCGGGCAAAGCCGCGGGCAATGACTGCGACGATGATGACCAGAAGCCCGATAACAGCCAGCCACCACATGTGCCACACGAGCCCGAACGCAGTTGCCGCGCCGGCGAGCCCGATCACCGGACCGGTGATGCTGTTTCCGGGAAGCTCGATGTCTTCGTAGGAGGCCGGCGGTGCATAGACATCTTTCTGCCGCTTACCATCGTAAAACGCGTCGCGACTGTGAACCGACGGAATGACGGCGAAGTTGTATTCCGGCGGCGGGGCGGAGGTTGACCATTCGAGCCCGCGACCGTCCCAAGGGTCGCCGGCAAACACAGCGTTGGCGTGGCGCTCGCGAACGCTGACCCAGAGCTGTAGCACCAGAGTGGCGAGCGCGGCGAAGAGGATCAGCGCGCCGACACCAGCGATATAGAGCCATGGTCGAAATATAGGATCGAACATACCCTGGGTCCGGCGCGCCACACCGGCCGCGCCCAGCACGTACAGCGGCATGAACGCGAGGTAAAATCCGACCACCCAGCAGCCAAAGCAGACTCGCCCCCATTTCTCGTTGAGGCGAAAGCCGAATGCCTTGGGGAACCAATAGTGGTAGCCGGCGAGCATTCCGTAGAGCAGTCCCGGGATCAGCATGTTGTGAAAATGTGCGACCAGGAAAAGGGTATTGTGAACCAGGTAATCGAGTGGCGGAAAGGCGAGCAGGATTCCGGTGAAGCCGCCCAGCACGAAGGTCATCATGAAGGCGAGCGAGTAAAGCATCGGCACTGTGAAGCGCACCTCGCCGCGAAACATCGTCCATATCCAGTCGTAGATCTTGACGCCCGTCGGCACGCCGATCGTCATTGTCGCGATGCCGAACACGGCATTGATGTCGGCATTCTGGCCCATGGTGAAGAAATGGTGGACCCATACCGTGAACGACAGCAGGGCGATGACCGCAGTTGCGATGACAAGGGAGGTGTGGCCGTAGAGTTCCTTGCTGGAGAAGGTGGAGACGACCTCTGAATAGACGCCAAAGGCGGGCAGGATCAGGATGTAGACCTCAGGGTGGCCGAATAGCCAGAAAAGGTTGGCGTAGTTCATTATATTGCCGCCGAGGTCGTTCGTGAAAAAATGGAATCCCAAATAGCGATCCAGCGCGAGCAGAGCGGTTGCGACTGTGAGTGGCGGCATGGCGAAGATCATCAGGATGCTGGTGCACAGCGCCGTCCACACGAACAGCGGCATCCGCATCAGGCGCATCCCGGGGCAGCGCATCTTGTAAATTGTGACGGCGAAATTAATCCCTGTGAGCGTCGATCCGATCGAGCCCAGTGTCACCGCCCAGATCCAGTAGTCCGGCCCCACGCCGGGGTTGAAGGCCAGCTCGGTATAAGGTGGGTAGCCGCTCCAGCCGCCGGTGGAGAACTCGCCGAAGACGAGCGACGCCATCATCAGGCCGGCGGCGCCGCCCGTGAGCCACAGGCTGATGGAGTTCAGCAGCGGGAAAGCGACGTCGCGGCTGCCTATCTGAAGGGGCATCACGTAATTGATGAGGCCGACCAGGAACGGCATCGCCATGAAGAAGATCATGATGCTGCCATGGGTGCTGAATAGTTGTGCGAAATGATCAGGCGACAGGAAGCCGGGGGACTGGATTGCCGCCGCCTGCTGCATTCGCATTAGCACCGCCTCGATCAGCGCACGGCTGAGCATCACGAAAGCCAGCGCGATATACATGATGCCGATTTTCTTGTGATCGAGGCTGGTGAGCCATTCGGCCCAGAGATAGCGCCACTTGCCGAGCCAAGTGATCAGGACAATGAGGACGATGGCTCCGATGACCACAATCGAGCCGGCGCCCGCGCCGATGATTTTGCTGGCAGTCGGATGTTCCCACGCGCGCACGAACGGCAGTTCATTCCAGACAAAGCGGCCCAGCACCGCAGGCCAGACGCCCTGTGTCATCGCGCAGGCTCCGTGGACCGGGTAAGAATCGTCTGGAACAGGTGTTGCGGGACCGAGGAGAACTCGACCGGGTTTGGCGGCAACGATTTTCTGAACAGCCCGGTATAGGCATTGCGATCGAGCGGGTGCAAGGATGCACGCACGCTGGCCACCCACTGGTCGAAATCGGCCGGCGCGAGCGCGGTCACGGGGAATTTCTCGTTCTGGAAGCCGTCGCCGTTGAACTGGGTGTTCTCGCCGCGATAGGTGCCCGGTTCGGACGCAGCAAGATTGAGCTGGGTCGTCATCCCGGCCATCGCGTAGATCTGGCCGGCAAGCCGCGGGATAAGCAGCGCCTGCATCACGGTGCCGCTCGTCAGACTGATTTGGATCGGCCGGCCGACGGGCAGCGACAATCGGTTGATGGTCGCGATGCCCTGGTCGGGGTAGATGAACAGCCATTTCCAGTCGAACGCCACCGCCTGCACTTCAAGCGCCGGCTGGCTCGATGCGATCGGTCGGTACGGATCGAGCGCGTGGGTATAATTCCACAGCAATACACCGAGGCCGATGACGATTCCGGTCGGCGGGATCCAGATGAAACCTTCGAGCGTCCAGGAAAAATCCCAATTTGGCCGGAACGCGCTGTGCTTGTTGGACAGCCGATAGTGCCAGGCAATCAGCGGTGTCAGCAGCAGCACGGGCCCAGCGACGAAGACCAGCACAATTCCGACGATGACATAGAGATGCCACTGGCTCGCGGCGATCGGACCGGCGTGGTTCATAACGCCGCGTTTCAGCGCGTCGCATCCGCTGAGCAGGACCAGCGGCGGTATAACGCAAAAGATACGCAAGACGCGCGATGCCATCATCCACCGGCTCGCTGGATCACCGGGCCGGAAAGGAACAGGGCGGTGTTGACTAGCCCCAGATGCGTCAAAGCCTGAGGGATATTGCCAATCAGGCTGCGGTTACGGACGTCATATTCCTCGCTGAGCAAACCGACATCGTTTGCGACGCCGATCACCCGATCGAGCAATGCCGCAGATTCGTCATCGCGTCCTTGCATCTTGTAGCAGTCTGCAAGCCAGCAAGAGCAGGCGAGGAAGACACCTTCGTCTTGGCCTTCTGGGGCTTGTGGTCGGCGCCGGACGAGGTCACCGTCCATCAGGTCTCTCTCGACCGCCGCGATCGTGCCGGCAACGCGCGGATCATCAATGGGAAGGAAGCCAACGAGCGGTAGCAGCAAAAGCGATGCATCGAGAGTGGCGGCGCCATAGTGCTGGACGAAATGGCCAAGGTCGGTGTTGAATCCGCGCTCGCACACTGTACGGTGGATTACGTCACTCAGCTCTCTCAACCGGCCGATCAACGCAGCATCGACCTGGTCGTCATTGGCGTGGGCGCGGACAAAGCGCGAGATTCCCACCCAGGCCATGGCCTGTGAATAGGTGAAGCACTGTGGATCGTCGCGGCTTTCCCAAATGTCCGCGCTCGGCCGGTCCCAGATCTTCTCGAGATGCTCGACGACGGCGATTTCCATTTCGACGACGCGAGGCGTGCGTTCTATTCCGGCTTTGGCCAGCACGTCGAAGCTGTCGATCAGCTCCCCAAACACGTCGAGCTGCGTCTGGCCGGCGGCAGCGTTGCCGATGCGGACCGGAGTGGCGCCCTGATAGCCAGGCAATGCCGCGAGGTCCCTTTCCAGCAGTACCCGTCCGCCATCGATCCGGTAGACGATCTGCATCGCCGCGGGGTCGCCCCCGACTGCGCGCAGGATCCAGTCACGCCAGCGTGTTGCTTCGCGATGGAAGCCGGCGTTGAGCAGCGCAGTCAGTGTGAATGTCGAGTCCCGGAGCCAGCAATAGCGGTAATCCCAGTTTGCCGATCCGCCGGGAATTTCTGGTAGTCCAAGCGTGGCGGCGGCGACTATCCCGCCGCTCTCCCGATCGATCAGCATACGCAAAGTGATCAGTGAGCGTTTGATAGCCGCATCCCACCGGCCTCTCGGTTCGAACCGGCTTATCCAGTCTTTCCATTCCTCCTCGGCTGCCTCGATCGCGGCATCGACCCTCAATGGCCCCGGCAGTCGCGCCGTGGCCGGCGAATAACTGAGGACGAAAGCGATCTTCGCACCGTCATCCACCGTGAAGCGGGCGCTGGCCGCGTCCTCATCGATGGTAAGCTCGACCGGAGAATCGAGGACGACGCGGTCTGGTCCGATCTCGAACACGACCCCGCGCTCGTGACGCTGGGTCCAAGGAGAAATCTGGCCGTAGCCGAACCGCAGCCTCAACGACATTGCCATGTGCACTTTGCCCGCGAGCCCTTCCACAATTCGGATGATCGACGAAGGGCCTTCATCCCACGACATGAACTCTGTCACGCGCACCTGGCCGGTGTCCGTGCGATGATCGGTTTCAAGAATGGATGTGTCTGTGAGATAGCGCCGTGCCGTATCACGAACGTAATCAGACGGCGAAATGAGCCAATGGCCATGGCGTTCGTTGCCCAATAGCGCGGCGAAGCAGGCATCACTGTCAAAACGGGGCCAGCACAGAAAGTCTATGGATCCACTCGTTGATATCAGTGCGCAGGTACGCCCGTCGCCGATGATCGCGTAATCCGGGATGGGCGACGGCACTGGACCGATCCTTTAATTCAGGCGACAGCCGGTTTCGGAGTTGATCCTCTGCATCATCGCCCACCAAGCGGGACACAATGATCGGGCACAGCTGAGCGCTCTGCGAATGGGCTTCGGGTATATCTAGTGCGAATAACTTCGGTCCATTGACGGAGTTCCGCCACGCCTATTCTCGGCAAATGAAATCCCGTTAACAAGACATCATTCTTCGATCGACCTCAGTCTGGGAACTAAAGATCTGCCTGCAAGTTTATTTCTTGCCGCATCGTCGACAGCGTTCCCTCTGCCTTTTCCACGGCATTTGGGGGCGCAGCATTCGGGGTCGTCTGGCGTGTGACACGCTCTTTGACGCATCGCCGACATCAATGGGGCTCTGCGCAATGCGCCGACGATAAGAACGACAGCGACCGCTATCATCACCGAGGAACCTCGCATGCCGCAGATCGTCGTTATCACCGGGGCGGGCGCGGGCGTTGGGCGTGCAGTCGCCGAGGAGTTCGCCCGGCACGGTTGGTCCGTCGCGCTGCTCAGCCGCGATGTCTCCCGGCTGAATGCGGCTGCGGCTGAACTTGCCGAGCGCTACAGCGTGCGCACTCTTGCCATCCCTACCGACGTCGCGGACGCAAACGCGGTGGAGGCCGCGGCCGATGAGGCGGAGCGTGAGCTGGGGCCAATCCACACCTGGATCAATGTCGCCATGGCCACTGTCTTCGGCGCAGTGAGCCACGTATCCGCTGCCGAGGTGGAGCGCGGCACACGCGTCACTTATCTTGGCCAGGTGTATGGCATGATGTCCGCATTGAAGCGGATGCGAACCCGCAACAGAGGCGTCATCGTCAATGTCGGTTCGGCGCTCGCCTATCGTTCCGTGCCGCTGCAGGCGATTTATTGCGGCTCCAAGGCGGCGATCCGGGGCTTCACGGACAGCCTGCGATCCGAAATCATTCATGACAAGCTCAATATACAACTCACCATCGTGGATCTGCCCGCAGTAAACACACCGCAGTTTGATTGGGCACTGAACAAGACCGGCCGCCGGCCACAGCCCGTGCCGCCGATCTTTCAACCCGAAGTGCCGGCCCGCGCCATCTATTTCGCGGCTACGCACAAGCGCCGCGATGTGTGGGTTGGTTGGCCGACTGTCAAGGCGATCCTCGCTAATCGCATCGCGCCCGGCCTTCTCGATCGCTACTTGGCGAAGGCGGGATATTCTGGCCAGCTTACCGACCAGAAACAACCCGCTGATGCGCCGGCTAACCTGTTCGAGCCGGTGCCGGGGCCCTACGGCGCACACGGACGATTTGATGCGCGCGCGCGTCGTGTGAGCTGGGAAATGTTCACCGATCGTCACCGCACGGCTGTGTTCGTGACATTGGCGCTGGTCGCGGGAGCCGTGCTGCATCAAGTCGCCAAGCGCCTAGAAGTTTGAACTTGCCGCAGCTTGAATATTGGCGGGCTGCAGTGTGAAAATTCCGACTTATCAAGCTTCGCTGCCGAGCCTTCCCCACCCGGAACCCCGCTTTCGCGCGGGCGTTATGCCATTGCATCCGACGGTGTGCCGGTTGCGAGGTGGCGGGGTCGGTTTTGTGCGACGTGGAATTGCTGCTGGATTGCCAGGCCGCCATCGGTGAATCGCCAACTTGGCTTGCCGCTACGCGCGCGATCTACTGGATCGACGTGAAGGAGCCGGCGTTGCATTGTCTCAGCGCGGCGGGTGCGCACAGCCGTTGGCGTTTTGACGCCGACATTGGCGCGTTCGCGCTTTTGGATGGCGAAGGCGCCGCCGTCGTCGCGCTCCGAAATGGCCTGTTTCACCTGGATTTTGCGACGGGCCGCACTGTCTTGCTTGCCGCTCCTCCGTTTGATCCCACGCAATTTCGCTTCAATGAAGGCATCTGCGACGGCTTCGGTCGATTCTGGACCGGCGTCATGTTCGATCCACTGTCCGGCGTAGCTGCCACCAAAGGGAAGGCGGCGATGCATTGCTTCACTTTCGCCCATGGCCTCGCGGCGGCCCGGGACCGGAGCGATCTGCACAATGGCTTCGCTTGGAACATCGACGGCACCGCCTTCTACTGGTCGCACTCGCACACCGGCGCCGTGTTTCGCGCACCATACGATGTCATGTCTGGCACGGTGGGAGACCCGCAGCCTTTCGTCGACATATCGCCAAATGTAGGCGTCCCCGATGGCGCCGCGATGGATGAGGAAGGCTGCTACTGGTGCGCCGTTCACGGCGGGGGCGCCCTGCACCGTTACGATGCTTCGGGACGTCTCGTATTGCGCGTGGCATTGCCCGTGAGCCAGCCGACGATGTGCGCCTTCGTCGGACGCGACCTTGGCGAGATGGTGGTGACCAGCGCGCGGCAGAAGCTGACTCCCGAACAGCTGGCGCGCGAGCCCCATGCTGGTGGGCTTTTCCGATTGCGGCCCGGCGCCCGAGGCATACCTCGGCCCTGCACGCTGCAACGATCCTGGGCGCAGGAACCGCCGCGCGGCCGGGTCGGTTCTGACTGAGGGCACGATCGAAGCGCTGCTTCAATCCATGGAGAAACATGATGTCGGTCAATGTCAGTGAATTCGTCTGGAAGCGTCTCCGGGAATGGGGTCTGAAACGGGTCTACGGCTATCCCGGCGATGGCGTCGGCGGCCTGGATGTCGCGCTTCAGAAAGCGTTGCCCGACATGGAATATGTTCAAGTGAGACATGAAGAGATGGCCGCCTTCATGGCGTCCGCCCATGCCAAGTTCACGGGCGAGGTTGGTCTCTGCTACGCGACATCAGGTCCTGGCGCGATTCACCTGCTGAACGGGCTGTACGATGCCAAAATGGATAACCAGCCGGTGGTCGCCATTGTTGGACAACAGGCGCGCAGCGCGCTCGGCGCTCATTACCAGCAGGAAGTCGACCTGGTCTCCTTGTTCAAAGACGTCGCGAGCGACTATGTCGCCATTGGAACCGTGCCAGGCCAGGTGCGGCACATGGTAGACCGTGCGGTGCGTATCGCGCAGAACAAGCGTTCCGTCACTTGCATCATCCTGCCCAACGATCTGCAATTGATGCCGTACGAGGATCCGCCGCTAGCACATGGCACGACCCATACAGGCGTGGGATTCCCGGCGGAAAGCAAGGTTCCGGATATCAGCGCCCTTCGCGCCGCCGCCGCTGTTCTGAATGCAGGCAAGAAGGTTGCGATGCTGGTCGGGGCAGGGTGCCTTGGAGCCACCGATGAAGTGATCGCGGTAGCAGACAAGTTGGGGGCGGGGGTGGCGAAGGCGCTGCTGGGCAAAGCCGCGGTGCCCGACGATCTTCCCTTCGTCACCGGCGGGCTTGGCCTGCTCGGCACAAAGCCCTCCTGGGACCTGATGCAGGACTGCGACACGTTGCTCATGGTCGGCTCCGCTTTCCCTTACAGCGAGTTCCTGCCGAAGCCTGGACAGGCCCGCGGTGTGCAGATCGACATCAAGGGCGACAAGCTCAGCTTGCGATATCCGATGGAGGTCGATCTTGTCGGCGACAGCGCGGAGACCTTGAAGGCGCTGCTGCCGCTGCTCGAGCAAAAAACCGACACCACATGGCGCGGCACGATCAAGGAGAATCTCGACGCGTGGTGGAAGGTGCTGCAAAGCCGCGCTATGGATTCGGCTGACCCGATCAATCCTCAACGCGTGTTCTGGGAGCTGTCGCCGCGCCTCCCCGAAAACTGCATCGTCACCGCGGATAGCGGATCGGTCGCCAACTGGTATGGGCGCGACCTGAAGTTTCGGCGGGGTATGAAGGGCTCGCTCTCGGGCTCGCTCGCGTCGTTGGGCGCTGCGACACCCTATGCGGTGGCTGCGAAGATGGCCTATCCGGACCGGGTCGTGATCGGCACGATCGGCGATGGCGCCATGCAGATGAACGGCATGAACGTGATGATCACTGTTTCCAAGTACTGGAAGACGTGGTCCAACCCGCATTTCATCCTGATGGTGCTGAACAACCGCGATCTAAGCCAGGTTACCTGGGAGGAGCGAGTACAGCTGGGCGACGGCAAGACGGAAAGCACACAATCCATTCCCGATTTCCCCTACGCCAAATATGCGGAGCTGCTTGGACTGAAGGGCATTTTCTGCAACGACGCCGATAAGGTCGGAGCGAGCTGGGACGAGGCGTTTGCCTCGGACCGCCCGGTGATCCTCGAGTTTTACACCGATCCCAATGTGCCGCCGCTGCCGCCCCATATCACGCTGAAGGACGCTGAACACTTCATGACGATGATGCCGAGCGAGCCGGAGCTGGGCAGCGTGCTGAAGAACTCGGCAAGGGAGCTGATCTCCAC
>Ga0335081_10007384_pt1 | contig 17577 bp, 18 predicted proteins | sample Lox_Sample_35_FD_206713 | JGI IMG/M metagenome (GOLD analysis project Ga0335081, IMG submission 206713) | Soil microbial communities from Loxahatchee National Wildlife Refuge, Florida, United States - Lox_Sample_3.5 | ecosystem: Environmental > Terrestrial > Soil > Wetlands | place: USA... | reverse complement strand
CACGCGTTCGGCCGTGATTGCCTTGAAACTGGCGTTTCGGGACGGTGCAAATCCGCCGAGCACTGTGATCGCGAAGACAAGTGTCACCACCGCCGAATAAACCACGAGAAATCGCTGACTACCCAAGAAATCTCTCATGGCAGAATTTTATCGTCAGTCCCCCGTCTTTACGCGCGTGATCAGCCCGGGCGTTAAACAGGGCGCTCCGTGGCAACGTTCGCCGCCGGGCTTTTGGAACCCGCGCAAATGCCCGCGGGTTCCCATCGTGACACGTTTTGACGAATCGGCGGCGTCTCAAGTAACGATCGATGCCGGTAAACTACTGATTCCACTTAAAGGCAACTGACGTGCTCTCGTTACAGCGGTTGCAGGGCATGGCTTAGTGAAACGTTCGTGAAAGTCAGATGATCTCTTGAACAGTGAGGCCGCTATGACAACGAAGCAGAAAGCGGATACACCACAAACCTTGGTCGAGCAGTACAGCGCTGCTGTCCAAACTTTGGCCGGTCTCGATGGCGAGCAGCTAGGCCCAGCGCTTTTGCGGGCTCATAATGCTCACGTGAAACTGTTAAACGCGTCTGGTTTTCCCCACCCTAGCGCCTTCCAAGAGTCATGCGAGTCGCTGCTTATTATCATCAAGCAATTTTGATAAGTATCCGAGTACGCGTATTTAGCGGCGAAGGAGCCTGAATTTGAAGGCTCGGACAGATACGCGTTGTCGGGGCGAGCGGAGAACCCTGGCTCGATACAGTGATAATATTTAGCCAGATGCAAACTGAACAGATTGTCTCTTTGCTGATCGCGGAACGCGATCGTCTCTCCAAAGCCATTGATGCGCTTCAAGGACCCGCGCGCCATGGTCGTCCATCGCCAACCGCCGCGACGAACGGAACTCGCCGCGCCACAACGTCGGCAGCGAAAAAGCGCACGATCAGCGCAGCGGGCCGCAGGGCCATTGCCGAAGCGGCAAGACGAAGATGGGCCGCGACCAGGGCCGCGAAAGCGAGTCCGAAAAGCACCGAAACCGAAGCTAACGCCGCTGCTGCGGTCGCAAAGGCTGCACCGAAGAAGCGCCGGATCAGCGCGGCGGCGCGAAAGGCTATGGCGGATGCGGCCAAGCGACGCTGGGCGACCGCCAAGGCGGCGAACGCCGCACCTGCTGCCAAGAAAGCCACAGCGAGCAAAACTTAGCGCGGCAACGGACGTTCGAGATTTCACTTGGCGGGTCAGGAGATCAACGGCGTTAGTCCCCGGCCCGCATAATTCATCGGCTCATACGCACGGTTGGTCCACGTTTTGGGGCTTTCATCCGATTCGGGCTCGGATTCCGCGCCTTCGCGCATATTCTGTACCCGAAAGGAACCCCATGAAAATCCAAAACACAACACTTGCCGCCGTAACAATTCTGAGTGCCAGCCTTCTGCTAGGCCAGGATCGCTTCGACTTCAAAGTCCGCAATTTCTTCTTTGCCGGCCTGGCCGGCGACCGAGCCTCGCTCGACAAAGGCATGAAGATCTGCGACGGTATCCTGTCAAACGATCCCAAGCAGCCCGAGGCCCTGGTTTGGCACGGAACCGGTCTGATGACCGAATCGCGCGAGGCTTTCGAGAAAGGCGATCAAAAAAGCGGTGGCGAGCTATGGCAGCGCGGCGTGGACGAAATGGACCAGGCGGCGGAACTCGCGCCCGACGATCTCGGCGTGCGTATCGTGCGCGGAGCCGTTTTGCTGACAGCGTCGCAGTATGTGCCCCAGGAAGCTGCCCGCCCGTTGATCGAGAAAGGCCTGACTGACTATGAGAAGGCCTACTCGGCCCAGGGACCGGACTTGAGCCACCTTGGGACCCATGAACGCGGCGAATTGATGATCGGCCTCGCCGACGGTTACGCCCGGCTGGGCCAGCGAGATAAGGCGGAGCAGTGGTTCGAGCGCATTCAAAAGGACCTTCCCGAGACACCCTACGCGAAATCGGCCACAACCTGGTTGCTGACCAGGAATCTCGCGCCGCGCGAGGCCGGCTGCCTGAGTTGCCATACGGGCGCGTCGCAAGCGAGCAAGTAACATAAAGACAACGGCTGCGATGATCCGTTTTAAGAACATCCGGAATATCCTGCTTTGGGATTCAGCCTTCGCGCTCGTCCCGACGATTCTGGTCTTTACGCTGAATCCCGGAATGACTGGACGCCAGCTCCTGATCGAGTTCGGCTTCTGTTGGATCTACTCGAACTCGATCGGAGGCGTGGCTTTCGCATTAATTCCCAGAGTGTGGGAGCAGGCGCGCAGCGTGCCGGAGTGGCTCCAATGGGCTTTCCGGGTGTCCGCCATGCTCGCCTCTTGTCTGGTGGGCTGTTTAATCGCCGGGCTCCTGTTCGTAGCGCTGCGCTGGCAGACGATGAGCGCCTACTGGCCGCAGTTCTTCGGCTCCTTCACCTTCGCCGCCTGCCTGACGATCGTGGCCGGAGTCAGCATCGGGGTCTACACCACGTTGCGCGAACGGCTGGAAGAGACGACGCTCGAGCTGCGCACCAAGGAGCTGGAGCGCGAGCGCGCGCTCAAGCTGGCGACCGAAGCGCAGCTCGCCTCGCTCGAATCACGCATTCATCCACATTTTCTGTTCAACACGCTCAATTCGATTTCCTCGCTGATTCCCGAAGATCCCGCGCGCGCCGAGCGCCTGGTGGAACAGATGGCCGCGCTGCTGCGGTTTTCGCTCGACGCACATCAATCCGGTCTGGTCCCGCTGGAGCGCGAACTCAAGATCGTCGGCGATTATCTGGAAATCGAGCGCGCCCGCTTTGGCGATCGCCTGCGCTATCAGGTCGGCGTCCCCGCCGAACTGAACCAGTCGCAGATTCCGCCTCTCGCGCTCCAGACGTTGGTCGAAAACAGCGTCAAGTACGCCGTCGCGCCCGATCGCGCGGGCGGCGAGATCCGCATCACGGCGGCCCGCTCGAACGGCGCTTGCCGGCTGGAGGTCTCGGATTCAGGGCCGGCTTTCCGTCTGGAGTCAGCGCCGGAGGGCCATGGTTTGGACAACCTGAAAGGCCGTTTGTGCGCGCTGTTCGGGAGCCAGGCGGCCCTGACGCTCGAACGCGCGGGCGGGCGGAACAAACTCACCTTATCCGTGCCTCAGAATGCGAACGAGCATGCGGGCTTTTCTGGTTGACGACGAGGCGCTCGCCCTGAAGCGATTGGAGCGGATGCTCGCCGCCATCGGGCGGGTGGAAATTGCCGGCACAGCCACCGATCCGGTGGAAGCGGTGCCCCGGATCCTCGAAGCCAGGCCCGATGTTCTTTTTCTCGACATCGAAATGCCCGGCATGACCGGCTTCGCAATGCTCTCCGAGCTTCACCCGCAGCCCTGGGTCGTGTTCACTACGGCTTATGACCGCTACGCACTCGAAGCCTTCGGTGTCAGCGCCGTCGATTACCTGCTCAAACCGATCGAGGCGTCACAACTCGATCGCGCGCTTGAAAAAATCGAGCGCCTCCGCGGCGCTGCTGCTACGCCTCCCGCGATGGCGGAGCTGATCGAACGACTCGCCGCCGCCGTCCGCACCCCTAAAGCGCCAGCATATCCGGGTCGTGTGGCATCCAAGGTCGGCGAGCGCATCGAGTTCATTGACCTGACGCAGGTGACGCACTTCTTCGCCGCCGACAAGCTGACGTTCGCCGCCACGCCCGCCAAAAATTATGCCGTGGATTACACCATCCAGGAGCTGGAACAGAAGCTCGATCCCGCCAGATTCGTCCGCGTTCATCGGGCTACTCTGGTGAACGTGGCATACGTTCAGGAGCTGCACTCCTGGTTTGCCGGCCGCATGATGCTGCGTCTTAAGGATCCCAGGCACACCGAGATTGCGGTTTCGCGCGATCGCGTGCGTGCGGTCAAAGAGCGCCTCGGTATTTGACCGCCCGATCCGGAAGCCCGACCGGCCTCCGCGCTAGCGCGCTCAGGTGAATCGGCCGGAGGTGGACGTGCCGCACCCGCTGGTGGCGAAAGTGGAAAGCAGCCGCTCGCACTCTTCTGATTCGCAGTCAGGACATTTTGCACCGCTGTCGGCGTCCTGCATCCGGCGAAGCAACTCGAAGCTCTTGCCGCAGGCGTGGCAGCGGTATTCGTACATCGGCATGGTTCGATTTCATTTTAAGTGAATGCGGCGATCGGTGATGAACAGCAGCTTCCAAGGCTGATATCGTGATGAGGTATTGCCCAAGACGAAGAGCGAACCTCCAGCGTCAACCCCCGAGCCCGCTCAAGCGCCTGAATTAGTCGCCAAGCCGTCACCGCGTGTTTTGCTGCTTTTTCTGAAACACGCAGCTCTCGAACGTGACTGGACTCCGCAGGATCTTGCGAGTGCGCTTGGAGTCGATCGCGCGCTCGCGAAACAGATCGCAGGCGAACTTGCGATGGTCGGCTACGCCGAGCCGGCGCCGAAGAAGCGGGATACCTGGCGCAACACGGAAACGGGAAATCGGGTCGCTCAAGTAAAGCCGCCGCGCTTGACCCGAGCGAAAGCCGGGGAACTCATGCAAGACGTGGTAGAGCGTGCTCATGCCTTCAACCTCGAAACGAATCAGCCGCTTCGGATCGCAAAGATTGTAGCTTTCGGCGGCATCAACACCGGGCACGAGCGAATTCAGGACATCGATGTCGGAGTTCGGCTCGAGACGAAGCTTGGGCACGAAAACACTCAAGCGCATGTCGAAGCCGCGTTAAAGGCGCTGCGCGGGCGATCGCCTGCGCTTAAGATGCATTCGATGGACGGGTGGCCGCCGCGGATGGGGCGCATCGTTTGGGAGAAATAGGAGTAAGCTCATGAAATCAGATATGACGACCTCCATTCGGGTTATCGCCTTTCTGGCGGTTCTTTCTTCGACCCTGCGCGCTGCCGATGTGACCGTGGGCACCGCGACGGCTCACTCCGGACAACGAGCCACAGGCTACATCCAGGTGCCGGCCGGCGTCGATGCGGCGACGAACATTCCGGTCATCATTATTAATGGCGCAAAGCCCGGGCCAAAACTGGCATTGGTCGCCGGATCGCATGGAACCGAATACGCGTCGATCATTGCACTGGAGAAGTTGGGATCGAGTGTCAGCCCGGCGGAACTCTCCGGTGCGCTCATTATCGTGCCGCTGGTCAATCTGGCATCGTTCGCCCAGAAAGTGCCGCACGTGAATCCGATCGACGGGAAGAACATGAACCGCATGTTCCCCGGCAAAGCCGACGGCACGCAGACCGAGCGGGCTTTATGGGCGATCGGCCGTGAAGTCGTGGAGCGCTGCGATTACCTGATCGACTTGCACGGCGGAGACCTCGATGAAAACCTGCGGCGCTACACTTATTTGCCCGTGACGGGGAAAGCGCAACTGGACGCGACGACGCGCGGAATGGTCATGGCGTTCGGGCTCGATCACATCATTATTCAAAGGCAACGGGGCGCGTCGGTTCCCGGCGCTACCTCCATTTCCGCCTTCGCCGAGGATCTGGGAAAACCTACGGTCATCGCGGAAGCGGGTCACGCGGGCACGACGAACGCCGAGGATGTGGACGCGCTGGTTCGCGGCTCGGAGAATGTAATGCGACACTTGAAAATGCTTTCTGGCGAGGTCCACCCAATCGAGCACCCGGTCTGGATCGGCCAGATCACGACAGTTCACAGCGAGCAGGAGGGGATTTTTTATCCACTGGTGGTCCCCGAGGCCTACGTTCAGCAAGGCATGACCATTGGTTACACGACGGATTACTTCGGCGACAAGGTGACCGATGTTATCGCGCCGATCACGGGGATCGTCGTGTATATCTGCTCCGTGCCATCGATGGCGAAGGGCGGGACGGCCGCCTACATTGGTGAGATCGCGAGCGCGCGATAAGAGAGCGTTCCCTTGGAAGTGCACCTGATCGACGGCACCTACGAACTGTTCCGCCACTTCTACGCCCTGCCGTCCGCGCGCGATGAAGACGGGCGCGAGGTCGGCGCCGTGCGCGGAGTTTTGAAGTCGGTCCTGGGGATGATCCGCGACGGCGTCACGCATCTCGCCGTCGCAACGGATCAGGTGATCGAGTCATTTCGAAACGACCTGTGGTCCGGATACAAGACCGGCGACGGCATCGATCCGGATCTCTGGTCGCAATTCCCGCTGCTGGAAGAAACGCTCTCGGCTGCGGGCGTTGCCGTCTGGCCCATGGTCGAGTTCGAGGCGGATGACGCGCTTGCCGCCGGAGCTGCGCTCGCGGCTCGCGACCCGCGCGTCGATCGCGTCGTGATCTGCACGCCGGACAAGGATCTCGCCCAGTGCGTGAAGGGCAGCCGCGTAGTCCAGTTGAATCGCCGCAACCGCGTCACGCTCGACGAAGCCGGCGTGATTGCCAAGTTCGGAGTGCCGCCTGAGTCCATCCCGGATTACCTCGCCTTGGTCGGCGATACAGCGGACGGCTATCCTGGCTTGCCCGGCTGGGGCGCGAAGTCCACGGCAGCGGTGCTCGCAAAATTCCTGCACATCGAGTGTATTCCAGCCGACGCCGGGGACTGGCATGTCGACGTATCGAACGCCAGTTCGCTCGCAGCGACACTTTCCCGCGACCGCGATCGCGCTCTGCTGTTCCGCACGCTCGCGACCCTGCGCACGGACATTCAGCTATTCGAGGACGTGGACGAGATTCGCTGGGTCGGCCCGACGGACGCTTTCGATGCGATCAGCAAACGGCTCGACGCCGCAATCGTGACAAAGAACGAGAACCAGCGGAAAAGCGCGAGCGGATAAACTCGCCGGTCGATCGCGTCACTACCAGATACCCACGCGCTGATCCGGCGCCAGATACAACTTCTGTCCCACGCCGACCGAAAACGCCGGATACCACGCATTCAGATTTCGCACCGTATCGGCCCGATACTGTTCCGGCGCATGGCCGTCGGTGGCGATCTCCTGGCGTAGCGCCTCATCACGGATTTTCGATCGCCAGCTCTGGCCGAAGCTGATGAAGAATCGCTGATCCCCGCTGAATCCGTCCCGCGCCACGTCGCTCTTGCCCCGCAAGGTCAAATGATAAGCGTTGTAGGCCGCGAGCAATCCTGCCACGTCGGCGATATTTTCGCTGAGCGTCTGCTGCCCGTTCACCGCCAGATCCGGAAACGGACGGTAAGCGTCGAATTGCGCCGCCAACGCCTGGCCGGCGGCCTTGAAGTGCTCGAAATCGGCCTTGGTCCACCAGTTGGCGAGCCGTCCTTCGGCATCGAACTGACTGCCCTGATCGTCGAAGCTATGGCTGATTTCATGACCGATCACCGCGCCCATCGCGCCGTAATTGTGCGCTGCGTCCGCGTGCGCGTCGAAATACGGCGGCTGGAGGATCGCGGCCGGAAAATTCAGCGCGTTCTGCAGCGGCAGATTCACGGCGTTGACGGTTTGCGGCGTCATCCACCACTCGTCGCGATCCACCGGCTTCTGCAATTTCGCAAGCTGGTATCGATATTCCCACAGCTCGGCGCGCTGCGCGTTTCCGAGCGCGTCGCCTTTGACGATCTCCAGGCCCGCATAATCGCGCCAGCGCTCCGGATACCCCACGCCGACTTTCAGCGTCTGCAATTTCTGTTTGGCCTTGACCTTCGTTTCCGGCGACATCCACTCGAGCGAATCGATCATCGACGCAAACGCCTTCACCAGATCGGCCGCCATGGCCTGCGCCTTGGCTTTGGTTTCCGCCGGGAAATAGCGCTTTACGTACATTTGCCCTACTGCGTCGCCCAGGGCGGCATTGGTCAAATCGATTCCTCGCTGCCACCGTGGCCGCTGTTCAGGGACGCCGCTGAGCACTTTCCCGTAAAAATTGAAATGCTCGTCGACGAAGCTTTTGCCCAGGAATGGGGACGCGTCTTCGACCGTGTGAAACGCCAGCCAATCCTTCCACGCCTCGATCGGCTCCTTCGCCGCGAGCGCTGACAATCCTGCGATCGCCTTCGGCTGCCACGCGATGAATACCGTCGCGTCCTTCAATGCCGCGGCATCGAGCAGCGCCGCCCAGTCGAGACCGGGCGCTTTCGAATCGAGATCCGCTCTCTTCCAGGAAACGGCCGAATGCACGTCCTCCGATTCAACACGCGTCGCATGCGCCTTCGCGATCTGGGTTTCAAGCGCGAAAACGCGCTCCGCGCGCGCACCAGCGTCTGAAAAACCGGCGAGCTTGAAGACATTTTCAACGTGCGCCAGATACTGCTTGCGTATATCCGCCATGTGCGGCGTGGTGGAAACATAATAATCGCGATCCGGCAGTCCCAGCCCGCCTTGCAGCACATACGGGTAAGAATGCGATGGATCTTCGAGGCCCTGCGTGATCCACACGCCGAACAGGTTTCCGGTTTGGAAGTTGGTGTTGTTGAGCGCGTCCACGTCAGCGCGAATCCGGCTTCCGATCGCACGCGCCAATGCATGACGATCTGCAATCGCCGCCACGTTTTCAAGCAGCGGCTTGAGCGGCGCCGAGCCCTTCGCCTCGATCGCGGCTTCGTCCATAAAGCTCGAGTAATAATCGCCCACTCTGCGATCGTTTTCGCTCGCCGCGGATTTGCCAGCCTCTTCGATCAGATCACGCGTGCGTTGTCTCGCTTCGTCGGTCAGAATCGCGTCGATTCCGTAGCCCGACTTATCGGAGGGAATGGGCGTGGATTTGATCCATCCGCCGTTGGTGTACGCGTTGAAATCATCGCCGGGCGCGACCGAGGTATCCATGCCTTTGAGATCGATCCCCGAGGTTTCGGAAGCCTGTTTTGTGGAACACGCGGAGGCGAGAATCATCGCGAGCAGAATGAAAATGTGCGACAGCTTCATTCCCTGAGATTAATCGATTGCGTTTTCGAAAGGGTTCCCGCCCGCGCGAGCCAATCCTGAGAAAATGAAGGTCGCATGAACCTGCCGGTCGCGCCGCCCGTTTTGCCGATGCTCGCCAAGCGCACGCCCGAGCTTCCCGCAGGCGACGAATGGATTTTTGAACCCAAGTGGGATGGTTTCCGCACGCTGATTTTCCGGGACGGCAAAGAAATCCTGCTGCAGAGCCGCGATTCCAAACCGCTCAATCGCTACTTCCCGGATCTGATCGACCCTCTGCTTGCTCGGTTGCCGGAGCGCTGCGCGCTCGATGGGGAAATCGTCATCGCGCATGACGGCGCGCTCGATTTCGATGCGCTGCAGCTCCGGCTTCATCCGGCGGCGTCGCGGGTGAAAATGCTCGCGGAGAAGATGCCGTCATCGGTGGTTTTTTTCGATCTGCTGTGCCTCGGCGATCACGATCTGCTCGGCGCTCCTTTCGAGAACCGTCGTGCCAAGCTCGAATCGATCCTCGCGGCTGCCGCCCCGCCGATCCATATCACGCCTGCGACGCGCGATCGCAAGGTCGCGTCGGATTGGTTTCGCCGCTTCGAGGGCGCGGGGCTCGACGGCGTGATGGCGAAGCGCGCCGCGGGAATTTACGAGCCTGACAAGCGCGTGATGTTCAAAGTGAAGCATGAACGCGATTGCGATTGCGTCGTCGCCGGCTTTCGCTGGCACAAGCAGGGCGACCAGACGATGGTCGGCTCGCTTCTGCTCGGCTTGTTTGACGACGCGGGCGCGCTCCAGCACGTCGGCGTGTGCGCCAGCTTCACTACGGAGAAACGCAAAGAGCTCGTCGGGTTTCTGGCGCCATATCGCAAGAACGCGCTGGTGAATCACCCGTGGAAGGCGTGGGCCGCGGGCGGCGAAGGTCAGCGCATGCCCGGAGGGCAAAGCCGCTGGAGCCAGGGCAAGGATCTTTCATGGGAGCCGCTGAGGCCGGAACTGGTGGTTGAGATCGCCTATGAGCACATGCAGGACTCGCGATTCCGGCACATGGCGCAGTTTCGCCGCTGGCGAACCGACAAGCCGCCCGCAGCATGCACCTACGCGCAGCTCGAAGTGGTGCCTGCGTTGGAGCTCACTGAGATTTTCGCGACCGGCCGCTAGCCCGGGCCGCCGATTTAGCGGCGGAATCGCGTTTTCTTTTCGACTCGCGCCACTCGCGCGTGGGATCGTCATCCGGATCCGGAGTCTCCTGCGCGGGATGCAACTCCGCCGGCACGTTGTGCAAATTCACCCGAATGCGCGTCCATGTCGACGATCTGCCTCGCATCGAATCCACCAGCACGTCGGCCGGCGCGAGCCTTTGTGCGGCCTCCGGGTGCCTCTGCTTCCATCGCTCCAGCCCCGCGAGCGCTTCGTCTTTCTTCGTCGAATTTGCGATCACCAGCAGCGGCGCCGAAGGCTTTCGCGATCCGCGCACGGGCCGCGTGCCGTCTTCCGCCTTTTTCGCGTGCGATGGCGCGACGCGTTTGCCCTCGCCCTCCATTTTTCGGAAGTGCGGCGGCCATGGTGCATCGCCCAGTCCCGCAGCTTCATCGCGATCGGCCTGCTCGAGCAGCGCTTCGAGCGATCCGGCATGCTGGTCCATCTCCCTGTGCAGATCGCCGCGCTCCGCGAATCGCCGCGGCATCGTCAACACCGTGAAATCGGCCGGATCGCAATCGGCGACCTCGCTCCAATCGAGCGGCGCCGATACGCGGGCATCCGGCAGCGGCCGCACAGAATACGCCGAACAAGTGGTGCGATCCTTCGCGTTCTGGTTGTAATCGAGGAACACGCCGTGGCGCTCTTCCTTCCACCATTTCGCGCTTGCGAGCTGCGGAATTCGCCGCTCCACCGCGCGGGCGAGCGCGATCGCCGCCCGCCGCACTTCAATGAATGTCCATCGCGGCTGAATGCGCACGTTGATATGCATCCCACGCGATCCGCTGGTCTTGGGCCAGCCGCGCAGTCCCACTTCTTTCAGGAATTCGTTCGCGTCCAGTGCGACGCGGCGCACGTCGTCCCACGCCACGCCCGGCACCGGATCGAGATCGATGCGCAATTCATCGGGATGGTCGAGATCCGACGCGCGTACCGCGTGCGGATGCAGCTCGATGCACCCGAGGTTAACGATCCACGCGAGGCCGGCCTCATCGTCGACCACGATTTCGTCCGCGGTGCGGCCCGAGGGAAATGAGAGCTCAATCGTGCGAAGCCAGTCGGGTAACTCTTTGGGCGCGCGCTTTTGATAGAACGCCTCGCCTTCGGCTCCGTTGACGAATCGCTTCAGCACGATGGGGCGATTGCGGATTCCGTTCAACGCACCCGCCGCGACCGACAAATAGTAGCGCATCAGTTCCAGCTTCGTCAGCCGCACTTCGCGCGAAAAATAAAGCTTGTAGGGATGCGTGACGCGCACCTCGCGCCCGCCAACTTCTAACACTTCCGCATCATCCGCCTGCCCCACGCTTCAAGGCTATACTTTTTTCAACATTTCTGGTCGGGCTTACGGATCATTAAAATACTCTCGCCCAGATCGGGGCGCGGATAGGTTCGATCTCCCGGCTTGATCCTCGCGAGGAATTCCTAGTACGATGTGAACGACGAAATATCCGGATGAGCGCTGTTACTGCATCTAGACAAGATCAAAGGAGCAAATCGATGCGGCCATTAGGATACGTGGGCTTTTTCGCGGCAATCTTATTGGGCGGATTCACCAGCGGTCCCCTGCTGGCCGCTGACGTTTCCGGTGGAGACTGGAATCCCAGAACTGCGGCCGAGTATCTCGACGCTCGCCTGTCCTGGTGGATGAGCTGGCCTCCAGCCGCTCGCGATCACGATACTTTCTGCATTTCCTGCCACACGGTACTTCCGTATGGATTGAGTCGTGCAGCCTTGCACCGGCCGCTCGGTGAAACCGGTCCTTCTCCGACCGAGCAAAAGGTCTTGGACAACGTGGTGAAGCGCGTCCGTTTGTGGAAGGAAGTCGAGCCATTTTACCCGGACCAGACCCGAGGGTTGCCGAAGACATCCGAATCCCGCGGCACGGAATCGGTTCTCGATGCGATTCTCCTCGTCTGGCGCGACGCTCCATCCGGTGTGCTGAGCCCGGACGCCCGCCTCGCGCTCGATCATATGTGGGAATTGCAAATGAAGACCGGCGACATGAACGGTTCGTGGGTCTGGCTTCAATTCCACAATGCGCCATGGGAGGGGGACTCGCAATATTGGGGGACGACTCTGGCGGCGATTGCGGTCGGATCGGCGCCCGGCAAGTACAAGTCCGAAGCCGCAATTCAACCGGGCATCAAGCGCATGATCGACTACCTGCGCAAAGGGATGAGCGCGCAGACTCCGCTGGACCGCGCGGCGCTCCTGTGGGCTTCGGCTAAGATCCCCGGTCTCCTCACCGAAGCGGAGCAAAGGGGGATGATCGCCGATCTTTTGGCGAAACAGCGCGAGGATGGCGGGTTCAGCATGTCGGATCTGGTCGGCGCCTGGAAACGGAGGGACAACACTCCGCTCGACAAAGCAAGCGACGGCTACGCTACCGGTCTCATCGCGTTTGCGCTGGAACAGATCGGGGATCCACAGATGCACCCTAGCCTCGACCGCGCAATTTCATGGCTGCGCCATAATCAGAACTCGAGTGATGGCCGCTGGCCAGCTTCTTCATTGAACAAACAGCGCGAACTCTCCTCCGACGCCGGCCGTTTCATGAGCGATGCGGCTACCGCATATGCGGTGATGGCGATCGAAAACGCCAAGTAAAGCCCGGCAAGGAAACAGGAGAAGCGAACTACGTCGCGCGGATCTGCTGTAAAATCGCCGCGTCCTTTATGGCTCGATCATTCGCCAGAAGAATCGCCTTGCTGAGGATGATGGCGAGCATCGCGTCTCCCTCAAACGGCAGCGGCACGTTGGCGGCCGAATCGCCTCCGCCCCGCACAATGCAAAGGTAGCGGCTCCCGGGTTCCATCAGGACGTTGCCGCTGCCCAGGTGAATTTTGTATTCGTGGGATTCCCCGCGGACCACAAGATGGCGGTCGGTGAAGCGGCAGCGATCCCGGATCGACAGCTTGGGGATCAGGCTTTCGAGAACGGACTTGCGATTTTCCGCGGCCGTGGAAAGCTCCGCATCGGCGAAACGGTGCCAGTATTCAGCGTGCGCGTCGCCATGCTCGGTACCCCAGGCCGGATCCGCGCCGATGCTGGTGACACCAATGAAGAGATCCACGTCTCGCATGACTTCCGAGAAAACAACGGGAGGAACGTCGGAGAGTTGTAACGCCCGGCCCGGCAATCTCAGTTCGGAGCGATTACGCGCGTGCTCGACCGAATAGAACCGGACCTGACCGGTCAAGATCGCGAGGTAGATCATGTGACCCGAAAGTTCACCGTCCTCGTCGAACTCGACATCCAGCACGGCGCGCAGGGAGTAACGTGGGATTTCGAGCTGCGGATTGTTGTGCGAATCCCAATCGCCCATCAGGCGGAATTGCCAGCCGCGCTCGCGGCAAAGAGCTGCCAACTGGTGCTGGCGCACGATGTGCCCCGCGAAGCGATTCGAAAAGGTTCCGGTTTTCCGTTCGGCGTCGGTCAGAATATAAACTTCTCGATGCGCCTGCTTGAAGGGCTGCCGAACGCCGCGGTCTTCGAGCCAGGCTCGCCAGCTCAGGATTTCCTGCAGACTCGACCGAATCGGATGCCAGAGCCGCACCAGCGCGCTCGCATTCGGCGTTAGAGCTTGGCTTGCCCAGTCGACCAGACTACCCCGGTGCCAGATGACGGTTCGAATTGTTCCTGCATCATCGATTTCCCAAATCAGGCGCCGCGCGAACACCGACGTGACCGGATGATTCAGATACCAGTTTTGCCAGCAATCGAAGCGGCACCAGCTTTCCGAGGGTAGCTGGCGCTCCAACCGCAGGCGCTGGGTCGAAAGAACCGCCTGGAGCTCCTTATGGACTTTCTTCAAGACGGCCAGAGCATCGGCATGGTCTGCTTTAACCTCCGCCGGCGGCGCCTTCAGCGGCTTGCCGTCGCGCAACCAGGTTAGGATTGCGTCGCCGTTTTCGATCGACAGCTTCGCTTCGACACTTCCCAGAACCTCGACACGCGTAGCATCGCTGCTGAGCCCATAGGATGGGACGGACATTGCTTCCAGGTCATCCCGGCCGACGTGGTTTCGCTCGGCTGCTTCGGCCAGCGCTTTTTCGATCAACCTCCGCGCGACGTCGTATTTCACGCGCATCGATAAACGGCTGATCTGCGTCACGGCTTCGAGTCCCGGCATTGCGGCGAGCGCGTTGACACACGCGTTGCCGACGCGATGGGACACGGCGCCGATCTGTGGAATTTTGCGGAAACAGGCGATGGCGAAATCGGCGAGTGCGCCTGCCATAGAGGCGTCGCCCAGCGCGCCTAATGTCCAGACGAATCCCTTTTGATAATCCGCCTCGTCCTCGGGGACCTGGAGCGTCGCGGGCATCCCCGGCATCGGCCCGAGCGCCAGCCAGCGCCGCGCCGACTCGATAAACTCCGGGCGTCCGATCCCGTCTGCGCACGCGACGGCTTCCCTCTGCCACTTACTCGAGGCCGTGCTTTGCGTGAGCGATCGCGCGTGTAGAAACAGCCGCCGCCATGCAAGTTGCTTCGCCGAGGCGTCTATCTCCGGGAATACGTGACGGCTCCAGCCTGAAACCGCCTCGGCCGGCTTCTCCTTCTTGCCGTGCACCAAAACGTCGATCTTCTCCTGAACCTCATCCATCCCGTGATCCTGGCCGACCATCTCGCGCAACCGCAGAAGCGCCTCGGAGAGCGCCGGGGTCATGGTCACGTCCTTCAGGGCCGAGAGCACTGCGTTATACGGGAAGTTAAAACGGAATTGACGAATCGTAACGGCCTCGATCAGCCGCACAGCCTCAACACTGCTCAGCGGCAGGCCCTTTCGCATCAGCTCAGCAGCGACGCCCTTGAGTGCCAGCATCAGCGCAATATCCTTGTGCGATGACATGTGAGCCACCGCCTCGAACACGAACGCGACCCGTTCCTGATCCGGCGCTGATTTCAGGCGCTCCAGCGGCTGCTCCAGAGCCTTGATCGCCGCTCGCTCTTTGTAGAGTCTCGGCTTCGAATTCAGTGCCCTAATGATCGCCAGCATGTGCGGGCTCGCATCCGCGTCCGGTTCAACTTGAAGGCGCAGCGATGCCCACAACCGATCGAGATCGTTCGGGATCATGTGTGCGTTATCCTCCGATCAGCGGCACGAGCTTTACGAATTGGACTTCCGAGTCTGTCTGGAGTTCGATGGGCTCGTCCAGTTCCGATACCTGGCGTCCGTTCACGATCAACAAGAATCCGTTTCGCAGAAAGCTCGAGCAGGCGCGCTCAAACTGAACTTCCCAGCTCAGGGATCGCCGGGTTTGCATCCGGAACCCGTTCAGAATGCGTTCGGATTCTTCCGGCTGAACGAGACCTTGAAACACCTCGGAGGGCGCCTCGTTGTGCCGCTCCACTTCTTCCCGGATCCGGCAGCGGATCAATTCCCGAGGTGTGATGGCGGCCTGCGGAATCGTGAGAATCTGCACCGGGGAACGTGCTCCAGGAATCGCTTCATCTGAGATACAAATCCTCATTGGCATCACCTCTTGATCGGCAGATCTGCCGCGACCAGAAAGAAGGTGAAAACCTTAGAATCGCGTCCCGGGAAGCAAGCACTCTGGCCGGGTTACTTCGAGGGCGTGGCAGAAGCGGGGTCCGTCATCCGCTGCATGTTCAGATTCGTGTGGTCCAGGAAAAAGCCGTCGCCGTAACCGTCGAGGCGGCTTCTGTCGGGCGAAAGCGTCAGTGTAAAGTGCTGCTGCGCATCGCCGATGAACCGCCACAGGGTGACGGTATTGCCGTCGATGCGGCCGGACACCTCGTCATCCGGCTCGACTTTGCCTTTCGAGGTGTGCCAGGTGCCAGTGAACTCGACGCCGTCCTGGTGCAGCAGGACAGTGCCCTCGAAGCGACCATCCGCGTGAGTAAACGTCCAGAGCCCGGAAACGTCCGCGACCGTTTTCCCTGCTCGCGAATCCTTCCGGGCCGGCGCAGCGGCGGACGCCGGCGCCGTGCTTGGACGGCTGCGTAGCATGTTCAGATTAGTGTGATTCAGGAAGTATCCGTCCCCGAAACCATCCAGGCGGTTGCCGTCCTGGGACAGAGTGAGAACGAAGCTCTGACGGAATTCGCCGATGAATCTCCATAGCGTAACCGTGTCTCCGTCTATGCGGCCAGTGACGGCATCATCGGGTTCGACTTTGCCCTTACTGGTATGCCAGGTGCCGCGGAAAATCTGGCCCGACTGATGGATTGAAACCCAACCCTGAAATTGATCGTTGGCGTGAGTGAACCCCCACGTGCCCGACAAGTCAACCGGCGTCTGTGACCAGGCCGCACCAGTGGCCAGCATCATTACAACGGCACAATCCCGCAGCATAACCCGAGATTAGAGGCGCGGCGAACCAGCTTCAATGCGGCGTTCCTCTGAAGCGGTACACGATCGTCACCTAGTACAGCGCGAGTTTCTAACAAGTGCGCGCTCGAATTGCGGAGTTTGCGATCGGACGGCAATCGTTGCGACGTTGCTGGTGACGCTGCCATCGGCGGATTTGACTATCAGCGTAACGCGGTCGCCTGTCGGGGCGTTCTGAGGAATGGTGATATTCACCTGAAACAGGGAGGTCGTCACCTGGTCGATAAAACCGAACACCGGATTGACATACCACAACGCTCCATCCGGACCGGGTTGCCAGGCCTTGGCCGTCATTCCCGTTCGTATCAAAAAACGATACGCTGACCGCTCCTGCTGTGGTAAAGCTCATGATAACCGTGCCGGCCATCCCCCAAAGCTGCCCATCCGGGCCAATGGTCAGCGATTGCGGCGGGCTTCCGCTTCCCTGGGTCACGGGGAATTGAGTGATGACGCCGGCGGGCGTGATCCGGTCCAGGGAATTGTGATTCGCGTCGCTGAACCATACATCTCCGTCCGGACCGGTAGCGATCCCGGTCGGATTGCCGCCGGTGACGGGCAGCTTATAGAACGTCAACGCCCCTGATGTGGAAATCCTTCCGATCCCTGAATTGCCGGCGTCGAGCCAGGCCGAGCAGTTCGGCGATTTCGGTCATTTCGAGCCCGCCGAAGAAGCGGCTTTCGACCATCGCCGCCTGCCGGGCATTCATCAATGCCAGATCGTCGAGCACGCGGTCGAGCGCGATCAACTCATCGCCAACCACCACGGCCGGCGCTTCGGGAAAATCGGTCGGTGGTCAGGAGCAGGGTGCCGTTGGCGCCGCCGCGCTTGAAGTGCAGCTCGGATACAGCCTTCATTCCAGACGATGCGGACAGCTTGATCCACGCTTCATGCACCAGCGCGGTGGGGTTGAGCGTCACGCTCTTGTCGCGGCCTTTCACCGCGGAGGCGAGCCTGCGCAGCTCGTCATAGGTCGCGGCAAACAGCTCGTCCATGCCCGGTTGATTGATTCCGGCTGTCATGTTTGCAGCGCCGCCTCGCCGGATGTTATCACAATGCCGGAGCGTGACGGGCGGCGGCTGCTTCCTACGCAAATGCCTGTTGAGAGTTCATACGAGACTTCGATTCAACCGCTATTACCCTGTGTTGGTGCTTGCGGCCTGCGCGGCGGCCGCGCCTTCGATCACTCCGGGCGGAATCGCGAA
>Ga0335081_10007383_pt1 | contig 17577 bp, 20 predicted proteins | sample Lox_Sample_35_FD_206713 | JGI IMG/M metagenome (GOLD analysis project Ga0335081, IMG submission 206713) | Soil microbial communities from Loxahatchee National Wildlife Refuge, Florida, United States - Lox_Sample_3.5 | ecosystem: Environmental > Terrestrial > Soil > Wetlands | place: USA... | reverse complement strand
AAAGGGCATTGGCGCTGTCCTGGAGATCAAGGACAGCGGACCGCTTCCGCGATACGTCCATTTGGACCCTTCGCAATTGCAGGCGGGAACGTTTGCCTATTCCCGCGAGAGCGAGCGCGTGGACGTGACGCTCACGGTGGATGAACGTAGAGGCCCTCAAGTGAAAGAGGTCGCGAGCTTCCTGGGGAAACTGCCGGAGAAGAAACCGGTGGAGACAGCGGATGATCCCAAGGTTCGCGAGACGCTCGCGGCGCAGGCCGCACAGACGGCGAAGCTGCAGAAGGACCTCGATTTCCAGGCCGCCAAAACGAAGAAGCTGGAAAAGGATCTCAAAGACGTTCGCGAGCAGTTCCTCAAGGAGCAGCGGCGGCGTATGGCGAGCCAGTTGCCTGACGCGGGTAAATAGGGACAAGCTCAAGGTTGTGCCAACGATGGGAGCCGCGGTTCTTACGGCGTCGCGTTGTATACCGCGGCGGCGAAACGCTCGTAGACGTACGCCTCCCCTATTGCCTGCAGATAGCTCTTGACTTGCGGAAAGCCGACGGCGCCATTGTCATCCTCCTGGATTTTGGCTCCGCCTCGGATGGCGCGGTGGACCGGTCCCTCCGAAGGATAGGTCAGGTGGACCGCTTCGTGGAGGATCACGCCGGCGCGGAAGGAGAGCGAGTAAAGAATGTGCATTCCCTCCGCCGGGGTCGTCACTACCCCCTTGCCAGGCCCCATTCCCGGTTTGGGCAAGGATCGCGGTTGCGGTCCGGGCAACTCCCGTCCGCTCCCCGTGGTGCTGAAGTAGGTTTCGTTCAGGTAGATTGTGTCGGGGTGCTCATCCACGACGTAGCCAAACGTGTCCCCTCCCGCATTGCCGGCGACCTGCTGAGCCACGGCCCCGGTCACCATCCGGAACGAGTTGCGGCTTAGCGTGATGAGCCGCTTCGATATCCGCTCATAGGCCGTGGTCACATTCAGGACCTCCTGCGGGTCCGGATCGGGCTCGCTCACTCGGAACTGCGCTCGTAGGAAGTTCAGGACCTTGGCCTGCTCGGGACTGAGCGCGAGCTTGGTTCTCGGATCCGTGGAAACGTGCCTGATGTTGACCACGTGCTGCAGCGACCGAACCGCCAGCATGGCGGCGTTGGCCATTTTGCCCGCGACGACCAGGGCGTCGTGGACCGCTTCCCATTCCCCATGCGAGGCCGGAGGTTCTCCGGTCTTATCATTTCTGGCCATTGGAATTCTCCATCTAGATGCTCATGCGCCCGGACAGCCGGAGCCGTAGCCCAAACCGCCCGCCTCCAGTTCTGCCTGAGAATAGTGGCCGCGGCGACACCAGCGTTTCACGATCCTCAGCGGCCATCTGGCAGTCGCTGCGATCCGCTGGGCTATTCGTGTGCTGGGCCAGCCAACGCGGTCAGAATGAGGTCTGTCATTCGCTGTTGGTACCGCTCCGCCGTCCACCCGCGCTCCAGGACCAGGTCTTCCCACATGCGCAGCGAGGTGAGGGTCCAAAGCAGGTCGGCGGCGCTCTCTGCATCCAGCCCTGGCCGCAGCGTGCCTTCCCTCTGTACGCGGTCGATCATCGCGCGGCAGCCTTCCAGTCGGTGCATCAAGCGATCCCGCCACGAGCGCTCTGCCGCTTCGTCGCCGCGCCGCACGGCGTCAAGAGCGCGCGCCAGGGCCCAGATGCCCGGGTTCATGCGCGCCTGCAGCGCGACCATCTCGCGCATCGCCGCCACGCCCGTTGGCGCTTCCACGATCTTCCGAAGCTCGCTGGCCAGCCCGCGCTTCTCGTCGGCATACCGAACCAGCGCTACCAACAGGTCCGCCCGGTCCGCGAAATGCAGGTAGACTGCCTGCCGCGATACGCGCGCCGCTTTGGCGATCTCCGCCATCGTTACGTCGGCCCCGCCGCGTATACCAGGGATCGCCGATCCCGCGAGGGGAAAAATGACGAACTTAGACGATGAAAAAGCGATCCGCGGCCTCCTGCAGGCCTTTGCGGACGGATGGAACCAGGCGGACGGAGCGACCGTGGCGCGGCCCTTTGCCCAGGATGCCGACTTCACCGCCATCAACGGCCTTCGGGCGCGCAACCAGGCGGGCGAGCCGCCGTTGCCGGGCGTGACATACACCTCGGCCGGCGCCGTGGTGGTGAAGGAACACGGGGAATGGTCGATCGCGGTTTTCCGGAATATGGTGCCGTTCGAGCGTCCCACGGCCGGCCCGCTGGATCGGGAGTTGCTTGTGGCATCGCGACGTTGAGGAAATGGCGGGCGATTTTTTCCCACAGGGGAATTCCTGTTGGCCGCCCGCCTTCCGCTCGTACTATACTCACTCGCTGGAAAAGAGAATATCCATGTGGAAAAAGCTGCTGCTCATTCTCGGGTGTGTGGTGCTCGCCGTCGTCGTCCTCATTGGTGCCGGCGTCGCATACCTCTTCCTGCGCAAGCCCGCACAAGCACCGGCGTCGTCCATCAAGGTGGCCATGACGCCCGAGCGCATCGCGCGCGGCAAATACATCTTTCACAACGTCGCGGATTGCGACGGCTGCCACTCACAGCGAGATTTCTCGCTGATCGGCGGACCCGTGATCGAGTCTGGCCGCGGCCGCGGCAACGTGCTCTCGCAGTTCATGAGCGGGCTGCCGGGCACGGTGGTTGCCTCCAACATCACGCCGGACACCGAGACCGGAATCGGCGCGTGGACCGACGGGGAGAAAATCCGCGCCATCCGCGAGGGTATTGACCGCGACGGCAACGCGCTGTTCCCTATGATGCCTTACGCCGGTTTCCGAAACATGAGCGATGAGGACGTGGAATCCCTGGTGGCGTTCCTCGATTCGCTCCCGCCCATCAAGAACCCTCTGCCCAAGACCAATTTGATCTTCCCGGTGTCGGTGCTGATCAAGAGCGTGCCGAAGCCCACCGGCAGCGTGCCTCCGCCGGATCGTTCCAACCCCGCGAGGTTTGGCGAGTACCTTGTTTCGCTCGGCGGCTGCGCCGACTGCCACACCCCCCAGGACAAGGGTCAGCCCATCCCCGGCAAACTCATGGCGGGCGGCTTGCCGTTCTCCACTGCCATGGGCACCGTGGTCAGCGCCAACATCACGCCCGACCAGGATACCGGCACCGGCAAATGGAGCGAGGAGTTCTTCCTGAAGAAGTTTTACGACTACAAAGAATATGCCGAAAAGGGGCCTCCCAAATCGCCTGGGCCGGAAGCTTTCACGCTGATGCCCTGGCTGGCCTTCGCCGGACGGCCGCCCGAGGAACTCGGCGCCATCTACGCCTACTTGCGCACGCTGCCTCCGGTCCGCAACTACGTCGACATGCATCCCGGCTACGCCAAGAAGACCGCTGCGCTACCCTGAAGTTGGTATGACAGGTTTCATGGTGGCGGCTTTCTTTGCGGCCGTTGTGCCCAACGCCGTCGTGCTCCGTCCGGTTGCCAACATGTACTCGCGCCCCACCGAGGACGCTGACGTGGTCTCCCAGGCCATCTATGGTTCGAATGTGGTGCTCATGGAGCAAAAGGAAGGATGGGCACACATCCGCACCGCCGACGATTACACCGGATGGACGCCCATGGCGGATCTGCGGCCCGGGCCGGCGTACGCTTCGACGGGCCGCATCGCCGAAGTCGTCGGCCGGTTCGCCCACATCTACCGCGAGGCTGATGTCACCAAACACGCGCCGCTACTGACCGCGCCTTTTGAGGCCCGGCTCGAGGTGACTTCCCCGGCCGCCGCCGACGCCCGCTGGCTCCAGGTGCGGCTCCCCGACGACCGCGCCGGCTGGATTCAATCCGGCGACGTAGCGTTCGATGTGAAGCCCCTAACGGTTCCGGAGATGCTGGACCTCGCCCAGAGATTTCTGGGCGCGCCCTACACCTGGGGCGGCACTTCCAGCTACGGCTACGATTGTTCTGGTTTCGCCCAGATGCTGGAGCGCCGCCGCGGCGTCCTGATGCCGCGCGACGCGCAGCCGCAAGCCGATTGGAGCGGCCAGTCTGTGGTGAAGCGCGAAAACCTCCAGCCCGGCGACCTGCTCTACTTCGGCAGTTCCGACAAGCACATCACCCACACCGGCGTTTATCTCGGCGATAACAGGTTCATCAGCGCCACCACCTATCAAACCCCCATGGTGCGCATCGACGACCTTGCAGACCCGCACTGGTCCCGCATCCTGGTCGCTCAGCGGAGGCCCAAATGAACCGCCGCGATTTCTGCAAAGCCGCCCCTGTGGCGCCGGCCATCCTGGCACCGGCGTGCAAAACGGCCTCCACTGCGCCTCCCACCCTCGAAACCAAAATCCTGCGCCTCAACCTGCAGCACACCTGGACCACCACCATGTCGTCCAGCGCCTACCGCGATACCCTCCACGTCGCCTACTCGCGCGACGGCATTACCGGCCGCGGCGAAGGCGCCCCCATCGTGCGCTACCACGAAGACGCCGCGTCGGCACAGAAGGCCGTCGAGTCCGTCCGCGACCTGCTGCTGGCCGCCGAGCCCATGCAGTTCGCGAAAGTAATGGCTGAAGTTTTCAAACGCGTCCCCGGTGAATGGGCCGGCAAGGCCGCTATCGACATCGCCCTGATGGACTGGGTCGGCCAGAAGCTCGGCATTCCGCTCTACACTTACTTCGGCCTCGACCCCAAGGACACGCCTCTCACCACGTTCTCGATCGGCATCGACACTCCCGAGATCACCATTCAGAAGACCAAAGAAGCCGCCGACTACCCGATCCTCAAGGTAAAGGTCGGCCTCGCGACCGACGAACCCACCATCGAGGCCGTCCGGAGCGTCACCGATAAAAAGCTGCGCGTGGACGCCAACGAGGGCTGGAAGAGCAAGGAAGAGGCGGTCCGCAAGATCAACTGGCTCGATCAGCACGGCGTGGAATTCATCGAGCAGCCCCTGCCCGCCGAAATGATCGAGGAGACCCGCTGGATCCGCAGCCGGGTTCACATTCCGATCATGGCCGACGAAGCCTGCCAGCGGGCCTCCGACATTCCCAAGCTCAAGGACGCCTTCGACGGCGTGAACGTGAAGCTGGATAAGGCCGGCGGCATGCTGGAAGCCTACCGCATGATCGAGATCGCCCGGTCGCTGGGCATGCGCGTCATGCTCGGCTGCATGGTATCGAGCTCAGTCACCGTTACCGCCGCGGCGCACCTTTCGCCGCTAGTGGACTACGCCGACCTGGACGGCAATCTGCTGATCGCCAACGACCCGTACCACGGTGTGCGCGTGGAGAAAGGCAAGCTGGTTCTGCCTAACCGGCCCGGCCTCGGGCTCGCCGCTGCCTGAGGAGCGCCGGGGGTGCCGAGCTTCGTGAGCGCTATTCCTTGGTAGCGCGCAAGTGGACATCTCAGGTGACCATCAGGTATCCTGAAGGTTGATGCAGCGAATCAATGCGACGAAGTTCAAGCAACAGTGCCTCAGCATTTTAGATGGCCTTGACTCCGACGGCCTGGTTATCACCAAGCGGGGCAAGCCGGTGGCCAAAGTAATGCCGATAGGCTCTGGCTGTGCCGCGCTGATTGGAAGCATGAAGGGCAAACTCAAAGTCAAGGGCAACATCCTGTCCACCGGCATCCGTTGGGACGCTCGGCGCGTGCGCCCCAAATGATCAACCTGGACACCCACATCCTGGTTCATGCTCTGGCCGGCAAACTGAAACCCGAGGAACGTCAGGTGTTGGCGCACGACCAATGGAGCATCTCGGCGATTGTGCTTTGGGAATTGGCCAAGCTGGCGCAGTTGGGACGAATCGCGCTCGATATCGACTCCCCCGAATTCGAGCGTGCGCTTTCCGGGATAATCATCTGGCCTCTGGATCTGGCTGTCTGCAGGCAAATCAAAGCGTTGGATTTCCACAGCAATCCTGCGGACGAGATCATCGCGGCAACCAGCGTGGTTCATAGCGTTCCACTGGTTACTCGGGACCGCCGCATTCGAGGCTCCAAGCTCGTTCCGTTTGCGTTGTAACGAGACGCGCGCGCCAGTTGTAGTTGCGCCAACTTGGGAATTGTGCCCTGGCCCTACCCCTTGATCGCCACTGGCGCCAGATCGCGGCTGGCGATCACCCGGTCGATCATGCCGTACTGCACCGCGCCATCCGGCTCCATGATGTAATCGCGGTCCACGTCCTTGGCCACGCGGTCGATCGGCTGCCCGGTCGCCTCGGCCAGCATCTGGTTCAGGATTTCGCGCATCCGCAGGATCTCGCGGGCATAGATGTCGATATCCGCCGCCTGTCCGGCCAGGCCCTGCATGGAGGGCTGGTGGATCATGATGCGGGAATTCGGCAAGCTGAACCGCTTCCCCTTGGTGCCCTTGGCCAGCAGGACCGCCGCCATCGAGGCCGCCTGCCCGACGCAAATCGTCACGATATCCGGGCGGATGAATGCCATGGTATCGAGAATGGCGAGACCTGCCGTAATGGAGCCCCCCGGGGAGTTGATGTAGATGGAGATGTCTTTTTCCGGGTCTTCGGCTTCCAGAAACAGGAGTTGGGCGATGATCAGATTGGCGACCTGGTCGTCAATCGGGGTGCCCAGGAAAATGATGTTTTCTTTTAACAGCCGGGAATAAATATCGTACGCGCGTTCCCCGCGGGAGGTCTGCTCGACCACCATGGGGACAAGGACTGAACCCATCTTGCCTCCGGACTACTTGAGATACGAACTGGTTAAGCTCGCTTGGCGGCAACCGCGCGCCTGGACTTGCGCTGCTTGGTGCTGGCGATGGCCTTCTTCTTCTGCTCCAGCGCCTTGGCCAGGTCGGAGATTGTATTCCGCCCCAAATAATCCATGATACGCGAACGGAGGGCTACCCAGCTATCGTGCATGGAGCACGGCATGTCGTCGTTGCACTCGGCAAGTCCGCTGGCGCACTGCTGGTAGGGCGCCAGACCGTCAAGGGCTTCCACAATGTCCAGCAGGCGAATCTCGTTGGGATCCACCCGAAGGGCAAAGCCCCCGGTCGGTCCCTTGCTGGAACGAAGCAAGCCTTTGCGCGCAAGCTGCTGGAGAATCTTCGCCAGGAAGTGAGCCGGAATGTCTTCCTGCTCCGCAATGTTCTTCACCATGGCGTACTTGCCTTCGTTCACCTGCGCCAGGTGCACGAAAGCGCGGATCGCATACTCGGCCGAACGAGAATAAATCATCCTGCTCCCCCGGTAAATTCGGAGTAAGGTTACTCCGTTATCTTAAAATTAATCCAACCCGACCGCAAGCCAATTGTTCCCTGCTTTAAGGAATTTACCGCAGCATCCCCGCCAGGCCGGTCAAGCCCTCCGGCGACCTCCTGGCAGCTTCGGGTCTGAAATTGCCTCGATTCTTTAGACGCGGATGCGGCCAGGAAAGATACACCGCGGTGCCGAGGTTGCGCAACGCCGGGGCTGGTCCTGGTACTGCTGGGTGAATACGTTGAGAACGGTACGAAACTGTAAGAATGTACACCCCGGCGGGCGCCTCGCTGCACTTACCCGACTATTGCAGATGTAATGATCTGGCGAAGCTCGTCCGGGGTGAGGACAATCGGGTTGCCTTTCATGCTGCTGGCTAGCGCCGCCTTTTCCACCAGGACCGGGATATCCGTATCAGTTACCCCGTAGCTGCGCAGTAGGAGGATTTCCAGCTTGCGGCGCATCTCCAGAGTCCATTGCACGCCGTCTTCGGCGGTGGCGTGGGGACGGCCGGTGAGCAACCGCGCGATTTCGTCGTAGCGGCGCAGCGCGTCGCTGGCCGGCGCCCGGGCGCGCAGAGCACGAACATTCACGTCCATGGCGTAGGGCAGCACCGCGGCGCAGACGGCGCCGTGCGGCGCCGGAAACATGCCACCTACCGGCGCCGCAATGCCATGCACCGCCCCCAAACCCGCGTTCGCCAGCGCCAGGCCGCCCAGCAGGCTGGCCCAGGCCATGCCGGCGCGCGCCTCGCGGTCGCTCCCGTTCTCCCAGGCGCGCGGCAGAGCCATAGCGGCTTGGCGGATTCCGTCCACGCAGTAGAGATCCGTCATGGCATTGGCTTTCACGGAAACATAGGGCTCGATCAACTGCGTCAGCGCATCCAGGCCGGTGGAGGCCGTTATCGAGCGCGGAAGGTCTACCGTCAGTTCGGGATCCACCACGGCCATGCGCGGCAGCATGGAAGCGCTGCGGAGGCTGGCTTTGACGCGGTGTTCTGGCGACCCTAATACCGCGTTGCGGGTGACCTCCGAGCCTGTGCCGGCGGTCGTGGGTACCGCGATGAACGGAGCCGGAGTGCGCTCCAGAGGCTGTCCGCGGCCGATGACTTCCAGGTAATCCAGCGGGTCGCCCGAGTTGGTGATCATTGCCGCCACTGCTTTGCCGGCGTCGATGGCGCTGCCCCCGCCGATCGCAATCACTATCTCGCACGCCGCGCCGCGTGCCAATTCAGCGCCGTGGCGAATGACCGCGATGGTGGGCTCACCGGCAACGGCAAAGGGCAGGGATGAGACGCCGGCCGCGTTCAGTGCTGCGACCAGCGGCGCCGCGCGCTCGGTTGATGCGCCGGTCACGACTAGTGCCCGGCGCCCCATCTGAGACGCGGCACGCGCAACTTCTTTTGCCGCGCCGATACCGAACAGGATACGCGTCGCGGTGGCGAATTCGAAGGGCACGGTCGTTACTATTATTGGGGATTTGGGAAGTGGGTTGGAACCCCGGCTGCTGCATGCTCTCAGCGATCAGGCAAGACAAGCTCTCAGCGATCAGCGTTCAGCAATCAGCTAAGGCGGTTGGGGCTGATCGCTGATCGCTAATTGCTGATCGCTATTCGCTGCTTCACCCCGCTACAGAAATCCAGAAGCTCTCTTTCCACACTTGGCCGGGTGGGATGCTTTGCATCTCCCGATATACGCCGGTGTGCGCCAGGTTGAAGGCGTCGGTGATGGCTGCCATGGGCTCAAAGCAAATGAAGTCGTGTCCCGCGGGGGAGTAAACCACAGCCACGGTGTACTTCGGCCCATAATCAACCGTGATGCGTTGCCTGTCGCCTTCCACCCAGAACCGGGCGCGTTCATCGGGATCGCGGACCAGGTTGGTGAAGACGTCATCGAGTGGCGCCGCAGCCAGCGGGTGCGGATCGGCGAATTCCACGGCGCGGCGCTCGCCGGTCGGAATCAGCAGGTCATCCAGCACCACCTGATCGCGCGCCGCCAAGTGCACCCGCCATCGGTCGCGCGGAACGTCCGGCAGGCGGAAGTAGGGGTGATAGCCAATAGCAACGGGGATCGGCTCGGCGCATTGGTTTTCGATCGTGGTTTCGATCTCGAGCGCGCCGTCCGCCAGCCGGTGCGTCATGGTGATGGTGTGAGCGAAGGGGAATTGCGCCATGAGTGCCGGATGCCTGGCGCATTCTAAACGGAAGGTCGCCGAAGCGCAGTGATCCGCCCGGAGCGAAACCAGGATCCAATCCGGGAAGAAACTAAGCAGACCGTGGATGGGTCTGTGGTGGTCGTCCCGCCCCAGGTTACCGAGGCCGGGGTTCAACAAGTAACGACTGCCGTTGACCCAGTAGGAATCGCCGTCGATCCGGTTGGCCCACGGCGCCAGAAATGGGATACCGCAGAACCGGGGCTTCACCTTGAGTTCCCACGGGCTCGCAAAAGGAAACCACAGAACATTCTTGCCGCGAACCTTGAATTCGTACGCCATGTTGCCGATCGGTGTCGCGATGGAGACCTCCGTTGCCCGAGCCGCGTCGCTGAGACGCACCACGTTGATGCCGTCCACAACCGCGGTGGCGGCTGCGTAGTTGCCTGGAGGCGGCATCACTGGTCGGGATCGCGCAGATCCAGGGTGGTCTCCCGCTGGCAGCACACGCAGTTGCCTGGAGTGTACGCGCGAATGTTGCAAACCTCGCAGAAGTAGGTGATCATCTTCAGCCGGCCATCCTGGCGGACCAGCAGCGCGCGTGTATGGATCGGATCAATCAGGAACTTCCCCTCGGCGGTGAAGCGGCCTCTCGCTTCCACCTGAAAGCCGTTGAGACGCTCGTCGTTGAGAATCTTCTTCGTGGACTCATCACCATCCAAAACGACCAGTTTGTGGTCCGCGGTTTCGACCGCTGCCGGCTTGCCTTCGTGGATCCGGATTTTTCCGCGTAAGGTTTCAGACGGCAGTTCCGCGGCGAACAGAGAAATGACCGCAATCACGAACGAGCACAGACAGTACCGCACTACCTTCATTGTAGGATAATGTTTCGCATGGAACTTTCAGAGGGAAAACTCCGACGAATGAAAGCGCTGTCCAACGAGCGAGGGGTGATCGCGGCGGCCGCCATGGACCAGCGCGGCAGCCTGCAAAAATCCCTCGCCTCCGCCCGCGGCGTGGATGTGAAAGAGATCACGCCGGCGATGATGAGCGAGTTCAAAGTTGTAGTCACCCGGGTCCTGACGCCCCATGCCAGCGCCATCCTGCTGGATCCCGAATTTGGACTGGAGGCCGGCAAGGCGCGCAGCAAGACCGCCGGCCTGCTGCTGGCCTATGAGCTGAGCGGTTATGACAACTCCCGCCCGGGGCGTCTTCCCGACCTGCTGCCGCACGTCTCAGTGAAGCGCCTGGTGGATTGGGGCGCCGACGCGGTCAAGATTCTGATTTATTACACCCCCTACGAAGAAGCTTCCATCAACGACATTAAGCATGCTTTTATCGAACGCATCGGCGCTGAGTGCGAGACCTACGAGATACCCTTCTTCCTGGAATTTGTCGGCTACGACCCGAAAGGCGGTGACGAAAAAGGCTTCGAATATGCCAAGGTGAAGCCGGAAATTGTCAGGAAGAGCATGGAGGAGTTTTCGAAACCGCAGTACAAGGTGGACGTATTGAAAGTGGAGGTCCCGATCAACGCCGAGTACGTGGAGGGGTCGGGTGTCTACAAGGGACAGAAGGCATACACCCGCGAGGAGGCGCTCCAGCACTTTCGCACCGCCGCGGCCGTTGCGACTAAGCCTTTCATCTATTTGAGCGCGGGCGTTAGCAACGCGCAGTTCACGGAATCGCTCAAGATGGCGTCTGAAGCCGGCACGGACTACTCCGGCGTGCTGTGCGGCCGCGCCACCTGGAAGGAAGGGATTCCGGTGTACGCCAAGCACGGCGCTAAGGGCCTGGAAGAGTGGATGCAACGCGACGGCGTGCGCAACATCAACACCGTAAACGACGCCATCCGGTCGGCCTCGCCGTGGTACGCCAAGCTGGGTGTCCCGGTTCACGGCTGAGGCTGGCGCCGAAGCTCGCGCTTTACCTGGCGATGCGCGATCAGCGCGTCAGCAACTCCGAGTTGGGCCGTCGCCTCGGCGTTCACGAGCGTGTTGTCCGCCGCATGCTCGACCCCGAGCATGCTACTAAGGCCGAGAAGATCCAAGCCGCCCTCGCGGCCCTCGGCAAGCAGATGACCGTTGAAGTCCGCGATGCCGCCTGAGATCGGGGCCGTATCGACCTGTTTGGAGGCCGCGCGAAAACTGAGGGCGTTCCGTCGTCGCTCAAATCGTCTGTCGAACTCCCGAAGTAATCGAGGCCCGTCTCGCGGACCAGCCCGGTTCGTTCTCCACCAGCCGCTATCCTACGGTCTTGGCGCAGCCGGCCCTCCTCGCCGCCTCCGCTCCGCCGCCCGCACCTGCAATTCGTCCATCCCGAAATAGTGCGCTACTTCATGCCAGACGGTATCTCTCACCAGGTGAGCGAGGTGCTCCGGGCTTCGCGCCAGCCGCTCGTGCGGGCCCTGGAAAATCGTGATGCGGTCGGGCATGGCGAAGGGCTCGAAGACGCTGCGCTTGGTCAGCGGGCGGCCTTCGTACAGCCCCAGGAGCGTGCTACCGCGTGGTACCCGGCCGCGCGCGAGTTGCGCCGGGCTGGGCTCGCGCTCCACCATCATCACCACGTTCTTCAGCCGCCGGCGGAAACGGCCGGGAATCCCCGCGTACGCCTCGGAAACCAGGTGGTCGAATTCGTCGGGCCCCATCGCTCTTGTTATTCTAGATCTTGGCTGAAAGCAAACCGAAGCGCGTGGTGGTAGCGATTGACGGGCCGGCCGGCGCGGGTAAAAGCACCATCGCCAGGCGTTTGGCCGACCGTCTGGGGTTCACCTACATCGACACCGGTGCGATGTACCGCGCGGTCGCCTTGTGGGCGCTGCGCCAACGCGTCGATCTCGACGATTTTCACCGCATGGAACAACTCGCCGCCGCCGCCGAGATCGAATTGGCGCCGGGGCGGATCCTGCTCAACGGGGAGGATGTCACGGAGGCCATTCGAACGCCCGAGGTGTCCGATGGGGCCTCTAAAATCGCAGTGATCCCAGGCGTGCGACGGGCCATGGTGGCCAAGCAGCGGGAGATTGGCGAGCGGGCCAGCGTTGTGATGGAGGGCCGTGACATCGGAACCGTCGTGTTCCCACGTGCCGACATCAAGGTTTTCTTGGATGCTCATCCGGAGGAGCGCGTACGGCGCCGCTTGCGGGAAATCCAGGCCAAGGGCGAGGCAATCGCGGAACCTGCGCTGGCGGCACAGATGAAGGAGCGGGACCAGCGCGACAGCACGCGCGCCGACGCGCCCCTGACCCAAGCGCCCGACGCCCTATATCTCGATTCGACTCCTCTCACCGTGGAGGAAGTGGAAGATGCCATCCTGAAAATTGTGCGAGCGCGCCTGACGAACGGAAAGGAATATCACAGCCGCGAGTGAAGTGCGGCGTAGGGCAGGTTGAAAACCTGCGGACCGATTGGCAATCGGTCCGGCGCGCGAAGCTCACCCGGTTCGGCGCGCACTTGATTACCTGGTTCTGGAGAAGCATCCTTGAAGAATTTGCTTGTGATGAAATTCGGCGGCACTAGCATGGGCTCGGCCGAGCGCATCCGCGTAGCCGCGAAAATCATAATCGAAGAGCGCAAGAGACGCCCCGTCGTGGTGGTGGTGTCGGCGATGTCCAAGATCACCGACTTGTTGCTCGATACGATGCGGCACGCCGAGGCCGGAAATCCCGTTCCCACCCAGACCAATCTCGCGGCACTGCGGCAGCGTCACGAGGAGACCTGCCGCGAGCTGCTTCCCAAGGCCAGACAGGAGGGCGTGATCGCCCGTATCCGTGAATTGACCGGCGAATTCGAACGCATCGTCAACGGAATGGGCATGTTGGGCGAACGGCCCCCACGCTCCGTGGACGAAGCGGTGGTCACGGGGGAATTGCTTTCGGCCACGCTCATCTCTGAATACGTGGCGGCCTCCGGCTTACCGGCCCAAGCCGTGGATGCGCGCGAAGTGGTGGTCACCGATGCAGTGTTCGGCAACGCGTCACCGCTAATGGACGAGACCACAGCAAAGGCCAGGGGCAAGCTGCTGCCGCTGCTGAAACAGGGGACGCTGCCGGTGGTGACGGGCTTCAACGGGGCGACCGCGGACGGGCGGCCCACGACGCTGGGGCGCGGCGGCTCGGATTTCTCGGCGTCCATCCTGGCGGCGGCGCTCGATGCCGAGGAACTGTGGATCTGGACTGACGTCGATGGCATCATGAGCGCCGACCCGCGGCTGGTGCCGGACGCCCAAGTCCTGGACGCCATCACTTACGCGGAAGCGGCGGAGCTGGCCTATAACGGCGCCAAGGTGCTGCATCCCCGGACGCTGGCGCCGCTGGTGGACAAGAAGATTCCAGTGTGGAGCAAGAACAGCTTCGCGCCGGAGAAGCCGGGGACTCGCATTGCGCCGTCGGGGTTGTCGGCGGCTCGCGGCGCGCGCGCTGTGGCATCCATGGGAAAGGTGGCGCTGGTCTCTCTCTCCCCCGCCAGTCCGGAATTGAATGGCGTGCAGGTCATGGCCAGGGCCATGGACTCCGTGGCGCGTGCAAACGTGGAACTGCTATTGTTCACCAGCTCCAGCTACCGGCAAAACTTCTGCTTCCTGGTGCGCGAGGAGGAATTGGACCGGACCGTGGAAGCGCTGGAATCCGCGCTGGCGCTGGAGTTGGCGCACCACTATCTCGAGCCCATCCAAGTGGACCGGAATATCGGCCTGTTGGCGGCCGTGGGCGAGGGAATGCACGGAAAGCCCGGCCTTGCCGCCCGCATTTTCACGGCGATCTCGCGAGTGCAGGTCAACATCATCGCCATTGCCCAGGGTTCCAGCGAGCTGACTATCGCCGTGGTGGTCGCGCGCGACGGCCTGGAGAAAGCCGTCAAAGCCGTCCACGCGGAGTGCGGCCTAGGCCAGCGTCCGCCGGAGCCGGTCTTTCCGTTCTCGCCAAAAAAGCCGCGCCCCAAGCCGATCGCGGAGAGCTGATGGCTGATCGCAGATAGCTATCCCGACTTCGCTATACTGGTATTTCCCCTTCAAAGACAGGAGCTTTCGCGTAAATGTTTGATCTGTTTCGCAACCGGGAAAAGATAAGAAAGTATGGCATGGGCGGCATCCTGGTGCTCGTTTCCGCATCCATGCTGTTGTACCTCGTTCCGAGCTACAACACCGGTTCCAGCGCCAGCGATCCGGTGGTCGTCCAGATTGCCGGCGTACCCATCACGGAAGTCGAGGTGCGGCGGCTGATCCGCAACCAGACCAAGGGCCGCCAGATTCCGTCCGAGATCATCCCGAATTATGTGCCGCAATTGATCGAGGAGATGATTACCGAGCGAGCCATGGCTTACGAAGCCAGTAAGCTGGGCCTGCAGGTGACGGACAAAGACCTCTCGGATACCATTCGCCAGATGTACTCCAACCTCTTCCCGGACGGCAAGTTCGTGGGCAAGGAAATCTACGCGGCGATGCTGGCGCAGCAGAACCTGACGATCGAGGAGTTCGAAGCCGATCTGAAGCGGCAACTGCTGATCACGCGGCTGCGCGACATAGCGCTGGAAGGGACGGTGGTGTCGCCCGCTGAAATCGAGCAGGAATACCGCAAGAAGAACGACCAGATCAAGCTGCAGTACGTCAAGCTCACCCAGGACCAATACAAGAAGGAAGCCGAGCCGAGCGCGCAGGACCTGCAGGACTACTTCAAGGCGAACGCGGTGCGCTACCAGATTCCGGAAAAGAAGAACCTGGTTGTGCTGGTAGCGGACCAGGCGAAGATCGAGCAAAGCATCAACCCGACCGATGCCGAGCTGCAGGCGGCCTACAATCAGAACCTGGCCAACTACCGCTTGCCGGAGCGCGTGCATGCGCGGCATATCCTGCTCATGACTCAGGGTAAGCCGGCGGCCGACGAACCCAAGATCAAAGCCAAGGCCGAGGACCTGCTGAAGCAGTTGAAGGCAGGCGCGGATTTCGCGGAGCTGGCGAAGAACAACTCAGACGACACCGGATCGGCCGCAAAGGGGGGCGACCTGGATTGGGTCACGCGCGGCCAGATGGTGCCGGAGTTCGAACAGGCGACCTTTTCGCTTCAGCCCGGGCAGATCAGCGGCCTGGTCAAGACGCAATACGGATATCACATCATCCAGGTGCTGGCCCACGAACAAGCGCGGGTGAAGCCGTTCTCCGAGGTGAAGGACGAACTGGCCAAACAGTACAAGCAGCAGCGCGCCAGCGACCGGTTGCAGCAGATTTCCGACACGGCGCAGGCGGCCCTGCAAAAAGACAAGGATCATCCCGACAAAGTGGCGGCGGACCTCGGCATGCAGCTTGTGCGCACTGACACTGTGGATCTTTCCAAAGCCGTACCCGAGGTCGCCGGCAATGCCGACTTCGACCAGTCCCTTTCCGGCCTGAAGGCGGGCGACGTATCGCAGCCGGTAGCGCTCGGCGGCAACAAGCTGGTGCTGGCTGAAGTGACCGGCATCACACCTGGGCGCCCGGCCACGCTGGACGAAGTGAAGAGCCAGGTGCACGACGCCCTGGTGTCGAACAAGCTGATGTACCTGGTGCAGGACAAGGCCAAGCAACTGGCGGATGCCGCCAAGGCCAATGGCGGCGACCTGGCGAAGGCCGCCAAGGCGATGGGACTGGAAGCCAAGACCACGGAGCCTTTCAAGCGGCAGGCCACGGTGGAGGGCCTGGGGCCGGCAAGCTATGTGGAGGAGGCCTTCAACGTCCCGGTCGGCACCGTGCTGAATCCCATTCCCATGGCGGAAGGGACCGCAGTGGTGAAGTTGATTGAGCACGATTCCGCCGACATGTCGAAGCTGCCGGAGCAGCGCGCTGGAATTCGCGACCAGATCAAGAGCGAGAAGGCCCGCGAGCGGAACACCATGTTCGAAGCCGGGCTGGTGGACGAGCTGACCAGGCAGGGGGTAATCAAGCCGCATAACGATGTCATCAAGCGGATCATCGCGAGCTTTCGCAGCGCCAGCTAGTAGCTCTCCAACGAATGATTCACTCCGTCCTTGATTTCCTCCGGTCGTTGACCAATCCGGAGCGGCTGATTCACCTGCTCAGCACGCTGCTTTCGGGTTGGCTCGGATATGCGGCGCTGTTTGGCATCGTCTTCTCCGAGACCGGATTGCTGGTCGGTTTCTTTTTGCCCGGAGATTCCCTCCTGTTCACCGTGGGGGTGGTGGCGGGCGCCGGACAATTGAACATCGTCCTTGTGAACGTGGCGCTCATGGCTGCTGCGATGTTGGGGGATTCCACCGGCTACCTGCTGGGCCGGCACACCGGCCCTCGCGTCTTCAGCCGTCCCGATTCACGCCTCTTCAAACAGGAATACGTGACCCGGACCAAGGCATTCTACGCACGTTACGGCGGCAAGACCATCATCCTGGCCCGCTTCGTGCCGATCATCCGCACGTTTTCATCGTTCGTAGCCGGAGTGAGCCAGATGCCTTACCTGCGGTTCCTCCCCTTCAGCGTGTGCGGAGGCATCGGGTGGGTATTCTTTATGAGCATGCTGGGCTACGAACTCGGCAGCTTTCCGTTCGTGCGCCAGAACTTCGACAAGGTGATCCTGGCGATCATCTTCCTCTCGCTGCTGCCAAGCTTCAGCGAGGCGATCAGAGCCCGCCGCCGCGCTTCACCCTAACTCTGCCTGCCGACCAACCCTGCCGTAAACAGCCGCTCGTCAACGCGGCCCAAATGCCGAACCAGCCGGCCCGGCAGAACCGGTAAATGCGCGATGGTCAACAGGTACTCCGGCACCGCCCAGACGTCCTCTTCGGCGGTCATCCAATGCATGCCATCGAACCGGCGCAGGTTCACCGGACGGGAATAGGACCGCAGCGTCTTCTCTTTTCGGAGATTGAAGTAGTGCTCGAAATACGACATCACCAGTTCGCGCAAGGTCCGGTAGACGGGTTCGCGGTAGCGCAGGCCGGCGAAATTGGATTTGGCCATGGCACCCCAATGGCCGCGCTCGCGGAAGACAGCCAGAACGTGATCGTCGTCGCGCACCGCCTCCAGGTCCAGCAGCAGGGGCGGATGGCCGAGCATGCGCAGCGCGGCGGCGCCAAACAGCGCTCCTTCCATGCAGTGCGCGGTACGGTCGCGCAGGATGCGCCGCGGCGACCGGCACGTGGGCCCGTGCGGCTCCTTGTTATAAGCCAGATCATCGATGTACCGCTGGATCTTCTCGGGCGACCGAAGACCGCGAAACACTGCCCGTTCGGCGCTGGTGAAATTGTTCAGGGACATT
>Ga0335081_10007382_pt1 | contig 17580 bp, 16 predicted proteins | sample Lox_Sample_35_FD_206713 | JGI IMG/M metagenome (GOLD analysis project Ga0335081, IMG submission 206713) | Soil microbial communities from Loxahatchee National Wildlife Refuge, Florida, United States - Lox_Sample_3.5 | ecosystem: Environmental > Terrestrial > Soil > Wetlands | place: USA... | reverse complement strand
CAGCGCCAGGAAATACGTTCACGATCTTGATACCGTGGTTGCGCACTTCGGCTCTCAAGCTCTCCATCATCGCCGCCATCCCCGCCTTCGAAGCCGCGTACACCGAGGATTCTGTATAGGTGGTCTTTGCGGCAAACGAGACGACATTCAGCACAATACCATTTCGACGTTCGATCATCGATGGAAGCACAGCCTTCGTGGTAAGAAAGGATCCGCGGAGGTTTGTTTGGATGATATTGTCAAAATCATCGACCGTCGTTTCGAGGAATTGTTTGAAGACCGTGACGCCCGCATTGTTCACGAGGATGTCCGGAGCTCCGTGTGATTCTACGATTGTTCTTGCCGCTGCTTTGACAGACGACTCCTCGCGGACGTCGCAAACGATCGAAAATGCTCTCCCACCTTTGGCGTGGATTGCAGTTTGGAGGTCGAGCAAAGGACGTTCGTTTCTTCCGGAGAGGATTACAGTATGACCGGTTGTCCCGTATGTTTCGCCGAGCGCGCGGCCGATTCCGGAGCCTGCACCCGTAATCCAGACAAGGCGGTCAGAGGGAGTTGGAGGTTTACTGGTGGAGTTCACGATCGATCAGTGTGAGAAACTCCGATCGCGTTTTCACGTCATCGCGGAATGTCCCAAGCATCGAACTTGTTGTGGCGATGGAGTTCTGTTTTTCGACTCCACGCATGATCATGCAGAGATGTCTTGCTTCCACAACAACGCCGACACCCTGCGGATTGAGGTGATCGTACAATGTCTGCGCAATTTGTTGCGTCATGCGTTCCTGTACCTGAAGCCGTCGGGCAAACACTTCGACGATGCGCGGTATTTTGCTCAAGCCTATGATCTTACCGCTCGGAATGTACGCAACATGCACTTTTCCGTAAAAGGGGATCAAATGATGTTCACAAAGACTAAAAAAATCAATGTCCCGGACGATGACCATCTCAGAATATTCCTCTTTGAAGACGGCACCGTTGAGCACTGCCTTGACATCCTCACGATACCCTTTCGTCAGGAATTCAAACATTTTTGAAACGCGCATGGGGGTCTTCTTCAGCCCCTCCCGCTCGGGGTTCTCCCCCAACTCGCTCAGGAGTTCGCGTATCAGACGTTCGGTTTTTGGCGTGTCCGACCTGGTCTTCACACCTTCAGCCTTTGTATTCAACGGAATTATTCTCCGTTTCACGGAGACGAATCGACTGGAGGCGGGCGTCTCCGACTTTGTCCTTCAGGATGTCCCAGAACGCTTTCACCATGTTTTCAGCCGTGGGAATGACATCTTTCAGAAAGTCCACATCGTAGTTCAGATGCTTGTGATCAACCCTCGAGATGATTTCCCTCCGTATCACTTCCTTGAGTTTCTTCATGTCAATCACATAGCCGGAATTGCTGTTCGGCTCACCGGCAACCGTCACCTCCAGCACGTAATTGTGGCCGTGACCATTCGGGTTGGCGCACTTGTCGAACAACTCCAGGTTTTCCGCTTCGGACAACTCGGGGTTGTACAACCGGTGTGAAGCGCTAAACGTTTCTCGGCGTGTTACGGAGATCATCGTGCTTCAAATGTCAAAGGACCGCAAGTACTTCCTTCGTGTGCCCATCCACTTTCACCTTTGGAAAGACATTTTGAACGGTCCCTTTTTCGTCGATCACAAACGTGGTCCGCTCAATCCCCATGAATTTCCTGCCATAGAGCGATTTTTCCTTCCAGACGCCGTAGAGTTTGCAGACTTTCCTGGTCTCGTCGCTCAGCAACGGGAAGCCGAGGTTGTACTTGCCGGCAAATTTTGAATGGGAATCCACGGAATCCGCGCTGACACCAAATACCACTGTTCCCTTCTTCCTGATTTGACCAAGATGTTCCTGGAACGAACACGCTTCTTTGGTGCATCCGGGCGTATCGTCTTTGGGATAAAAATAGAGAACAACTTTTTTCCCTCGGTGATCGGACAGACGGACCGAAGTTCCACCTATGGAACTCAGTTCAAAATCGGGAGCCCGATCGCCCACTTTGATCATTGTTCAACAGTTCCTTTCAGAACCTCTTCCTACAACACGAGGACGACTACTGCATCTGATTCGTCGGTTCCCTGGAAGACTACTTTATGCCTTCGAGGGCTTTGGAGATTTCTTCGTAATTGGGCTCAACTCCGGGATTTTCAGAAATCCAGCTATAACGGACGGTGCCTTCTTTGTCCAGAACAAAAACAGCTCTTTTTGCCGCAACGTACCCTTGAAGCCCCGAAAAATTGGGAAGCTCGATGCCGTACTTCGTGACCACCTCCCGGCTGTAGTCACTCAACAAAGGAAACTCCACGTTGTTCTGGGCCGCAAACGCTTTGTTCGCAAATGGAGAATCCACACTGATGCCCACCACTTGAGCATTCATCGCATTGAATTTCGACATGGAATCGCGGAGCGCACACATCTCTTTGGTGCATACACCAGTAAACGCGCCCGGGTAAAAGGCGAGAACGGTTTTCTTGCCCCGGAATTCACTCAACGAGCGGGGTTTTTTCTCTGAATCGCTCAATGTGAATGCAGGGGCCTTGTCTCCAACTTTGGTAGCCATTACTAATCCTCCAGCTGATGTGTGGGGTATGGATTATTCTCTGAAAAATGAAAAGCACGCGTCATGACAACGTGAATCCATCTACAGAAGTTCCGTCATTGTGCACGACGTGCAATGTTTCTGCATTCTGGAAACGGGAGGCTCCAGGGAAGCAACAATGGTTGTACGTATGCACGGGCAGATGGAAACGAAGGAAGAATAATGCCGATGACACTGAACGCGGATACGACAGATCTTCAGTGGACAAGATTGCCAGGAATGTCTCCGCTCAGTACGAATCTCACTTTTGAGACTCACTCGTCAAATGAATATATCCATTAATGCATCCATTTTCAACCAACCTGCACGGATGGTGACTTACTCGTTCGTCCTGTCGCGACTTACATCTCAAGAGAAACGCAGCAAGTGTCGGGAGGAACTGCTGCTGTACGGCATCCCGAAAAGAGGGACTCCCGACACCACAAGACTGGATTGAAATGAGAACGCAACCACCCATGAAGGTCGGTTTGAAATGCCTCCAGTTTTGATTATATTGACTTGATTTTTCTGCTTCCTGCTCAAAGTCGACGTCAAGGCAGCAGACCGTTCTGAAAAGCACGGTCAGTAGAAAATGGTTGGATGGATCTTTGAAATGAAGTTTGGAAGGGTGCGAGAGTGGTTGAATCGGCCGGTCCCGAAAACCGGAATAGCCATTAGGCTATCGAGGGTTCGAATCCCTCCCCTTCCGCATTCGGAAACCAAAGCTCTCGGAGAGGTGCAGGAGTGGCTGAACTGGCATGCCTGGAGAGCATGTGTGCGGGTAACCGTACCGTGGGTTCGAATCCCACCCTCTCCGCAGTATGTATTACATACTTCGAAGCTTAAGGGATGGGTCGTATTACTACGGCTCTGCCGAAAACGTCTTGCAGCGATTGAAGCAACACAATGCAGGCAATGCACGGTATTCGAATGGCCATCGCCCTTACAAGGTTCATTACGCTGAAGAGGACGCAACTCGAGCAGAAGCCGCTGTTAGGGAGAGATTCTTTAAATCAGTTGCAGGATATCGGTGGCTGAGGGCGAAGGGAATAATCGAGCAAGTGACCGTGGGTTCTCCCTCACGAAGCTAAGAGCTTCGTGAGGGATCCCTTCGGGAGAATCCCACCCTCTCCGCTCAAGAAACCGATCGACACTCACATTATTCCGCACCGGGGTGTCTCATGAAAAAACTCAGATTCGTCGTCTTCCTCACATTCTCTCTTCTGCTCCCAAGGTATCTCCAGGCACAGAGCGTGTCCTCGATCCGCGTGGACGGGATGATCAATCCTGCAGTTTCGGATTTCATCCATCGTTCGATCGAAAAGGCACAGGACGCCAACGCCGAATGCCTTGTCATTCATTTGAACACACCCGGAGGGTTGCTTCAATCCACACGGGAAATTGTCAGCGATTTCCTCGAATCGGGTATCCCGATCATCGTTTATGTTTCTCCGGGCGGAGCCCAGTGCGGATCGGCCGGCGTCTTTGTAACAATGGCGGCTCACATCGCTGTGATGGCACCCGGCACCAATATAGGCGCTGCACACCCCGTAACCCTGCAAGGGCAAATGGATTCGACAATGAGTGAGAAAGTTACGAACGATGCAGCCGCGTTCATCCGTACGATAGCGGAAAAACGACACCGGAACCTCATCTGGGCCGAGGAAGCGGTTCGCAAAAGCGTATCCATCACTGAAACTGAAGCCTTATCGAAGAATGTGATCGATCTGATTGCGAAAAATGATCGAGATTTGCTTGAAAAGATCGATGGCAGGCAGATCACGACCGTCAAAGGAATCGATACGCTGAACGTGAGAGACGCAAAGATCGAGACGTACGAAATGGGATGGACGGAGAGGATACTCGACCTTCTCAGTGATCCCAATATTGCCTATATCCTTTTCATGCTGGGAACGTATGGGCTGCTCTTTGAACTTTACAATCCCGGGTTGATTTTTCCCGGAATTGTGGGCGTTGTAAGCCTGTTATTGGCATTTTACTCAATGCACACGCTCCCTGTGAACTACGCAGGACTTGCGCTGATAGTATTCGGAATCTTTCTGTTCATTCTTGAAATCAAAATAACGAGCCACGGTATGCTTACGATTGGAGGAATTATTTCATTGACACTGGGATCTCTGATGCTTATTCGGACTCCGACAGGTCTGGAGGTCGTTTCACTGTCGTGGAAGGTCATCGTCGCGACGGTTCTCATGACAACATTCTTTTTCGCCTTTCTCGTGGGACTCGGACTCAGGGCACAACGGAAGAAGCCGACGACGGGCCAGGAGGGCCTGGTGGGGGAAATAGGGGAATCGATCGAGCAGCTGAATCCCGACGGAACGATCCGTGTTCACGGAGAACTTTGGAAAGCTACATCGAGTTCAGGAAAAATCCCAAAGAGCACGCGGGTCCGCATCGTCAGCGTCAAGGACCTGATGTTGATTGTTGAACCTACTAAATCCACAAAGGAGTGATCATGGAAGCGAACATGTTCATCATCATCGTCGCAATTGTCTTCTTCTTCATCCTTGCCAGCAATTCTATAAAGATCCTCCGGGAATATGAGCGCGGAGTCGTCTTTCGTCTTGGCCGTTTGCTTGGAGAAAAGGGGCCCGGCATTATCTGGCTGTGGCCGGGGATCGACCGAATGGTCAAGGTGAGTCTTCGCACCGTCGTGATGGACGTTCCGTCCCAGGATATCATTACGAAGGATAATGTCTCCGTCAAGGTCAACGCCGTTGTATATTTCCGCGTGATGCAAACGCAGAAGGCCGTCGTCGATGTGGAGAACTATCTCTTTGCCACCTCTCAGCTTTCCCAAACCACACTCCGCAGTGTGCTGGGTCAATCCGATTTGGACGACCTTCTTTCGCAGCGCGACAAGATCAATCAAATGCTTCAACAGGTCATCGATGCTCACACCGAACCGTGGGGAATCAAGGTTTCCAATGTCGAGGTGAAACAAATAGACCTGCCGCAGGAAATGCAAAGGGCCATGGCGAAACAGGCCGAGGCAGAACGCGAGCGACGTGCAAAAGTTATTGCTGCCGAAGGAGAATTTCAGGCCGCGCAAAAACTCTCGGATGCTGCAAAAGTTCTCGCCGAGCAGCCCAGCGCGATCACGCTACGCTACCTCCAGACCCTCAGAGAGATTGCGACGGAGAAGAACTCTACAACAATATTCCCGGTTCCAATCGACTTGCTGAAACCGTTCCTGGATCAGGATGCAAAAAGGGGTAAATGAATCCGTTATTGTACGGACATAATCCGAAACAACGGGTTGTTGCCGTCCATCAACTGAACGACAGATTCATCCGCCTGTATGCACGTGTCGAAGGGAAGATTCAACACGAAGATGTTGAATTCTTCCCTTTCTTTTTCCTGGCCGATCCAACGCTGCTTGAAGACTTTCCGAGACAGTTCTGGCTGAAGCAACTGAGCGGCGACCTGTACTATGGGCACATTGCAGCCTTTGGGCGCTGGCCGGAATTGTGGGAGGCTGTCCATTACGCCATCACCACGTACAACAAATACTCATCGACGAAGGTCTCACACTACAACGAACTCGAGCCGATTCTCCTGAGGCCGGACCCCGTCAATCAGTTTCTTGCGCAGTCAGGTATCACGCTCTTCAAAGGGATGGAATTCGACGATCTTCTCAGAATGCAAATCGACGTCCAACGCAACCCAGCCATCGAATCGAAACCCACCACGGAACGAATCAGCCGCATCGTGCTTTCGGACACCACCGGCTGGTTTGATATACTCGAGAGCGAGAACCAGGAGAAAATGCTCTCGACACTTGCGTCGTGCATTATGGAACGAGATCCGGACGTCCTTGAAGGACACAACTTGTTTGGCCAAATCCTGCCCACGCTGGTTTCTCTCGCTGAACAACGATCCGTTGCCCTTGCAATCGGCCGTGACGGAAGCATTGTCAAGCATGTGTCCCCAAGACAACCGTACCGAATCACAGACGGAGAGTCAGGCTTCTACGAGGTTTCTGGTCGTCATCTGATCGACACGCAAAGATTGGCGGAGATGTACGACGTCTCAGGTCGAGCGTTTGACAACTTCAATTTGGACTACCTCGCCCGATATTTCGGTCTGGATACAGAGACACTGTCTCAACAGCCTGCTGCAGGAGAGTCAGTCGATCCAAAGAAGAAAGCGCGTCGAACGGACCAACCCCCGATTGAACGTGTGACACGAGTCCGCAGGCTGAGCGAGGTCCTTTCCCTCAGCAATTTTTATCTTGCGCAAATATGTCCATTGAACTTTGGAACACTAACGCGAACCGGTTCGGCTGCGAAAATCGAGTCGCTGCTCTTGAGGGAATACCTGAGACAGAAACATTCGGTCCCAAAGGCTGAGCGCGGTTCCCCTTCCAGTGGCGGGTATACCGACATCTTCTACACTGGCGTCTTCGAAAATATTGTCCACGCCGATGTCGAAGCACTTTATCCATCGATAATCGTAAGTCAAAAAATAAAACCGAAGTCCGATCACCTCGACATTTTCATACCGATCCTCGCGGAACTCACCGAGATGCGACTCATTGCAAAACGCGACCGCCAACAGGCATCGACTCGCCAACAACAGATCCGCTATGATACGCTCCAATCGGCACTGAAAGTCCTCATCAACTCATTTTACGGCTACCTTGCATACTCGCGTGCCCATTTTAACGATTACGGGCAGGCGGATCGCATAACCTCTCTCGGTCAGGAATACCTACGTTCGATTATCGAACAAGCCCGATTGCACAACGCGCAAATCCTGGAGGTTGATACTGATGGACTCTTTTTTGTTCCTCCCGACAATGTCTCGGGGGAGGACCAGGAAAGCCTGTTCGTTCGACGAATTGCATCCTCGTTGCCTTCGGGAATCAATCTCCTGGTTGCAGGACGATACAAGAAAATGCTGAGCTACAAACGGAAGAATTATGCTTTGATGGATTATTCCGAAAGGATCACAATCAAAGGGAGCTCGCTCATTTCAAGAAACCTGGAATTGTTTGCACGCAGATACATTGAAAAATGCATTGAATGCCTGCTACTCGGAGACATCGACAATTTGCATCGGGTGTACACCTCGCTACACCGCCGAATTCTTGCGCACCAATGGTCGGCAAGAGAATTCTGCCGATCCGAGACTGTCAGGGACGACCTTGAATCCTATGAGAGGGAGCTGAGCAGTGGCGAACGTTCGGCCAACGCGGCGATGGAAGCTGCAAAAAGAGCCTCACTGTACCCGAGGCCTGGATTGGTGGTTCTTTACTACGTTACAGGGACAGAAGCAGGTGTAAAGATTTCCGACAATTGCAGGATTGCAGAGGAATGGGACTCGAATCTGCCGGACGAAAACACACAATATTACCTTTCCCGATTGGCCGAATGTTCCTCAAAATTCAGGGATTTCTTTGTGCCCTCAGATTATGACAAGATCTTCTCGACGGACGATCTTTTTGGATTCTCTCCCGAGGGGATATCAATCACCACCCGCAAATTGCAGCCTCAAAAGCCTGATTCACAGGCCGCCGACCCCGATGACGAATTCCCTATCTGGCTTGGCGACTCCCCCTTCTGAGCTTGATTTTATTCTCAACAAATTGTATAATTTCGCCGTAATTAACTGCACCAAGTTGTTTCATCAAAAACGAAGTCGTCTTCGTAGCCTGGCAGTGGGGTTGAACTTCCTCTTCGTTGCAGGGCTGTACCAGCGGGACAGATAAGGTTATCTGTTCGTGAGTGTGACTGGGTTTTTCGAGAGACAATCTTGTGGTGTAATGTTTAACACTATAAGGAACAGCAACCTTATGGAATCTGGTACAGTGAAGTGGTTCAACAATGCCAAAGGCTTCGGTTTCATCAAGCGTGCCACCGGCGAAGATGTCTTTGTGCATTACAAATCAATCAACGGAGAAGGCTACAAGACCCTCAACGAGGGGGACAAAGTAGAATTTGAAGTTGAGCAGGGCCCAAAGGGTCTGCAGGCTGTCAAGGTTTCCAAAGTTCCGTAACACCACTGAACACAAAAGCCCGCTGCAAACTAAGCTTGCGACGGGATTTTGTTATTTCCGATCCTAAGACTCTTTCCATTCTCGACGCTATTTCCGCTGCTTCTGATACGACCTCAGGTATTCTACAATGGCGGTCGTTGAAGCACCAGGGGTGAAGAGTTCCCCGACCCCCATGACCTTGAGTGCGTCCACATCCCGTTTGGGTATGATCCCTCCCCCGAACAAGAGGACATCGTCGAGCTTCTTTTCTTTCATCAACTGAAGAACCTTCGGAAAGATCGTCATGTGTGCCCCGCTGAGAAGACTGATCCCGATGGCGTCGACATCCTCCTGAAGGGCTGCTTCGACGATCATCTCCGGTGTTTTCCTCAATCCTGTATAAATCACTTCCATCCCTGCATCTCGCAACGCGGCTGCAACAACCTTCGCTCCTCGATCGTGACCATCGAGTCCAGCCTTTGCAATCAACACGCGCATTGTCCTTTCCATGGCATCTCCTCTTTCACTACCGGTAATGATGCTGCTTCAGAAACCTGGCAAACGTCAAATGGAATTTCATCAATGGAAACCCCACAACATTATAAAAACAGCCGTTTACTTTTTCGACGAACACGGCGCCGTAATCGTCCTGAATTCCGTATGCCCCTGCCTTGTCCATCGGAGACCCCGATGCGACGTATGATCGGATCTCCTTCGGATCGATTTTCCTGAACTTTACTTTCGTGCGTTCTGTTCCCGCTACGCACGTGCCCGAACGACAATCCACAATGGCAAACGCCGTGATCACCATATGCTCTTTGCCGCTGAGCAACCTGAGCATACGAACCGCATCCGCCTTCGAAGACGGTTTGCCAAGGATCCGTTTCCCCAGAACAACGATGGTATCTGCGCTCACAATGATCGCGTTCGAATATTTTCGAGACACTTCCATCGCCTTCGCTGTTGCGAGTCGACGCGCATTGTCCTGAGGAGAGCGAAGGAAATTGAACTGTTCCGGGATGTGGCTCGGGCGGACGCTGAATTTCAACCCCAGTTGTTTGAGGAGGATCTTTCGTCGCGGTGACCTGGAAGCAAGGACTATTTGTGGTGTCTTCAAACTTCTCTTCATCCCTCGTCCAAAAACAGAAAAAGCGATCTCATGAAACCAAGATCGCTTCCCTCAGGGACTTCCTTTTCTTTCATTCAGCGGAACATGGCCTTGATACTGCCCCACGTTCGTTTTGCGGCAGAGCTGACGTGCGAAACCGTTACGGGCTCAGTTTCCGGCGGTGGATTCTGCCCATTGATAACTCGGATAACGTATTGATAGATCCCGGAAGTCACTTTGAAAACCGACTTGTCGACGTATTCGTAGGTCGAGTTGTTCCCCTTCAGCTGATCAATCGATGCAATGAGCGTGTAGTCACCGCTGGTCCCGGCTCTTCGCAAAATGTCAAATCGTTGCACGCCGGTCTCGTCGACGCTGGACCATCGCACAACGATATCGCTTCCACTGCTGTACGCGACGGGCTTGTCTTTGATCACGACCGCATATGCGGTCACGAACAGCGCAACGAGTGCAAGCGACACGAGAGAATATCTCGCAATCCTCTTCATATACTGTCCTAATATACTTCCCCCTCTCTTAAATCTCAAGCGGTCGATGAAAAATGTCACTCCAGTCCCCTCTGTGACCAGGATCGGGCGTTACGCCCATCCCGAAGGGCTCAATGCCTTGAAGAATGAGTCCGAAAACTCTGATACCAAGACCCCCGCCACGATGAAGCCCGCACCGAGAATACCATAGGCACCCAGGTGCTCGCCAAGCACAACGTACGCGATAATTGCCGCAACGACGGGCTCCACAGAGAATACCACTGCACTTCTTGTCGGTGTGGTGTCCTTTTGGAATCTGGTCTGCACAAACAGGGCAATGACAGTAGCAAAAATGGCGAGATAGAGGACACCAACAGTGAACTCCACATTGGCAATGAGCTGAATATTCTCAAAAAGAAGGCATCCTATGCCAGCAAGTCCAGTGGTAATGAGGAACTGCATAAATGTCAGGTGAGTTTCGTCGCAATTCTGCGAAAACATATCAAGAAATACGATGTAGAATGCGAAGGACAGTGCACATATCACCGTAAGCCCGTCACCCAGATTGAAATGTGAACCTGCTGGAGAGGTCAGGAAGTAGAGTCCCACAATAACAAGAAAGACTCCGATCACGCTGCCGAGTCTGGGTGGCTTCCGTTCAATCGCAAGTTGGCAAATGGGAGTGAAGGCCACGAGCATCCCTGTAATGAAAGCGGATTTCGAGGCGGATGTGTACTCAAGCCCGACTGTCTGGGTGGCAAATCCGACAAAAAGAAGCAATCCAAGGATGGCTCCTTTAAGTGCTGATTCCCTTCCAATCGTTCGCAAGCGTTTGAAAAAGATCGCACCAAAAATTAGTGTCGCAACAAGAAAGCGGATTGAAGTATAGAGGAATGGGCCCGAGTCTCGTAGGACTATTTTTGTCGCAACGAAGGTGCTGCCCCAAATAACAGTGACGAGCAGAAGGAACAGCTCCGCACGCGTGTGTTTGTTCATGGTGGAGGAGCAGAGTTTAGAGGGGCAATTTGAACATCAAGTCGGCGAGGCTTAAGGATTTCGATGCGCTACGAACGCAGACTCACGACCCTCCAATCGAAGGATACGACTCAAAGAGTTTCCCCCATTGTGTCTGCTTCCTCCATTTGTTGAAGGTACGTCGATCCAGAAAAGGCCAGCGATAATAATCGTGATATGCTTCGGAGCCAAAGATGAAGAAATTGACAAGTGGAGTGCGGAAGAAAAAGTTTTGGAATCTCTTCAACGGACTGAACCAGAGGAGATCTCCGACCAGGCTTGCCCCATTGTCGCCGACGGAAAACTTCCAATTCACCTCGCGGATGTCTTCCCCGATCACTTTGATCTGTCGAACGTCGCCACACCCCAATCCACGTTCGTGCGCGAGATTGATATACTTAATACTCAGCGGGTCGAATCCCATCAATTTCGCCGCGACGGCATCAATAGCAACCTGGTCGGCGCCGGCAAGTACCATGTTTTTTTCTTCGGGGAACATTGTACGCGGTCCCGGACCGTTCCCCGCAGTCGTTCCATCCATTACCGCAAAGATCCCGGGGTGGATTTCCTTCTGGATTGCCAGCAGATCTACCAACGTTTCGTGGATCCAGGAATGTGTGTAGTGACGGTAAGTTGCCAATAATCCGCCGAAGGCATTCTTCATCGCTCCCGTCGTCGTCGTGTAGATATGGCACTTGACCGTTGGAAGATGAACGATATTCTTGCCCGCGAAGTAGTCCGGGATCTTGATTCCTTCGTGGAAAATCTGGTCAAGGACGAGCAGGGGGGTCCGTGGTTGGTAGTCGATCCACTTCATGTCCCCTTCTTTGAAATTGAAGAGCGCAGGGATTTGATATCTCTTGAGGATTGACGTAAACTTGTTGAGGTCCTCGCCTTTGAACGCGTCCGTAACGACGGTTTTGTTCTGAACACACGACAAATCCGCAAATCCGTTCCTCCTGAGGCCGAGAATCGCTCCTTCCAGTTGCCACGGCGTGGTGTTTGCGGCCGGGAACGGGAAATGCCACGAGATGTTGTCCTTGAGGATCGTTGGCGCCTTGACATCGAGGGCTGTGCTGATTCCTGCAAGATCCATTGCCCGCTGAATATCGTCAAGCACCGTCGCGGGTGCGGTTTTCACGACGGCGACAGTCGGGTCGACGCGAGGCAAGCCGGTGATTTTTGTTGGACTCTTCGGTTCAGGCAGTTTCATGCGGTTCAGAACCAGCTGTTGATCTCATTCCAATAAATAATGACTACACACGATGCGAACCATGCGATGACATTGAACACCATCGCCAGGTCGGTGATCAACAAATGCGCAGGGTTATCATCGTTTTCCTTTTTGCGAACAAGGAAAAGATACCGAAAAATGCCGAACAGAACAAATACGGTCGTAAAAATGAGATTGTCGGTCCCGAAAATCATTACGGTGCGCTCGGCCACCGTGTACAACGCATAGGAAATGGCCATGCCGGCCGCAGCAATGGTCATCAATTGATCCATCAACCCGAGGTCGTATTCCGACAACACTGCGCGGCCGGAGTATCCCTGCGTGTGAACGGTCAGGAGCAGCTCACCGCGACGCTTCGAAATCGCAAGAAACACCGACACGAACAGCGTGCAGAGCACAAGCCACGGAGAAATCAGCACTGCGATTGCAAACGCACCAGCAAGAACCCGAAGCATGAATCCGGCAGCGATCACGAAAACGTCCAGCAAAATCACCTTTTTCAGTCCGAATGAATACGCGAGGTTCAGAACAAAATAAATAATCACCGTCAAGAAGAATTTGTGGTTGAGATTCCTGCCTGCAATCGCGATCACAGCGACGACAAGCACGAGAACAACCATAGCTTCAAGAATTGAAATCTTGCCGCTCGCGATGGGTCTGTTCTTCTTGACTGGGTGCTGTCGGTCGGCTTCCCGGTCCGCAATGTCGTTAATGATGTAGACAGAGCTGGACACGAGGGAAAAGACGACGAGCGCCAGAATCGTAGTCTCGACATACTCAACGCCGAACAGGTGTTTCGAGAATATCAGCGGCGCGATCAGAAACGCATTCTTGACCCATTGTTGGGGTCGTAAGAGTTTAATCGATGCGGCGAGTTTCTGGGTCAAAGCTCCCTCGTAGCAGAATTCTGTGGTGTCAAAAGACCGCCGGTTCTTCGTAGACGCCAAACACCTCGGCCAACGCGTTGCAGGATTCTCCGAGCGACACATAGTTCCTCGTACAATCAAGGAGCCGTGGAATGAGATTGGCGCCGTCTTCGGCTGCTCGCCTGAGCTTGGCGAGAGACTTTTCAACAGCGTTGGAGTTTCTACTCTGACGAATATCGGCAAGCCTCTTGCGTTGCTTTACCTCGACCCCGGGTGAGATTTCCAGGATCGGGATATCAATGTGTTCCCCTTCTTCAACGAATTCATTGACGCCCACAATGATCTTTTGTTTTTCGTCGAGCTCCCTTTGATAGCGATAGGCCGCTTCAGCGATTTCCCTTTGAAAGAACCCCGCTTCAATGGCCGGGATGACACCCCCGAATGTGTCGATCTTTTCGAAATATCTCTCCGCCTCTTCCTCCATGCTCGATGTCAGCGATTCGACAAAGTAACTCCCGCCCAGCGGATCGATGGTATTGGGCACGCCGGTTTCGTACGCAAGAATCTGCTGTGTTCTTAACGCAATCTTGACCGCCTTTTCCGACGGGAGGGCGAGCGTTTCATCCATTGAATTCGTGTGGAGAGAGTTTGTTCCCCCCAGGACTCCGGCCAAGGCCTGGAAAGCAGTTCTGACGATGTTGTTTTCGGGTTGTTGCGCCGTCAGCGAACAGCCCGCCGTTTGGGTGTGAAAGCGGAGCATCCACGACCTGGGATTCTTCGCACCGTACTTGTTCTTCATACGCTTCGCCCAGATTTTTCTGGCGGCACGATACTTTGCGATCTCCTCGAAGAAGTCGATGTGGGAATTGAAGAAAAAGGAAATGCGCGGTGCAAACTCGTCAACATCGAGTCCCCGCGCCAATCCAGCCTCGACATACGCGAATCCGTCCGCGAGCGTGAAGGCAAGCTCCTGTGCGGCCGTCGACCCGGCTTCGCGGATATGATACCCGCTGACAGAAACCGGGTTCCACTGAGGGACTTCCTTGTTCAAGTATTCGAACATGTCGATAATCAAACGCATCGACGGCGACGGCGGATAAATCCATTCCTTCTGCGCAATGTATTCCTTCAGGATGTCCGCCTGAATTGTGCCACGAAGTTTCTTGAAATCGACTCCTTGTTTCTCTGCCACTGCGAGATAGAATGCCATCATCATCGCCGCAGGGGCGTTGATGGTCATTGACGTGGAGATGTCGCCAAGGTTGATCCCTTTGAACAGGATTTCCATGTCCGCGAGAGAACTCACGGAGACTCCACAAATGCCCACTTCCCCTTCTGAGTGTGGATCGTCTGCATCTCGTCCCATCAGGGTGGGAAGATCGAATGCGACAGAAAGACCCGTTTGACCGTGATCCAGGAGGTAATGGTAACGTTCGTTGGTGTCCTCAGGTGTGCCGAAGCCGGCGAATTGTCTCATCGTCCACAGCTTACCGCGATAACCGTTTGGATGAATCCCGCGGGTGTAAGGAAATTCGCCGGGAAATCCTATGTCTCTGTCGAAGTCCAGGCCTTCCAAATTCAGAGGTGTGTACAACATGTCAATTGGTACACCACTGACCGTTGTGTACAATTCTTCCCGCATTGTTCCGCTCGAGCGAGCTTTCGCTTCCCACTGCTTCTGCTCCTCCCGTACCTGATCAATCCCGTTCTTCATATTCCTCCCTTTCCTGTTGCCATCCAACTCCATCTTCTCAGCCCGTTCTTCCGAAACGCCGATCAAGCTCGTCCGTCGAAATCTTCACCATGGTAGGACGCCCGTGCGGACATACGTACGGCATTTCCGTGAGAAACAGTGTGTCTATCAGTGATAACATCTCGGATGCGTTCAAACGATCCCCGGATTTGATCGCCGCCCTGCACGCAAACGATTTCGCCAAATTATCCCGGACATCCGCCGTCTTGGAGTCCTCGTTGCTTCTATACTCATCCAGGAGTTCTTCAAGAATTTTCCGTTCATTGCCTATCCGGACATCCCCCGGGATTCCATCGATAATCACAGTGTTCTTGCCAAAAAGCCTCATGTCGAAGCCCAGCTGTTCCATATGCGGCATGAGATCCTTCAGCAACAAATAGTCGTTCGCATTGAGCTCAACATTCTGCGGAAAGAGAAGCTGTTGCGAAGTGGGCAGACTGTTTTTGAAGTTGGCCAGGATGCGCTCGTATAATATCCGTTCGTGCGCGGCGTGCTGATCCACGATCATGACCCCGGAATGGACTTGGGAAAATATGTATTTGTTGTGAATTTGCCAAATTGCCCTGTTCCCCAGCGAGCCATCCTGCATCGTCTGTTCGGGCACACTCGTATGTTGCAAGACATTGCGCTGGGTTTCAACCGGTGGATGCGACGCGGAATCAGGATGCAGAGGCATAGTACCGTCGAACAGTCGTTCAAAGGCTCCTTTCTCGAGGGCTCCGACAAAGTCACGGCGATCGAGTTCTGAAAGACCGGATGGAGGGGCCTTGCTCTGTTGTTCCTTCGATACCGGCCATCGTTGGTCGGGCCTCGTCTGGAAACTCAAACGTCCTTCCGATTCAGTTCCACCGGTTTCAGAACGAAATGAGACTGAAGGAACAAGATTGTTGGCCGCAAGCGTTTTTCGAACCACGGAGAGGATCATCCTGTAGATGTTCGATTCATTTTCGAATTTGACTTCGAGCTTCGACGGGTGGACATTGACGTCGACTCGTTGCGGGTCCAGGATCAAATTCAGGATAAAGAACGGAAATGCTCCTTTCTCAAGGATATGTTCATAGCCGTGAAATACCGCGTGGTTGATCATCCGGCTCTGGATGAACCGCCGATTCAGGTACGCAAATTGATCGACTCGCACCTTCCGGGTAAAGTCGGGCCTTCCGATAAAGCCATCGATCGTCACGTAATCAGTCGCTTCGTGCAATTTGACGAGCGACGCGAAATGCTTCTCCCCGAGTACATCCTTGAGCCGCTCTTCGATCGGTTTGGCCTTCAAGTCCAAAAACGTTTCGTCATCGCTGATGTACTGCCATTCCACCTCGGGATACGCGATCGCCATGCGGGTTACGACATCGGTAATGTTTTTCAGCTCCGTTTGCCTGCTCTTCAGGAAGTTACGGCGGGCGGGCGTGTTGTAGAACAGGTTCTTGACGAGGACGGAGGTTCCCTTCTCCATCGTATACTTCGAGCGTTCCTTCACCTCGCTTGCTTCCACCCGCAGTGAGGTTGCGACTTCGTCGCTTGCCGTCCGGGTTCTGAGCACCACGTGGGAGACAGCGGCTATCGATGCCAGAGCCTCGCCGCGGAAACCGAATGTTCGAATGTGCTCAAGATCGTCGACCGAGCTGATCTTGCTGGTCGCGTGGCGCGCAAAGGCAAGCGATGCATCTTCCTCGCTCATGCCCTCCCCATTGTCGCTCACCTGAATAAGCACTTTGCCTGCATCTTTGACGATAACGGTGATTCGCGTCGCATTGCCATCCAGAGAGTTCTCTGCCAATTCCTTCACGACGGAAGCAGGACGATTGACAACCTCGCCAGCCGCAATCTTGTTGGCCAGGTCCGGCTGCATAATATGAATCTTGGATGCCATATTAATTTTCGATCACACCGATTCCCGGTTTGTCAACGAGCTCAAGCTTCCCCTGCTTTACGTTCACCCCGACGAAAGGATCGTTGCCGATCAGAATATTGCCGTCCAAGTCCGCATGATCGACGAGCGGCGAAAGCTGAGCGGCAGCACTGATGGCAACGGATGTCTCGATCATGCAACCGATCATAACCTTCATCCGGCACGCCCGGGCCGTATGGATCATCTTCATCGCTTCGCGGAGCCCGGTGCATTTCATCAACTTAATGTTGATGCCGTCGAACGCTTGTTGGAGCCGCGGGATGTCGTGATACCGGATGCAGTCCTCGTCGGCAAAGACCGGTATATTGACCCGCTCGCGAACCCAGGCAGACCCCGCAAGGTCCGATGCAGGCAGCGGCTGTTCAACAAGTTCAACTCCCTCCTGCTCCAGCCATTTGATCCTCTCAGCGGCCATCTCCTTGCTCTTCCATCCCTCATTCGCGTCCACCCGTATCACTTTCTTCGTCTCTTTTCGGATGGCAGCCATGATTTTGAAGTCGTCGTCCGTTCCAAGCTTGACTTTGAGTATAGGATATTGCTCCGCCTCTTCGACTTTCCGGGCCAGCATTTCCGGCCCATCAATCCCGATGGTGAACGATGTCAGCGGAGT
>Ga0335081_10007381_pt1 | contig 17584 bp, 11 predicted proteins | sample Lox_Sample_35_FD_206713 | JGI IMG/M metagenome (GOLD analysis project Ga0335081, IMG submission 206713) | Soil microbial communities from Loxahatchee National Wildlife Refuge, Florida, United States - Lox_Sample_3.5 | ecosystem: Environmental > Terrestrial > Soil > Wetlands | place: USA... | reverse complement strand
CGCGCCGGCCGAACTGGGTGACGGACCGATCGGTGTCCCTCAGCACGTTCGTGTAGTCGACGAAGGGAAAGATCGGTCCCGTGTGCTCGATGGAAATCAGATCGCAGATGTCCCCGAAGCGCTCGTAGAAGGCATCCTCATCGGCCCTTCCCTGTAGGGCGGTGTCCACAATCTTGACGTACAGCTGGGTGTCCTTCTTGTGCTCATGGAAGTACCGGATGTTGCCGACAAGCTCGTCGAAATCCAGTACGACGCTGCTCATGGTGCGGTACTTGTCCGAGCTGATTCCCTGGAGGGATACCGAAAGCCGGGAAAGCCGCGCGGTGATGAGTGCATCGGACATGGCGGGACTGAGGAGGGAAGCGTTCGTCAGGATCTCCGTGCGCTCGGCCACCTTGCGCTCGGTGGCGTAAGCCACCATCTCCGCGATGCCTTTGTGCAGAAGGGGTTCCCCCATGCCCACGAACCGCAGCGTCTTCAGCCTTCTCGGGAATTCGCAGAACCCGTCGATGCACGTGCGATACAGGTCCATATCCATCACGGTCTTGTCCGTGATGAATCCTCGGTCTTCGACGGGGGCGGAGAAGACGCAGTAGTTGCATCTGAAATTGCAGGCATAGATCGGAAAGATCTGCACCACGAACGGCGTGTTCAGGGGAAGGGCGTCTGCAAGGCGGGTTCTCGCTCCGCCCGGGGCTTGACCGCTGACGTTTATCGCCTTCATGGGGTCGGCTTCACAGACTCTCGGAGAACTTCTTCTTCGTGCGCTCTGATTCGGTGAAGACCTCGGAGCAGGGCACCGGCAGTGGCCTGCCGTAGATCTTGTCCTCGATGTGGTTCAGGATGAAATCCTTGTCCTCCGCTACGAGGCAGGTGTTCACGCGCTCTCCGAAGTACTTGATATCGAACCCGCGCTTGATGATGTCCTTCAGGGGTTCTTCGAAGACGTTGCCGATGGACGTGTGCATGTAAGGGCAGGGGAGCACATCGCCATACTGGGTCACGGAGATCATGCCCTTCACGGCGATGCAGCCCAGATCGAGCCCGTAGGCAGGAGTGAGGTGAGTGCAGAGGTTGTGCTTCTTCTCGAGCTCCCGCATGTAGGCCATGTCGTCCTGGTCCACGATCACCTCGAGATTGCCTTCCCAGGCTCCCACCGGCTTCGCGTAGGTAACGAACACGTTGAGGCCGCGTCCGTTGAAGTGCTCCACGAAGTTGAGGAACTCCTCCGAGTGCAGGCGCTGCTTCGTCACGACTGTCTGGATGAAGATGTCGAGCTCAGCCGCCTGAGAAGCTTCAATGGCTCGGAGCGTGCGCTGGAAGGACCCGGGCGCGTTCCGGAACCGGTCATGGGCCTCGGCGTCCAAGCTGTCGATGCTGAGCTGGATCCGGTCGACGCCGATGGACTTCAGGTGGCGGGCGCGCTCGTGGTCCAGGTGCCAGCCGTTCGTGTCGCAGTTGATGTAGAACTTCGACGGGTCGAGGGCTTGCACCAGCGCGTCGAAATCCCTGAAGATCAGGGGTTCCCCCCCGGTGATGACGAAGCGGGCGAGCCCGAGTTCATCGGCCTGCCGGGAAAGGCTCCGCACGTCGTCCAGCGTGAAGGAACGCTTGTCGTTCCTCCCCTGGAAGCCCTTGATGGAGCAGTGTTCACACGCGAAGTTGCAAGCGTAGTTGTACTGGAATTGGATGATGGCGATGCTCTCGCCCCGCCGGAGCTTCTCCTCGAACCTCATGATCTTCTCAAAGACGAGGGGTTTTCCCCTCTTCAGCTTCTCGCGCTTGGCTCCTTCGTACTGCCGCTTGACTTGCTCTGTCATCGAAATCCCAGATTCCGTTCGGTATCTCGCGCTCACGGAGGCGGTGAGTGGACACAGTGGCTGGCCGTCCGCAGGATGGCGGACGGAAGATCGGTGTACTCCTCGAGACCCAGCTCCTGGCGGGCTCTGAGCGTACGGGGAACGTACCGTTCCGGAAGGCTGTTCGCGATTGGATCCCTGGCGAGTTCGACCGGCTCCTTCGCTCCCAGGGTATCCCGTACCAGCCGGGCAAGTTCCGCAATGGAGTGGTCGCGCTCGGATCCCACGTTGTAGGGCCGGGACGGCTGTCCCTTCAGGAAGATAGTCCAAAGCCAGACCATCAGGTCGGCCGCGTACAGATAGGAGCGGTGCGCCGTGCCGTCGCTCCGGACGCGGATGGGGCGATTCTGCATGGCATCCCGGATGAAGTTCCCGATAGCGTACTGGATATCCATCTGGAGGTGCGGCCCCACGAAACAGAAGCCGCGCAAGATCTTGACATCGATCTCATGCTTGCGCGCATAGGCCGCGCAGAGGAACTCGGCGGCCCGCTTCGCGTGGCCCAGGGCCTGGGAGGGATCCAGGGGATCTGGCGCGCCGGGAAAGGTTTCGGGAACGTGCGTCAGATCCGGGGGCTGCCGTCCGTACACGCAGCCCGAGCTGGTGAAGAGCAGCTTCTCGGCACCGCAGCGCAGAGCGAAGTCCAGGACGCGTCGTGTGCCCTGCACCAAGGTGTCGAACTTCTTCAACGGCTCTTCATTGGCGAACGTGGCCTCGGCGGATGTTGTCGCGCCGTGGATGATGTGGGTAAAGGAACCTTGCGGGAATTCGAAGTCCCTTACATCGCCAGCGTGATAGTGGAACGCCGGATTGGTCGCCAGACGCGGGTGGAGCCGCTGGAAGCCGGCGGGATCCCGGGTGAGGAAATGAACGGAAAGCCCCAAGGCCATTTCCTCATCTGCCCGGGCCAGGCATTCGTGAAGCCAGGTTCCGAAGAAACCGGTTCCACCGGTGACGAACAGGCGCTTGCCTCGTAGCTCCTCCAGCAGCCCACCCACTCGGTCCAGGATCCGATCCAGGTCTTCCTTCAACAGGGAGGGGGTCGGTGACACCTTGTTCATCCCAGCAGTCCTAAGGCGCACGGAGTGGGTGTGGTCCGAGGAATTGGTACAGCGCGGACTAAATGTCCGCCCAGAACCTTCTCTCCAGGACGCGATCCGCTCGGTCGAGGTTCTGGCGACACGGTGGTGGATGCCAGCGTACATGACCTCCAGGATGCGGGAGCAGGTATGGAGGACGCTCACGGTCTCGGCGGGACTGACCATGCTCATAACTTCCATGGAGCCCGTCCGGATTCCCAGACGCTGCGTGCTGTGGTCTGGCCCGCGCTCAACCGAGTTGATCAAGCGCTCCTGTGCTTGGCCGCCGTCGAATCGCGTACGAAATCCGTCACGGTCCGCGCGACGTAGTCGCACATGGGCTCGGTCATTCCCGGATACACCCCGAACCAGAAGCTCCGGTTCATGATCCGGTCGGTGTCGTGCAGCCCTCCCACGACGCGGAAGGGAGGCGGCCTGCCTCCGCTCGCCGCGTGCGCCGCCAGCGTCGCCATCGCGGGCTGGCGAACCAGGTTCCCGGCAAACAACATCCGGGTCTGGACCTTGCGCTCCTCAAGGTGGCGGACGATCTGATCGCGAGTGAATCGAGCGCCCTCCCTCACCGTGAGGAGGAACCCGAACCAGGAGGGATTGCTTCCCGACGTGGGCTCTGGGAGGATCAGGAACTCCTCCAGCGGAGCGAGGGCCTGGCGGAAGTAGGCCCAGTTGTCGCGGCGCGCCCTCCCGAACGACTCCAGCCGGCGCAGCTGGGCAACGCCCACCGCCGCCTGCATGTCCGTCATCTTCAGATTGTACCCCAGGTGGCTGTATGTGTACTTGTGATCGTAGCCCAGCGGGAGATCCCCGAGCTGTCGCGCGAAGCGCTTCCGGCACGTGTCGTCCTTGCCCGAGGCGCACCAGCAGTCGCGTCCCCAGTCTCGGAAGCTCTCGACCACCCTCCTCATCTGCGGCTGGTCGCAGAGGACGGCGCCGCCCTCGCCCGTGGTCATGTGGTGGGGCGGGTAGAAGCTCAGGGTGGCCACGTCGCCGAACGTCCCGGTCTTCCGGCCCTGGTAGAGCGAACCGTTGGCGTCGCAGTTGTCCTCGACGAGCCAGAGCCTGTGCTGCTCGCAGAACGCGGTCACCGCGTCGAGGTCGAACGGGTTGCCGAGCGTGTGCGCGAGCATCACCGCCTTCGTCCTGGGCGAGAGCGCTGCCTCCAGCGCGGCGACGTCGACGTTGTACGTGGGCAGGGTCACGTCCACGAACACCGGCACCGCGCCGTGCTGGATGATGGGCGCCACCGTGGTCGGAAAGCCCGCCGCGACCGTGATGACCTCGTCGCCTGGTTTAATGCGCCGCTCGCCCCAGACGTCGCTCGTGAGCGCGGCGAGGGCGAGGAGGTTCGCCGATGATCCAGAGTTGACGAGGGAAGCGCTCCGGAGCCCGTACCAGGACGCGAGTTCCTTCTCGAGACGCTCCGCCCAGCGGCCTGCGGTGAGCCAGAACTCGAGCGAACTCTCGACGAGGTTCTCCAGCTCCTCCGCGCCGTACACGCGTCCGGCGTACCGGATCGGCGTCTGGCCCGGGACGAACGGTGGTTCGGATGCCTGGCGCAGGGCCATCAGGGCACGCACCCGCTGGCGGATCTCGTCCGAGAGCTGCTTTTCGGTGGTACTCATGCCGCCTTGCCCTCGGCTCCCACTTGCAGGTAGTCGACGATCTGCGTCTCGGTGTGGTCGCGCAGCGCCTTGCCGCGCGTTCCTCGCTCCCGCTCCCGGTACCAGGTGGCGGTCCGCACCACGGCCTCGCGCAGCCCCCAGCGCGGCAACCACTGGAGCCGGGCGAAGGCCTTGTCGATAGACAGGCGCAGGATCCCGTCCTCGTGGGGGGCGAGTACCTCCGGCGCCGGGTCCCAGCTCCCCGAGCCCCACGCCTCCACCAACGTTCGCGCCACCTCGGCAACGGGTTGAGCGCTCTGCGGCGCTGGGCCGAAGTTCCAGGACTCGCAGTAGCGCGGCGCGTCGGGGCCGAGCAGATGCGACGCGAGCAGCAGGTATCCGCCCAGCGGCTCGAGCACGTGCTGCCAGGGGCGGATCGCGCCGGGGTTGCGCACGGGGACCGGGCGTCCTGCCGAGAGGGCGCGGATGGCGTCCGGGACGATGCGGTCCCGGGCCCAGTCTCCGCCGCCGATGACGTTGCCGGCGCGCGCCGTGGCGACGGCCACCCCGTGATCGGGCAGGCGGCTCGGCGGGAAGAAGCTCCGGCGCCAGCTCTGCACAACCAGCTCCGTGGCTCCTTTGCTCATGGAGTAAACGTCATGTCCGCCCAGCGCGTCGTCCTCTCGGTAGCCCTGGACCCACTCGCGGTTCTCGTAGCACTTGTCGCTCGTGACCACGACGACCGCGCAGCGCTGTTTCTCCAGCCGGATGGCCTCGAGGAGCTTCGCTGTCCCGAGCGCATTGCACTCTAGCGTCTCCAGGGGCTTCTCATAGGAAAGGCGCACCAGCGGCTGCGCGGCGAGGTGGAAGACCACCTCGGGCCGCACCTCGTGCACGAGTCGCCGCAAGCGGTCGAGGTCCCGAACGTCGCCCAGTTCGTGACGGCAGACGTCCTTGATGCCCGCGTCCTCGAAGAGCGAGGGCTCGGTGCTGGGGGCAAGCGCGAAGCCGGTGACGTCTGCCTCGAGCGACGCCAGCCAAATCGCCAGCCAACCGCCCTTGAAGCCGGTGTGACCCGTGAGGAGGACGCGCTTCCCGGCATAGGCCACGCGCAGAGACTGTAGAGCGAGCACGATTAGTAGTCTCCACCCCAGGTTTTCCAGGGGGCATGGCCCGAAGCCCACAGATCGTTCAGGAGGTGGTACTCGCGCGTGGTGTCCATGGGCTGCCAGAACCCGCCGTGTGAGTAGGCCATGAGCTGGCCGTCCTGCGCGAGTCGGCAGAGCGCGTCACCCTCCAGGACCAGATCCGGGCGAGGGGGGATGTAGTCCCAGATGCGCTTGGCGTCGAATATGAAGAAGCCGCCGTTGATATACCCGTCGCCGTGGGGCGGCTTCTCGTTGAACTTTGTCACCCTCGCGTCCCCGATTATCATCTCGCCGAAGCGACCCGGCGGCCGGACCGCGGTGACGGTCGCGATCTTGCGGTGCGAGAGGTGGAAGGCGATGAGCTTCGAGATGTCGATGTTCGAGACTCCGTCACCATAGGTGACGCAGAAGAGCTCCTCGCCCTCTACATAGCGACGGATGTAGCCGATCCGGCCACCGGTCTGGGTCGCATCGCCGGTTTCCGCCAACGTGACGTTCCAATCCTCAAACCCGTTGCCGTTGTGGATTGCTACCCCCCCGGCAGGCCCGAGGCTCACGGTGAGGTCGGCCGTCATGGCGCGGTAGTTCAGGAAGAACTCTTTGATGAGCCACCCCTTGTAGCCGAGGCAGAGCACGAAGTCCCTCACACCATGGGCGGAGTAGGACTTCATGATATGCCACAGGATCGGCTTGTTTCCGATGGGAAGGAGCGGTTTGGGCAGTAGCTCATTCGCATCGCGAATGCGCGTTCCTTGCCCGCCGCACAAGATGACAGCCTTCATAGCGTCCGATCAGCGCTCTCGAGTGTTCAAACGTCAGGTTCTTGGCGGCACGAAGACACGGCATCAGCCAGGTGCACAGACCGGACGTTGGAGTGACATCATGGCAGAAAGCTGCGCTGAGCGGCAAAGTCTACCTCTGCGCCCCATTCCGCACATTCGTCACGAACATGACGCCCGACAGCTCGACGCATCCGATGTTGCGTCCGGTGCTTTCCACAGGCCAGCTGGCAAAGACGGATCGTCAACAGGGCTCGAACGGGCGGGTCGCCGAAGAATGGAATGTCGAATTGCTGGATGGCGAAGGCCGCTCGGCCGGCAGCGGTCTCTCGAGCATATTCGGGCAAATGCTCCGGTAGCAGTCGCCTCCCTTACGCGGTCAGGGTTCGTCTCGCTGGGTAGCGCGATCAGGATGTTGCAGTCGCTGCGGAACCCGAGCTCACGGCAGTCTTCGGCAACGCAGCGCCGAGCTGCAGTGGGGTGTGCATCTCTGCAGAGAACGCCGCGGCCCGGATCAGCTCTCGGTGATAGGCACCGGCGGGCCGTCCAGCTGGACCAGTGCGCAGGCAGGGTACCCTACCACCGTGAGGTCGGCGTCCCCGTCCGCGGCGAGGGTGTCGGTGTCAGGAAGGGTGTGGGCCCGTGCCCGGTACGCGGGGAGCGGCTCGGCGGTAGTGGGCTGTCGGGAGGCTCGGCAGCGGCCTGGTCCTATAAGAGGTGTCCCGTAATTCGTTGCCGCGCGCGACGATCCGCAGATTGTGGAACCGCCGGAAATGAGTTGCCTCGTCGGCGGCAATCCCGGAGGGCACGTGAGATCGCCTGAAAAAAAATTCATTACCTGCTAAAGTGTTCAGCATGTTGTGGCAGACTGGGGCGGCAAGACGCCCTGTCCGAGTAAAACTGCCGGTAGAAGACGGCACACGCCATCTGGCGGCTCGGCGAAACGTCGGTAGGGCACTGTGCCCAACCTCGGATGAGACCGGCCCTGCGGCCGGACCACGTCGAAACGGGCACCGATGCGAACCGACCTGTCCTATTACGGGACAGCTCTTAGCCAAGGATGCGCAGGAAAGGCAGTGGCGGGACGCGGAGGGCGACCGCACGCTCGTCGTCGGGATCGGCGCGTCGGCCGGTGGTCTGGATGCATTCGAGCGCTTCTTGGGTCAGCTGTCCGTGGCAAGCGGTCTCGGCTACGTCTTCGTCCAGCACCTCGATCCCGAGCACGAGAGCATTCTCGCCCAGATCCTGGGTCGAATGACTCCCATCCCTGTGGAGTTCGCAAAGGACGGCCAAGGCATTGAGCGCGACCACGTCTACGTCATGCCCCCGGGCGCGGGCGTGCTCGCAGAGGAAGGGAAGCTGCGCCTCCTGGCTGCCGAGCCCAGGGCGAGCCGGCAGCCCATCAACGCGTTCCTGTCCTCGCTCGCAGAGGATCAGGGGGCGAACGCCGTCGGGATCATCCTCTCGGGAACCGGCTCCGATGGGGCGCTCGGAATCGCGGACGTGAAGAAGAATGGCGGGATGACCTTCGCGCAGCTCCCCGACCAGGCCCGCTATCCGAGCATGCCGCAGGCCGCGATCGCGACCGGCATGGTGGATCAGGTGCTCCCGGTCGAGGAGATCCCTCCGGTGCTCGCGAAGCTCGCCGCGCAGCGGCGGGTGCATCCCGGCGAGAGTGCGCACGGCGAGGCGGAGGGCCTGCGGGAGGCGTTCGAGATCCTCACCCGAAAGACCGGTCACGACTTCAGCCGCTACAAGCGGACCACCATCCTCCGCCGGATTCAGCGGCGAATGGCCGCGTTGAAGGTCGCCTCGGTCCGGGACTACGTCGCGGTCCTCGGGGGCGACGAGGAGGAGATCCATCGGCTCAGCAACGATCTGATGATCAACGTCACGAGCTTCTTCCGCGATGAAGAGCCGTTCCACACGCTCGAGCGGGTCGTGATCTCGCAGCTTCTGCAGCGGAATGGCGAAGGTGTCCGCGCGTGGGTCGCGGGCTGCGCCAGTGGAGAGGAGGCCTATTCGCTGGCGATGCTGTTCCGCGAGCAGATGGATCGGATGGTGTCCCCGCCGCCCGTGCAGATCTTCGCGACTGACATCGACGCGTCCGCTCTCCGGGAAGCACGGAGCGGCCGCTACACGAGCGCCGTCGAGAAGCAGGTGAGCGCGGGACGGCTGGCCCGGTTCTTCACAAAGCGCGGCGACGCGTACACCGTCACGAAGGACATCCGCGACCTCTGCATCTTCACGCAGCAGGATCTGCTGAAGGACCCGCCGTTCTCCCGCATGGACCTCCTTTCGTGCCGGAACCTCCTCATCTATCTCGAGCCGGTGCTCCAGCGGCAAGTCCTTGAGCTCGCGCATTACGCGCTGCGGCCGGGCGGGTACCTGCTCCTTGGAAAGGCGGAAGTCGTCGGCGCGGGCGAACTCGAGCTGTTCGAGGTGGTGGAGAAGAACAGTCGGCTGTTCCGGCGCCGCCAGGTTGAACGGCGGCCGGGGTTGCCGCTGCTCCAGGCACGGACCGGAGCCGTGCGCGCGCTGCCGCTCGAGATGGCCCCACTGGGTCGCCGTGGCGGAGCCGACGTGCGGAGCGCGGCCGATCGCTCCCGGAACATCATGCTGGAGGAGTACGCGCCGCCGTCGGTGGTGGTCGATGGCCGAGGGGAGATCCGCTACTACTGGGGCGCGAACCTGGCCTCCTACCTGCCACTCCAGGCCGGCGCCCCCGCCACGAACCTGCTGCACCTCGCGCGCCGGGAGCTGAAGGTCGAGGTCTCCGCCGCCCTCCACAATGCGGCGAGGCAGGCCCAGCCCGTTACCCACAAGGACCTCGTGTTGATGGCGGACGGCGTCGAGCGCCGCCTGAACCTCATTATTCGGCCCCTTCCACCCACGGAGCAGGATCCCGACGATCTCTTCCTGGTGGTCTTCCAGGAGCTGCGGACGGTCCCGGCCGCCCAGGGCGCGCCGCTCGGTGCGCCCTCACTGGATCGGTACCGGCAGCTGGAGGGGGAGCTCGAGAACACCCGGACGCGGCTACAGCTCACGGTGGACGAACTCGAGAACGCGAATGAGGCCCTCCGCGCGTCGAACGAGGAGCTGCAGTCGCTGAATGAAGAGCTGCACTCGTCGAACGAGGAGCTGCAGACCTCGCAGGAGGAGCTGCAGTCGGTCAACGAGGAGCTCAACACCGTCAATGCCGAGCTCTCCAAGAAACTCGAGGAGCTCGAGCTCCTGTACGGCGATCTCCACAACCTCTTCCAGAGCACCAAGATCGCGACGGTGTTCCTCGACCGTGAGTTCCAGATCTCCCGCTTCACGCCGGAGGCGATGACCGTCTTCCGGCTTGCGGACGGCGACGTGGGACGGCCGCTCTCGGACTTCGCCGCGCGCTTCGACACGGAGGGGCTTCCGCAAGAGGCGGAGCGGGTACTGCGAACGCTGGAGCCGATCGAGCGCACCGTCCGCATGGTCGAGGTGGCCCGCTGGTTCCTCATGCGGATACACCCGTACCGCACCCCCTCGAACGTCATCGCGGGCGTCGTCATCACGTTCATCGACGTCACGAAGCTGAAGGACGCCGAGACGGCTCTCCGGGTAGCGGTGGACGAGCGTGCGCGGGCCGAGCGAGCCGAGCGGGCGCTGCGAGAGGCGGATCGGCGGAAGGACGAGTTCCTGGCCGTGTTGTCGCACGAGTTGCGCAATCCGCTCGCCCCCATCCACAACAGTCTCCACATCGTGGAGCGCGCGCCTGCTGGCAGCGAGATGGCACAGCGCGCGCAGCACATCATCGCGCGTCAGGTCGAGCACCTCACGCGACTTGTGAATGACCTCCTGGAGGTGACGCGCGTCACGCGCGGCAAGCTCCGGGTAGAGCGCCGGCCTGTGGACTTGAGAGACGTAGTCCAGCGCACGGCCGAGGACCACCAGACGCTGTTCGCGCATCACTGCCTCTCGCTGGAGGTCTTCTCCCCGGAGTACCCGGTGTGGGTCTACGGCGACGCGACGCGTCTTTCGCAGGTGATCGGGAACCTCCTGCAGAACTCGGCCAAATTTACGATGGCCGAAGGATCGGTCCGGCTCTCCCTGGAGATCGCCGGAGGCGAGGCGGAGCTGCGCGTCCGCGACAACGGCATTGGCATCGATCCCGCGCTGCTCCCGATCCTGTTCCAGCCATTCGCCCAGGGTGACAACTCGCTCGACCGCAGCCGGGGCGGGCTCGGCCTCGGCCTCGTGCTGGTGAAGGGCCTCGTCGATCTGCACGAGGGCACGGTCGAGGCGCACAGCGGCGGCAAGGGAGCAGGGACCGAGTTCCTGGTGCGCCTCCCACTGTCGGCACCGCCCGACGCACCCACCGTGGCGCCTGCGGCGCAGCCTGCTCCGCGCCGCGTCCTCGTGATCGAAGACAACCCCGACACCGCGGAAAGCCTGCGCACCGCTCTCAAGATGGAAGGGCACGACGTCGAGACCACCCAGGACGGCCCGAGCGGGCTCGAGAAGATCCGGGCGTTCGCACCCGACGTCGTGCTGTGCGACATCGGTCTCCCCGGGATGAACGGCTACCAGGTCGCGAAGATCGTCCGCGAGGAAGCATCGCTTCGCCCGTTCATGGTGGCGCTGACCGGTTACGCGCGCCCGGAGGACGAGCAGCGCGCCAGGGACGCTGGATTCGACGCACACCTGGCAAAGCCCCCCAGCATCCAGCAGATCCAGGACGTCATCGCCCGCGCATCGGACCGCCATCCTGTCCCGGGGCCAGATCACCTGCCACGGAACCATCGGGTGCCCTGATCGGCAACCCCTGGCAGGTGAACACGCGGAAGCCTCCGATGAGAAGTGATCCGGCCGGACGAACTCGGCGTGCTCGCCCCCCCGCCAACGGCATCCCGATCCCGTTGGCCCCGCTCAACTCCTCAACGAGCAGCTCGCCCGGGCCCTTCCGAAGGGCTGGGTCCGTTGATCGTATGCTCGTCTCTCGCCAGCCCTCCCAAATCGCCCGCAACATCAACCATGCCGCGAAGGTAGCCCCCACCGCCAGAACGTGCCCCTACAGACTTCGCGAAGCCGGTTCAGCGTCCACGCATGCTGTCTGGCCGCCTTTCCAGAAGCCGGCCATTGGCTTGAACTCCCGGTAGTCTTGACAGGTCACAGGATGTGGCCCCGCGACGAAGCCCCACCACAGACGGAGGGCTCCGGGATAAGCGGTCGATTTGGCCGAGCTCGACTACAAGTCGATGTTCGAGCAGGCGCCCGGTCTCTTCCTTATGCTGGAGCCGCACCCGCCGCGCTTCACTATCCGCGGAGCAAGCAAACAGCACCTGCGCTCGCCTCTCACCGAGAGCACTGCGATCGTCGGTCGGGGATTGTTTGAGGCCTTCCCTGACAACCCGGCTGATCCTCGGCTGATCCGCAGGTCACCGGCACGAGGAACATGCGCCTCGCTCGAGCGCGTCCTCGTCACGCGCGCCCCGGACACGATGGCGGTCCAGAAGTACGACGTCATTCGGCCCGGCTCGGCGGGCATCGAGAAGAGGTTCCAAAGCCTCTGAGTATCGCAGCCTCGCCCAGTACCCGAGCTTCCTTAGGGCCGCGCTTGCTAGGCACCAAACCGAGAAGGCCCTTCTCCTCGAAGCGCTCCACGGCTCGATGCACTGTCATTCTGCTGCAGCCGAATGCCCGCGCAACCTCTGTCCCTCCGGCGAAGCCCATCCGAACCAACGTGACCTTTGCGTGCGACTCGGAGACAACGTCCCCCACGCTCCAATGCAACAGCGGGAACCCACCCACCACCAGCGCCCGCAAGGCTCCCTCGTGGTGCAGTTGAGCGCGATCGCTGATGGCAACAATGGTCGATGGGCTGTCGTCAGCGGGAAGAGGCAGCGGAACCTGCATGTCTGCTCAACCGCAATGCGCGGAAGCCCATTCCCACTCAGCCGCATTTTTCAGCACGAGCCCCGCCTGTGACCCGGAGACAACGTCCTCCCCGCTGCAGTACAGCAGCGGGAGTCCGCCCACTACCAGCGCTCGCAAGGCTCCCTCATGGTGAAGTTGAGCGTCGGCGATGTGAATAAGTGGAAATGTCGATGGGCTCTCGTCAGCACTCAACGACAATGCGCAGAAGCCCATTCCTGTCCCGTCACTTCTATTAGTACGGAGCCCCGATCGTGACACCCGTCGGAATTCAGGGGCTTGAGGGGGGGTAGGTCAGGAGGTCTGGAATCCTTCTGAGCGGTAGAGATGATGACATCTCGTCGGTCGCTCTCCGGAGCCCTCGCCTTGCGGCTACGACGTCTCCGGCCTCGCGACCGTGTTTGCCTCTCTTCGACGGGCGGCCCGCTCTGACGCGCCAGGGCGCGTGGAGGTGGGGAATCCCACCCCGCTCGCAGGTTCATGCTGCTCGCTCGATGCCGCCCGTCGCAGCAGCGGTTTCGCAGCCGGGAATGCTGCTGCGGCATTCCGGATATCGAGCGTGTCGTCAGTGTTCAAAGAGCCACAACACCATGGAGCTTACCCCCGACCTCTGACACGCTCGCCGCCACCGTTCCTCCCGACGCCGGCGCGGGCTTCCCGGTGGCAATCCCGGTGAGATGGGCCTGGGGACGTGACCCGAATCACACTTGAGCCGCAACCAATGAAGCCCGTCACGTTGCAGGCCACACAGTTGCCGGTCAGACGCCCGTCCCGAGAACAAATTTCCCTTCCTCTTTCCCTGGCGTTGAGCCCGCACCCCGTCGTTGCCAAGCTTCCATCTACTCGCGCCGGATTATCTGGGCGGGTGCATGTTTACGAGAACCGCGCGCCCCACAGGTCAACGCCGCCCTGCATGGACGCTTGCCGCCGCCTCAATCCGCGCGAACTCAGGCGCGAGGGTCGCCGCTTGCGCTACACGGTAGAGGCCGCACATACCCTCGATTGGATTGAGCCCAAAGGTCCTGTCTTGGCCGAAGTCCCTGTCTGACACCCAGAACCCACGGACTGCATCGGCCGCTACTCTCGCGCCATGGTGAAGGTCTGCGGCTCGCAAAAACATCCACAACTTCAAATGCTTTTGATCACCAGCGGTGTGAAACCATTCGCGTCGCGGAGGAGCTGCCGCCCGGCACCGAAAGGCTCAACACCGGACGAAATTTTGCTCAGGTGCTTTCGCGGCACCCCTGTTTCCTCCCCGGTCGGGTTGCTGTTTCCGTGCTGGAGTTAGAACCAGTTCTTGGAGTAAGCGTGGAATCGGAATGGGAGATGGCGATGATCGTTTCCGCCGGGAACGGCGCGGCTGCGTTCAAGTTGGTCTGGGCAACGCTCGTCAACATCCTCGGCACCGCCGCAACCGCCTCGCTCATGCGCAAGGCGGCGCGACAGGGTGCTGTCGCGTACCCAGAACTCGAGGGGCTCGTCGTGAAGCGCGACGCGCTCGACTACTCGTACCAGGTCCCCCCGATCTGGAAGACCACTGAACGACCACCTGCCCTGGTACACCTGGTACGTCGAGAGCTCTTTCCTCTGCTCAAGAGCTTGACCGGCGACGTCGTCGTGCACCGCCTGTACCGTGTGCCCGAGCTCACGGCCTCTGGCTACCTGCCTTCGACCGAGGTGGAGCATGCCTGATACGGTGAAACTGGAGCGCATCAGCACGGGGACCCCCGCCCTGGACGCGGTCCTCTCCGGCGGCTTCCCGCGCTGCTCGATGATCGTGATCACCGGCGAGCCGGGTGCCGGCAAGACGGTACTCGCGCTGCAGGCCGTGTTTCACGCGGCCCGTGCTGGGAAGAGGTGCGCCTACTTCACGACACTCTCGGAGCCTTCCCTCAAGTTCCTTCGCTTCCTGCAGCTCTTCCGCTTCTTTGACCAAGAACTCTTCGATGAGCGTATCCGGGTGCACGACCTCGGCAGCGCCCTGCGCGCCGGCGACACGGAAGCCGCTTTCAGGCAGTTGACGGAGCAGGTCGAGCAGTGGGAGCCGGAGCTGGTTGTCATCGACAGCTTCAAGGCCATCCACGATCTCATCCGCGCCCCTTACAAGGGCCGGACCTTCGTCTACGACATTTCGGTCCACATGGCCGGCTGGGGAACCACAACGCTCCTCGTCGGCGAGTACACCGAGGAAGAGCGCCACAGGCTCCCCGAGTTCGCAGTGGCCGACGGTATCGTCCGCCTCGCCATCTCTCGGCAGGAGTTGGCGAGCATCCGCGAGCTGGAGGTGCACAAGCTCCGCGGCTCCTCCTTCGTCTCAGGCATCCACTACTTCGACATCGGCGCAGACGGTTTCCGTTTCTACCCCCGGGTGCGCGTGCCGGATGAGGTGATGCGGCTCCAGAGCGCTTCCACCGCGCAGGTGGGCTTCGGCATTCCGGGACTCGACGAGCTCGTTTCGGGTGGCGTCCTGGCGGATTCGAGCACGCTCGTCTTCGGTTCGAGCGGAACGGGCAAGACGACGCTCGCTCTCTCTTTCCTCCTGGAGGGCGTGCGCCGCGGCGAGCCGGTCGTGATGCTGACGCTCGAGGAGACACTCGGCCAGCTCCGCCACAACGCGGCGAGCGTCGGCCTCGATCTCGAGGCCGCCAGCACGAAGGGGCTGCTGCACCTTTCGTTCACACCTCCGGTGGAGCTTTCCACCGACCGCTACCTCCATGAGACGCGCGAACTCGTCGCACGGGTCGGCGCCAAGCGCCTCGTCCTGGATAGCCTCACGAGCCTCGGGCTCGGCGTCATCTCGGAGCGCCGCTACAAGGAGCTCGTCTATGCCCTCGCCAAGTCCATGCGAGCGCTCGGGATCACACTCCTATTGACCATGGAGACGGCGGAGTCGTTCGGGTCGGCCCAGGTCACTGGCCACGGGCTGTCGTACAGCGCCGACAACCTCCTGTACCTGAGATTCGTGGAGATGGATGGCCAGCTGGAGCGGGCCATCTCTTTCCTCAAGGCACGAGGTCTCGCCTTGAACTCTGGGGTCCATCGAATGACGATCTCGCGCGAGGGCGTGAAGGTCGAGGGGGACCAGCGCTTCAGGAAGGCACGCGGGCTCCTCACGGGGCTGCCGATGCAGGCTCCGTTGCCATGATGACGAGCACAGCACCGGCAGGCGCGCTGGCCGACATCGCGCGCCTTCTCGAGAACGCCGAATACCCCCAGGTGCGCGTGCACCGTGTGCTGGAGTTGGTCCAGGTCCTGCTCGCCTGCGATCGGTGCGCCCTTGCCACTCTCCACGACGGAGACGTACCCGCGCTATCGACGGAGCCAGAGTCCGCCGCGCTCAACGCTGGGCTGCGTGCCAAGGTCCACGACCTGCTGGCCATCGTCAGCGACAGACCCAGCGGCCATGGGGACCGGACACCGATCACGGGCACTGGTGACGGCGGGAACCATCTGGCCGTCCCTCTAGTCGCGGAGGATCATGTCTCTGGCCTGCTCCTGATAGAGCGAGACACCTCCGCGTTCGACGAGCATGACCTCCAACTGCTCGTCATCGTGGGTGCGAACCTCGGCGCCTACCTCGCCAACCTTCGGCTGCGCGAGCAGGAGGCTCGCGCCACGGCCGATCGGTTGAAGCTCATCGAGGAGCTCCAGATTGCGATCCGGCTATCCGAGCTGTTCATGGGGATCGTGGGGCACGATCTGCGGAGCCCACTGGCCGCGATCTCTACCTCGGCCGAGGTCCTCATGCGTAGCTGCGACGAGCGCATGCTGCGCCCGCTCCAGCGCATCAGTGGCAACGTCAAGCGGATGACTGAGATCATCGACCAGTTGCTCGACTTCACCCGTGTCCGACTGGGGAAGGGCCTGGAGCTATCTCCTGCTCCGCAGGATCTCATGGCCGTGTGTAGGCGCGTGCTCGAGGAGATCCAGGATGGACACCCGGCCATCGAGCTGACCCTCTCTTCTTGCGGCCACACGGGGGCTTGCTGCGATGCGGCCCGCATCGGCCAGGCGGTGTCGAACCTGCTCGGGAACGCGATCGAGCACGGGATGCCTGGTCGCCCGGTCGCAGTGACAGTGACCGGGACCGACGACAAACTGTTGATCATCTCGGTGCACAACGAGGGGACGATCTCGGACGAGGTGCGAGCTACCCTGTTTGACCCATTCCAGCGAGCGCAGCGAAAGGATCGCCCCCGCACCGGCGGGCTGGGACTGGGGCTGTACGTCAGCGAGCGCATCGCTACCGCCCACGACGGCGCCATCGCGGTCGATTCCTCGCCGGAGCACGGAACAACCTTCTCCATACGGCTACCGCGTTGCGCCTCCGGCGCCCAACATCGGTGACAAGCGCAGCGCACCCGTCACCCGCTCGCTCCAGCCACCCTGCGGTGTCCCTCCTCTGCTCCGCGGGACGCTGACAACAAGCTCTACAGCCTTGGCTGGGCTTCGACTCAAGACTTCACCAGGAGAAGTGCACCCTCCAGGTCAATCAAGAGTGGCCCTCCGTGCAAACGGCTTTGATGACTTGAGCGATAGCGTTCGCATGACTGGCACATGGATCGGGACCGGGATGAACTCCCTGTGCTCCCGCGTGTAGCGCCCGACCGAGCATGCACAACCGTCCGAGTGGACAGGGTCGGGCAGGAACGCCGTCGGCCTGCGCGAAGAGGTCATGCCTTCCCTGAACGGCGGCCTGCGCGGGGTCGCCAAGATTGCGGGCCGGACGGAGACTCGAGTCAGGCCGCTGCTGGAGGCGGCTCGCCTCGCCGCCCTTGCACAGCCGTTCCTCCGCTCGGAGTCGGAGCGACGTGCTCGGTGGGACGCCACCGCTCGAGCGGCATCTCGCCGCGCGACCGTCCCGATCCATCCACACTCATTGGCCCCATGCGCCCCACTCACGAGCACTCCGCCACTTCCCAGCGACGCTGGTCACAGGAAATACCAGCTCCGGGCCAACAGCCTGGGCTCGTGAGTGAGCGGTTCCGCGCTTTCACTGCTCGTTCTGTCTTGACATGTCATCCTCCGCGACACCCGGAGATCCACCGCCTACAGCCTTCATGTAGCCTACTTTCCGCACTTCGCCGACCTGATATGAGAGGAATTTTGGTGCGCCGCGACTCCACGCCGGCGGCACATGAATATTACGGACCGTAATATTCATCACATGCGGACGCCCGCGCTCAACTC
>Ga0335081_10007380_pt1 | contig 17584 bp, 19 predicted proteins | sample Lox_Sample_35_FD_206713 | JGI IMG/M metagenome (GOLD analysis project Ga0335081, IMG submission 206713) | Soil microbial communities from Loxahatchee National Wildlife Refuge, Florida, United States - Lox_Sample_3.5 | ecosystem: Environmental > Terrestrial > Soil > Wetlands | place: USA... | reverse complement strand
GGGCCCTGCGGGGTCGCCGTCCACAGCTGCAACATCTTCCTCCCGGCCGCCCGATCCACAGAAATGGGATGGCACAGACTGCGATTGCCGGGCCCCGCCTTCCGCAAGTCTCCCCCCGCCCGGCAGGCCGCAATTTATTCATCCGTTTGTCATCTGGCTGTGCTATATTTTGTGAGTATTATGACTTCGCCAGAGGATGTCCATGTCGAGAAGCAGATCCAGTTCCAGCCTTGATTTGAATCAGGCAGTCAAGAAATTCTTTCTCTCGGCGTTTGTGGTGTTTGCATTTGTTGCCTATGCCATCCACGAACGGCTGACCAATTCCAGTTCCGCTTCCGCCGCGGCGGATCAGGGTGCGCCCGGCTCCTCCGCGAACGCGGCGGCCTCCGATCCGGCCTCAAGCAATCCCGCTCCGAATTCCTCATCGTCGGGCGGTGCCGCTTCCGCGTCATCCTCGCAGGCTCCCGCTGCCAGTTCAGCCTCCTCCAACGCAAGCGGGTACCGGGATGGAACGTATACGGGACCGACGATTGATGTCAATTACGGACTGGTGCAGGTTCAAACAACCATTCAGAATGGAAGGATCGCGGACGTTCAGTTCCTGCAGTATCCGAGCGACCGCCGCACGTCGCAGCGCATCAATTCCATTGCCATGCCGTATCTTCAGCAGGAGGCGATCCAAGTGCAATCCGCCAACGTGGATATCATTTCGGGCGCCACGCTGACCAGCGAGGGATTTCAGATGTCTCTGCAATCGGCGCTGGCCAGTGCTCATTGACCCTGTGAAGCAGACGCGCATCCTGATGGGCATGCCGGTCACTCTGGAGGTCGTTGAGGCGGCGGCCACGGAGCCGCTCTTCAACGAGGTATTCGCTTACTTCCAATATGTGGACGAGAAATTCAGCACCTACAAGGATCAAAGCGAAATCTCACGCCTGAACCGCGGCGACCTGAAATTTGATGAGCTCAGCGAAGACCTGAAGCTCATCCTGGAACTGGCCGAACAGACCCGCCGCGAGTCAAACGGTTACTTCGATATTCATCACCATGGGATCCTGGATCCATCCGGCATTGTCAAGGGCTGGGCGATCTATAATGCAGCCGAGATCCTGCACAAAAGGGATTTTAAGGATTTCTACGTGGAAGCGGGCGGTGATGTTCAAGCCTGTGGAAAAAACACCGAGGGCAGGCGGTGGCGGGTCGGCATCCGCAATCCCTTCAACATGGACGAGATCGTCAAAGTGCTGTCGGTCACCGATTGCGGTGTTGCGACTTCTGGAACCTATGTGCGCGGGCAGCACATTTATGATCCGAAGAAGGGCGAAGATGCCCAGAGCGACATTTTGAGCCTGACCGTGATTGGGCCCGATGTTTATGAAGCGGATCGCTTTGCCACTGCCGCGTTTGCGATGGGACGATCGGGAATCGATTTCATCGAAGATCTGCCGGGCTTTGAAGGATACATGATTGACAAGGCTAAACAGGCAACCTACACCACCGGATTTGGGAGGCATGTACTCAGTGATCCAATTCGTTGATGACCAGCTCAACGGGATCACCATGTACCGGTTGGTGCTGTACTATTTGATCTTCCTGCTGGTGGCTGCGTTCTTCCTGAGCGTTTTCAACGTCCTTACGTATGATCCATTTTCGCTGGTGCTGACGGTCGCGTTCTTGCTGGCCGTCTCCGCGGCCACGAACCGCGTCTTCTCGAGTATTTTCAAAGTGCCGGCCAATGTAGAGTCGGTTTACATCACCGCCTTGATCCTGGCCTTGATCATCACTCCACTCCAATCGCTCAACGATCTGTGGTTTCTCGCCTGGGCGGCGGTTTTGGCGAATGCCTCGAAATACATTGTAGCGATCAAGGGGAAACATCTGTTTAATCCCGCGGCTTTTGCCGTCGCGCTGACCTATTTTACGATCAACCAATCGGCCAGCTGGTGGATTGGTTCCGGTGCGATGCTGGCCTGGGTGCTCTTGGGCGGGCTATTGGTTGTCCGCAAGCTTGGTCGGTTTGACATGGTGTTCAGCTTCCTGGCCGTGTCGGCGGCGACGATCTTCGTTTCCAGTTTGTTCACCGGAGGCGATTTCCTTTCCACCACCCGGCAGAGCATCGTTTATTCGCCGCTGCTGTTCTTTGCCTTCATCATCCTGACCGAGCCGCTCAGCACTCCGCCGACTCGGCGTTTACGAATCATGTATGGTGCGCTCGTGGGCTTTCTGTTCACGCCGCAGTTTCATTTTGACACATTTTATATCACGCCAGAAGTTGCCATCTTGATCGGCAACCTGTTCTCCTACGCGGTCGGTTCAAAGGATAAACTCGTCCTCAAGCTCAAGGAAAAGAACCGGCTTGCACCTGATACTTATGAATTTGTTTTTCCTGCCCCGCGCAGATTTCGTTTTGTGCCCGGCCAGTACATGGAATGGACGCTCGCTCATCCCGACACGGACGGCCGCGGCAACCGGCGGTATTTCACGATTGCCTCTTCGCCCGGCGAACGCAATCTGCGGTTGGGTGTAAAGTTCAATCCAAAGCCCAGCACGTTCAAGAAGGCCCTGCTCGCCATGGACAGGGATACTGAGATCATCGCCTCGCAGCTGGCCGGTGATTTTGTTCTGCCGGAGGATCCGCAGCAGAAAGTGGTTCTGATGGCAGGCGGGATCGGGGTCACGCCATTCAGGAGCATGATCAAGTCTTTGCTCGATAACCGTCAGCGCAGGCCGATCACACTGTTTTACACCGCCCCAACGGTTAATGATTTTGTTTACCAGGATGTATTTGACCGCGCCCGATCTGAATTGGGCATAACCACAATCTATTCGGTGACCGATAACAGCGACTTGCCTCCTTCCTGGACAGGCAGAGTCGGACGGGTGAGCGCTGAGCTGATCCGTTCGGCGGTGCCGGATTATCGGAATTGTTTATTCTATATTTCAGGCCCGCGCCGCATGGTGGATTCCCTGGCCGCTGCTTTGCATAAACTTGGAGTGGCTGGCCATCAAATCAAGACGGATTATTTTGCCGGGCTGGCCTAAGGCGAAACATCATCCAAGTGAAAGGGTGCATGCAGCTTTCCGCAGCCTTTCCCGGGCAGGGCAGCGAAATTCTCGCCCTCATCCGGGCGGCCCGGCGGTGGCGCGGGCGCAGGCTGCAGTTCGGATGGAAATCCTGAGGGCTTGCCTGGCCTTGGACGGCCGGCAGCGGGGAACAAACTCCGAATTAATAATCGAGAACGCAACGCGATCAGCCGCGGCGAGCTCAAACCTCTTCAGGGGGTTTCATCGTGCTAAAACTTCGATAGAGCATGGCATCATAAACAAGTTTCAGGCCACCCGCCAGGAAGAATGGCACACTGATCAAGGTTGGCACAGACAGAAAGAGGCCCGTCAGCGTGGGGGAGATCGCGGCACCCACCGAGCGTGCGATCGTAGTCACGCCTGAGGCCGCCGAACGTTCATCCGGCGCGACGACCGCCATCGTGTATGACTGGCGGGTTGGCACATCCATCTGCGATATGCTGAAGCGCAACAACAAAACGATGATTGCCAATGGAAGGGTCGGCATCAATGGCACAAGGATGAGCAGGATATTCGATGGAACATGTGTGAAGACCATTGTTTTGACCAATCCGATCCGATTGGCGAGTCGCACAGCCAGCAGGGCCGAGATGCCCGCCAAAACATTCGCACCGAAAAAGATCGAGCCGATGATGCCGGGGTTTACTGCAAACTTGATGAAGAACCAATACGCGACCATGGATTGGACGATCAGCCCGCCCGCAAAAGCGTCCACGGAGAATAACGTGCTGAGTCGGATGACCACGTTGCGCGATTGATGCAGCCCGAGCAGGCGCGGCGTGGAGCCGGTTTGAGGGGCCCGCCCCACTTCAACGTCCCGCGAGAGCAAAAGAAACAGGATGCCGATGATGAGCCCGCCCATCGAGTATCCGATCAGGACGACGCGATACGCATCCAGGGCGGACATTCCACTGGATTGCAACCATTGGGCCAGCCAGCCCCCGGACAAGGCCCCTGTTGCCGTAGCAAACGATCCGACCAGGTTGTACCACGCAAAAACCTGCGTGCGTTTTTCATCTGGAAGCAGGTGCGCCAGCGCGGCCTGTTCAACAGAAAGGAAAGGTCCAATCTCGTTGCCGCTCGGACTGATGACACCGATAATCGCGGCCGCCATCAGAACCACCACATTGCGCGTGATGATAAATACGGCGCCCGCGCCCAGCATCAGCAAGGCGCCCACGATCAGCGTGCGCTTGCGGCCAAAGCGATCTGCAGACGTGGTAAGCCAAAGCGAGATGCCCGCATCACCGGCCAGGGTGAGCGTGAAGAGCAAACCGATCTGCTGTTCCGTCAATCCAGCCGCCGCGAGATAAAGCGCCAGGATGACAGAAAGAAAGCCGTAACAGAAAAGACGGATGATGCGCGTCGCAAAAAGCGTTGGGATGTTGTAATCCGCTTTCATCAACGTCCTTCGCCCTTTGCGGCCTGGAGCCGGCACCACGCATACAGCGCATCGTAGACCTCAAATTGATGCTCAAGATTTTCCATGTCGTCCGGGAAACGCAGGCTATAGCCGCTGGCGATCGCTTCCAGTCCGCGTGCGATCGGCTCGGCGTCAATATCTTCTGAAACATCTGCGGCGTGGACAATCTTTGCCAGCCGCAAAAGTCCCGGTTCTTTCAATCCATATTTGAGGATAATCGACTCGAACGAGCAGCGGTTTTCGTGATGCCCCAGCTCGACGCCTGGTGCATCGAATGGGATCGCGCCGGTCTCCCTCACGACCTTTTCAATTTGATTGGCAGGGACGAACAAAAGCTCCGCCTGGCTATCAATGAAACGCGTGATCAACCAGGGACAGGCGACGCGGTCCACATGCACGTGCGAACGGGTAATCCATTTCATAAGACATCCTTTTCTGTTCAAACTCTGCCGGTCGAAGTATCTTCAGACAAGGGTCAAATCTGTTCCCGGGTGCTGTTTTCTATGCCAAGGCGCTTCAGGCTGCTCTGCCGCACGACGTTCGGGTTGTGGCAGGAGCCGGGAAGGGCGCGCCAGCCGCGGTCGGGGCGGACGGAACATAGATGGAATGTGCATCCTCGCAGTTAGTATATCAAATCGAAAACGGGCATATCACCCTGGCGAGTGGCCAGTTTCCATTTTTTTCGCCGGGCGGAGGCGTGGGTGCCTTGCACGGCTGGAAAAGAACCATTGGCAAGAATTTGAAAAACGCCCCACGATGCCTCCTGAAACACGGGAATCCTCCGGGCAGATGGTTCAGGCCTGGGTTGGCCGATTGCGGGAACGAGTCATAGGATCCAGGTGTGTTAAACTTTTGCAAGGCCGCAATTAACGCAGCCGTTGGCAGGTTGCCCGCAAACCCTGCCTGTCTTGCCTTCCGATCGACACTCTTAACCGGGTCCGAAAATACTGCTCCGCCTGGGCCCTGGGCCAGAATTTGTTGTTCCACCGGGAAGCAATATGGCGCGGGCTGCGCTGTATTTCAAAAGAGGGGAGGCTCGCGGGCGGGCAGAAGACGAATGCAGGGAGCAGGGAGGCTATTCCAGAAGTAATCTTTTTTAGCCTCCATACGTCTAGAGGGTTAACAAAGGAGTCCGATGAAAATCGTAATCATGGGAACCGGCGGAACGGGCGGCTATTACGGCGCCCTGCTTGCAAAGCAGGGCCATGATGTCAGCTTCGTCGCGCGCGGCGCACATCTACAAGCCATCCAAAAAAACGGGTTGCAGGTCAAAAGCATCTTTGGGGATTTTCAGATCAAACCGGCCAAGGCCACAGACGATCCCTCCAAAATTGCGCCTCCCGAACTGATTCTATTCTGCACCAAAACCTATGACACCGCCGAGGCGGTTCAAACGATCAAACCCATCGTCGCGGGAGAGACAACTGTGTTGAGCCTGCAAAACGGGATCGACGCGGTCGAGCGGATCGGGAAAGTGGTCGGCATGGAACACATGATCGCTGGCGCGACGTGGCTCTCATCTGCGGTGGCGGCGCCCGGCGTCATTAAACATGTTTCGGATTTCCGCCGCGTCGTCCTCGGAGAGCTGGACGGACGCCTCACGCCGCGTGTGCAGGCCATCTGCCAGGCGTTCAAAGACACCGGCATCACGGTCGAACCCTCCGATAACATCCTGAGAATTCTGTGGACGAAGTTTGTTTTCATTTCCGCCGCCAGCAGTTTCGGTGCCCTGACGCGTCTACCGATGGGGGAGTATCGGTCTGTGCCGGAGACGCGCGCCCTGATCGTCCGCTTGATGCACGAAGTGGAGGCGCTGGCGCTCGCCAGCGGCGTGGCATTGGAGGCGGATGTGGTGGATAAATCTCTGGCGTTCATGGACAATGCCGCTCCGCACATCAAAGCCTCGATGCAACTCGACGTCGAGGCCGGCCACCCGAGCGAGATCGAGTCGATCGTCGGCGTGATCGGGCGCAAGGGCCGGGAGCGGGGCCTCCCCACGCCCGTCGCAGACGCGATCTATGCCATGCTCTTGCCGGTCGAATTGAAAGCCCAGAGCGGCCAGCTTCATTCGTGAGATAAATTACAATTTCGGTTAATTCACTATTGACATTAGCTTTATTGGTACTAAAATGAGCGTGGTCAGAGTGTTCGCATCAGGAAGTTGATCGGTTTCTTAATGATATGCTCCGGTTATGATTCCGCAGCGAAACGTAGCCTTTCTTGGACAGATTCTCGTAACGACTGGCGAATCTGAATTGCCAGGTCCTGTGACTTTTGCGCCAATGAGTATCCTTATGACTCATTGGCGTTTTGATTGTTAGGAGGAAGTTGTGGAAAAACCTTTAGAAGTTGAAATCCTGGCCTACGCCCCAACGGCTTTTTATCACTGCACGCATTGCGAAGTGGCATGGAAAGAAACGGGCCGCATGGAGCGCATCCACGAAGAACAACTTGAGAGCAGCCTTCCGGCGGATTTGCTGCAGGAGTATCAGGCGGTCTCGGATTGGGTCCGGGAGATTTTCCGGGTGCATTGTGACCGGGTCGTGGTCAAGGTGATCGATGCGGCATCCATCGAGGGATTCTACAAATCCCTGAAATATGGAACGCACCGCTTCCCGGCCGTGATTGTGAACGGCGAGGCCCGCTTTAGCGGAAGCGATTCCCTGGCATCCGCCAGCCACAAAATCGCCAATCTGCTGGCCGTTCCGGCTCAAAATTGACTGGTCAAAAGAGTTCAGAGGAGGCTGCCCGCACAGATAACCAGGCTTCACACCCAATTCCAAAGCGTCATTCTTTTTAATGCTCGCCAAAGAAAGGAGAAAGCATGAACACTCTATGGATCGTGGTAATTGCTGCGGTCATCATTTACGTGGCGTACAACTTTTACGCCAAGCAAGTGGACCGCAGCATCATCCAGACGGACGCCAAGAAAGCAACGCCTGCCAAGATGTATATGGACGGTGTGGACTTCATGCCAACCAGTCGCAACGTGCTGTATGGCTATCACTTCAAGTCCATCGCGGCAGCCGGGCCCATTGTCGGCGTGATCACGGCCGCGAACTTGTGGGGCTGGCTGCCCTCCTTGTTGTGGTTGATGATCGGCGTATCTCTGATTGGCTGGGTCAGCGATTACAGCGCCATCATCGTCGCGGTTCGCAACGATGGCAACAGTCTGAGCGCGGTCAGCCACAAACTGATCGCACCGCGCACGCGCTCGATTCTGTTCACGTTCATCTTCTTCTACCTGCTTCTCGTGGCTGGCGCCTTCATGGGCATCATGGCCGCCTTGATGGCCGCCCGCCCCGACGTTCCGCTCGGCATCATCATGCTTGGCGTGATGGGCTTCCTGGCGGGACAGATGCTTTATAGATGGAAGATGGACCTGATCCTGGTCACTGCGATCGTGGTGATCGTGACATTGGCGGCCGTGATCTTCGGACCGCTCGGTGCCGGTACCACTTCCAGCGGCGGACTTGATTTCTCCAAGGCACCGATCAGCGCGGTCTTTGTTGGGATCAATAAAGCGGTTGACAGCGGAACCCCAAACGGACTCTTCACGGTCACAGATCCGACCGGGGCCGACCCGCGCCTCACCACGGCCCTGTTCGACAAAGCGACCGGTTTGATCAAGACCATGCCCTCCTACCTATTATGGGCCGTGTTCCTGCTGGTGTTCTCCTACCTGGCGGCCACGCTGCCAATTTGGAGGTTCGCCCAACCGGTCAACTACATCGGATTCTGGATCACCCTGCTGGCGATTGGTCTCAGCGCCATCGGTGCGGTCCTGGCTCCGTTCATCAAACCGACCGTTGGCGCCTTTGCACTTCCGGCATTCTGCGGGCCGGCCGATGTTACCAACAAACTCTGTGCGGCAGCCGATGGAGGTTTTGTACCGCTGGCCAACGGTTCCTTCCAGCCCATCTGGCCGATGCTTTTTGTGACGATTGCCTGCGGTGCGATTTCCGGATGGCACGCCTTGATCGGCTCGATCGGCACGGCCCGCCAGTTGGAATATGAAACGGATGCCCTGCCTGTCGGCGGTGGTGCGATGTTCACCGAGAACACGCTGGCTCTGCTTTCGCTGGTCGCGGTTTCCATCGCCGGGACGGGCGGCGGAGCGGGCCGCTTCGCGGCCGGAGTCGGCAGCCTGCTGACGGTTCTGTTCGGCGATGGTTTCAAGCTGTTCGGCACTGCGCTCGGCTTCGGCACCTTCATGATCATCGTACTGACCGTCACCCAACTGGTCTTCCGCGTGATGCGCGTCACGCTCTCCGAATGGGGCGGCGACGCTGTGCCCGCGCTGAAGAACATGCATATCTCAACGATCATCTCGATGGTGCTGACCATCTTGTTGGTGTTGACCGGCACATGGGTTTACCTGTGGCAGTTGTTCGGTGCAGCCAATCAGCTGATGGCGGCATTGAGCCTGTTGATTGTCACGGTTTGGCTGAGACAACAGAAGAAGAATCCCGCCTTTGCGTTATGGCCCACCCTGTTCATGTTCATCACGACCTTGGCCGCGATCGTGGTGACGGCCTACAACCTGCTTGTGACCATTGCCCTCAAGCCGGGAATGTCAGCCTTGCCGGTGGGCGGCGCCTGGGCCATGATCTTGATTTCAGTGCTGCTTTTCGTGTCGGCCGTCCTCATCGGCTGGGATGGGTATCAGGCCTATCAGCGATTCGGCCGGGGCACGGGTCAAACCAGGAAAGCGGCAACTGCTGCAGCGGATGATTAACGCATTCTGCCGAACGAGGAGAGGCGGCTCTCTCGCCTCTCCTCTCGAATAATTTTGAAGTCGGTCAGCTGGGTTCCAGGATGGCCTGCGCCAGATTGCGAAGCGCCTCGAAGTGATTTGTGGAGTCAGCCTTTTTGTAATCCGGGAAGGGAATGTGAATTTCGAGATTCGGCATTGCCTTCCGCAGACTGAGCCGCGCGTAACGCGGCGCCAGTTCTTGCATCGGCCCGCTCAACCGATCCACGGTTGAGGCTGCGAGTTCGATCAGGCCTTTGGGCGCCATCAGCTGCAGATCGTGATAAGGCCGGCTGTCCCAGCCGCGCTGACGGGCATTTTGCAGGGCGGAATGCCCGCTCCACGTTTTTGGATCCGCCAGTTCAAGGTCCAGAAATGGAGCCGAACTGAGTTGGGCGCGGAAGATCAGGATATCGTCGCGCTTCTGGACCGCCGCCATGATCGTCATCCAAAAAACGTCGCGCGGCTTCATGACCAGCAGGGTTTCGAGGCGGCGAAAAGGCGGCTTGGCGCGCGCGATGACAAGTTCCGCCACAGAAGTGCCCAGCCAGCGAAAGGTTGTTTTTTCACCGATGCGCGGCAAGCCGGATTGCATCCACTTTAGGACCGCATCGCCCCGGCGCAAATTATAAATAATGCCGACGGCGAACCAACCCATGATGATCAGGACCGCCAGCGCCAGAAAGTATTGTGGATTCATCACACACCTCGAGTCGTCATCTTGAACAGCCTTGCCAGTATAATATGAAAAATGCGCCAGTTCAAACCGAGAAGCGAGACAGCCTTCTACAAACCATCCGGGAATTTTTCTACGGCATGTTCGGGATGGAAATTGCGGAACACGCCCTGGGGATGCGCGCCAGCCTGGAAAGTCTGTTCATGCTGGCAACGGTCGGCGATATGATCGGTGTCCCCGTTCTGCCGCCATATTACAGTCTTCGTTTATTGCCCTTTTTGGTTCCCCAGATTTCCACCTGGAAACGCCGCGTGCTGAGACAGCGCGAATTCAGCGACGAGCACGATTATCATCTCGATGGCTTGTAGCTCCATCATTGTCCTTCCTGTTTCAAACGGGAGGGACAACAGAAAGGATTAGATTGATGAGCGAGGAGAATTCCAAACAGCCCGAAAAGAAGAGCTTCTTCAAGAATATGCAGGAGGTCCTCTATGGCATGGCCTCGCACGACATGAGCCGCTATGCCCTGCGGACCCGCGCCAGCATGGAGCATCTCTTCATTCTGATCACAATGGGCGACATGATTGGCATCCCGATCCTGCCGCCTTACTACAGCCTGCGCCTGCTCCCCTACGTGGTGCCACAAATCGCAACCTGGAAGCGGCGACTGCTGCGCGAGAAAGACGTTTCGGACGCCATGTTCTAGGAGACAACGATGTCGCTCAAACAGATTTTCGAGGAACATCCCGAACGCCGTTACATCATGTTTGGAGGCAAGGGCGGGCTAGGCAAAACCACGTTCTCGGCCGCGACGGCTTACTGGCTTGCCAGGCAGGGCAAGAAAGTGCTGGTCTTTTCCGTTGACCCGCAGGCCAGCCTTTCCGACATTTTTCAGAAAGACATTTTTGGCAAAGGTCCGGTCAAGATCATGGACAATTTGTGGGCGCAGGAGATTGACGCCGACCAGCACATGAAGGCCTATCAGGCGGAAATCCGCCAGAAGATTCTCGATATGTACGGTTTCGATCAGGTGCCCGAGGAGGTGGAGCAATACATCCAGGCCGCCTCCGCAGAACCCGCCATGGAGGAGAGCGCCATCTTCGATGCGGTGGTGGACATCGTGGTCGAGGGGCACTACGACTATTACATCTATGATCTCGTTCCGTTGGGGCACGCGCTTTATTATTTGAGCATGGCCAAGGTTTATGACGAGTGGATCAACAAGATTACCAAGCTGCGGGAGGAAATGCGCGAGTATCAGGAGATGGTTTCGCGGCTCAAGCGCGAGAAGGAAACCGAGGAAGATGAAATCCTCAAGGAACTTCAATACATCCGCGGACGCATCAATGCCTCTTCTCAAATTCTGACGGACAAGGAGAAGACTGGCTTCTTCTTCGTGGTCATTCCAGAAGAAATGATCCTGATCGACACCGAAAAGGCGGCAGACTTGTTCGCAAAATTCGATGTGCCGATCATGGGCTACGTGGTGAACCGGGTAATTCCGCATGAACTGCTTCAGCAAAACATTCCACCCTACTTAAAGAATCGCATTGAAATGCAGGATAAATATCTGGCGCAGATCAAGACCATGTTCGGCAGCCAGGTCGCGGCGCATGTACCGGAACTGGAGCGCGACGTGACCGGCCTGGAGATGATCCAAAAGCTTTCCGAGATCATGTTCGGAAAACAGGAGGACAACGGTGGCAAAAAGTATTGAGAGCTCCATGAAATCCTTTGTAAGCGACCGCCCGCAATTGCGCTATATCTTCTTCGGCGGCAAAGGCGGAGTCGGGAAGACCGTCATGGCGGGTGCGACCGCAGTCTGGCTGGCCAAACAAGGTCGACGCGTGATGCTGGCCTCGACGAACCCGGTCCACAGCCTGAGCGGATTGCTCAGCCAGAATGTCTTTGGCAAGCCGACGGCGGTCGCGGGCGTTCCGAATCTGTGGGCCTATGAGATTGACACGAAAGATACCATCGAGCGATCCAAGCAGGAAATCCGCGACAAGATTCAATGGTTCCTGAAGTTCGCAGATATATCCACGAAGGCAGATGATTTCGTTGAATCCGCGACGATGAATCCGGCCTTCGAAGAATCGGCCATGTTCGAAAACATGGTGGACTTGATGCTTGGCAATGAATACGATGTCTACGTTTTCGATACGGCCCCCACCGCCAACGCCCGCCGTTTGCTCGGGATGTCGAAGGTCTATTCGTTGTGGGTCAACAAAATGTTGAAGAGCCGTGAAGAAGCACGTTCCCTGCGAGAGCTGCTTTCGTTCACGAAGAAAAAAGAAGCGGATCCGCTGATGGATTACCTGGTCTCGTTCCGCGATCGGATGGGCAGGGCGCAGACTCTGCTGACCGATCCAGCGCTGACGGCGTTCTTCTTCGTGACGTTGGCCGAGGCGCTGCCCATTGCAGTGATCACGCGCTTTATCGGCTGGTTCCACGATTTCGGGATCCCGGTCGGCGGCGTGATCGTCAACATGCTGATCGACCAGAGCCAGGTCAACGATAAATCGCCGGAATTCGTCCGCAACCGCGTGGACATGCAGTCGCGTTACATGGACGATGTCTGGCAGAAGTTTGAAGGTATGGTGCGTTCGCTCGTTCCGCTTTACGAGAACGAAGTGCGCGGCGTGGAGTCACTCAAACATACGGCCGACAGTTTATTTGCATAGCGCAGGGGTCATGCTTAAAGCATGCCCTGCCAAACTCCTCAAAAAAAGACTTGGCGATGACTACTTCTTCGAATCCAATTCGCTCGTTTAGGGATATTATCTTTGGCATGGCGATCCACGACCAGGCGCGAACGCTGGCCAAGCAGCGGGGCGGTCTGGAACATCTCTTCGTCCTGATCAGCTTCGGCGATCTGCTCGGCGTGCCGATCCTGCCGCCGTATTATAGTCTGCGCCTGCTGCCTTTCATTGTTCCCCAGATCAACAACTGGAAACGGCGCATGCTGCGCGAACGGGATTTGATGGACGCGATCTTCTAGAACGGAGACCAACATGAAAGCTGTCCGCGTGCACCAGCCCGGCGGGCTCGATGCATTGAAATACGAAGACATTCCCCTGCCCGAACCGGGCGAGGGCCAGGCGCGGGTGAAGCTCGAGGCAAGCGGCGTCAACTTCATTGACATCTATCACCGCATCGGGCGCTACCAGGGGCCGCTTCCACTCACGCTCGGACAGGAAGCGGCGGGAACCGTCGATGCGATCGGTCCAGGGGTGACCGGCGTCAGGCTTGGCGAGCGCGTGGTATTTGCCAGCGTTCAGGGCACCTATGCCGAATACGTGATTGCTCCAGTCTGGCGGCTCGTTCCGGTCCCGGCCGGGATCAATGCCCAGCAGGCGGCAGCCGTGATCCTTCAGGGATTGACCGCCCATTATCTGAGCCACGACACCTATCCGCTCAAGAAAGGCGAGACGGCTCTCATCCATGCCGCGGGCGGCGGCACCGGACAACTCTTGGTCCAGCTTGCGAAGCGGCGCGGCGCACGCGTCATCGGCACCGCCTCAACGGAGGAAAAAGCCGCGCTGGCGCGCAAGGCCGGCGCCGACGAAGTCATCAATTACGCCCAGGCTGACTTTGAAGCAGAAGTTAAAAGGCTGACGAACAACGCAGGCGTGGATGTGGTCTATGACTCCGTCGGCAAGGATACATTCGACAAGAGTCTGAACTGCCTCCGGCGGCGCGGGTATATGGTGCTCTACGGTCAGTCCTCGGGATCGGTACCGCCGCTGGACCCACAAACGCTCAATGCAAAAGGCTCGCTGTTTCTGACCCGTCCGTTCCTCCAGCATTATACGGTGGACCGCGCAGAGATTTTGAGTCGGGCCAACGACCTGTTCAAATGGATGGCATCCGGAGAGCTGAAGGTCCGGATCGACAAGACCTTTCCGCTGATGGAAGCCGCCGAGGCGCATCGTTATCTCGAGGGCAGGCAGTCGAAGGGAAAGATAATTTTGATTCCCTGACCCGGGCGGGGTGATTTTTTTGCCCGCGCTGAGGGCGATCAAAATCTCCACGCGCATGGCACAAATTGGCGGATTTCGCCGGTCGCACTCGCGGCCTCGGGCCACAACCTGCTGGGACGGTGCTCGCGGAATTCGCTTTCCGTCGTGCCACCTGCTTTGTGACCCCTCCAAACATTCTTCATAGTGATCGGAGCCATCTAATGACCTGGGAGCCCGGAGGGAATTCTTGCGGAGGGGGATCTATTTAATTAAAGTACTGTTTCTCCCTTCAATCTGCTGCCCGATCCTGAACTATCCCTTTTTGAACAAAGTAATTTATTTATAATACTACCTTGACAGTCATAGTAGTATGTCGTATAATCCAGCGATAGAGGTGATTAAATGAGCGATAACAAAATCACATCCGACCTGCTACGCGGCCATACCGATACGATGATATTACGCCTCTTATCCGAAGCGGACCGTTACGGTTACGAGATTGTCAAGCTGATTGCCGAGTGCTCGGGCGGCGAGTATGAGTTGAAGGAAGCTACGATGTACTCCAGCGTCCGGCGGCTTGAGGCCGATGGCGATATCGAGTGGTATTGGGGCGATGAAACCCAGGGCGGACGGCGCAAGTATTTTCGGATCACTGCAAAGGGTGAGGCTACTTACGCCCATAATAAAAGCAATTGGGAGTACGCCAAGCGCGTGCTCGATAAATTATTGTAAGGAGTTTTGATGCGATGAATGAAAAACTAACAAACTATTTGAATGGCGTTTTTGCGCCTTACGATGGCGTAAAAAGCGTGGCCGAACTAAAGGCCGACCTGCTCTCCGATTTACAGGAGCGTTTCCGCGAACTCAAGGCCGAGGGCCGGGATGATGAAACGGCCTTTGCGATGACCATTGACAGCATCGGCGACATTGAGCAGACAGTCCAGGAGGTGGCCAACCTCTCCCGCTCGCTGGAGAGGCAGTTGCTGACCAACTTCAGCGCCAGTGACCTGGCGAAGAGCGACTTTGCAGGTGTTACGGCGCGTCAGGGAAAATTTGAAGCGAGTGCGTTGCGCGGCTCCGACTTTTCGGGGGCAGACTTGACTGGCAGTTCGTTTAAGGCCAGCGATGTGCGCGAAGGCAATTTTGACGGCGCAAATCTGACAGACTGCAGCTTTTCCGTCCTTGACCTGACGGGTGCGAGCTTCAACAAGACCATTCTGGTACGCACCGAATTCAGCATGTCGGGGTTGGACGGGGTCAAATTCACCGATGCAAAACTGGTCGATGTAAAGCTGACGATGACCGACCTGAGGAAGACGGTCTTTGAGAACTGTACCTTTGAGGGCGTGGACTTCAAATACTGTGACCTGCGAGGGCTCTGCCTGGATGGAATGGCCTTCATTGGCGTCAAGTTTGACAGGGCGACGCTGAACGAAGTTACGTTCAAGGGCGCGACGCTCAGAAACGTGTCTTTCCGTGTGGCGTTTGCCGTGACCAACCGAAACTACCTTGCATTCAAAACCATCCGCTTTGACGGCGCGAGGATGGATAAATTGACCTATGCCGCGCTCAGAGGTTTGGGAGCCGATTTGTCCAAGGTCACCCTTATTTAAGGATTAACGATGATGCAGAACTTATCAATTCAAAGCAAAGGGCTGCAAAAGTCCTACAAGCATCTTCCTGTCCTAAGGGGCGTTGATTTCGAGGTGGAAAGGGGCAGCATTTTCGCCCTGCTTGGCTCGAACGGCGCGGGCAAGACCACGATTGTTAAAATCCTCACCACACTGCTGAAACCGGATGGCGGAGCCGCCGCTGTAAACGGATTCGATGTTGCCGCCAGGCCCGAAGACGTGCGGCAGTCGATCAGCCTGACCGGGCAATTCGCCGCCGTGGACGAGATCTTGACCGGGCGGGAAAATCTGGTCATGATCGCCAGGCTGCGGCACCTCAAAAATACGCGTCAGGTCGCGGATGATCTGCTGAATCGCTTCGGCCTGGGCGATGCCGCCGACCGCAGGGTTTCCACCTATTCGGGCGGGATGCGCCGCAGGCTCGACATCGCCATGAGCCTGATTGGAGCACCGCAGGTCATTTTCCTCGACGAGCCGACCAACGGTCTTGACCCCACAGCACGCCTGGAGGTGTGGAAGACCGTCAAAGAGCTTGCCGACGGTGGCACGACGGTATTTCTGACCACGCAGTATTTGGAGGAAGCCGAGCAGCTTGCCGGCCGGATTGCCATTCTGCATGAGGGCAGGATTATCGCGGGCGGCACGCTCGCCGACCTGAAAAGGCTGTTCCCGCCCGCCAAGGTGGAATATGTGGAAAAACAGCCGTCACTGGAGGAGATTTTCCTCGCAATCATCGGCAAAAAGGAGGAAAAGCAAGAATGAATAAACACTTTTTCAGCGACATGGGCGTCATGCTGGGGCGTTCCATGCGCCATATTTTCCGCAGCATGGACACCATCCTCACGGTCACCATCACTCCGATCGCAATGATGCTGCTGTTCGTCTATGTGTTCGGCGGAGCGATCCAAACCGGCACCGAGAACTATGTGAATTACCTGCTGCCCGGAATCCTGTTGATCGCGATTGCAAGCGGGATATCCTACACGGCCTACCGCCTTTTTTTGGATATGCAAAGTGGCATCTTCGAACGGTTCCACTCCATGCCGATTGCACGTTCCACAGTGCTGTGGGGGCACGTGCTGACCTCGCTCGTATCCAACACCATTTCGGTGATCGTCATCATTCTCGTGGCGCTCGTTATGGGCTTCCGCTCGTCGGCGGGGGTCCTGTCGTGGCTTGCCGTGGCCGGGATCCTCGCACTGTTTACACTGGCCTTGACCTGGGTCGCGGCGATTGCCGGGCTGTCCGCAACATCGGTGGACGGCGCAGGCGCCTTTTCCTACCCTCTTATTTTCCTGCCGTTTATCAGCTCGGCGTTTGTGCCGACCGCGTCGATGCCGGGGCCGGTCCGGGCCTTTGCCGAGAACCAGCCGGTTACCTCCATCGTCGATGCGATACGCTCACTGCTGGCGGGGCAGCCTGTCGGCAATGATATTTGGATTGCACTCGCATGGTGTCTGGGTATTCTTATTGTTTCGTACGGATTCGCGATGAGGGCTTACAGACGTAAAACAGTCCAATGACGGTACCGCGTGTAAATACGAGTGGCTGGATCGTGCCGGTTGGCTTGGGGAAATGCCGAATATTTACAGAGTAAAGACCTCCGTGCTGGAGGTCTTGCGCTTTAGAAAGGGCCCCCTGGCCATGCCTTGACAGAGACGCCCAAAACTCTCTCTCTCCATTTTCGCAAAAAACGATGATTTACGTTTTGCTGTGATTATAAAGCGTTCCTCCTCAAGTAGTTCGGCAGAAAATCCACCTGCACCTTCGAAAGGCCACAGTCATTTTTTGCTGCGCGCTACCAGTTCAGGGATTCATCCAAGGACTGCAGTTGTAAACTGTTGTTGAGCCTGGAAGGCAAGTCCCTGCTCACGACTTCCCAGTGGCGAAATCCTTACAATCCTCAATGACCCACTCTCCCAGAGAAAATTCTTGTTTAAGAGAAAAGAAGACTGCCAAGCTCAGCCTTCTTCCGCTTTTCTTAAAAGAAAAGCCCCTTGGCAGGGACTTTACAGAAACGCCCAGAACTTTCGGTCAAAATCCCCACGAAAGTAT